>Ga0265292_1000244_pt1 | contig 93444 bp, 81 predicted proteins | sample Munlanlewell296A_FD_189080 | JGI IMG/M metagenome (GOLD analysis project Ga0265292, IMG submission 189080) | Leachate microbial communities from a municipal landfill in Southern Ontario, Canada - Leachate well 296A | ecosystem: Engineered > Solid waste > Landfill > Unclassified | place: Canada...
ACTTCCAATGAATTTCAACTTTTGCGCCTTATGGCCGCCGGGTATGAAAAATGTTATTCCCTAGTTTCCAATTTCCGCTACGGCGATTGTGATCGCACTCACAACCCCGAATTCACCATGTTGGAATGGGAGGTTTTGGGCGGCATGACCGAAGCTGAGGTGGCTGGCGAAAAAATGATCAAAGCGGCATTTGGCACTACTTGTCCAAACGCGCATTTTTTAGAATACCGCGGTCACAAAGTTCAAATAATTGGTCGACCTTGGGAAAGACTGACTGTTCATGAGGTTTTTAAAAAACATTTAGGTTTAGAAGTTAATTCGAGCTTCTCGTTAAAATCCATGGTTGAAGAAACAAAAAAAGCCGACTTAAACGTGCCGACTGAATTCCTAAACGATCAAGGACTTCTCTTCTCTTTCTTAATCGATAGTGCTCAAGAAAAACTCGGAGTCAAAGTACCCACCTGGGTTACAGCTTGGCCAATCTTCCAAACTTCTATGGCCGAACCGCTGCCAGAAAATACCGAACTAGCTGACAGAAGTGAACTTTACATTGCTGGTTTAGAAATTTGTAATGGTTTTACTACGGTTAGTGATATTCAAAAACAAAAAACTCTTTTTGAAGAGCAACAGAAAATGCGCATGGCCGATGGTAAAAAACCCGTGATCGTCGATGAAAAATATTTAAACGATTTATCTGGTCAAAGTCTTAAAGCTGCCGGTATTGCCATGGGCATCGACCGCTTGGTTATGATTTTAACTGGAGCTTCGAATATTAATGAGGTGTTGGCGTTTGGGTGGGAGGAGTTGTAATTGGTAAGGAGAAAGTAGTGAGTAGTGAGTAGTAAGTAGTGAGTAGGTGGAGTTACAAAAAAACGGCGCTGCAAGGCGTCGTTTGAGTTGAGGAAAAGTTAACTAGGGTTTATCTTGATCAGCCTGTTCGGCGAGACGCCGAAAGTAAGCAACGATCTGTGAGGACAATTTGCGACAAGCCGCGAAGATATCGCGAAACAACTGGCGATCGACTCGATAGGTTACTACCAACAGGTGACTATAAGGAAAACGCACCTGTTCTTTCTCAGAGAACAAAATGCCAAGATCGTCTTCAAAGTCATCGCCAGGGTCGACACCATCAATAAGAGTCTGAGTTTTCCGACGACTGAAACCAAGAGAATTGGCGTCGATCATGGCCATAATAAGTACAACCAATGTAACAAACACCATTGCAGCAAGACCAAAACGACTTTCATTGATTAATGACGACAAACCTATGAATGCAATAATCAAAAAACCAAGAAAAAACATGTTGCCCAAAAACGAAAACCTTAATGTGGTTCCACGGTTCCAAAACTTACGGACTTGGTAGATTACCACTTTGAGGAAAGAACGGATCATGGCTGACTCCCAAAAGAAAGAACGGCGTAATTGCCGTCCATTATATTATCAAACAATATAGGTACTTTCAAGCCTAACAGCCACACTACCTACTCGCTAATTACTACTGACCGCTCTCTCAACTCACTACACTCGCAAATACTTCCGCATTGCCACGGCAGTGGAAACCAAACAAACAGTAGCCATGGCGGCAAATTCCAGTCCAAAAACTATCGGAGATTGATAAACAAAAAGATTTTTAAGTTGAGCCGGAGTTTCAAAATAAGAAGCAAATAAAGGATCTAAGGCAATTGATACCGGTATTATAATTGCTGCGGAAATTATTAAGGCCAGAAGCGTAAAAATTATAGCTTCAACCAAATATGGAGCGCGAATAAACCAACCGGTTGCCCCAACCAAACGCATGATAGCAATTTCCTCCCGATGAACAAAAGTAGCAACACGCACGGTGTTTAAAATAATAATCACGGCAATCAACAAAAAAATTCCAAAAATTATCGAGCCAAAAAGCCGTGCTTTGTAAGATATCTCTGAAAGTCGATTCAAAAGAAGTTCGTGATCGGAAAAATCTTTTTCTTCGATTTTGTCGCGAAAAGATGGATGATCTAAAGCCTCTAAAATTGTTGGATAATTATCTACAGAATTAGCTTGAATAACCAGTTGATAACCAAAAGGATTTCCGCCAACTTCATCAAGTGAAGCAAGAATAGTCGGATTATCGGCGTGTTTTGTTTTAAAAGATTCTAAAGCTTCGTCTGGTGTAACAATCGAAACTTCTTTAACTTCAACCAAACTTCGCAAATAAGCCGCGGCACTTTGAACGTCTTCGGTTACTGTTCCGACTTTAAAAGAAGCGGAAATATCTACCCGGCTTTCAACATTACTGATAGCCGCGTTGGTGGCTAAATTCAAAACTAGCAAGATATCCAAAATCAAAAAAGTTAAAACCAGAACACTTACTGTTGTTAAAGACAGCCAAATATTTCTAAAAAAATGCTGAAAAGCTGATTTGATTATTCTAAAAAGTGTGATCATAGTCGATATCTACCTTCCTCTTCATCAGAAATAATCTGACCGTCGCTTAAGGTAATAACACGACGACGTAAGTGATTAACAATGTCACGGTTGTGAGTCACTAAAACCACTGTAGTACCAAATTCATTTATCTTTTTTAAAAGATTAACTATTTCATGTGTATTAATAGTATCTAAATTACCGGTCGGTTCATCAGCTACGATAATTTTTGGTTTATGAATCAAAGATCTGGCAATAGCTACTCGCTGCTGTTCACCACCAGAAAGTTGACGTGGGTACCGGTGTGCACAATCAGCCAAATTAACAATTTTTAAAACCTGAGAAACATTTTCTTTTATACGTCGGCCGTTTATTCCAACCGATTCCAAAGCAAAAGCTACGTTTTCAAAAACTGTTTTTTGTGGCAAGAGTTTATAATCCTGAAAAACCACACCAAGCTGACGCCTTAAATACGGCACTTCGGTCGCTTTAATTTTACTAATATCCCAACCACCAATTATTACTTCACCTTGTGTTGGTTGTTCTTCAGCAAACAAAAGTTTAGCCAAAGTGGTTTTACCTGTTCCGCTCTGACCAACAATCGAAACCAGCTCACCTGGTTTTATGTGTAAGCTAACATTTTGCAAAGCCGCCAAATTTGGCGGGTAAATCTTACTAACGTTTTTTAGTCTGATCATAACTATTTTGGAATTATCAAGATTCAATAATCAATATTCAATGTTGGTAGCACTGTATTTTGGAAATTATCAAGATTCAATAATCAATATTCAATGAAGGATGTTCTATATCTTAAGAAATAAAACTCCATACTTGATAATTGAATATTGATTATTGATAATTCAAAAAACCATACTTGATAATTGAAAATTGATTTTTGATAATTCCAACCACTACCTTGTCTAGACAGTCATCTTTTGATATGATACCACGCGCAAAAATAAGAGACAAAAATCGTTCGGGATAAATGCGGGTATGGTTTAGTGGTAAAACGACTGCTTCCCAAGCAGTAGTCGCGAGTTCGATTCTCGCTACCCGCTCCATCTTATCAAAAAAATCAAAATTCAAAACCCAAATTTCAAAAAACAATTTTCAATAATTAAAAAATTAAATAATAAAATCCACAATTGATTATTGAATATTGATAATTGATAATTAAAAACGCCGGTGTAGCTCAGTGGTAGAGCAATGCTTTCGTAAAGCAGAGGTCGTGGGTCCGATTCCCACTACCGGCTCCATGACGTTAAAGGCTTCTGTATACAAACAATAGTGGTGTTGGGTAAAGAATTACTAATACAGAACCCAGTAACTGTTAGGCAAACATAAGCCTTTAACGTCATCCTGTATCCTAAAAAGGCTTCTGTATACAAACAATAGTGGTGTTGGGTAAAGAATTACTAATACAGAACCCAGTAACTGTTAGGCAAACATAAGCCTTTAACGTCATCCGAATATTTCCTAAATATAAAATACCGGCCAAAAGACCGGTATTTTATTTTTTTAAGCTTTAACTAATTTCCAAACTTTTGACGAACCAAGAAAACTATCTATAACTTCAGTTAAGCCTTGTTTGTAAACCACGATAACCTTAATGTTATATTGAGTTTGTTCACCGTTTTCAACTTTTTCTGTAACCATAACTATAGTGTAAACCTGACCAACGTCAATCACTTCGCTGGAGGTGTTTAGTTCAGCTGTTGAAACAAACGCCAACCATTGCTCAGGCATTTGATCAGTTGTCAGATGACCGATGTCGCCACCGTTAGCAGCCGAACTATCCTCACTGAGTTCACCGGCCACTGTGCCAAAATCTTCATTGTTTTTAATCCTGGTTAAAGCCTGATTTATTTTATCAGTTGCTTCGACCTGAAGGGTTGAATCTGCCAAAACAACTTCATCAACCTGTTCAGCCAAAACCAAAGGTTTCATAGCGTGAGTTAAAAAATCTTCGCGACTCCAACCAAACTGATTTTGAATTTCTGTGAAAAATTTTTCCTCAGAACCGCTTTGGGTATAAGCTTCTTGCAATTTTTCTTCCAATTTTGCTTGATCCAATTTAATCGAATACTGTTTAGCCAACTGATTTACAATCACATGATTAACCATTGTTTCCAAAATATTGGTCGACATTTCCGCGGCCGGCATACGTTCTTCTTCAGCGGTTCCGTTTACAGTGTAAAAATTTTGCAAAGCATCATACTCTTTATAAAAATCTTTAAAAAATATTGGCTGCAAATTTATTAAAGCTACCGGATAAGGCACGACTTTTGTAACCGAACGAACAAAACCATCATTAACCGGCAAAACATAAACCGCCACGGAAACCGCTGATAACGTAACCAAAAGCAGGACACCGAAAACAGCTCCAATTAGCCAACGGAATTTTTTACTGCCACCCTTTGTTGGCACAGGAACCGAAGGTGAATTATAGTCATTAAGAGGGGTTATTTCCATAAATCTTAATCATGTCAAATTTATTAATATCGAAAAAGTAATACCACCATTTAAGAGGATTTGCAAGTGAGCTTGGATCTGGAACAAAAAAATTGTCAACCTTATTTAAGTCTAAACTACCATCACCTTCTGTTGAATTTTCAACTTGGGAGTCGGATAAAATAACAACTTTTTCACCAGGTTTAGACAGTCCCAACTTAATACGAGCTTCTTGCTCAATATAAGTTTCGGTTTGGACTGAGGACATAAAAGAGGATAATTCTAAATTTTCCGCTTCTAAAGCTTCTTTTTCGGTTGTCAATTCATCAATCTCTTGCCGAATCATATAATTACGGGCAAATTCACGACCAAAAGAAAAAAATAAAAAAGCTAAGATAATAAAATTCACCAACAAAAAAGTTCGCGATGATAACAGTCGTGACAAAGTTGAACTTTGCTTTAGTAACGACATATCTTAATTAGGTCGTTCAAAAGATGATACAGCTCAATTGGCCGATGAACGTGTCGAAAAGCTAAATCAGCTCGATCACCAGCAGTACGCAAATAGATTGTGCCAAAACGAAAAACCGTTGACCAAAAACCTTTTATTCGATAACTGACTTCTTCAATCTCTTTTAATCCAATTTCGGTCGTAACTCGATCAAAAAATCCGTGTTGTGTAATATCGACTATTCGCTGATCGGTAATAATCAAAACTGTATGTTGCCAAGCAAAGTGTGACCGCAAGGTCACAAAAACCCCCATACTAACCACGACTAAAAAAAATAAAATACCTTCAAGACCACGCTGAATTAAAGGAACAAGAAAGAAGAACGGGACAGCAATCCAAAAAAATAAAAAAATCCACCAAGGTAAAGCTGGAATAAAATCTTCATGAACAATTTCCAAAATCTTTTCGTTTAAACGAAGTTTAACTAAACTCTCGGCTTTCATAAATTTATAATCGTTTAAGGGCATTTTTTACTACTTCGCGATCATCCCAAGGAATAGTCTTACCATTAGCTACAGCCATAACAGGTTCACTTCCCTTACCTGTAACCAAAATCAAATCACCAGTTTTTGCCAAATCAATAGCTTTTTTAATTGCCTCACCACGATCAAGTATTCGAAACAAATTTTCATCTTCGCGTTTCCCGACTTCCTGTGCCCCAATAGCAACCTGATCGATAATTTCTTGCGGGTTATCGTCATATGGATCTTCATTTGTGACAATTACAATATCAGCCTTTTCACCGGCAATTTTTCCAAGCACTGGCCGACGAGCAATATCACGCCCACCACCAGCCGAACCTAAAACATGAATAATTTTTTGATGAGGTAAAAAACGGACAGTTTCATAAAGAGCAGCTAAAGCTTTTGGTTCAAAAGCGTAATCAACGATAACAGAAAAATCTTGACCTTCGTCGATTGTTTCAAGCCGACCGGGTACGGCTTTAATTTTATTTAAAGTCTCAACAATTTCTTGAATAGAAAAACCAAGTGCTTTCATTACTGAAGCCGCACATACCGCATTATAAACATTATGCAGACCGATTGGCTTAATAAAAACCGGTTTACCTTGCCAATTAAATTCCGAGCCATCTGCTGAAATTTTTACCTCTTCAGAATCAACACTAAATTCAACAATCTGTTGCAATTCCCTTTGCCCCCCTTGCGCCCCCTCACCGGCCAAAGCCAAAAAGTACGGCGCAAACTCGTTGTCAACATTAACGACAAACGACTTGTGGATTACTTTACTAATAAGTCTTTTGTCAGGTGTTTTGGCAACAAATTCAAAAAATTTTCCCTTAGCTTTTTTATAATTTTCAAAACCACCGTGAGCTTCCACATGTTCAGGCCAAAGATTTGTCAAAACAGCAACGTCGTAATTTATGCCAACATGACGAAATTGAGAAACACCTTGCGACGAAGTTTCAATAATTGCGTACTCACAACCAGCTTTAACCATTTGTTTTAATAATTTTTGAGTCTGAAAGCGACCAAGCATGGTCATTTTTTTATCATTAATCCATTCTTTATCACCAACTTTAAAACTTACTGTCGAAGCCCAACCAACCTTTTTCCCTGCCGCCTCTAGCATCTGGCCGAGAAATTGAACGGTTGTAGATTTACCAGAAGTACCGGTAATACCAATAACGATCAACTTATTTGAAGGAAAAAAGAAAACTACAGCTGCCAGCTTGGCTAAAAACCAATGGTAAGCCGACAAAAACGGCCTGGGAATTAATTTTCTAATCGCCTGTTTTGCATTCATAGATAAAAAGATTGTATCAAAAAATACCGTAAAAACCAAACCCCAATGACGCCGCCGTCATTCTGAGCGCCGCGCGAAGAATAACGAAATAACCAAACAAAAAACTCCCGAAAACTAAGATCAAAAAAATCTTTCGTTTTTGGGGAGCTAGTTTTGTTAACACCTAGGATTAGATTCTCTTAAAGAACCTCACTTGGGTATCTTAATATCATCACAAAATCACCTTTTTATCAATCACAATCTGTGGGAAAAACTACTCTTTTGCACTTAAAATAATTTTTTCTATTAAGTCTTTTGAACCAGAAGTATCTCTGAAAACAAATTTATACTGTTCGCCACTAGAGGCGACAAAATAGTAATCAAAAGAAGGATTCCCGTAAATCGCACATTCCGGATAAGTTTCTAAATCACAAGTTATGACCTTATAAAAACCATTACCTAAATCCTCTGTCTTTAAACCATAATTTGGCTGTCCGGTAATTTTATCTAATACATGAGATACAGAAATCACTGCTACATCTTCGTTTTTATAAACCCCGTTAACATAAGGGGCTATTCCACCAAAAAGCGGCAACATATCGGTATTTTGAATTGTTATACTTTCAGCTTTAGGATCAATATTTAAATCGAGTTTTGGGACATTATTCGGATCCTCGTTTGTAACCAAACCTTCGTCACACCTAACTTTTTGTCCATTCAATTCACAACCCTCGGTCATAATCCATCCTTCCGGCAAATCAAAAGAAAGACGCCATGTTTTTTTGGTTTCTGTTGGCTGAGTTGAGGTATCAGAGACATTTGTCTCAACTGCTGGTTGTATATTTGTTATATTAACTGTGGTATTGGTGGCGGTGGAGCAACCGGCACCCAAAAGAAGAAAACCAAGAGTTAAGATACAAGGAAGGATAAATTTATTTTTCATATCTTGTGAGTAAGGACGAAATAACAACGATCGTCGTTATTCTGTCCGTTTTTTTATTTCAACTTCTTAACTTCATTCACAAACTGCTCACCGCGATCAAATTCGTTTTTAAACATACCAAACGAGGCGGTACCTGGTGAAAGCAAAACCGTATCGCCGGCTTTTGCTACTTCTGAAGCCGCTTCAATGGCAGCTTTCATTGAGTCAACACGAACACTTGGAACACTATCACCAATTGCTGCAACAAATTCTTCGGTTGCCGTACCTTCAAATAACACAACAAACTTACAAGTTGTTTGAATAGTTTTACCCAATATTTCAATCGATAAATCTTTAGAAGAACCGCCGGCAATCAAAACAACATCATGTTGTTTACCAAAACGATCAAGAGCGGCAATAGTACCATCCGGTGAAGTGGCGGTTGTGTCATTAACGTAAGTTACGCCGTTTAATTCACGAACCGTCTCCTGACGCCCCGGTAGGCCACCAAAGGCTTTTAAAGCACCTACAACGGCTTGTTCTGACACTCCAGCCACTTTAGCCGCAACCACAGCCGCTAAAGCATTGGCAACATTATGTTCACCCTGGAGTTTAATTTCTGAAACAGAAATAACTGACTGTTCTTGATTATCTTGTCGAAAAACAATAGAACCATTATCAATAAAAGCACCACTAAAACCATCGGGCAATTTATTTTTGGAAAACCATAATTTCTTACTTGGCGATTTTTCAGCAATTTCTTTTAATTCGGTTTGATCAAAATTAAAAATTCCAACCTGATCAGGCGTCTGTTTATAAAACATGGCGGCTTTAGATTCCCGATAAGCCTCATACGACGGATAACGATTAAGGTGATCAGCAAAAATGTTTGTAAAAACCGCTACACCAGGCATTCGCGGCGCGGAAATCATGCTATCAATAAGCCAAGAGGACATTTCAAGAACAATCGGCACCGGAGCTTTTTCCTCAAGCAACCAATCTAAATCCTCAAGCGGCGAACGTTGAATATTACCAGCCACAACGGTTTTTGGATTTTCAATCTTAAACATTTCACCAAGTAAGGCTGTAGTGGTTGATTTACCACGTGTGCCTGTAATAGCATAAAGCGGAAACTGACAGTATCGAAAAAACAAACTCATGTCGCTTTCGATGGAAACTCCGTGTTGTTTAGCTAATTGAACAAATTCCGATTCACGCGGGACACCAGGATTTTGTACAACCAAATCAACATCAGTAAAATCATCAGCCCGGTGTTCGCCTAAAACAAAAACCGGACTGTAAATATCACGATCTTTATACTGCTCTTTATACTTTTCGTACCAATCCATTATTTCGTCGACCGATTCTTTTAATTCATCCTTATTCTTTAAATCGGTAATAACAATTTGCGCCCCATGACGCATTAACCATTTAGCGGCGCCAATACCACTACCGTTTTTAAAACGACCCAGACCCATGACTGTTACCACAGCGTCTTGAAAAGATGAAACTTCTTCTAGATTGATAGGCATATTCTCTAAATCTTAAATTATCAATTTTTTTAAGACTAAAATTGACGGAAAAATCCGGCTACCCGCACCACTATCATAGCCTTAATTATTTGAAATGTCATGTGAAAATATTCTTTTATAGCTCGCCGCCAACCAACTTTCTGAAACTTTCGACGGATAGTAAGGCCTGGCAATAAAATTGAACCGTAACGTAATTTTTTAAGACGACAATAATAATTTAGGGCTATTTCCACCATGAAACCTTGTATATATTCTTCAGGAACTGCTAAAAAAATATCCCTAGTCATTGCTCGTTCGCCACTGATCAAAGGTAAATAACGAACGATCGGGTTAAGAATTCCACGATCCCGTTGGGCCGCGTTCATGGCCCGGCCACCGGTAATTACCGGCCAAAGCAAACGTTCAATATGATCGGCGGTCAGACCGATTAAATCAGCATCTAAAAACAAAATAATTTTGGCATTAGTATCCAAAACCCCTAATCGCATTGCTGGACCTTTACTATGATTTTTCTTCAAATCCAAAACTCTGGCCCCAGCCGCTCGAGCTGTTTCGACTGTATTATCAGTTGAACCATCAGAAACCACCAAAACTTCATCAACTAATTTTGAAGAACAAGCAACCCGGACCACTTCAGCCACAGTTGCTTCCTCGTTATAAGCCGGCATTACAACGGCTATTTTTGGACGTTTGATTTCGACCATATCTATTTTTTAGGGGATAGGGGTTAGGGGATAGGGATGGTTGTTATTATTTCTTTGAAGAATTAATATAAACCGCTTTTAATTTGTTCACGAATTGTAGAAATTATTGAATTAAGCATTTTCATTATTTCTTCTAATAGATCTATGGTTTTCGGATAATAAACATTATCGTTCATTTTAATATTTTTTAAAATCTGTAATTGTGTTTCTAATTCAGCTCCGGAAGCACGGGCAATGATTAAAAATTGTAAATATTCTTTTCTAGAACCGCGCATTTTCCCTTCGGCAATATTTGAAGGAATTGAGACAACGCTTCTTCTTATTTGAGAAATCAAACCATATTTTTCGGTATCAGGTAATAAGTATGTCAAATTATATACAACAGGAACAAGCTCCATTGATTTTTGCCAAACAATTACTTGTCTATACATAATTTTGAAAGAATAGAACCTCCTTCCCTATCCCCTAACCCCTGTCCCCTAAATTTACACTTACATCCACGGAATCATCGCTCCAATCGCTGAGGTCACGCCGCTAATATAAGAAACCACCTGCGAAGCCGAAAACCAAGAACCAGCCCAGGCTGGAAACATTAATTTAACAAAGTATACACCGGATCCAACCAAAACAAGACCTTCAACCAACCCTAAAATTCCACCAAGCAACTTATTAATAAAACCAACAAACGGTAACCATTTCAAAAAACCAAAAAGTCGATCAACTATCCAAAAAACAAAACCAACTAAACGTTGAGTAATTATTAAGATCAACAGAAACAAAACTATTCCAGCTACAGTAAAATTATTGGCAAACAAAAAGCCGAGGTAATCAACAGCTAAACCGGTATATTGACTGGCGACAATTGCACCAATAATAAGGCCGACGCCGTTACCTAAGGTTCGAATGAAACCGAACCAAAGTCCATGGACGGCAAAGGCACCGACTAAAACGATAAGGATTATATCGATGAGGGGCATATTTTAAGTGGTGAAGTGATGGAGTAGTGGAGTGGTGGAGTGGTGGAGTATTTGAGGTTCTATTATTTTAAGAATAGAACTTCTTTAACTTCATCACCCAATCACTTAAAACACTCCAACACTTTAAAAATTATTTTTCTTTTAAATTAACTGGCCTTTTTCCAACCCATGGCTCTAGCTATAATATCATAAGCTGCGGACACCCGTTTAAAAGCTTCCTCATCTAAATTGCCGGGATTTTTATCAGGATGATAGCGTTTGGACATTTCCCGAAAAGCTTTTCGGACTTTTACTTTTTCAAATTCTGGCTTATCAAAACCTAAAATTTTAAAAGCTTCGGACAAATTACCAGTTCGTTCAGCACGCCTTAAGGTTTCCTGCCAATTATCATCGAATGAAAAATCAAAATCGCCGCGTTCCAAAGAACGAATATTTCTTAATAAATTACGTAGAACAATCAAAGCTGAAGAACCGACATTTTTAGCTCGATCTAAATATTCAGAAATCTGATCATAAAAAACACCCAAAACTTCTTGATCCAAACTTCCACCCTCTCTTAATATATATTGATATTCTGAAATCTGACTGCGAAAACCGGCAATTAATTCAATCGAACGTTCGTTAAATTCCATTAGCTCAACGGTCTTATCAAAATATTCAAAAGTTTTTTGACACTCGGAAAGAATATCTGGATCTTTTATTTTTTCGATTTTTTTTTAAGTTCATCAACTTTAGTGCGAAGATAATCAATGTCAGCTAAATTTCTTTCTTTGGCTGAACCATCGTCTGATAAACTTGCGTGATCTTCTTCGTCTGCACTGACAAAACTTCGATACATTTCAGACATTGATCTGGCCGCAAACTTTTTATGCAAAAACTCTGCTTGTTCGTCAAAAGCAAAAGCTTGTGGCTCTTTTTCGTAACGAATAGTTTTTTCATTTAGCTCATTAAGATCTTCAGCGACCTCGGCATATTTAGACGCATCCTTACCATTCAAATAAAAATTAATATCCTGTCTGATTTCTTCCCAATAACCATAATTACCGGGGTCACGACTATTACGTCGACCTGTTTCTTCAACAATTTGAGAGAGAAAATCAACTACATAAGCAGGTATAAAACGTTCCTGATTTTTTATGCGTTTTTCCATCTCTTCCTGTTCAAACTTTGGCAACGCTTTCATTTTTTCACGAATATCGGCAATTCTTTCAAAAACATAATCAGGACCAGTCAGCCGACCGCCATAAAAACTAACATCAAAATGAAGTTCTTCGGCAACTTCTTTTAAATCTCCCAACAAAATTTGCTCCAAATCCTTACCTTCCCGCAAATCTTTTAAAGAAGGATCATCGATTGGATTATAATCACCCCTCCATTTAGGCATATTTTAATTTTTAGGCTCGAGTATGTAGTAGATAGTATGTAGGCCAAAAAAATCTACAGACTTTTCTGCCTACTTACTACGATCCTACATACTACGATCCTAATTATTTTCTTTTTTAGGAAATAACGGCTCGCCTTTGGCAATTTTATGTCCTGGGGTTAACTCACCCCACACCCAAGCCGACTCAAAAGATTGACTAAACTCTTTTGGTGCATTAAGTCCGAGTTGGCCAAACAATTTCTCTGCTGTTTCTGGCATGAATGGCATCAACATCCAGGCGATATGACGAAGGGTTTCCAAAAGTACGTAAAGTGTATCGTTCAACATTTTCTTTTCTTCCATTTTTGCCAAAGCCCACGGCTGTTGTTGTTCGACAAACTGGTTGGCTTGGCGAACCAAACTCCAGATAATATCTAAAGCATCGCTTAAACGATTTTCCTCAAGCGCTAAATGATAAGTTTGCCAGGCCCCGGCCAAAAAACCATCAGCTTTTTCTGGTACCACACCGCCAGTGTATTTATCAGTCATGGCTAAAACACGATTGACTAAATTACCGAATTCATTGGCCAATTCATTATCATAACGAGCAATTAAACGATCTTCAGAAAAATCACCATCACCACCAAAAGGAATTTCACGGAACAAGAAATAACGGAGAACATCGTTATTATATTTTTGTACTATCTCGACTGGATCAACTACATTACCTAGTGACTTACTCATTTTTTGACCATCGATAGTAAAAAAACCATGAGCAAAAACATGTTTAGGTAACGGTAAACCAGCTGACATTAACATGGCCGGCCACAAAGCGCAGTGAAACTTAATAATATCCTTACCTACCAAATGAAGATTGGCTGGCCACCATTTTTCAAAAGCCATTTGATCGTCAGCATAACCAACGCCGGATAAATAATTTATTAATGCATCAAACCAAACATAAATACGATGCTTTTCATCACCTGGAACTGGAATACCCCAATTCATGGTTTCGCGCGAAATAGAAATATCACTCATGAAGTTACGAATATAACTTAAAACTTCATTACGTCGCGCTTCAGGCTGAATAAAATCAGGATGCTCGCCAATATAAGCCAACAGGTCGTCACGATATTTTGTTAAACGAAAAAAATAATTGTTTTCTTTTAGTGCTTTCGGAGCTTTCTTGTGATGCGGGCATAAACCATCAACTAAATCACTTTCGTTTACAAAAGCTTCACAACCTTCACAATACAGACCCTCATAAGAACCGAGGTAAATATCACCGTTAGCTTCAACATTTTTCCAAAACTTTTCAACCGACTTATGATGTGTTTCTTCAGTAGTCCGAATAAAACGATTATGTGTAAGCCCAAGCGAATCAAAAGTCCGCTCCCAAAGAGCAGCCATCTCGTCGAGATAACCCTGAACATCATTTTCACGTCCAACTTTGGCTGCGGCTTCAACGTTTTTCTGGCTATTTTCATCTGTACCAGTTTGAAACATTACCTCCTCACCAAGCATGCGGTGGTAACGCGCCAAAATATCCGCAGCAATGGCTGTGTAAGCATGGCCGATGGATGGTTTTCCGTTAATGTAGTAGATCGGGGTGGTTATGTAGTACTTTTGGGGCATAATGGTCTGAAGGGTCCGAAAGGGCCTAAAGGTTTTTTATTTTTTACTTTCTAAATATTTACTTAATAGATATCCGACTCGAGCACTTAAGTTTTGTAACCTGTCAAAATCTTCATCGTTTAAATATTTCAGGTCATGACTTAATTCTAAAAGATAATTGCATTCTCTCAGAGATCCTCGACTAATTATACAAAAATGTAATTCTTCATTTTTTGTTCTTCGCCCATGACCCTCAACCAAATTAGCTGTAACAGAAACTGCCGCTCTTCTTAATTGGGAAATCAGACCAAATATTTCTTGTTTGGGAAATTTTTCAGTACACCTGTAAATCATCAAAACAAAATTATGAGCTTCTTGCCAGACAATTAATTCATGATATGGCTGTTTTTTCATAAAAAAATCCCTTCAGACATTTCAGACCCTTAGGACCTTTCCGACCTAACGACAACCACAAACTCACCCTTAATACTACCCTTTCCCAACAACTTTGTCACCTCAGAAGCTGAACCACGATAAACTGTTTCATGCATTTTGGTTAACTCACGACCAACGACCAACTTTCTTTCACCAATGACAGATCCGAGTTCTTCTAAGGTTTTCAAAATCCGATGCGTGGATTCGTAAAAACAAACGGTTTCTTCGGTAGCGGCGATTTTGGCAAAATAAGCCTTACGCCCATTTTTGTGTGGCGGAAAACCTAAAAATAAAAATTTATCAGCCGGAAATCCGGAGATCGATAATGCAGCAATCGCCGCACAAGGACCAGGGATTGGAATAACCTCCAATTCAGGTAAAGCCTTAAGTGCTGCTTCGACAAACTTGCCACCCGGATCAGAAATAGCTGGTGTACCAGCATCAGTAGTCAAAGCTAGTGACTTTCCTTCTTTTAAACATCTGATAACCTCAGCCATTCTTGCTTCATCGGCATGTTGATTAACCGCAATCATTGGTTTTTTAATTCCCAAATGTTGCAAAATTTTTCCGGTAACTCGAGTATCTTCACAAACAACAACATCAACCGCAGACAAAGTTTCTGCAGCTCGTTTAGTTAAATCGGATAAGTTTCCGATTGGTGTAGCAACGATGAATAGTGACATAGTATCTCCCCCCAACCCCCTCTTTAGTAAAGAGGGGGGATTAAAGATATGATTTAATTTTTTCGATTACTATTTCCGGATCTTTTAAAATTTGTTCGTTTGTAAATCTTATAACCCTAAAATCAACGGTTTCTAAAAACAAAGTTCTCTCTTTATCATACTCCGCAATTTCTTTTTCAAAATGATATTCTCCGTCGATTTCAATAACTAATTTTGCTCTTGGATAACAAAAATCTACAATATAATTTCCAATACTAAACTGTCTATAAACTTTCTGTCCGAGAGACTTTCTTCTTAAATATCCCCAAAGTTTTTCTTCAGCTAAAGTATTTTTCTTTCTCAACTCACGCCTTCTTTCTTTCCATATAGTTTTATTATTAATCAACATAAAAGTTTTCACTTCCCCCTCCCTTTACTAAAGGGAGGGGTTAGGGGAGAGATACTGGTTCCCCACCCAACAAAACCAATACGCCGATGACAAAGCCATTTCGTTTTGATTTTTATCATACCCTCGAACTGTTTCTAACTCTTCATCCCAAACAAAATCAACCTCTATACCATTTATCGTTCCCGAACTTTTAATATTATCCAGTGGGAAAACATCTGAACCGTAACCATATACCACAGTCTTAGCTGGATAGGTTGAATCATATTTTGTTAAAGGATACCAAACAGCCGGAGTTTCTGAATAATTGCCATACGGATTATTTGAATAGTCGCGAGCCGAACCAGTTTCACGCGATAGTACGTAACCATCAGGAAAATTGGTTTTAAAAGATTGCCAGGTCATGACATATGACTGTAGGGGCGAGAGGTTTACCCCGCCGTAGCCCGGCGAAGGGGGGCGCTCGCCCTCAATATCACCCGAATTATCCGATCCAACAATAATTTTTCCATCAAAAGGACTCCACAAAGAACCTGTTCCATCGTCAGTAAACAACGACATATTGTTATAAATTTTTCCGGAATTTTTAAAATTCAAAACTACAGCATCGTCTGTATCTCTTTCAAAAACCGCAACACTTCCACACAAAGGATCATACACAACCAAAACTGGAAAACCGTTCCAAATATCATTAACTAAATTATGCCAAACCAAAATTTGAAAAGGATAAAATCTGGCTGAATTATTTTTAATCAAAACAATTCCCTGCCCTTCGTTCAAAAGGTAAGTATCGGCTAAGGGAACTGATTCAAATTCAGGATTATCGATTGCTGGCCGAATGTCATTATTTGATCCGGTTTCGATAATCAATTCTTCCAAACCTGGCTGTGCCAAATTACCCGGAACTTGGTGATTAAAATATTCAAAAATAAAAAAACCGACAAAAATTATCAGAATCGCCAAAAGTTTAAAATTTCTTTTATTTAAATTTTTATTCATACTTGCAACACCCTATTTAAAATTTTCAATTATCAAATTATCAATTTTCAATTAAGGAGGTTCTGTTTCTTAAAGAAATAAAAAATTCCATCATTGATAATTGCCCACCTTCGTCCAGCTAAGCTGGACTACTGTGGGTCCTCCGTAGCTTTAGCGAAGGAGGAAATATTGGTCAAATTGAAAATTTAAAAAACAATCCAACTTTACCCCCCCCCCTTCAGACCTTTCGGACTCTTCAGACCCTTCAAACCTTCACAAAAAAGAATACCAGAAAAAAAGAAGACCGGCCACCTGGTATTAGCAGATGGCCGGGAGTTGGCCGAGGCAGGTCTAGAACAGACCGCCGTTGATGGCCACTGCGCCTCCGATGAGGAGCATGACCAGGAGGAAGAACGCGATGATCGCTGCACCACCCCAAAGGAGGAACTTGAGTCCTCCAGTCTGGAGCTGGACGTTGACCGGGTTCGGCAGAGGTGCCACGGTCACGGTCGGCGCCGCTGGCAGAACGTTGATCATCGGCGGTGCGGGTGGAGCCGAGGAGGCGATATGTGGATTCAGTCGGTCCAGGACGTCATTGACGGCCTGAGAAACCATCCGTCCATTCTCGATCATCGCTCCCAGGACGGCGGGGTCGGTTCCGGTAGTGGTCACAATGATCGGAGGTGTACCACCCGGAGGTGTACCACCCGGAGGTGTACCACCCGGAGGTGTACCACCACCTCCACCACCAGTGGCGGGCTTCTTGGTGTAGGTGAAACCACTCGCCTTGACAGCCGTCTGGCCATCGGGGTTTGTGACTTTCACGTCCACGACACCAGGGGCATGAACCACCATCTTCGCCTTCAACTGGGTGTCGGAGACGAAGGTTGTCGGCATGACCGCGGCGCCCACCAGTACTTTGGATCCATTGACGAAGTTGGTGCCGGTGACGACCGCTTCCGTGACTACGTTCTCGACACCGGTGTTGGGGGTGATGGAAACGATGGTGGGGGCAGGGTTGGTCGTCCTGGCCGTGGCAGGGTTCCAGCCGAGGGCCTTGGCGTGAGCCAGGACCCGCTTCTTGAACTTGGTGTCCCAGTCATTGACCGCCTCGACCTTGGCCACAAGTTCCGCCTCGGAGCAGGTGGCGTTGGCCGCCATCTGGTCTTCGACTTCGGTCGTGATGTCGAGAACGAGAGTATCGTCACCGCCAAGGCTCAGGTTCGCCTGGGTCAAGAACTCGTCGCTGGTGCCGGCAACTTCGTACCATCGAGACATCGGCCAGAGCTTCAGAGCGCTGAAGTCGCCGACCGGGTCGGTGGTCTTCCAGATGGCCACGGCTGCATCGAAGGCAGCCTGCTGTTCAGAGGTGAAGACGAGTGCCATGACAGATCCTCCTTGCTTGAGTTTCAGTTGTCGGGAGCCTTATCAAACAGCCACAAATCGGCTGAATGAACGATAAAAGATATCATATTTTTAGGAAAAAGTCAAGGTTAACAATAAAGAAAAAAATTCTTAAATAAAAACAATTTGATTATAAAATACAAAGAGATTCTTCCAGACTTGACAAAATCGAAAAAATGAGCTAAATTATCAAGCTCATTTCCGTGCCAAAAGCGCGGTTAGAGTAGACAAAGACGCTCGACCGGTAGTCGGAAGAGCAACCCCAACCGCCACAAGGAGAAATCACCATGGCGACCGAAGAAGCCCCCATCAACCCCATCGACGTACTCGAGGAACAGGGCATCGTGAGTGTCCTTATCCGATTCATCCAGGACGTCTACCCCCAGTTCACCACTTCCGGCCACAACATCGTCTTCGCTCCGGTGACCTGGATGGCCAACCGCAGCGGGTGGTCCGGGACCTTCGAGGTGGAAGGCCAGGAGCTCGAGTGTGAACCCCTCTCGCCCCGATGGACCGTCGATCCCGGCAAGCCGTCGATGAGTTTCCTCTTCCAGGCCCTGCCCCAGAAGGACGAAACCGAAGGCGACGAGGCCGGTGAAGAGAACGACGAAGACGACCTGACCGCGGGCAAGTGGTACGCGACCCCCCTGGGACTCGCCTCCTCCAGCCTCCGGGCCAGGGCCGAAAAGATCCTCCGAGACGCCGGCGCGCTCACCGGTCGGATGCCTGGCTTCAACGAGTCGGAGTGGAACAACTCCAACCCGTGGCGGCTGAGCCTGACCTTCAGGAAGAAGGGACGCGATCTCATGGCCTGGTACAACGGCCGACGCTTCTTCCTCGACCGCCAGAGCCGTCGCCCCAAGGCCAATGTCGAAGTCGTTGTCGAGGTCAAACTCGTCCGGCTTCACAAAGTCTTCGTGACCTGGCTCGGCATGACCACCGACCAGGCGGAGAAGGCCGGAGAAGACAGGGCACGCCTTGGAAAGGTGACCGGCATCCGCCGCGCCACGGTCAAAGAACGCCCCGCGCTCCAGGATCCCCTCCAGGCCATGGGACTCGACATCGAGACCCTGACCGGTGGCAAGATCCGCGACGCTTACAGCCGGCTGCGCAAGACGCCGACCAACGAAGAGGAGGCCGGCAAGAACACGCTGGCCCAGGCCATGGCCACGGTCAACCTGCCCTTCAAGGCCGACAACGCGGACTGGCTGATCTACTACGGCCAGTACCTCTACGAGATCAAGGCCGCCGTCGAGCAAGTCCTCCGGGACAAGCGCGCCGCCGAGAAGGCCAAGAAGGCGGAAGGCCAGGATCAGCAGGGTCAGGGGGACAACAAGCCCGACTCCGAAGGTGAGCAGCCGACCGGCGACAGTCAGCCGCCCGCCGAGGACGGTGCCCCGCCCGAGGAAGGCACCACCACGGAGTAGCCTCTGTACTCCGTCAACTCCGACCGCTGTATGTTTTGCACTGCAGCGGTCTTTTTTTTGGAAAATTATCAAGATTCAATAATCAATATTCAATGAAGGATGTTCTATATCTTAAAAAATAAAACTCCATACTTGATAATTGCCCACCTTCGTTAAAACTACTGTGGGTCCTCCGTAGCTTTAGCGAAGGAGGAAATATTGATTATTGATAATTCAAAAAAACACTCCCAGTTGGGAGTATGAAGAAAAAAGATAATGCAACCGTCAGGTCACAACTTCTTTATTGAAGTATCCGGTGTCACGCAGCAGCCGCCAGGTGGCACCAAGAATTTCGTTGATCGGAGTCCGAAGATCGTTGTATATAAGAAAGGCCAAAGCCCACCCAGGTCTGTGTTCACCACAAAGTTCGTGAAGATCACCCAGACTACCAGGTTCTATCTGCCAAAGGCCGCCACGATTGGCAGTCTTTTCTATAAGCTTAGCGACCAAATCTCCAAGCCAATGAATAAAAGTAAGTCTGAGAGGATCAGAATCACCAACCAACGAAAGCACTGCTGCCACACTATGAAGTGTTGGTTTGTTAAGGTTAATAACTCCGACTCGTGGCAAAGAGATCTCTCTTCGCCTATTTTGATATTCATGAAAGATCTCAATCGGTGCTTTTCGATCGGTGTACTCCAGGCCATAGACGACCTTGCGACCATCGAGAAAAACAACAAGTTGACGATTGGCAAAAATGGAAGTGGTATCCTGAGCCGAATTCATTTGAACCTCGCGAGTTGTACGTGGTTGACCGAAGTCAGAAAGACATTATTTAAAAAACTTAAAAATGTCAAATCTTTAATTATCAATGATGGTTTTTTTATTTCTTTAAAATATAGAACATCCATAATTGAATATTGAAAATTTGATAATTGAAAATTAAACCACATCCTTTTGTTACAGAAAAACATGAAGATATGCTATAATGTTGTAAACAAAATAAAACAAAAAAATTATGTCCATTTATCCAAATTGGAAAAGTGAGCGAGCTTACGCTGTCGCCATTTTTGTACTCATCATAAGTGCAGTACTTTATATCGGCGTAAAAATTGATAACACTGTTAGGCAATCAGAAGAAATCGGCCAACCCATGCCCTACGAACACACAATCTTAGTTGAAGGCGAAGGCAAAGTTACCGGCAAGCCTGATATTGCCACCATTACCATGGGCACAGAAAGTCATGGTGTTGATGTGGCTACAGCCCAAACAACTAACAGTGATGTCATGAATAAAATTATCTCAGAAACCAAAAATCTTGGTATTTCTGAAGATGATATTCAGACTTCTGGTTACAATGTTTATGAAGATCTTCAATGGAACTCAGACACCGAAGATTATGAATCAAAAGGCTGGATTGTTTCCAATTATGTAACAGTTAAAGTTCGTGACACTTCTAAACTTTCAACTGTCCTAACCATGGCCGGACAAAATGGCATCACAGATATTTCTGGCCCAACTTTCACCATTGACGACACTACAAATCTAAAAGCCGAAGCTAGAATCGAAGCTATTGCTCAAGCTAAAGAAAAGGCTGTGGCTATTGCCACTTCGCTTGGAATGCAAATTGAAAAAGCTGTTGGTTACAGTGAATGGTCACCATCAACCTATGATTACGATTATGGTTTTGGTATGGGTGGTTCTTCCGAGTCGCTTAAAGCAGCCTCCCCAACCATTGAAACTGGCTCAACTGAAGTTACTTTAAATGTCTCAGTAACTTACAAACTAGTTGAAGATAATGATGATTAATATCAGATCTAACTCGACAACAAAACCCGCCGAAAGGCGGGTTTTATGTACCAGAATTAATCTGGTAAAATAGTGGTGGTGGACCCGGCGGGATTTGAACCCACAACTTCTGGTGCTAACTCAGAGATAGTTACCAATTACTACTACGGGCCCGAATTGGAACAAAAAAAACTCCCTCAATCCAAAAAATATAAATATTTTTTGAACGGGGAGCTTTTTTGTAGCACCAGAAGTTTAGTTTAAAAGATAAACCACTCCGAGTATTTTTATTTCATCACAAAAATCATTTTTTGTCAACCGTCTATTAGTGGATAATTTTATTTTTTTAACACATCAACAAGCAACTTTGCTATTCCAAGAGCTGTTCCATCAAAAACAATTTGAGAACGAACAGGTACACCGGAAATTTTTTGTTGCAGCTCAACAATAATTCCATCGCGCATTACTCCACCATCGGCAATAATCAATTTTGGTTTGTTAGGTAGTCTCTTGATAATTGTATCAACTTTTTTGGCAATAGAAGTAAGAACTTGGTGTAATTTTTTTGGATTATTCAAAACCGGTTCAACAGAAACAGCACAGTTTTCTACCTTAGCCTCTAAGGCAAAAACCGGTTTACCACCAATAGTCGGAAGCAGAGTGGTAAAAAAATCTGGATGAAGTTTAAATTTATTACCAAACGATTGAACCAAAAAAGCCCCGGTGCCATAAGTCACCTTAGTCGCCCCAGCTTTAGTGCCAGCAGCATAAGTGCTAGCCTGTTGATCACCGGCCACGGCTAAAACCAGGAGCTTGGCCCCAACAATCTCTTTTTTAAGAAAACCAAAATTAGCACCGGAAGAAAATACATCAGGAAGAATTTCGCGTGGCACAACAAATAAATCTAACAACTCCTGATCCCAATCTTTTTTCTTTAAATTAAAAAGCATGGTCCGAGCCGCATTAGTTTCATCAGTAAGAAACGGCTCATCTTCACACAAATTCCATAAAAGCCAAGTGTCTACTGTGCCAACCAACAAACGTTTGGCTTTCAGCAATTCCTGGGCCTTAGGTACGTTTTCTAGAATCCATTGAATTTTTGTAGCCGAAAAATAAGGATCAGGTTTTAATCCAGTTTTTTCACGAATCAAATTCGTAATTCGTATATTCGTATTAATTCGTAATTCGCGCCCCTGCCGTCGATCTTCCCAAACAATAGCCGGATAAATCGGTTTACCAGAAACACGATCCCACGCCACAATAGTTTCACGTTGATTGGTTAATCCAAAAGCTGAAAAATGATTAAGTTTTACATGGCTGGAACGTACTGCTTCTTTAAGTACTTGTTTGGCGGCAGCCAAAATTTCCATGGGATCTTGCTCCACCCAATCTTTTTTTGGTCGACTGGTTTTTACAGGTCGATAAGTACGAACATCGATTTTAAAATCCTTGTTAAAAACAAAAGCCTTGATACCGGTCGTACCAACATCCAAAACTAACAAATGATCAACCTTGTCGTAAATAATTTTCGAAGATTTTTTTAACATTTTTTTGATTATTTAAAATTTGATGCAGTATCACTAAAAGCGGATATTTTTTTGCGCCAACACCTAAACGTTGCCAAACTGCAGGAAAAGAAACTACTCCTTCACCGCCAACACAACACTTACCTGTTTGAGCCATAGTCACACCAGTGGCTCGATTTTTTGAGTAAGGACTAAAACCAGTAGCAATTAAATCGCTTAAACCAGCAGTGTAACAAACGGTTTCCATTTTACCGCCAAATTTATCAGTAATTCTTTCCATTTCTGTTAAACACTCACTAGTCAACCAAGCTTGAGCGTTTGCCCCCCAACCAAGGCCTTCGGAAAAACCTAAAGCCATGGCATAAATATTTTTTAAAACTCCAGAAGTGGCCACACCAATTAAATCAGTTGTTGTCTCTAAACGCACAACACTGCCAGAAAACAAGTTAACCAATTTCTTAAAAGCTGCGGAATTTTTTGTGGCCAAAACTGAAACTCCGGGCTTACCTTGCATTAATTCTTCGGCCAACATAGGACCACCACATAAAGCAAAAGGTTGGCCCTTAGGTAAAATTTCAGTCAAAACTTCGGACATGAATTTATTGGTTTTTAACTCAACACCTTTAGACAAACAAATTAAACCGGTATTTTTCTTTAATAACGATTTAATTGATAAAACCGCCGGTCGAATTGCTTGCGAAGGCACACATAAAAATAAATAATCGGCTTTAGGCACAATTTCTTCTAAATTTTTCTGATTGGGTACACGGGACAAATCCCTATCCCAAAGTTCCACGCGCGCTTTCTGTTTCTTTAAAACAAAAGCCAAGGCCTGACCGATTTCACCAGCACCGATTATTGTTATGTTAAGGGGTTGAAGGGACATAAGAGGTTGAAGGAGATAAAAGGATTTAAAGAGGACAACTGGTTTTTTCGCTCAACTGTTGAAAAGTGGCTTCACCAAGAACTTGCGAACCATCGACAAACTGCCAAGTTGGATAACCTTTTATACCAGCTGTGGCACAGGCTTCGGCTTGATTTTTTGAACCCTCAACCGCACATTCAATATAATTTACATACTGAACGCTTTCGCCAAATTCTTTCTTTTGTATTTGACAATGAGGACACCAGGAAGCGCCAAAAAGCTTGGCACCTTTTTCTGTAATACACTTAGCAAAAGCATCCATATCAGAAACAGTTGGTTGTGTTGCTACTATTGTTGCGGGAGATTCTGTAACAGCTACTTCTGAATTACCAGCAGAAGAATCGACCGACTTGTTGTGGATAATAGTAAAGCCACCGCCGACAACTAAAATAAAAAGGCCGGCAATTGCCAAAAAAGTAGGATTGATTTTCTTTAAATTAATTTTCATAGCCAATTTATTATATCAAAAAAGGACTAAAAGGCCAAAACCCTTTAGTCCCCCATAATTCCCTTTAGTACTCTAACGCCATTTACAAACCAAGCCGCTTGGCTTGATCCCGATGCCTGGCGTTCAAATCCAAAATAGTTTTACGAATACGCAAGTTTTTTGGAGTGACTTCCAATAATTCATCTTCACCCAAATATTCCAAACAAGCTTCTAGAGTCATAAGACGTGGAGCTTCCAAAGCTGCGCTAACACCATCGCCTTTACTACGCATGTTGGAAAGACGTTTTTCTTTACAAGGATTAACTTCGACATCCTCAGTACGCGAATATTGACCAACAACCATGCCAGCATAAACCTCAACACCCGCATCAACAAACAAAGTACCACGCAGCTGTAAATTACGTAAGGCGTAACCAACAGTTTCACCATTTTCCATGGAAACAAGCGAACCGTGTGCCCCAGCTTCCATTTCACCGGCAAACGGTCGATAACCCAAAAGCAAACTGTTTAAAATTCCCTGCCCTTTAGTATCAGTCAAAAATTCACTGCGATAACCAATAAGACCACGAGTTGGGATTTCAAATTCAAGAAACGAGGCACCGTTTTCAACTTTCATGTCTTTCATTTCACCATGACGTTGACCCATCTTTTCAATAACCACACCACCAAAACTTTCTGGACATTCAATATAAACAGTTTCATATGGTTCAGTTCTAACACCGTTTTCTTCATGAAAAATAACCTGTGGACGTGACACTTCCAATTCATAACCTTCACGACGCATTTTTTCAATTAAAATAGCTAGGTGCAATTCACCACGACCTGAAACTACATAACCACCATCATTCTCACCTTGTTCAACCCGCAAAGCCACGTCGTTTAAAAGTTCGCGCTCTAAACGCTCTTTAAGGTTGCGTGAGGTGGAATAGATTCCCTCACGACCAGCAAAAGGTGAAGTATTAACAGCAAAAGTCATTTTGACTGTTGGCTCCTCAATTTTTGTAACAGGCAAAGCAATAGGATTGGCTGGATCGGCAATAGTTTCACCAATTTGAATGTTTTCCACGCCAGAAACCGCGACAATTTCACCGGCTGGAACTTCGTCAATTTCTACACGACCCAAACCATCAAAAATTTGCACGCTGGTTAACTTAATTTGTTTGGCCACACCATCACGATTGATATGGGTAACCATTTGGCTGTTATGAACCACACCATTAACCACACGACCGATGGCAATACGACCCTTGTAGTTATCATACTGAAGATTAACTACAGAAACCTGCAACGGTTTTGTGGCATCACCTTTTGGTGATGGAAGTTTTTCAACAATAACATCAAGTAAAGCTGAAACATCTTTCATTGAAGACAAATCAGGTTCAACACCAGCCACACCATTAACAGCTGAAGCATAAATAACCGGAAAATCAGTTTGTTCATCAGTCGCACCAAGTTCAACAAACAGATCAAAAGTTTTATTCAAAACCCAATCAGGTCGAGCATCCTTTTTATCAATCTTATTAATAACCACAATAATCTTATGGCCAGCCTCAAGTGCCTTACGCAACACAAAACGAGTTTGCGGCATTGGACCCTCTTTAGCATCAACCAACAAAAGACAACCATCAACCAAATTCATGATGCGTTCAACCTCACCACCAAAGTCGGCGTGTCCAGGAGTATCAACAATATTGATTTTTACGTCATTCCATTTAATGGAGGCGTTTTTGGAAAAAATAGTAATACCACGCTCACGCTCCAGCTCGTTAGAGTCCATGATAGTGGTACCCATGGCCGAGGCGTCACGGAAAGTATTTGATTGCTTTAAAAGCGCATCGACCAAAGTGGTTTTACCATGGTCAACGTGAGCAATAATAGCAACGTTACGGATTTGTTCAGGGGAAATCATAAGCGCGGTGATGATAACTGATTTTAGGCTAATTGTCAACAAAAAAAGCCAAAACAAAAAAATCGACCGGACGTTACCAGTCGATTAGCCCTCATTCCTTCAACCATTCTGTCCACGGAAGCCACAGAATCGGCCTCTCGCTGTTTTCGACAGGACCAGCTTCGGCGTGCCAGTCAGAGTGAAGAAATCCGGTTTTCACGAGGTGCTCCTCGATCTCCTCAGGTTTTCCGATCATGACATCAGAGGGAAAATCGTATTGCAGATCCTCTCTTGAGACAAGAAACCAGATCTCCTTGTCTGTTGAGGCGCAAAAGCGAAAAACCTGAAAGAATTCCGCTTCTCCGTGATAGTCACCTGAGGCGGCCCGACCGATGGTGTCATGGAGCTTGAAACCACAGAACCCCCAGGCCAACCATTGGGAGAAGAAACCTCGTCCTTGATAGACAGACTCGCCACCTTTGGCTTCCTTCCAGACGAGAAGGGTCATACGCCGCTTCGTGTATGGGGCGATGAGTCCGCAGTGCAGTCTCCAAAGGTTGTAGACTAACCACATAAAAGTCCATCTCTTCGGCATTCTCATGCTGCCCGGATTCGGAATCCAGGCAAGGCCAAAAATGAACCAGAACAGTGTTTCAAGTCTCTTGGCAAACATTCTCATCTCCTTCTTGTTGATGGGAAAAATTCAAAGAACAGCCAGCTAAATTAACAGAAAAAGATAAAAATGTCAATAGAACTAATTCTCTCTTTTTTGTATTGACATAAAACAATTTTAATGATAAAAAGTAACGCTCTTTAAGTTCATTTCAATCCACAAAATAACAAAAGTGACAGGAGGGGTCATTGGACTACACAGCTTCAGGAAACATGCTCTCAGACACCGAACAACGAAAAACTACGGGTGAGAAAAAAACTTTCAAACTTGTCACCTTAGTTCTTGCCATGTTTATAAAGTGGGCCAAGCTGGTCAAGGCTCTGAAGCTCCTCAAACTGCTTCAAGTCTCCAAGATCTTCCTTACATTTTTTACGATGGCTTTGTCGATTCTTGTGTATTCGTTCAGCTTCGGGCCATGGTTCTCTGTCGGTTTTGTGCTGATGTTGTTTGTCCACGAGATGGGACATGTTCTTGCGTTGAGACAAAAAGGCTACAAAGCTTCGGCGCCGATCTTTATCCCAATGTTGGGAGCAATGATCTTTGCTCCAAAATTCAACAACGATGAGGAAGAGGCTTACATTGGCTTCGGAGGCCCGCTGATTGGCGGGTTGGGAGCCGCGGCTATCATTGCCTTATGGGCGATCCTGCCGCAGAAGTACGAAATCCTTTTACTCATCGGCTACACCGCAGCCTTCGTCAACCTCTTTAACATGCTACCTATCCGTCCACTGGACGGTGGTCGTATTACAAGAATTGTTGGTGGATGGTTCCAATGGTTGGGGTTCATCGGCCTCATTGGACTGACTATCATGGTCAAAGAACCATCTGTCCTCCTCGTCTGGATTCTGGTGATCTCTGACTTGAACATCAAACCCTCCATGAGTTTTTGGATGGTGCTACTATGTTGGGTCGGCATGACCGGACTCATGGTCGCTGGCTACGGCGATCAAAGCTGGTGGTGGGATCTGACTGACATACTCATAGCCGGATTCTTTGTCTTAGTCTGTCGTGAAGCGGTGATAAATGCAGAAAAAAATAAAGAAAAAGAGACAGAAAAAACTCCTGCTCCAATTAAGATCAGGTTGAAATGGTTTGCTCTTTACACAGTCCTACTCATAAGCCTGATCGGCTTGATGACTGCGGTAACTCCCTACCTACCTCAAGTCATCAGCAAGTAACACACCTTCATACCGGCTTTCTTTAGCCGGTTTTTTAAATTTTAAAAAAAGACCCCCAAGTTATCTAAGGGATCAAACAAGAAAGAACAAAAAAATTTGTTTAGTATGCCACTCTAGAAAAGCTGAGCATAAGCAACGCCAGAAGTATTCCAGTAACCATCAAGGCTACCAAAAATTTTATCCTTCTTCTTCTTTGACGATGTCGGCGTATCTCGACAACACGAATCTTCAATTTCTTTCTGAAAACTTCGACCTTTTCTTTTTCGTCAGGCTCAACCAGTGTCACTACCGGAGGGGTTGGTCTCTTAACTTCCGGTTCTGTTTTGACCACATCAATTTCTGGTTCAATTACACCTAGAGCCTCGGCGGATTCTGATGGAACCAAACGGTAGCGACCAGACAGCTCTTCTGCCTGATCAAAAGGTTGAATGTCAATCAATGTCGGTGAAGGCTCTTCAACAATTTCGACTAGAACCGAATCAACCAGTTTTTCCAGTTCTTTTGAAGAATCTTTTGGAAGCAGACTGGGATCACCAGGATCTGGGGCATCCCAAATGGATAGAGAATCACGATGGGAATCTGGGGACATTTGTTTATCTTCCTCCTATAATTTATCTTAACGCTTAATCCTAAAAAAATAAAGAATTAGAAAATAGTAAGGTCTAATTTCATTAATTTTATGTGAGAAAAAAAGAATGTTTATAAAAAAACGCCCACCAATGATGAGCCGTAGGTGGCTTCTGGTGGACGACGATTACGGCCAGACAATGTAGGGTTCGACCGAACCCCTATCTGAAATAGGAACACGGTAATCAGTATGGATCGACCACCAGATTCTCAAAGCACCGTCTTGTTCGGTCCAGCAGAAACGAGGTGCCCCACCGTGCATGCACGGTCTTATTTCACCAAGGATATCTTTCCGCATGACCAAATTTCGGAGTTCTCTCATCTTATTCTGGCAGGTCTCTTGAGGGCTCTCAAGACTACTAGCTGTCCAGCCATGATCCACAGCATTCTTGCAGATCTCAGCGTCGGCACGCAATTGAGCCTGTTCTACTGAAGTCAGTTTACAGGCAGCCGAAATGAGAAAAAAAAGAGTCAAGTATCGCACGATAGCTCCTGGGGTTGAAAGGTGAAATCACGACAATTTAAAATATATCAAAATTCATCTTTTGTCAACCACCTGTTCTCAGTAGAAAAACAAAAACCGATTATTAACAAGAAGTTATTCGACGAAACCAGAAAATCTATCAAACCACAAGTTATAAAATCACAGGGTTCGGACTCGGAACGGGCTAAATGACAAGGAAAATACAAAATATAGACGGCTCAAGTAAGCCGCTTTTTCGCTCACAACCTCTTGACAAAACGGTCAAAAAGTGGTATTATGAAATACTTACAAAAAGTGATAAACCTTTCAATTTGAGGAGTACTTCCATCCGTGATCCCTGACAGAAGAAGGACACATTTAAACACTGATATGTGTGTTCTTGCTGCCGGAATCACCCCTACTGATCCTCCTTTGGTCGTCTTGGGTAATTCCAAGATCTCCATAGGCGGACCAACTTCAACCCCGTCTAAGGAGGACAGATGACTTCTTCCGCTTCCGCTTCCGCTTCCGCTTCCACTTCCACTTCCACTTCCACTTCTTCGCCCGTAGAAATAGAAATCTGGACGGGAGACAGAGTTAAAAAAAATTTTTGTCGGTTCTGTGAACCGACAAACCGTACCAGGATGATTCGGGGAGAGTTGTGCTACCACACCCCTCTTCATGACCCGCGCTCGTGGAAGACCGCGTGGGTTCCCGTGTCCCTCTTGGAGATGGTGGACCGAACCGCCTCATGCTCCGAGCACGGCGCCCACGAGGCCGAGCTTCGGCGGGAGGCTGACGCAATAGATCGTTGTAAAAAAGCGGGGTGGGCACCGTGCCCCAACCATGGCTACCTCTGGATGCACCAGGGGCGGTGCCACCACGAGGATCCTAAGGAGGACGGGAGCCGTCACGGTACCCATTACGGCCCAGGTTGGCCGATGTACCGCTGCGGGTGGCGATCCCCCCCGCAAAACAGTGCGGCGCGCTTGAACCGCATCTTGTTCGGCGGCTGACACACAACCCACGGAGGGTTCTAGGTCTCCACCTCGTCGTTTCCTCCCGAAAGCGTTCCTGTTACCACCTATTCCACGACATCAGGGTTCGTGGAAATAAGAGGTACTCACCCTGACGACCCCGGTTCGCGCATACAACTCGCGCAACCGGGGTTTTTCTATTTAGAAAGATATAGTTACTCATTTTTTAAAATGTAAACGAAATACACACAAAAATAATTATAAACAAAAAATCACTATTTGGTAATAGAGATTTTTAAAACTTTTTATTTTTATTGAATCTAATATATTTTGTAAATCGAATCTGTTTTTATCGGATCGGGCTGGATCTGTATCTGTACGTCCCCTGTCGCTCGAGTCGAACTATGGGGGAGCATCCTTCGCAGGAGATAGGATGGCTTGCCATCCGAAGCTCTGCCACAGAGCGAAGGATGGTGACCCCACCGGGAATCGAACCCGGATTTGCGCCGTGAGAGGGCGCCGTCCTAACCGTTAGACGATAGGGCCTTTTTTTGAATTATCAATTATCAATATTCAATTATCAAGTATGGAATTTTATTTCTTTAAAATACAGAACATCCTTCATTGAATATTGATTATTGAAAATTGATAATTTTTACTGGTAAAGAATAGCAGATAATTTAATTCATGTCGAGAGTTGACAAAAAGTCATTTTTGTTGTATCTTCTTAAGTCTGAAAAGACCAAAAAGTGGTGGCATCCCGCTACCCTTAAGGAGTACTACCGTGCGTTCCTTGACCATCTTTGTTCTCTTGACTCTCGTCGGCTGCGATGACAAACCCACCAAACCCGCCTCCCTCGGCAACCCCGTCGATGACCAGCAAGAGATCTCAGTTCAACCCGGCGAAAGAGGAGCAATCCTCATGAGCTGGTGGCTCCCCGACGACCACAAGACCGCCTCCATCACCTTCCGCGCCGCTGTGCCGTGGGGAGGCGCCTATGGCGAAGAGTGGATCGGCGACGTCTACAACTACACCGGACGTCCTGCCCACGACCGACCGATGAAGAGCGACGTCCAACGTACGCTCGACCTCTGCTGGATCGAAGTCGATGGCGAGACTGTGAGCGATGGCGTCATCCCCGACACCGACGGTATGATGACCTTCGGACTCTCCGGCCCCCAAAGCAACACCGATCTCGTGCTGAAGTGCGACATCAGCGAGGACCCGGTCACCCCAAGGATGGGCATCTTCGCCTACAAAGGTGAGGCCTTCAGCTTCCACGCGCCGACCAAGCCCGAAGACTGGTCAGGCACCATCTACGCGGAAAGCTACATGAACTTTGTTTTCGTCGAGTAGTTCCTGGTCTTCCGTCATCAAACAAATCTCACACCACCCCAGTACTGAACAAGCACTGGGCTTTTTTTATTCAGAATTATCTAAAAATGGTTGACAAAAAGCCATTTTTATGATATTATTCTCGGTCTGTTTGACCCCTACGGCAGGGCCAGCCGAACCCAAAAAAGCGAGGTTTGTCATGTCGCTTAAGCACGCCGCACGTTGTGCTTTTCGAGACGTACTGCAAGAGATCGATCCAACCAACATCCGCCGACCGGCCTTCAAAGACATGCCGGTAAAAAAGGAATCTGCCTCGGCAGAAACGGACGATTTCGAAGTCGCCTGTTGGTGGAACGGTAGCCGGTACGAAGGACAAGTTTCTTTGTATAAGAGTGGTGCATACTGTGTCTGTATCAGGATCGTACTGACCACTGATGGATACAAGTACCCCCACTCGTGGCATTGGGGAAACCTGCACTACAGCAGCGACCCCATCACCGGTTGGACCAGTATGACTGACGACGAAATCAAGATCGCGGCCAGACGCATCTGCCATACCTCCAAAAGTGATCAGGAGGTCAAGGATCGACTGCGAGATGAACTCGGCTACCCTTACGGAGCCGCTGTCACCTCGACCAGTCACGGTCCCATGCGAATGACAATGGTCATGATCCACGGCCCTCGTGGCAACACGATCTCGGTCTAAACAATCTTCACACCCCAGCACTGAATAAGTTGCTGGGCTATTTTTTTTATTCAGAATTATTTAAAAACGATTGACAAAAGACTGTTTTAATAACAAGATGTTGTCGGCACAAAAAAAGGAGGTTGCCAATGCCACAACGACCTATTCTTTGTTACGAACCGAGTGAGACCCACACTGTCACTGCCGCAATCGACTTCGAACAAGCTTTCACTCCTTCCAAAGAAAAACCACCCCTGCTTCGCGACGCGGCAATAGGAGTACTAAGAGCCCAGTTCGTCAAAAGTGATACCACTGCCCATCCGCTCATCTTCGCCGTTGTTCTCAAGCTCGAAAAAATCGAACACGGGGTAGACAACAAGGCCGGTGTGGCGGCAGACCTGATGACTTGGAGCCTTCGAGTCTGGCCGCCTCGAGCCCAAGCATTCCTGCCGATGATGGTGGTCGAAACCAAGCAACGAGCCCCATCTGGAATTCTCAGCAAGCTGAAAGAGATGCTCGAAGAACTGGCCAAGACAACTGTTATCTACAAAGGCGCAACCATCGTCGGATGGGGTAAACTTTGTCTTAGTGATCAAGGCCAAATCCAGTCGTACACCGACACTTTCTGGACCTCTGGTTTTACTCCAGCCAGAAACGATGGAACAAACTTCTGGGAACGCTGGAGCGATCGACTTGAAGCCGCCAAAGTCTGGCTAGCCCGACATCTTGGTGAGCCCTACCTTGACCCCTGGGAAGATACGGCCGTAGCCATAGAAATCGACAAAATCGTCGATGCTGGAATGGGTCTGGTGGTTCGTCATCTGGCTGACGAAATCATCAACGTTCAAACTGTCCGTATGGCTCTGCGTCGAGACGGCTACATGATTCCATCTTCCGGATTGACCCACATGATCGAGGCCCCGCCCAACTGGCCCAAACGCCGTGACATGAGAACGGTTTTCGTGGCCCGGCCCGATCTACTCATGAACGAAGACTGACAATCACTTCCATACTCGCGGAACCGCTATCTGATCGGTTCCTTTTTTTAACAAAAAATCACCAGACTAATTCTGGTGATTTTGTTTACAAATTATTCCGGAAAATTATCAAAACTAATTTCTTCAAGATTTAAACTAGGAATAGGAATTTCCACATGGGCGCTTCCGGGTAAAATAAGACGGACAACTTGTTCATCTTCAGATAAAACAAAACTAAAATGATCGTGTAATTTTTGACCGCTCATTTCACTAAAATTACAAGTTACTTCCAACGATTTAGGAAAAGAGTAAACCGTGCCATCAATGTTTAAACCAGTGGCCAAATCCTTACCATTAAGATTAGTCTCGGAAACGACTGAATCGCAAAGATCTAAAGGTTCAAAATCAATTTTCCAATCTTTATCACCGGCTAACAGTTCAGCATTTTGACCACTGTTGACGATTAAGGTGTAAAGAAGTTCTCCGGTTTGACGATCAAAAAATTCTTTAGCATTCAGAGAAAAGCCTTCCCAACCACCAGACCAGTCAACTTCAAGGTATTCATCACTAAAAACATCAACCCAAACATTGCCACCGACCGGACCAAAGTTACGTTCAGAAATGTTGTTTGCGATCTGATTGTTCAAATTAACAATCCAAGACTGCTCGATTGGTGAGGTAAGACCACCTTTTGGATTAGGCACTCTGACCCAAACCCAATAAATACCGTCAGAAATTTTTCGACCACCAATGGCGTTTTCCGGATTCGGCAAAAGGGTTATGGCATCAGCTAAAGACTCGGCATTATCGGTCACTTCGATTTCTTCGACTTGAACTGGAGTCCTTAAAACCTTCAGTTCTCTAAAAAGAAAAACGTTTATGGAAATTGAGATGGCTAAGACAATAACTAAGCCAAGATAAATTATTGCATTTTTCATATTTTTTCATTTTTTAGTAACATTTTTAGCCTCTCAAGCCTTTCCAGCCTTAACTCTCCAACCACTTACCATATTGCCTAACTAAAAGTTCACCAGCTCGAGTCGGCTCGGCCATTATATCTTTAATCACCTTCTCCATACGCATGCTTTGTGAACCTTTTACCAAAACAATATCGCCTTGTTTTACTTCACCATCCATAAAACGTCCGGCCTCAACAGAATTAACAAATTCGCGAATTTTTTCTGATTCCAACCCAGCTTCACGAGCCCCATTGGCAATATCACGAGCTTTTTCACCTACGCAAACCAATAGATCAACAACTGAAGCGGCTTGTAAACCAACATTACGGTGTTCAGCTTCAGAAAAAGTCCCCAATTCACCCATATCACCCAATACGGCAATACGACGACGATTTTCGCGCGGTTCAAAAACCGACAAAACTTTTAGAGCCAAAGAGACTGAGGTTGGCGCGGCATTGTAGGAATCATCGATAATAAGTGAGCCCTTAATACCTGGCAATGGACGCAAACGACCGGCAATTGGTTCGAGTAAAGCTAAGGCCGGAAACATTTCATCAAAAATTAAACCAAAATGTTCACCGACAGCCACTGCGGCCAAAGCCGCTAAAGCCTGACCTCGACCTAAGGTGTTTTTCAAAACAATCTCACCGGAATTATCTTTAGAATTAACTGTAAATTTTGAAAAAGCAAAGGTTTCACCTGGTTCAAAACTAAAATCATCACGTGTTTCAATCATCACCTCATCACCACGCACATCAGCCGAATTAAAGCCGTAGGTGACTACCGGGGCTTTACTAGCCGAAAAAAATTCACAAACCTTCTCATCATCACCGTTTAAAACTGCTAAGCCGTTAGCTGGTAAACTTTCCACTAATTTTCTTTTTTCAGCAATCAATTTTTCCATGTCTGAACCATAATTTTCCACATGAACCGAAGTAATAGCCGTAACCACACCAACTTCTGGCGGAAACATTTCACAAAGAGTTGAAATATCACCGGGTTTATCGGCCCCAAATTCAAGAACTAAAACTTGAGGAAAATTCTTCTGACTCTTAAACAAGATTTTTAACCAACCCAAAACTGACCTACCAGGACTTTTTTCACCAAGCACGGCTAACGGCACGCCAAATTCATTATTATAATTTTCCTCAGCTACTCGAACATCAAACTTGGTCTTCAAAACCGCAGCAATGGCGTTTTTGGTTGAAGTTTTACCAACCGAACCGGTAATGGCCACAATACGCGGTTTGAATTTTTTGATTGCTCGTTTGGCTTTGGATTGAATCAATCTTTGAATTAGTTGTTTCATATAAATGTAAAAGCGTAAAAAACGTAAAAGCGTAAAACTACGATGGCGTTATTGTCTGAACTGGCCTGCCCACCATAGCTTGCCACAAGCGACGGTGGGGATTAAAAGGATTCCTAGGATTATTGAGATTCCTCCTATTCGACCCGGCTCATAGCCTTGAGGTTAATCGAAAGGCGAGGTGTTCGGAATGACGCTAACACCACTCCACCACTCCACCACTCCACCACTCCACCACTCCACCACTCTAAACACTCCACCACTCTAAACACTCCATCACTCCATCACTCCATCACTCTAAACACTCCCTAATCCTCTCCATCATCCTTAAATAGAATCTTACATTATGTACGGTCGCAAGTCTAAGGGCTAATATTTCCCCAACTTGAAATAAGTGACGAAGATAAGCTCGTGAAGTTGTCTTACAGGTTTCACAATCACAATAAGGATCGATAGGCCCCTCATCAAAAGCAAATTTTTCATTTGTGATATGCATTTGTTCATAAAAATCATCACGTTCATCGCCTTCGATAGGATTCCATTTTTCAGGGTCAGTATTCCAAATAAACAATGTACCATGACGAGCATTTCTGGTTGGCAAAACACAGTCAAACATGTCCACACCGTTTCGCACATAGTGAACGATCTCCTCTGGCATACCACCGCCCATAAAATAACGCGGTTTGTCGGCCGGCATTTGTAGAGCAATTAAATCGACGATTCGAAAGGCTTCCTCACGTGGTTCACCTACCGACAGACCGCCTATGGCGTAACCGTCAAAACCAATTTCCACCAGCCCCTCGAGAGATTTTTTTCGGAGGTCTTCATGTGTGCCTCCTTGGATGATGCCAAATAACGACGGTCGTGTATTCATGTTCGGATGTAGGGGCGAATGGCCATTCGCCCCTACGATCGAAACAAACGCATCACACGACCGTCGGGCCCACCGCAATGACCGTTCCATCGCCTCTTCGTGACGTTCTCGATCAGCTCCACCAGCAGCCACATCATCAAACTGCATACGAATATCCGAACCAATAGCCGCTTGCATTTCCATCGAGGATTCCGGAGTCATAGTAAGTCTCGAACCATCAATATGTGACTGAAACACAACTCCGTCCTCGGTGGTTTTATTTAATTTGGATAAACTAAAAACCTGATAGCCACCGCTATCGGTTAAAATTGGTTTTTGCCAATTCATGAGCTTATTAATACCGCCGAGTTTTTTTATTCCTTCTAAACCCGGACGAAGCAACAAATGATAGGTATTTGAGAGAATAATTTGTGCCCCAAGTTTTTCTACATCAGAAGACGACAAAGTCTTTACTGCTCCCTTGGTGGCAATAGGCATAAAAATTGGCGTTTCGACTGTACCATGTGACAAAGTCAATCGGCCCCGACGTGCTTTTCCACTTGTTTTAAAAACTTCAAACATACGCCAATACTTTAGCAAAATCTGCTAGAAATGAAAAACCTCCGTTCATGCTTCGAACGGAGGACTTGAAAGAGCGTACTGACGGTACTTTTCGTACATGGCCGCCAGCCGAGGACGGAAGTTCGTTTCTTCTTCTCCTTCTCCAGCCTCAACCCGAGTTTTGAGATCTTGGGCAAAAGCCTGGAGCTCGGCTTTGATTCCCAACTCCGGATGTACGACGTCGATATCGAGCAATGTCCGGGTCAACTGACTTATGGCGGCAACGGAATTGTTCGTAACTTCGACTGCCTCTATGACCGATGAGTCATCGGATATTACTTGGAATCCAATAAGTCCCAAAATGAGCTGGTTTACTTTACTCACAGTCAAAACTTCTCCTTTTGAATTATCATCAGAGCCGGACACCTTATTACTTATTTCCATATTTGTCAATACCTAGATAAATACCTAGATAAAATTTTATTTTTTTAATCGCATTTTCTCCCAATAAACCTTGGCATCTTCCATTTCCATTTCTACATCCCCAGCCCCAGGCACTCTTATCAAACATCTAAAATCAATTTTTCTGAGATTTATAATTGGTAAGGCCGCTTCTTCGAATTCCAACTCTCTAAGAATAGCATTTACTGATCGAACAAGCTTAAGTTTATTATAAAAAATAAAAATTGGTTCAAATTCTTTTGATAATCCGTCTATTTTTTCGCCCATTGTTTCTTCTAAAGCACCTTGATAAGTACCGGCTATAACCATATCTAAAAGTCTATCTTCTGAAATAACTCGGGAAGTTATTAACCTTCGCTCTTCAGCTAATTTTTCAAACCAAGCTTGATCAACCCCCATCTCACGAACTCGTTTAGCTTTATCTTCCAAAACTTCAACTTCTTCTTCTTCTAACGGTGTTACCCCTTTTGCTTGTAAACAATTTATATCAAGCTCCAAGGCAGGATTCTTGCCTGGAACCCAATGGGGAGTGAGTTCTAATAAATCAACGGCTAAATTAGCATCAAAATTTACTGAGGTGGCAAAAATAGTTCGTGGCTCTTTCCCATTTTCAATTTCCATCTGGCTAATCTGTTCGATTCTACCAGCGACCTGCTCTACACTTTGCCTTATCCCGTAGACCTTAAAAGATTCGCCTATTTTAATTCCCGCTTTAGCAACAGCTTCACCAAATTGGACAAAAAAACGATCGATTTTATTTTGACTCCCTTGAAAATGTTGCTTCAAAAAAAGCCTCAGTAAATTATCATTACCACGTGCCAATCCTTCGATCCAGGCTTTGCTCCGTTCTGTCTTAGAAAAAGCCTCTTTATAAACCGCAACAATTTTGACGATTTCTGCCATTCTTTCTGTTTCACTTTTTTGCTGAATCTTTTCTCTATCTCTAAACGGCAGGCCTCTTAAACTTGTTTCTCCGGAAACGGCGAGAGCCGAAACTTCGGAATAAGGTTTTATTATTCTTACATCAGACGGCGGTTTTTCGCCTTGTCGAGGTTGTAACATATGTCCAAAATTATAAACCAAAACCCTCCGATTTACCAGAGGGTTTTGTTTTGTTATTCACAACCAAAAAGCAGTGAACAACTTCGTTTTATTTTGGTCTTTTCATAACGTTTCTTCAAGGCGAACCCGGAACAAACGCCTGCTTGGAAAATTTTCAAATTTTCCAATTTACAATATTCAATGATGGATTTTACGTAGGGCACAAAATTTTGTGTCCCTGCGATTGAAAATTGAAAATTAGAGAATTGAAAATTAACGATTTAAAGAAACTGTAGCTGGTGAACCAGAAATGTACTGTGGGGTCTCAGCCTTAACCATACCTAGCATTGGTACTTTAGCTGAAACATTTTCTACTGAACGAGTTTCAGCAATCTTTACTTGCATAGCCTGATTATCAAGTTCAAGTTGATTTACAACTGTTTCTAATTCACGAATTTGATAACCTTTGGTGGCTGAACCGTTAACTTGAACAATAAAAGTTAACGCTGCAGTTACTGTTATAGTAAATACGACAATATTAACCACTGGAAGATGCTGTGAAAGAAAATTCACAGCATTACGAGTTTTTCTAACCGATGAAAATAATGTTTGGCTGAATCTTGACATAGTTTAAGTCGTGGAGTGTGAAAAGTCGTGGAGTCGTGAAGTTATGGAAATTTTTATCTTAAAGAGATAATAACTTCCAACACTCCATAACTCCGAGACTCCATGACTCCAACACTTTTACACCAACTTTTCGGCCACCCGGAGCTTCGCACTTCTTGAGCGCGGATTTTCCTCAATTTCCTCCTCCGTTGGAACGATCACGTGTTTGTTAATGATTTTTAAAGTTTTATTATCTTGTTTTCTGAAGAAGGTTTTGACGATTCTATCCTCCAAAGAATGAAAGGAGATAATCGCTAAACGTCCGCCGGGTTTTAAGATCTCGATAATTTGTGGTAAAGCGCGTTCTAATTCACCAAGTTCATCATTCGTGACAATACGCAGGGCTTGAAAGACCTTTGTGGCCGGATGAACTTTGCCGCGACGTGGCACGACTGTTTCAATCGCTTGAGCTAATTCGGTGGTTGTTTCAAGTTTTTTTTGGACTCTTGTTTGAATAATGGCCCGGGCGATCTTTTTGGCATTATTCTCTTCTCCGTAAACCAGAAAAATTCGAGCCAAATCCTCTTCTGACCAAGTGTTGACTATCTCGGCTGCCGTCAACTCACCGGTTGGATCGTACCTCATGTCAAGTGGTCCTTCAGTTTGGAAAGAAAATCCGCGTTCGGGATTATCAACGTGTACTGAACTGTAACCCAAGTCCAAAAGCACGGCAGCAACGGGAGTAATTCTTTGATCATAGGCATGATGCGCCAGGTTGGCGTAAGAATCGTTTATGATTTTAACTTGGTTACCAAAGGCGGCTAGATTATTTTGCGCCGCGATCACTTGTCGTGGGTCGCGATCAAGAGCCAGAAGATGGCCGTTTGGAGAAATTTTCTCCAAAATAACTTTGGCATGACCACCCAAACCAACCGTACCGTCAATAACTTGGTCGCCGGGCCGAAGATTGAGGAGCTCAATGGTTTCTTTAAGCAAGACGGGGACGTGTTTGAACATACTGGATAAATAATTTTCAATATTCAATAATCAATTATCAAGTATGGAAGTCTTATTTCTTAAAATATAGAACATCCATAATTGAATATTGAATCTTGATAATTGAAAATTTTCAATTAAACCCCGAGCTCCCCCAATTGTTCGGCGATGCGTGAAGCATCGGCTTCGGTGGATTTTTTATACTCTTCCCACTTGTCCGCGTTCCAAATTTCCATTCTGGTGTACAAACCAGCAACAACCACGTTCTTCCCAAGTGTTGCGTACTGCCGAAGATATTCCGGCAAAATCACCCTTCCCTGTTTGTCTAATTCCACGTCCATGGCACCAGCAAGCATGAGTCTGGCGAAGGCCCGAGAATTAGACTGCCCCAGGGGCAAACCGGCCAACTTAGTGGCCAGCTTATCCCACTCCTCCTTGGGGAACAGGAAAAGAGAAGAATCAAGTCCGCGTGTAACCACTGCGCCTTGTGCGAGTTCGGCCCGAAACTTAACTGGCACGGCCAGTCGTCCTTTGTCGTCGAGATTGTGATGATACTCGCCTATGAACATAATGGTTTTTGGAAGTCTTCCGAAGTGATTAAAGTGATGGAGTTGTGAAGTGATGGATTTTATTTTTGAAAAATTCCATAACTCTTCTTTGCTCGGATTTTAAAATAAAAGCGAGCATCGGACCTTTCGGCCCAATCCCCACTTTTTTCCACCTATCACCATTTTATTCCACTTCTAAACACACGTCAACATCTTACTAAAAACAAAAAAACTTTTATTTATTAGGGATTTTATATTTTTTTGATTATCTGTGGATAACTACAATTCCCCACTTTGGATAAAAAAGACCCGCGACATTTAAGCGCGGATCGAGAAACGTTAGTACTACCTGTACCTTCCTCGGCTTCGGAACCCTCCGAAGTCGAAGCGAGGCTTGTCGGTGTATCGGTTCATGACGGCCCAGATCGAAATCCCTGCCGTCACGATGATATTCGCGATGTAGGCCAGAACCACGGCCCAGGTGGGTGGCTCGACCGTCAAGTAACTGAAATCCTTGAACTGTTTTCGGACCCACGTCTTGGCGACATTGTCCTTCAGCCAGTCAACGACAGCTACCAGATCAAGTTGTTCACCTTTCTTTTCCTCCAAGAAGTTGCGAGCGCCGATTTTCAGGCTCTCCACTTCGGTCCAGGAAAACGGGTAGGCCCACTGAAGGTTGTTCTTGGTGTCGATACCGATCACCAGAACGAACTCGTTCTTGTTTCCTCTCTTCCAATAGGCTTCCTGTTGGTAGGCTACATCGGAAGGCTGGTCCTTGAAGATCAGGATCCACATACGGACCTGCTTCATACGGCCCAACTTGGCGTTGGCCAGGGAGAGCTTGCGCTCAGCCTCGGGCTTGCCAGGAACACTTGGTCCCAGAATCGAGGCCATGGTGTAATGACCACCGATACCCGGGTAGTCGAAGAGACCGAGAGCCTTGGGGTTCTCGACTTCTGGGAAGTTGAACACCGAGGTCGAGGCCTGAACACGATTCTCGTAGGTATGTGATGTGGTCACTGCCTCCAAGGTTTCGTCTGTACCAGGCCAGTCAGCCACGTACTTATCGCCGTCGATCGAGTGGTAGTGACGATTCAGATCGACAAACCTGGGTCCTTTTCCCCAGCGTTTGACCAACCCGCTGTAGTCATCTTCACCAACACGAACTGTGATGCCGTTGGAATCGACGATCTGCCAATATGGTGGATGATCATCGACGTCGTAGGCATGATCTTTGGTACAACTCTTGTTGGTGCTGCCGTCTGAGTTGGTAGATGTAGTGGTACAAGTCTCGTGAACACACGGGACCCTCTCATCCCAACGCTCGTAGTACTCGGTGACGGTAGCCCAGCCGGTCCAGTACTCCGTATCAGACGTGGCCACCTTCTGAACCAGGAACTTTGAGCCGATGACACAACCAAAGCCGAAGACCAGAATGACAGCGAACTTCCAGATCTGCACCTCCTCACGGTGATACAGGTACAAGTAGATCGCTGCGACGATCGGAATTACCAATGCGCCGTAGATGATCATCTCGACCTCCTACTACTTCTTGAAGAGATCGACGTCGTCTTCCTTGCCGGTCGCGAAGGTGGCTTCGGTCTTGGTGCTGGTCACGATCTTGACCTCGAGCGGGGCGCTGTCGAGAAAGAGACTACCGGGGAAGGTGCCGACGAGGTTGTCGTGCTCTTGCTTCACGCTGAGGAGTTTCTTCTGCTCATTGGCAAACTCGTTCCGCTGAGCCTCGATGGAACTCGAGAGCTGCTTGAAAAGCGAGCTGTCGAAGGTGGGGTTGTTCTCCTGAACCCACTTCATGAGCAGGTTGTCGGAGTCGCCCTGATAGCGAGCCTGAGTCATGGCCAGGAAGACTTCCTTGAAGGAGTCCTTGTACTCGCTGGTCACGCCAGCTTGTTGCTGAATGATCTTCCAGACCTTGTCGTAGGTGACTTCGTTGGCCTTTTGCTGGGCCTCAGCCAAGTTGTGCACCCGGACATGGTCGTTCTTGTAGCTGATGTAGGACCCGCCTCCGACGAGGCCGAGAAGTACGATCGCTACGATGAAGATGAAAATTCCCTTGGAATTCATGATGAAAGAACCTCCGAATTTCGGTTATCCGCCGGAAACCGACGGACGAGTAACTTAGCAAAAAAACCAAAAAAAGTCAAGTATAAACCTGACTTTCCAAAAAAAACTTTTTTATTAAAAAAACAAACCTAAAACCGCAATAATTGCAACGGTCGCCCACACCACATTCAAAACTATAAACGGATAATCTTTGCGCCAAGTTGATTCAATAATCAAAAAGAATGCCCCAAAACCATTCATGAGTTGATACCACAAATTATGCGAATCCAAGAGATTAAAAGAAACAAGTCCATAAGCACCTAAGACCAAAATAACCCCTACCCAGCCGAAAACATTGATGACTATTTTATTTTTCATATTTTTTTTATTTTTAGGCTCTAGGCCAGTAGGTGATAGGCCCTAGGCCCGTAAGTGGACGGATCGGTCAGTTGACTTATGGGCCTACTGGCCTAAAACCTATGGCCTGCGACCATTCCGCCTACATACTACACACTACTGACCTATAAATTTCCTACTCCGAACCAACCGATGATATTTTACTGCAAACCTATGTGCTTCGTCACGGGCTTGCTGAAAAATTTCTTTGCCAACAACTGCCAAACGAGCCAGCTCGCGATTATTATTATCAAAAACTAAACGATCTTGTTTACGATTAAAACCTTTGGCAATACCAATAAGAGGTGTCTTTACTCCGGCCTCATATAAAACTCTGGCTACTCGATTAATTTGACCCTCACCACCATCGATAATAAAAACTTCTGGCAATGGCCATTCAGTATGTTTCAAGCGACGACGCAATACCTCTTCAAGCATAGCCACGTCATTAGTACCTTTAATAGTTTTAATTTTAAACTTGCGATAAAGTTTTTTTATTGGCTGACCCTCTTCAAAAACCACCATTGAACCAACCGATGAGGTGCCGGAAATATTGCTAATGTCATAAGCTTCGATTCGTCCCATTACATCAGTTCCCTCTGTCTTAATTTTAGTTAAAGGTAAATCATAATCTTCGCGAGAAATTACTGCCACGTCTTGAATATGTTCTAAAGCAAAAATTTTATTACGTAATTTAGCAGCTTCTTCAAACTTATTTTCTTTTGAAGATTTAGTCATGTCTTTTTTCATTTGGCTAACTAGCCGTAACTTTTTACCCTCAAAAAATAAAACCAATTGTTTAATAATCTTTCGATAATCTTGTTTTGAAATAGCGCCCGAACAAACGCCTGGACAGCGACCAATATGAACATTAAAACAAGCTTTAGTTTTGCCAGTGATAGCGGGTGGTTGACAATCACTCCAAGGAATAATTTTTCGGACTAAATCTAGAGCCTTACGTAAAGCCGCGCTACTGGTATAAGGACCGAAAACCGCTAAGAATTGTTTTTTTGCTTTGGGCGAAAGTTCTTGACTAAACGGATTGACGCCGAATCTTTCCAGTTCCAAACCACGATATAAAATCGGCCGAGGAAAATTTTCATTAGTAATAGTTAAATAAAGAAAACTTTTATCATCACGTTCTAAAATATTATATTTGGGACGACGAGCTTTAATTTGATTGGCTTCCAAAACTAAAGCCTCAATAACCGTCGGAGTTTCAATATAATCAATCCTCACTATTTGCTCGACCATCTCGGCAATACGACGATCGTGAGCTTTGGTAAAATATGAGCCTACACGTTTTTTTAATGAAGTGGCTTTACCGACATACAACAAAAAACCGACTTTATTATAAAAGAAGTAAACCCCTGGCGAATCAGGAAGACTTTGATTTTTAATTTTAATTTCGGCCGGAATCACAAAAACTTTTTAGTTATTTCTTTATTTTAATTTTCAATTTGACCAATACTTCCTCCTTCGCTAAAGCTACGGAGGACCCGCAGTAGTCCAGCTTAGCTGGACGAAGGCGGGCAATTATCAATGATGGATTTTTTTATCTCTTTAAGAAATAAAACCTCCTTCATTGAAAATTGATAATTTGATAATTGAAAATTTCAAATTGTTTCCTTCTCTATCCCCTAACCCCTGTCCCCTCCAACAGTGTATTTCAATCTTCGGCACTTGACAAAAGCTTGGAAAATATATAACCTTTTCAACCAATGTTCATTCTAATAGGAGAAAGCTGTCATGGCTAACGGGATTGAAAAAGAACGAGCGCTTGTTGCCGCCTTGGCTGAATATTTTTCTCTTGAAACCAGGAGAAGTTGGGACAGAGATTATGGCATCGACGTTTTAATCAGAGGTCTCATATCTCCACCAATTGCTCGAACACCATTGGCTGTCCAGCTCACCTGGAACCGCGGCAATTGGAACAAAAGAGCGATGACTTTCGAAAAAGCAACAAGTATTGCTGAACGTGTTGTCTTCTTGGAAATCAATTCCCGAGATGTAAACGAACTGTTGGTTGCTGGGGTTCGAACTGTTCTAGCCCAACTTATCATGGATGCCGGTGCGCCAACCCATGCCATTGTCGAAATCAACCAAGATGGCCGTTACAGAATAAGTGACATGGAAGTTCGGCTTGCCGACTTCCGAAAAAAATTGGAAGAAACCATCGACGGTGATATTATCGGCTATCTCACTTACTGGAACGGCGACATCGGCTTTGCCGATGTCACGATCGGCGATGAGACTATTACTTTTTTCTGTAATCGAAGAAACACTGAACAAAAAACCATTGATCGACTCGCTGGTTGTAGTGGCCAAATTGAAACTCGGGACCAACCAAGAGTCGTTTTCACCGATGGTGGTGTGAATCGCAATTCTGAGTATCGAAAATTTGCCTTGGGCATGCATCTGGTCTAGTCGTCCTTCAACTCAAGTACCTTAACCACGGGTACTTTTTTTATTTATTTTTGCACTTAAGTGACGATCGACAACTAAGTGCAATTTCATCAATCCTATCAGAAACAAACACCCAAACCCACTCATCTAAATTTAACATCTTAAACAATCTAAACATTTGGTCAGAAACGTCAAACAAACTAATCCAAACACTTTTTTGAATGGGAAAAAAATCGCAATGATTTAATAAACGTCTAACAAAATCTCTTTTATCACGGTGTTTTTCAGGAATATCAAAAACAATCATACAAACCTTAGAGCCGTTTCGACTTAAAGGAAAAGCTTGCCTGGCTTCTAAAATTAAAGCCTCACATATTCCGTCTTCAGTAATATTTATTTGATAACCACAATTTTCTATTTTTCTAGTATTAATAAGACCAAACTTCTCCAAACGCCTAAGTTCTGGTTGATAATTGTTTTGTTTACCGGGCACAAAACCTATTCCCCTTACAGAACCTTTCTGCAGAGCTTTTTCCCAAATTTTTCTAAGTAAAAAGGCTGTCCTGGAACTGCCAGATAAGGTTCTTTTCGTTTTTTTCTTTTTTTGCATATATTTGACGATCGTCAGTTAAGTGCAATTTATTTTCTATCTCTTATTTTAACACTCTCCTTAAATACTCCCCGGTATAACTCCCCTTATGCCGAGCTACCTCCTCAGGTGTGCCAACACAAACAACTTCCCCACCCTTATCACCACCCTCAGGACCAAGGTCAATAATCCAATCAGCGGTTTTAATAACATCAAGATTGTGTTCAATTACAATAACTGTATTACCTTTATCAACTAAAGCGTGAAGAACTTTTAATAATTGATCAACATCAGCAAAATGAAGACCAGTAGTTGGCTCATCAAGAAGATAGAGAGTTTTACCAGTAGAACGTTTAGAAAGTTCAGAAGCGAGTTTAACCCGCTGGGCTTCACCACCAGAAAGTGTTGGTGCGGCCTGACCGAGTTTTAAGTACCCAAGACCAACCTGGCACAAAGTTTCCAGTTTATCAGAAACAAACGGAATGTCTTTAAAAAATACTGCTGCCTCTTCTACAGTCATTTCTAAAATTTCAAAAACATTTTTATCTTTGAAAGTAATTTCCAAAGTTTCGCGATCAAAACGTTTTCCTTTGCAAACATCACAAGTTACATAGACTGTCGGTAAAAAATGCATTTCAATCGCAATTGTGCCATGACCTTCACAATGTTCACAACGACCGCCTGGGACATTAAAACTAAAACGACCTGGTTTATAACCACGAAATCGAGCTTCGGCTGTAGCCGCAAACAAATCACGAATTGGCCCCCAAGCTCCGGTATAAGTAGCCGGGTTAGAACGTGGTGTTCGACCAATGGGCGATTGATCAATCAAAATAGCCTTATCAATATATTCTGTACCTAAAAGAGATTTGTGTTTACCTGGTGTGGCTGAGGAATGGTAAAGTCGGCGCGACAACTCTTTATACATAGTATCGTAAGCCAGAGTTGATTTACCCGAACCAGAGACACCAGTAATGCAAATAAAACGTCGCAACGGAATTTCAACATCAATGTTTTTTAAATTATTTTCCTGAGCGCCTTTGATTTTAATTTTATCCAAACCAATGGTTCGCCGACTAGTTGGCACAGCGATCTTTTTATCGCCACGCAGATAAGCCGCGGTTAAAGAATTTTTATCTTTAAAAATTTCCGGCACAGTACCTTGAGCCACAACATAACCACCGTGGGCCCCAGCTCCCGGGCCAATTTCCACCATATAGTCGGCGGCACGAATAGTATCCTCGTCATGCTCGACAATCAAAACCGTATTACCAAGATCGCGAAGATCAGAAAGAGTTTTGATAAGCCGTTCGTTATCGCGCTGATGAAGACCAATGGTAGGTTCATCAAGAACATAAAGTGCACCAACCAGACGTGAACCAACCTGGCTGGCTAAACGAATACGTTGAGCTTCACCACCAGAAAGAGTTCCAGCAATACGATTTAAAGTAAGGTAATGCAAACCAACATCAAGCATGAATTGCAGACGATTTAAAACTTCACGCAAAGCCGAGCCAGCAATTTCATTTTCTTTTTCAGTTAGATCTAGAAGTAAAAAATAATCACGCGCTTGTTCGATTGACATTTTGGCCACATCAACAATTGATTTTTTACCAGGCAACCAAACAAACAAAGCTTCGTCGCGTAAGCGATTGCCATTACAAGTGCCACAAATTTCTTCACTAAACAAATCAGCAGTACCTAAACCGTGACAAGCCTGACACGCCCCATAAGGCGAGTTAAAAGAAAATAGTCGTGGTTCGATTTCTGGAAAAGAAAAACCATCGACCGGACAACTGAATTTAGCCGAAAGATTTTGTTCGGTTTTATCAGGATAAATAATTGTGGCTGTGTCATTACCTTTTTGCACAGCAATTTCCAAAGCTTCGGCTAAACGGGCTCGAGCACCTTTTTCGTCAGACAATAACGAGACTGCTGGAACAGTATCGACCACGACTTCGATTGTGTGCTGTTGATAACGTCCGAGTTTAATTTGTTGACTCAAATCATATTCTTTACCGTCAATTCGCACCCGAGCAAAACCGGAATTATAAAGATCGTACAACAATTGATAATATTCACCTTTTCGGCCAAGAACGACCGGAGCGAAAATTTTAACCGATCCGTCCCCCTTCGTCCCCCTCAGCCCCTTATGCCCCTTCAGTCCCTCCAACACCACATCCACCATTTCCTCATTGGTCAATTTTTGAATTTCGCGCCCGCACTTGGGACAATGCGGCCGACCAACACGGGCAAAAATAACTCGAAGATAATCATAAATCTCCGTAATAGTCGCCACAGTAGAACGCGGATTTGAAGAATGGGCTTTTTGATCAATGGAAATAGCCGGCGAAAGACCTTCGATTTCATCAACATCAGGTTTATCCATCTGCCCCAAAAACTGCCGAGCATAGGCTGACAAAGATTCCACATAACGGCGCTGGCCTTCGGCAAAAATTGTGTCGAACGCCAAAGACGACTTGCCCGAGCCAGACACACCGGTTAAGCAAACCATTTTATTGCGCGGCAATTCTAAATTGATATTTTTTAGATTATGCTCACGTGCACCTTTGATTTTTATAAATTCCATATTTATAGGTAAAAACGTAAAATCGTAAACCAGGCAGCTGCCTGGTAAAAACGTAAATTTTATTTGCTTTTTAAATATTATTTTGTTAACCTCTCATTCGGATGATTCATCATCTGTTCTCTAACTCCTGCACACGAGAAAAATCATGACGTTTACCCAAGTCATCAGGTGGTACGTTGAAAACAGACTCCGGGAATCGGTCACAACCTTTCAAGCCGATGAAATTACTGAAGGAGTTGTCGTCATTACCCGAAAAGAGCAACCTGGACCGTTTTACGCTTTTTTCAACATTGATCTTTGTGGATTTTCGCTTGACCACGGAATAACTATCAATGGTTTTCCTTTTCTTGAATTCGGATTAGCCATCATCAACAAAATTGATGGTGTGGAAAATCCTGTCGAAAAAGCCACTGAACTATTCCTTCATAACACTCGTGGTATTTACCGCCATGACGGTCAACCTCACCAGCGTTTTTCTCCCGCACGGAATATCCCTTTGATTCCATAAAATCAACTCTCTTTTTTGCTCGTTACTCGAGCTTTTTTATTTTCCTATAATCGTTTTTGTTCTCTTAAAATTCTTCTATTTTCTTTAACTTTCTTTTCAAGATATACATCATGAGCAGCTGCCCAATAACCAAGATTTAATAACATCTCTGATCTGTTAGTGGTCAGAAACATTCTTTCTAAATCTTCTAAGGAAATCTGACTAACAGTCTCCCTGGCCCGAACAGTATCTTCTCCTACCAGGGAGCTATCAAAAGATGAACCGATAAATCTCAAAACTTCCTCTACTTTTTCTGATATTCCAAATTGGGAATATCGTCTCTTTTCAAACTCCAACGCCGCCTTATCGGACGCTTCTAAATCTTTAATTTCTTCTTCGGTAATAGAACCATCGAGTTCGTCAGCAACTATTTTCGCATGCTCTTCCTTCAATATCCTGGCCCGGTGTCGTCTATTAGCTAAAGAAATAACTTTTGAAGAATCTGGATTGATTCCGTTTTCCTTTTTAGTTTTATCCCCTGTTGAGGTTTGGGGGGAAATCCAACTATCGATACTTGGTCTAATAACCTTACTCATAAGTTTAAATTATTTAATAACTAGTTATTTTTTAGATTATGCTCACAAGCGCCTTTGATAATAATTTTATCTGACATATTTGATTGTAAAAGCGTAAAAATCGTAAAAGCGTAAACCTGACAGCTACTAGATAAACCAAGCAGCCGCCTGGTGAATTTACGTTTTTACCTTTTTAACCCCTTAGCCCCCTTCTGCCCTTTCAGCCCCTTCAAAACCTTAATCTCCTTCTTCAACAACACAATCTGATCCCTAACAATCGCCGCAGTTTCAAAATCAAGACCAAAAGCCGCCTGACGCATTTCTTTTTCTTTTTCTTTAATCACTTCTTCAATTTCGTGCGGTTCAGCCGTTAACTCAAGTTTCAAAATATCTTCTATACTCTTTTCGTCTTCACCAAACATAGCCCGAATGTCACCAATCTTTTTTTGAATTGTTTTCGGGGTAATGCCGTGCTTTTCATTATAAGCCAACTGAATTTTGCGACGACGATTAGTTTCTTTCATTGCCCGCTCAAGTGAACCTGTAACTTCATCAGCATACAAAATAACTTTACCATCAACATTGCGAGCTGCCCGACCAATAGTTTGAATAAGCGAAGTTTCAGAACGAAGGAAACCTTCTTTATCAGCATCAAGAATGGCAACCAATGTTACCTCTGGAAGATCAAGGCCTTCGCGTAATAAGTTAACACCAACCAAAACATCATAGGTACCCTTACGAAAATCAGTCAAAGTGGTAATACGATCAAGCGTATCAACATCAGAATGAAGATACTGAGTTTTAATTCCCTTCTCAATTAAATATTCCGAGAGATCTTCGGCCATTTTTTTGGTAAGTGTTGTAACCAAACTTCTTTCATGTTTTTCGACACGAATCTGGATCTCATTTATCAAGTCTTCAACTTGACCCTTTTCCCCTCCGGTTCCACCCCCACCCCTAACCCCTCCCCCAGAGTGGGAGGGGGAAATATTTCGTACCTCCACCTCCGGATCTATCAACCCGGTCGGACGAATAATTTGTTCAACAACATTGGTGCTGTGTAATTGTTCAAATTTACCAGGCGTAGCGCTGGTAAAAACAACCTGACCAATTCTTTTTTGAAATTCATCAAACTTCAAAGGCCGATTATCTTTGGCCGAAGGCAAACGAAAACCATGCTCAACCAAAATATTCTTACGAGCTTGATCGCCTTCAAACATACCACCGATTTGTGGCACAGCCACATGCGATTCATCGACAACGAGCAGAAAATCTTTAGGAAAATAATCAAGTAGTGTGTATGGCGGCTCACCCGGAGATCGACCATCAAAATGACGAGAATAATTTTCAATACCGTTACAATAACCAACTTCCTCAATCATTTCCAAATCATAACGCGTGCGACGCGACAATCTATCAGCCTCCAAAATTTTTCCGGATTTTTCCAGTTCAGTTAAACGATCAGCTAATTCTTTTCGAATTTGTTTTAATGCCGATTCTTTTCCTTCAGGTGAAACCACGTAATGTTTAGCTGGAAAAAACCAAACCTCTTTTGCCTCACCTAAAAAACGACGAGTAATATGATCCAAAATTTCGATGTTAATCAAAGTTTCATCTTCACCAAAATGCAAACGATAAATTTTTTCTTCATTAATCGGCATGACTTCAACCACATTGCCACGCGCCCGGAATGAACCACGAGTTAAATCAGAATTAGTCCGCTCAAATTGCATGTCAACCAGACGACGTAATAGTTCATCACGACCAGTATTTTTGCCAACCACAACATGCAAAACCGTTTTCTTATATTCAACTGGCGAACCTAAACCATAAATACAAGAAACCGAGGACACAACAATTACATCCTCACGTGATAAAAGCGACTGGGTTGCGGCATGACGCAAACGATCAATCTCTTGGTTAATCATGGCTTCTTTTTCAATATAAGTATCAGTGCGCGGCAAATAGGCTTCTGGTTGATAGTAATCGTAATAACTAACAAAATATTCCACGGCGTTATCTGGAAAAAATTCACGAAACTCATTACAAAGCTGGGCGGCCAAAGTTTTGTTTGGAGCAATAATCAAAGTTGGCTTTTGAATTTTTTGAATAACATTAGCCATGGTAAAAGTTTTACCAGAACCGGTAACACCAAGAAGGGTCTGAAACTTTTCACCAGCCTTAAGACCAGCAACCAGTTGTTTGATTGCTTCAGGTTGATCGCCGGCGGGTTGGTAGTTGGATTTTAGGTTGAATGACATAATTAAAGTAGAAAACGTAGATTATTGGATTGGGTCGGACGATCGACGTAGAAAATATAGAAGGTAGAAATCGTAAATTATTATACCGACTTAGTTTTTAAACCGTTTTCATTCCAATCAACCGATTTCTACGGCTTCTACGTTCTACGATTTCTACGACTTTTACAAAAACCAAACACACAAATCCCCCGCTAAAACCTTCGTCCTAGGGGGTAGCACGTAGTTTAATTGTAAATATAACTTAACAAAAAACTACTAAAAAATCAATCAACAAAAAAAGCCTGCTTGTGCAGACTAAGTACAAAAGAAATTCTGCTAGGAAATCAGGGCCAGACACTCTTCGACGAGCGCCATGTACTGTTCCCGTGTCAGACCAAATCGTTTGAGTGTGAAAATGAAACTTTCAGGAAAAGCATCCTTCGCTTCCCCCGAAACGGTCATCACACCAGTCCGGACATCACCGATGCTTCGCAAAGCGCCCATGGAGATGCAACGCCATGCCTCTTCCGTTTCCTTGACCACCGAACACAGGTGAAAATGGGGTTCGTTGGTCTCCGGGTGACGAACGAAAGCCAAGACAGTGAACCACCCACTCCCCATCGAATTCGGAGCTCTCTCGGTCACATCGAAGATGTAGGTAGCGTGAACAGGTTCTCCTGTTCCTTTTTCGTTGAGAATGTGGATCGGGAAACGAGCAAACTTGTCTGTCACGTTGGGAATCATCTGACAGTATCCTTTCGTCTGGTTTTTTCTGGGGTTTTAACGACTCTCAAAAAAAGAACAACAAAAAAATATAGTACAAAAAAAGGAAATCGTCAAGTATCTATACAATTAACCTTGACTTTTTCTAAGAAGAAATATAAATTACGGCTCGTCATCAAAACCTAAGGAGGTTTTTACACATGACCGAAAGGCGACCACCAGAAGAAACCATCATCGATCTCATTGAAAAAGCACCGTACGCTTTCATGTGGATTCTGGCTCCGCACATCAAAGAAACGGAATTCAAATACAACCGAAAAAAAATCGCCAACGCCTGGCTTCGAAAACTACGCCTGCACATGGCATCTGACGAACCGTTCGGTGTCTTGGCCAACCTCGGTTTCACGGTTGAAGAACTTGATTCTACAACCACCAACTCACCAGATTTGTCTGCTGTTCAATAACCTCGACCTCGCACCACTCGCGAAATCGAGGTATTTTTTTTACAAAAAAACAGCCTTGGAATTACCCTTGGCTGAAAGAGATTGAAACTAAAATGTTTCTTCGGCTTCATCGAGTTCGTCGGCTACGGCTGAAAAGTCACCGAGTTCCCATTCAAGAAGCGCAACAAAGATGTGTTGTACAACTCGCGACAAAGGCGAGTTACGCAAGTCCTTGTCCAAACCTTTGACCTGAGCAGTCTCCACTTCATTGACAAAAGCTTCGAACTCAGTCTTCAAAGCTGAAAGCTCAGGCGAACGTCGGGGACGACGTGACAAAGCAAAGGCCAGACGCAGACGCAGTTCAGACAACTCACGGCTAAACCAGAAGACCTGGAAACTTTCGTAAGTCCGCTGAATACGTTTGTAAGCATCAGCCGATCGACCGCCTCGAAGAGAAAGCAGAGCTGGTTCAAGGTCGTTCCTCAAACACCGACGGAAGAGGTGAATATAAGGGATGTCGTCAACCTGAACGAACAAAGCTTTCATCCGTTCAATCGCTCCATTGATTTCTTTGATTTCTCTGTAGCCGATCAGCTCTTTGGAAATGGCTGTGGCCTGACGCAGAATATCAAGATTGCGCTCGTTCTCATCAAAAAGGGCGGACTGCCGACGATCGGTGTGAACCGTAATGGAACGGATGTCGATAACACGCCGCTTGGCATGGTCTCGCACGGTGGCGTGTAGAGCTTCGGTGCGCGACGGATTTGTCTGCCCGCGTGAATCGATGATAGTCGATGCCATTGTAGATCGTTCGGCCATACCCACTCGCAGATGGTTGCGCGCTTTTTTCAAAGCCTCGGCCGTGGCCAATGAAGCTTGGGTGAAGGCTTCTCGTTTGGCTGGCGAAAGATTTTTCCAATCCGCCACCAAGTCCCACAACATTCCATGTCGCTGAACGATTGTCGACAATTCAGCCAACTCACCTTGCCCACCATCTCGCTGATCACCACGGCCATACTTGGCCTTGGCATGCGTACCGTAACGCATGGCGTTGTCGAGCGATCTGTAGATGAAATAGAACGAACGTTCCCAGTTCCAAATCAGGTAATAACCTTTTTTCAGAAAACGAACTTTCTTATTGTCACCAACATAGCGTATGATGATTGGAAATCCACCCTCGGAATTCAGAATGATCCGAAGATCTTCGTCAGCGATTTCCTGGGGTCCGAAATGTTTGGCGTACTTGGTTGCGACGAGCATGTTAGCTCCGTTTGGTTTGGGTTGAAGGAACGACGGATATTGAGGTTAACAGAAAAAATCTTTAGGGTCAATAAGGTTGGATTGGGTAAGTTGGTGTTAGGTGATTAAAAGTGAATATAAGGGAGTTAAACTTGACTTTTTAATAAAAAATCGGCTAAATAAACTCGTCCGTGAATTTCCTTGCGGATCTCTGGAGAAAACCATGCCCGAACCTACAAATGAACGCCCGTATCACCTGACCATCGTCGAATTCATCAAAAGGCTCAAACAGGAACCTAGTGAATTTCTTCTCGAAGGCGACTTTCACTGGATTGTCGCCGATCTGCTTAAGGAGACCGCCTGCCCGACTGGTCACGACGTAATCGCCGAGGCATGGAAGGATCTCTGGGAATCTGTGTTGGAAGGCACAGGCTATTCCGACAAAGAGTACAAAGAATACGAACAAGGCGTCATCGCCGTCCTCAAGGCCAAAAAAGCCACGGCTGAAGAAAAAAACCTCATCCCGAAGCTGGCACAACGCACCTGCGATCTCGACTGGATGGATGAACCAACAAGTTTGGCTGTCATGACCAGCGGTTGTCTCTACCTCTTCGAACTTCTCGAGATGGAAGAAGAGAGGCTCGCTCTGTTCGGCGACAACGCACCGATTGTCAAAGCAGCGCTCGCTTCCCAAGGTCTTTCCGTGGGTCGGGTCTTCGAGACCGAACTTCGAAACAAGATCATCGCAGCCGCGAATGAAAACCACGGCCTTCCACTGCGAACAAGACAACGACAGACCTTCGACGCTGGGTTTGCCCACAAAGACCAGACCTAGTCGTCCCACTCCGCGACCAACACAAAACCCCGACCTCGCACACTCGCGAAGCCGGGATATTTTTTTGGCAGAAACGCGAATTACTAATTGATACGAATATACAAATTACAAATCTACACGAATATCCAAATGTACAAAATTAGTATATTTGTATCAATTCGTAATTCGTATATTCGCGCGATATTCGTAATTCGCGCCCCCCCCGCACAACCACTTACCCTTCCAAAAACCCACCCGCCTGAATTTTCCACAACTTTTGATAAATACCATCTTCCTCCAACAAATCATTGTGTGTACCTTGAGCCACGATTTGTCCCTTATCCATAACCACAATTTTATCCATCATCATGATGGTGGAAAGACGGTGAGCAATAACAATAACGGTTTTATCAGCAATAAGTTTTCGGAGCGCATCTTGAATTAAACTTTCGGACTCAGAATCCAAACTTGAAGTTGCTTCATCAAGAACAAGAATTGGCGCGTTTTTTAGGATAGCTCGGGCAATGGCCACACGCTGGCGTTCGCCGCCGGAAAGTTTTACTCCACGTTCACCAACATAGGTACTATAACCATCAGGCAAATTTTGGATAAATTCATCACAATGTGCTTGTTTAGCCGCTTCGATAACTTCTTGATCAGTAGCACCGCGTCGACCATAACGAATATTTTCCATGATAGTACGGTGAAAAAGGATCGACTCTTGCGGTACCAACGAAACAGCTTCACGCAAACTTTCTTGAGTAACCTTAGAAATATCATGACCGTCAATTAAAATACGACCACCTTTAATATCAAACAAGCGAAGTAGAAGTTTGGTGACCGTTGTCTTACCTGCCCCCGAAGGACCGACTAAGGCAACTTTTTCACCATCCTTAATCGACAAATTAAATTTAGTTAAGATACGACGATTGCTTTGAAAATAAAACTGAACTTTCTTAAATTCAATTATGCCTTCTTTGACTTTTAATTCACGGGCTCCGGTAGTATCACGGACTTCATGTTTAGTTTTTAAAACCTCAACCATTTCTTTGGCATCAGCAAAACCTTCAAAAACAGCACGGAAACCCCGACTTAAATCCCAAGCTCGATATATAACGGCTAAAATATAAGTTTGTAAAAAAACAAAATCACCGGCTGTAAAATCTCCTTGTATCCACCACCATGCCCCAAGCCACAAAACTCCAATTTCCAAAGGAATCAATATAAGACCCTGAATAGCAAATAGAGTTTCACCTTGCCACCAACCCTTGCGTTGTAAACGTCGCCAATTATCTTTAACTTCACCGAAACGATTATTTTCAAAATTATCGCCAGTAAAAAGCTGAACTGTATTTATATTAGTAACAATATCAGAAGCAACACCGGTAACTTCTGAATCAGCAGTAGCTCGCAAAACATCAACTTTTAATTTCCAACGGGCGCCGATATAGTTAACGATAACCAAAAGCAAAATCCAACCTATAAAAAGATATGCGGCAACAGGAAATTTTATTAACATGCCGATAAAAGTACCGATAACTATAACCACTAGAGGCAAAAATCGATACGAGGTTTCATCTAAAATTCTTTCATAGCCACGACTCAATCGACTAACCTTACGCACTAGAGAACCGGCAAAATTATTGGTAAAAAAACGATATGAATGTCCAAGCAAGTGACGAATTGAGGTTTTTTCCAAATCAGTCATGGTACGTGATTGCACATCAGCCGCCAAAAAACCCTGCGATCGCCAACAAATAAAACCAAAAATATAAAGACCTAACATGGTTAGGAGTATTTTATTCAAAACCGGCCACAATGATAAACCAGGTTCGTTATTAGAAACAGTGTCAATTAAATTTTTTAACACCCAGGGTGTAACCAAATCAACAGCTGAACCCAAAATAATTAAAATGATAACTAAAAAAGTCCTCCCTTTATATTTTCGAGTATGTTGCCAAAAAAAATTTAAAACGTCACGGTTTGTAACTTTCATATGGTTATTATATCACTGACGTAAAAAACGTAAAAGCGTAAAACTTGGTTATAACTAAAACGTAAACCCAACAACAGCCGAATTTACGATTTTACACATTTACGCTTTTACGTTTTTACAATCAACAACACTATTCTGCTTTTGCCCGCTGTATCATGCAATCCATGGCATCGTAACCAATCTCGGCACCGCGAGCGGCAAATTTTTTTCTGGTATGAGTCGGCATATCCTTTGCCATTTCTCTCAAATTGGTAAGATGTTTATCAACCAACATTGATTCGGCCGCTATCCTACCGGTGCCGCCACCGCCGTTTATAGCCAATGGGGCCAGCGCCCCAAAAAATAATATTTTATCTTCATCTGTGGATTCATCCCATATTTTTCTAAACTTTGGACTCGCAAACAAGGTATTAAAGGCTAATTTGGTGTGGTCAGCAACGCTAAAAGCGGCGTAGAACAAAACCGAATCAGGATTGCCAACCATAGCTTCAGCAAAAGAGTTTGGCTCGTAAACTCCAACTGTTCTTTTTCCATCTTTTTTTGTACCAATCTTAATTGGAACAACAAAATTAGCTGCTTCGCCCTCGGCGGCTTTAATGGCGCGAAAATCATCGGAATGATTATCTAAATAACCGACAAAAGTTCGTTCAATCAATTGTGCTGGACCAGAACTACACAAATTATCATTCACTGCTGGGCCAAAAACAATATTATAAGGTTCAAAAATAGTTGGTGAAATTTGTACAAGAGTTGGACCATCGAGCTCGGAAAAAAACTCAGCGGCAATTAAAGCTAACATGACTTCGGGGGTAAAACGTCGCATTACTTCCTGTCTAAAGCCAAACTTGTCACTATGACGACGAACCAGATCAATGGAAGCTTGTTGTTTTTGGCGCCAAGCGGCCATATCGATACTGTGATTCAGACTATCAAAAGGTAATTTTAAAACCGCATCAACATATGCTTCCGCCCCTTTTTCAGTTTTTTTATTTCTCTTCCATTGCCAGATACCTTTTAAATCATAAAAAGCTGGACGACTGGGATTATGGATTGTCGAACCGGACAAAATGCCATATTTTTGAACATCTTCTGGTGACATTTTCTTTACAAGTTCGATTAGTCTTCTTTTAACCCAGGCCTGAGAAACCGCTCGCCCTTTTTTTCGATCACTCTCTTTATCGCTCAAACTCCATGTTTTTGTTTTTTCTTTTAATTCTTCAAAAGTTAAATCACCGAATTTTTCACGATTTTCGTCAGAAAAATTCGGAAAAGAAAGAACGGACAAATATTTATTTTTTACCGACTTGCCAGGAAAAGCTTCGACAAAAATCTGATTAATGATAGGTTCTAATTCAGCCAGCTTTGCATCAACTTCAGCTGAAGTTAAACGCTCGGCCACGGATTTTTGATAATCAGCTTCAAAAACCGAATTAAATCTTTGTTCCAATTCACTAAACCCAATAGGTTCACCGATTGATGGTGGTTCAACAACTTCAGCGTCTTTTTTTCCAAACCACCTTCCCCACAAACGTTTTAAAAGTCCGGGCTTTTCTTCTTCTGTTTGTTCTACCTCTTCGCTACTTTCTTTGGTCACCGGTTCCTCTATTGCAGGTTTTCCAACTTGTTCGCCAGCACTATCCGCTAAATAACGCGCCAGTGGTGCATGGAGATCAACAGCCCGAGCTTCTGGTACATAACCATGGTAATGACCTTTTTTACCTTCTTTATACATGAAGACCCCATACTCCTCTGCTAGCCCTTCAAGAATCGGCCTCATTTCTTGATCAATCATTTGGGCATACTGAGTTGGTTTGCCGGTAGGTTTGCCGTCGTTATCAAAAGCGCTATAAGTGACGACTAACTTTTCCGGAGACAAAAAACGACCGTCTGAAATATCAACCGTGCGAGGAGTTACATGAGTACTGTCACCAATACTCCCGCGTTTAGCCTGAGCCTCGGGATCACGCATAACATCAGTTACCGTAAATTGCCAACCTGTTTTCCCGGCAAATTCCAATTGACTAAAGGCTGTGCCTAATAAATCAAGACGACGAATAACATCTGGTGCCAAACGAGCTGGACTATCTTCACTACCTTCACGATCAAGATAAAAATGAACAGTTGAAGGAATTTCTTGAGCCGTTGAAAAAGAGCGCTGAAAAATTTCTTGTTGCTTACCAGCTTGAACATCATAACCATCGGCTTTTGCCAATTCTTGTAGACGACTATAACCACCTTCGTCACGGGAATAAATTTTAGCTGGATTTGGATCAGCTAAAAATCTTGTGGGTATTTTAAAAGTTCTGTTTTTTTTCACGGTCGCAAAATCATCTAAACTTAAACCAGGATTTAATTTGCGTGTAGCCTCAATCAAACCGTTTATATATGCCAAACGATCTTGTTCTGGTAATTTTTTAAACCAACTCTCATCTTGTAAAAGATTATTAAGAAAACTATAAAAATTTTTCTCGCCAGATTCAGCCAAAGAAACTTCGCTTTGATCAAAAATAAAAAATTCCCAATCACCGGATTTTATTATGTCCTTAAATACAAGATTGTTTTCTGACCATTCCTGCCTTTCCCTTTCTTTAACCGGTTCAGTTCTATCATGACAAGAACTTTCAAAAGCCGGAACAAGCGTAGAAAAACCAACAGCTAAAGTTAATTCTTTTGCCCCTAAACCAAATAACCTTGCTGGTTTTTTACGTGGTTTAACAGGCTGGATATTTTGTTGGCGATCTTGTTCATGAGTGGGAGGAAATTCCCTTTCGGTCATAAAATTATTTCTTAACTCGATTAACACCTTCGATTTCAATTAAATAGTCAGCCACAGCCGCTGGAACCAAAGACTTCCAATCTTCACCGGCTTTCATACGGCGACGGACTTCGGTTGCACTGATACCCGGCACTTCTTTAATATCCTGAATTTTAACACTGGTTCCATCAAAAGACTTTTTAGTCCATTCGTTACCTGTCCAAACTGTAGTTACCTGATTTTCGCAAAGTTCTAGACACATCTTAGCCCAAGCAGAATCCTCTTCTACATCAGGCAAATTAACAAAAACAACATCATACAAAGGAATGATGTTTATCTCTTGCAAAGCACGTTGAATCATTTCGCGACGCTCTTCACGAGTAAACGGATCGTCTGACGTACCATGTAGGCCAGAACTGCCAATACCTATATAAACTTTCTTACTAAGTTTAACCATGCCTTTAAGCACACTTAGGTGACCATTATGAAAAGGTTGAAAACGGCCGATAAAGAGAGAGATATCTGTCATATGTATCAATTTTATCTTTTTTAGAAAAAATGAGCAAGCAGAGTTTTTTGCAAAATAGTAATCGAAATTTTATTTTTCAAAGACGTCGGAACGGAGTTTAATTTCTAAGCCTTCAAGCGTTTTTAAAACTTGACCCCTCTCGTTTTTTAAACATCTATCTAAAAATATGGCTAATTTTTTTTGGGCTGGCAATTCCCTATTTAGACGTTTACGATTTTCGTTTACTGAATTAAAAACCACTATTTCTTTGCGACAGTCTTGTTCAATCTGTACACTCTCGGATCTTTGAACCAAGAAATCAGAAATATCTTTTTTATTTTTATTTAATTCGGCTCGCCTCTCGTGTTGCTTTTTTATTTCATTTTTTTTTGCTTCAAATTCTTCAAAAGAAAAAGGCATTTTAAGTTTTTTATCTATAGCCGCAACCAAAAGTTCTCGCCAAGCTTGCTGAAGAGAACTAGGTGCTTGATCCATAACTTCTTGTTCGGCTGTTGCTTTTTCTACAAATTGATTAAAACTATCAATGGAAAAAAGCGAACGATAATATTCAGCGGTCTCACTATCAACACTGGATTCAAGTCCTGTACAAAAACGCTCCAATAAAAATTCGTAACTAGAGTATTCTCGCACCAATTTTTCTCGCATTTCATCAGCTTTTGCTTTAATTAGAGGAGTTGGAATTTCCAAATCTGAAGCAAGACCGGTTATATGTTCAACATGTTCATCGACTGTATGAATACCTTCTTCAGTATTAGTTTCAGCTACGGCAGTAGCAATCTGTCTTAAGCTTTCGTTATGTTCAGCTTCTCTAGCTGCCCGAATTTCTTCGAACTTGTCTTGAATAGCTTTTTGTCTAGCCGGTTCTTGCATAACAACAGCAATAAGCGGAATATTTTTTGAATCACCATACTTTTTTAAAATTTCCGGAAGTTGTGGGATAACTTTTTCATAAACAACGGTTATTCCATCGTATTTTGAAAGATCAACTTTTTTTGGTGCCATCTGTAATTCAAGACTTAACAATTCCAAAATCGTATTAAAAATTGTTTCTTTTCGCTTAAGCAGATCTCGAGCCTCGGCAAGTTCATCAGCCTTTTTTTCTTCAGCTTTTTTCTTCCAACTTTGACGGCCGATTGATAAATCAGATGACAAACCTTCTCTTTGATTCATAAAAATTCAATTATAATTATATATAATCGATATCATTTTTTAGCCTCACGGTCAAACAAAAAAATGGAGAAAACTTTGCCTATCGGAATAACCAACAAATCTGGCCTTCAGACCACTCCGGTGGTCGATTTTTTATCCTCTTTTCCTTGACAAAAAACAATTTTTATAGTATATTTTTTTGTCATAAATTGTATCTGAATAATAATCGTGGTGCGTAGCGTTTTCCATATTTTACAAAAAATATGGTGTACGCCGCATATCACGGTTTGATCCAACCCCAAGGAGTCTTCCATGACCCAGTTTCTTGTGATCATAGATCCAAAAATCACAGACACCATCGATGATGTAGCTAGCCAACTGACCCTTTGTGCGGACTCCAGCGGATGTTTGGCCACCTGCTCTTTCAACGGAGTCGTACTCATAGTCGAACCAGATACCCCTGCCTCGGCCGTCGTCAAATTCTATTTTTTAGAGGAATCAAAACGACTAAGCAAGGAAAGAATAGGGTCCCTCGAAGGACAAAATGCAATTTTCGAAGCCAGAGTAAAAGCCGGGGTCAAAATAGATGAACTTATGCTCAGGTTACCAACCTTGGACTTCACCAATCTGGCCGCAATCATCGACTGGCTCTGTGAACTCGAGGAATCCACGCGGTACGGTAACAAATACCCGTGGCAATACATCCTTGCGGTTTTCCAGGAACATGGGTTTACACCCAACATGAACACCGGTACAGACTTCGAAGAAAACGACAAAATCAACCATGCAGGCTGTATCATCGGCTTTGCTCTGAATTGTCTTCTCTACGAGGGGATACACGCTGTTCATCAAACGATTCATGACCATGCAAAAAAATGGCGACAAAAATTCCTCTAAAAAAGGAAGTCGTCTGCATCGGTTGATGACAAACAACAAGCTGCACCTTACGACAAAGTGCGGCTTTTTCATTATAATATTCACAAAATATGGATCGTTTCCTTGACAACTATCGGTTTTAATGGTATCCTTCTTATCTTAATTCGGCCCGTCTGACGGGCCTGACTCGAACCTCTTGTTTATGGTTATTAAAGGGGACAGGGGATAGAGGATAGGGATGGATTGTAATTATCTTTTTAAAAAGATAAGAGCTTCCAGCCCTTTCCCCTTCTCCCCTATCCCCTAAAAACAATCATGCCACCTGAAGGAATTGGGTCGCATGTTTTTTTTATGACAAACCAAACAAACAATCAAAACTCCTTTTATGGACTGGGTATTGCCCCGGATATTTTAAAACGCCTGGATTTTTTAAATTACAAAATCCCGACTCCAATTCAACACAAATCAATTCCTAATGGCATTAACGGCGATGACTTAATCGGTATTGCTCAAACCGGTACTGGAAAAACTTTGGCTTTTACAATTCCCATGTTGCAACAAATCATGGCTAAGGGTGGACAAGGTTTAGTAATACTTCCTACCCGTGAATTAGCCATTCAAGTTGAAGAAACTGTTGATAGACTTGGCAAACCTTTTGGTATTAAAACTGCTGTTCTTATAGGTGGCGCTTCAATGGAACGCCAACGCCAAGATATTCGTCGTGGGCCACATGTGATTATTGCCACCCCAGGACGTTTAAATGATCATATTCAACAAAAAACTATTTCTTTAAAAGAAGTCTGTATTTTAGTTCTTGATGAGGCCGATCGCATGCTCGATATGGGCTTCGAACCACAAATTAAACGTATCTTGTCTTCTGTTCCAGAAAGACGACAAACCATGTTGTTTTCTGCCACCATGCCAGAAAGAATTTCTCAAATCGCCGGCAAGTACATGAAAAAACCATTACGTGTCGAAGTTGCGCCTTCAGGTACAACTGCAGAAAAAGTTGATCAAGAAGTTTTTATTGTCGGTAAGGAAGATAAAATTAAATTATTGCAACAATTACTTTTGGAATATAAAGGTACGGTTTTAATTTTTAGCCGCACTAAACATGGGGCCAAAAAAATAAATCGTGTCTTAGCCAAACTTGGTCACCGAGCCGCAGAAATTCATTCTGATCGTTCGCTTAACCAACGTCGCGAAGCTTTAACTGGTTTCAAAACCGGCAAATACCGCATCTTGGTTGCTACCGATATTGCCGCTCGTGGTATTGATGTTGTTGGTATAGAGCTAGTGGTTAACTTTGACTTACCAGACCAAGCCGAAGACTATATTCACCGCATTGGCCGTACTGGCCGAGCCGGACTTAAAGGCAAGGCAGTATCATTTGCTGCTCCAGATCAAAGACATGACTTAAAAGTCATTGAGAATCTCATTAAAACCCGTTTACCGGTTAAACCATTACCAGAATTATCATCTATACAAATGCCGGCTATGGCCCTTAGTCGTCCAGAGGCTAGCAGGTTTGCCGATGGCGGCCGCCGTCATGAAAACGGTTCACAAAAACGCAAACGCCGCCGTTTTAACCAAAGATAAAAAGTAAAGTAAAAACCCCATCGTATTTGATGGGGTTTTTAGTTTGTCTATTACAAGAGAAAAATTAATTACTGAGCCGGGCTATCAAGATAAAACGGACCGTTTTTTTAAATAGCCAAAACAACTTCTGAGCTTTATTGAAAATAGCTAAAATAAGCTAAATTTTCTCTAAAGAGAGTTGACAAAACCCCATTTTTGTGATATAGTTCCCCACCTATTGCTGAAACCCAGATCAACATCACAGGAGCAATCCATGACCACCAATGTGCCAGATTTCGCCCGCGAAGCCGCATACGGACCAGTGACCGGCTGGTTCATCACCAAGCCGACTCGCTGGTACCACATCGACAAGGCTGCTCGCGAGTGTGGCCTGCCGAGGTTTTCCAAGGAACAGATCACCCAGGCCTTCCAAGCCTTCATGGCCGACCCAAATCGGCCGACGGTCGTCCCCAATAATCGCCCTGGTGTCGTCGGCACCGGCACCTTCGTGGCGCTCTACGACGGTGTCTGGCAAACCGACGTTGCGGCGATCAGCAACGAAGCGTTCCGCCCCCATGCTCCCATGCCCGAGGAAGAGTACAAGGAGATCTTGGAGTCGGTTGGCTTCCCTTACCCTCCACCACCACTGGACTAGACCCTTCCTTCATTCTCCGCGAGCCGAGCCCTTTCGGCCTCGCGGACCCTTCAATGATTACGAATTAATTCATAGTTATTGAAGGGTAAAAATTTCTCTCAACCACTTCTGGAGGTTTTCATGGATCCGATCAATTCAACCGTCTTGAGTGTTTTGATGGTTTCTGCCCTTTTCATGTTCTACTGGAATCTCACGGCAATGACTTCACGAAAGCGGCCATGGGATTACTATGAAACTCGCGGAAACATGTGGCTGATCACCGGCATTGCCATGGTTTCTGTGTTGATCTTCGACATCGCCTATGACAGGTTTCCAAATCCAGACAAAGGTGATTTCTGGATGTGGAAGAACGCCTGTCTGTTCTCATGGATCATGGGTATCTCGGGTACCATGAGCATTCTGGCGGGAATCTGCGAATTCATCCTCGGGAAGATCGAAGAAAAGCAGATTCAAGACATACTCAAAGCCTGTCAGCGCCACTAACCCCACACCAACCGAAGGCCCCAAACCTTCACTGGTGCGGGGTTCTTCTTTTTTTTAAAGGGGATAGGGGAAAGGGGACAGGGTTGGTAGCTCTATTATTCTAAATAATAGAACCTTCCTTCCCTATCCCCTAACCCCTGTCCCCTAATAATTAAAAATTCTTAAAAAAATAACTCAGGTTATTGTCAAAAATAAATATTTCAGCTATCCTATTGGCGTCACTCCGAGATCGTCTAACAAGCCTGCCTCAGGCGAAGTCCACCGAAGCTTGCCACAAGCGTAGGTGGGCGGCACAGCTTCCTCCTGCTGTCTTACGATCTTAGTAACAATATTCCGAGATCGTCTAACGGCAGGACAGCGGCCTTTGAAGCCGTGAATCGTGGTTCGAATCCACGTCTCGGAACCAGGCCATGTCACCACATGTATAATGGGGCTATGTGACCTGGATAAAAAACTCTCAAATAATTTTGAGAGTTTTTTATTGACAATAAATAAAGGTCTTGTTAATCTAAATTTAGTTCCTAAAAAATTCCAAATAAATACTGCAGGAAATAGTAGTGTGTCCGACTGCTTAAAAGCGAGCCGGGGATGGTGAAAGCCTGGTAGCAAAGTTCACACGAACGCGTCTTGTGAAAGGTAGCAACCGAAAAAACCTTATTGGTAAGTAGGTGTCGCCGGCCGTGTCCGTTATCATGCACAAAGTGTATTTCGTTCCAGAAAGCACTTAATAAGCTTGGCTCAAGTAATTAGCCAAGGAAGAAGGATGGTACCGCGAAATAAAACACTTTCGCTCCTTCAATAACCTTTTGGTTATCGAATGAACGAGAGTGTTTTTTAATTTATGTCTATTTTTACTCATCTTTACCGTCGTCGTCGCAAATCTGCCTTTAAGGCCGACTCGCGGTGTTTATGTTTATAAAAATCGCGAGGTGGTCTCAAAAGCCACTCGCGTATGAATTCTTCATCGCGTGAAAAAAGAGGGTAACATGGAACGGCACGCAGAACTCTTCTCACCGGAAAAAACACACCTGGCCGCACTGGCAGAGATCGAACGTCTTGCTTGGGCAAGTCAAGGTGAAAACATTTCGGCCAACATCAAAAAACTCGAAGCACGTATGGAATGCTTCCCGGCCGGAATTACCTTGGCAACTGTGGACGGTCTGGCCGCCGGATCGCAATACAGCTTCCTTCTAAACTGGAATGGCGGTGCCGACTCACTCACAAGCTGGGACGATATGACCGCCAATGGTTGGTACAATCACGTACACCGTACTGACGGAAATACTGGTTTCCTTGTTGGTGTTGGTGTCATTCCAAACTTTCGCGGCGAGCGATTGCACCATAATCTGCGCTGGCAAGGACCGTTCAAACTTTCCGAGTTACTTATTGCTCGGACACTTGATCTGCTTTTTGCCACTGGTGTGAAACAAGTGATCGGCAACGCCCGTGTTCCTGGTTATCATCTTCGGCCAAATCTCAGTATTGAGGATTATTGCAGTTTGCGACGTGAAGACAACAAACTCTTTGATCCTGTTCTGCGTTTTCATGAACACATGGGCGCGCAAATCCTAAAACCGGTTCCGTACTCTTTGGAGGATGCGGAATCCCGAGATGCCGGCTGTTGGGTGATCTACAAAAAACCCTTCGAGGGTTAACTTAACGGTGGGTGGTAATTTTTCTCTATTACCACCCACCGTCTATATTTTCTCGATATGATTTTTATAAAAAAACAATTAGAAAAAAATCTTTGGCAAATTCACGAACCCTGGTTTAGTGACCACGCAAACTTGTATATTATCTGCGGATCTAAAAAAACCCTACTCATCGATACTGGTTTGGGTTTAAAAAATTTATCCTCATGGTTAAAAACTCAAGAGATTATTCCAGATATTATCGTTACCACACATGGTCATTTTGACCATTGTGGTGGACTCAATCAATTCCCGAATGACCGTATCTTTCTCACAGCTGTTCAAGCAACAAATCTTCAGCAACCATCCTTGTTGGGGTTAAATTATTTAAAAACTAATCAAATAACTTCTATTCACAACCCAATTAACAATATCAAAAACTATAAACCAGCTGTTCCAAAATTCTGGAAGACCTTAAACAACATTATTGATCTTGGAAATTATAAAATCTCTGTGATTAAGACACCAGGCCATACGGATGATTCAATAGTTTTTTTTGAAAAAAAGAATGGCTGGTTATTTACAGGTGACACTCTCTATCAAGGAAGATTGTACGGCAATTTTCCCAATACAGATATTTCAAACTGGCAAAAGTCGCTCAAAACAATTATTAACCTTAAACCAAAAATAATTTTTCCTGGTCACAATAAACCTTTCGATATTCTACTTTTATCGAGGTTGGTTGAAAATTTTATTATTCAACTTAAACAAATAAAAAACCCGGAATCAAGCTGATCCCGAGCAAAGAGGCCACTCTGGCCTACTGGATGAAGTACGCCGCCACGATGAGGGCGATCGTGATGGCACTGACGACGTAGAACGGAACAAGGGCCTTACGAGTTTTCCTCTTGGCCTCTACCTTGTTCTCTTCTGTCTGCATCATTCCGTCGTATCTCAATTTGATGCCAACGGCTCGGAACAGCAACCCTGCGGAAATCAATCCGCCGATATACACCGCGATATCCATGACTTCCTCCTGTTCAAACAACACGTAGCCCAACCACTGACCAAGAAAAGGTGTTACACAGAAACAAACAACGCTGATGACATATATAAATATATACCCTCCGTATTCTTCTCGTTTTTTCATCAATTCGGTTATCTTATCTAGAGGAAGTAGAATTCCTACCAAAGAAACACAAAGAAGAATAATGGTGATGGGGTGCATCGGTTGATTCAGAAGATTCTCGAGATCTTGTACTGGCATTTCTATCTCCCTAAAAGTTTAAAGGTCCTGATAATCCAACAAGAAACTTTTTGAATCATCACAACCTTCTTTTTTCGACTAAAGATTATCACATAAAATTCAAAACATGTCAATCTTAAAATAAAAAAATTCTCAGTAAACACTGAGAATTTTTGTTTCCAAACCACTATTTAACGGGGGGTTACTTTATTTATTACCAAGAATATTATTCACTACCCCACCCAAACTACCACCTTGTTTTGCTTTTAACTTTTTTCGTAAAACATTCATAGCAAAACCTAAACCAATCAAAGCTAAAACAATAACAATAATCAAAGCAACAATATTATGAATTACCATTGAAACCAAGATTGTTATAGATACTAAAACCAAAGCCACTACAAACATTACTGCCCCGACCACACCACGACCAAGACTACCAAGAATTGGCAAAACATCAAGCAAGGTGGTGAACGGCCCAAACAAGGCGGTTAAACCAACCCACATAAGCAAGAAACCCAAGGCACGCATTAGCCAAAGCATCATGACAAATTCGCCATGAAGAGTATTAACAGCTTCGTCCCGAGTACCAGCGAAGAGACGGTAAAGTTCATTATTATCTTCATCAAAATAAGGATCGATTTTTTCGCCCTTCAATTTACCAAAAACCGTACCTTCAAAACCAGGCTCCAAAACTTTATAACTTATACGGACATCACCGACTTGTGGGCTAGATAAAGTACTACCTGTGGCATAAGGCAAAAAGACATATTGGCTGTTGGACAATGTTGCTTTGGTTCCCTCCAAAGAAAGCATTTCATCTTCAAGGGTTAAATCGCTATACTCTGGCAATTCAATTTTAATAGGATTGATTGAATAGACACCGACATTGGCTTCAGTTACAGCATAAGATCCACCTTCAACATTTAAAGTTGGATTTATATGACCTTCAGAATATTTAAAATTAGAAGACGATGGCGGATTCGATGTCCAATTTTTAACGTAGTCATAAGTTGTTTCTACGGTTTGCGAGCCACCAAGGTTATTTTGTTCTTTCTCTTCGGTTTGTTCAGTCCAAGCATACATTTCCACCACTCGCTCGACCGCAAGGTATGAACCTGGCAAAAGCATGTCGCCATCACCCAAAGTTTCCTCGGTAGTCACATCACCGGTTAAAGAAACTAATTTTCCACTCAAAGCACTATCAGTATTGGCTGTTTCGGCAGAAATCTCCACTGCCTCTTTGGCGACCGTGGCTAAGTCGACCCGACCTTCGTTCCAATAAAGGACTCCAAAAGAAGCCACAAACATTAATAAACCGACAAAAACATTTTTGACCGAAGTCCCAAGACGACTACCTAAGCCAATAGTTTTGGTTTCAGTAAATTTATCTGGCATAAATTAAAATTAAAGAATTAAGTTTTTTATATTATAAACCAAAAGTTAAGAAAAAACCAAAAATATGATAAAATCTAAAAAAGATTCTTTTGAAATTAATTATGCCTAAAAAAATATTTTCTTTTCCTGAACCATTACCTTTAAAAAAACTAATCGGACCAAGTTTTGTTATTCTGGCTTTAGGCCTTGGCTCGGGTGAAGTTATTCTCTGGCCCTACCTGGCCTCTAATTACGGCCTGGGCATTGTTTGGGGCGCCTTACTTGGCATTACCTTTCAATATTTCATTAACATGGAAATTGAGCGTTACGCTTTAGTTAAAGGCGAGAGCGTTTTTGTCGGCATTGCCAAGTTTTGGAAACTGGCACCGCTTTGGTTTATTGTTTCAACTTTTGCTGGTTTTGGTTTACCGGGTATCATCGCGGCTTCAGCTAAGGTTTTTGCTTCGGTTTTAAGTATTGAAAATTTTGTCTGGGTAGCAATTAGTTTTTTACTGTTAATCGGTTTAATTTTAAGTGCCGGCAAAACCGTTTACGGTTTAATGGAAAAACTGACCAAAACAGTTCTACTTATCGGCGTACCATTTATTTTTCTTCTAGCAATTTTCTTGAGTTCAAAAACCGATTGGTTAACTTTAGCCCAAGGTTTGGTGGGCCAAGGTGATGGTTATACCTTTTTACCGGCCGGCATCGCTCTGGCTACCTTTTTAGGGGCTTTCGCTTACTCTGGCGCTGGCGGCAACCTTAACCTGACCCAATCGATTTACGTTAAAGAAAAAGGTTATGGTATGGGCAAATACGCCCAAAAAATTTCCGGACTTTTTAAACACAACGGTGTAGAACAAGAAATCAAACTTGAGGGTGAAAAATTTGAGATGAACAAAGAAGCCGAAAAAAACTTTTTTGCTTGGTGGAAAAAAATTTCACTTGAACACGCTATTGTTTTTTGGTTTATCGGCGCGCTCTCTATTTCCCTTCTAGCCCTACTGTCTTATACCACAACTTTTGGTCTTGGTGACAATGCCTCAGGTATCAATTTTGTCATAAACGAAGGCTTAGCCATTGGCCAAATCCTAACTCCAGGTGTCGGCGCCGCCTTTTTATTCGCGGTTTCGGTAATGCTATTCCAAACCCAACTTGGAGTAATGGATTCCACCTCGCGCATCATGGCCGAAAATACTGCCATTGCTCAAATGAAACGGACTGGTAAAAAAACTGTTCACTTGTCAAAAATTTATTTTTCTTTTCTTTGGGCACAAATCGCTTTCGGTATTATTCTTTTTCTTCTTGGAGCAACTGAGCCGAAGGCCTTGATTGTTCTGGGAGCTTGCATAAACGCGGCGGCAATGTTTGTACATATCGGTTTGGTAAGTTGGCTTAATCGTCGCGAATTACCAAAAGTTTTTCAACCAGCCTTATGGCGAAAAATTTTGTTGGGCTTTATTTTTATTTTCTTTGGAATATTTAGTTTGATAGTATTAGCAGATCAATTATTTTAGTAATAGACGGCTTTATAAAATAATAAAAAATCGCCATTTAGATGACGATCTTGAGCTTTCTGTTACATTGGTCGACGAATCAAACTACGACTAGTGTAAGATATAGGATTAGATGGTCGCTGACACAATCCGAGCGCAAACCTAACTTCGGCCGAAAAGTCCTCAATCCTCACGGTTGCGCTGATGACAGGATATTTCACCAACCAAGGATAATTTGTTTCCAAATTCACACCAAACATTCGCAAGGCATCAGTGGAAAAAAAGAGAATTTTGACTCGATTGTCATAATTAATGAACTTTTCGGCCACAACTAATCCAGCCGCTAGATCAAACATATTTCCATTAAAGCATGATCTGACCTTGGTCGAAGATGGCATCTCGATCGAAATTACCACCAGATCGAACGGACCCTTATCCAAAAAAGCAGTGTAGGCTTGATCAGATTGGGTCACAACCACAATTTCTTTGATTTCTGGGATATTAATTTTGAGCATGATTAATCTGGAATCATAGATTCCTGCTTCACCAAAAAACAGTATTCTTGCCATTTTCAATCCCTTTTCCTTTGTTGGAAAGGAAATGATAACACATCCTTTAAAAAGATCAACTTTTTTTAAATTATCAAACTAAAAATCTCCAGTTGATAACCAGAGATTTTTTAATAATTTTATCGACCGAGAATTTTTTTGGCTTCTTCGACAATGTTGTCTATGGAGTGATGGGCTTTAATGAAATAGCCATCAACTCCCAATTGATTACAACGTAGACGTGATTCTTCATCAGCTTTAACCGTAGCCACCAAAACCGGAGTATCTTTGATTTCGGCATCACCTCTTATTTCAGCCAAAATAACTTCACCTGGTTTACCTGGCAAAAACAGGTCTAATAAAACCAGATCGGGTCTTTCTTCTTTTACTCTTTGAAAAGCTTTGTTGCCATCTACCTCGGATAAAATTTGGTCACCGTTTTTTAAAGCCTCATTGAGAGCTTTTAAAAGTATGGTGTCGTCTTCAACAATTAGAATTTTTGACATAGTTCTTTTAAGAGATTATCGTTTTTTATTTTTTTGGCAAGGCAACGTAAAAAGTCGTACCTTTGCCTTCCGTTGATTTAAACCAAATTCTTCCCTTATGGCGATCGACAATATTTTTGGCAATATAAAGCCCTAAGCCGGTACCACTTTCTGTAGTGACAACGTTATCGGCTCGAAAAAATCTTTCAAAAACTCGAGCTTGTTGTTTTTTGGGAATTCCCACACCATGGTCGGCACAATAAAAAACCACTTCATTTTTATTACGATCGCAGCCGATTTCAATCGTACTTTTTTCTGGTGAATATTTAACAGCGTTACTGATAAGATTTTGAAAAACCAAGGAAATTTTTTCACGATCGGCTAAAACCGATAAACTTGTTGGACAATTATTTTTTTTAATTATTTTAATTTTTTTACTTTCGGCTAAACCTTTTAGATTATTCACACTCTCGTCTAAAACCTTTATTAAATTTTCTTTTTTACTTAAAACTTTAAATTTTTCAACACTATCAATATGGGTCACACTTAATAAATCATCAACTAATTTAATCATGCGTTCATTACTTAAATGAATCTGCTGCAAAAAATCAGTTTGTTTTTCGGAAACCTCTCCGGCTTTTTTGTTTAATAAAAGTTCAGTAAACCATTTTATACCAGTTAGAGGCGTACGCAGTTGGTGTGAAGCGGTAGAAACAAAGTCGTTTCTCATTTTTTCTAATTCTTTCGTTCTGGTCATATCACGAACTATAGCCATAACTGCCGGCCGGCTATCATAATCAATTAATGAAGAATTAACTTCAATCGATACTCTTTTGCCTTTAGAAGAAATTATGTCAAACTCATAACGCGGGTCTTCTTTAAAACCAGCAATGCGTTTTAAGTATTTATCGATCACCATTTTTTTTGACTCCGGGGCTACAAAATCCAAAAATTTAAGATTAACAGCTTTGTCCCTTTCCAGATCGCCCATTATGGCCATTTGTTCGTTAAGCAATTTTATCTTACCGTCTTGAATCACCAACACGCCATCATTACTGTTTTCGACCAAATTAAAATATTTTTTTTCACTTTCTTTTAATTCGTTTATTATTCTAACTCGTTCCGAAATATCGATTTGCACCCCATCCCAACGTGTTACACCATTTTTTAACTTAGTTGGTGTGGAAATAAAACGAAACCACCTTATCTGTTTTCCGGGACAAACAATTCGAGCTTCAATTTCAAAAGTTGACATCTTTCTATAAGCAGCCTCCTCGGCTTTTCTAATACGCTCTTGATCATCACTAAATACTCGATTGTAAATCAACTTGGAATTTTTTTGAGCTTGAGTTGGAGAAATACCGTAAAATTTTCTTACAGTTTCGCTAAGATAGGTAAATTTTCTTGATCCGTCTTTTAATCTAATCAGCTGATAAACCATGACTGAGGATAAATTATTGTTTAGATTTCTAATTAATTCCTCGTTGCTTTTAATTTTTTCCTCAATTACTTTCTTCTTAGTAATATCCTCCATCGAACCGTACATGGTAATTATATTTTTATCACTCTTAACAAAAATTCCATGGTCTTTAATATCAATATATCCGCCATCTTTTTTTTGAAAACGATATTGCGTTTCAAATTTGTTAACTTTTTTAAGAGCTTCGGTCAATTCTGAATTAACTCTTTTACGATCGTCCGGATGAATCATTTCTGACCATTTTTTAATATCAGTTTGAGCAAACTCTTTTTCTGAATAGCCGGTATTTTTTTTGATAGCCCCGGCCCAAAAAATTTCACCAGTTTTTACCCTATATTCATAAATCAATTGACCGGTTTTTTCCGCGGTAATCCGATAACGTTTTTCATTATTAGACAATCTTTTTTCAGTGACTTTTTCCTTGGTCACATCATGTAAAACGCAATTAATCGAAACCACTTTTTCACCTTCAATTTTAGGTACAACGTTACCAACAAAAAAGACTTTTACGCCCTTACGATTCAAAAAAGTTGTCTCAAAATTAACCAGACTTTTTCCTTTAAAAAGACGGGCAAACTTCGCTTGGCACTCAGTCAGCATTTCTGGATCTATTAAGTCGCGAAACACATTCTTTTTTAAAGCTTCTTCTTTGGTGTAACCGAGAATTTTTAACCAAGATTTGTTAACAAAAACTACATCACCTTGCGGCGACAAAATTTGTATAGCATCACTGGTTTTTTCCACGATTGAAGAATATTTTTTTTCGCTTTCCTTTAATCGGTCCTCGATTTTTTTTCTATCTGTTATATCATAAGCTACTGAAAGTAAACATGTCTTATCCGAAAATTTTATAATTCTAGCCGAATCTATTACTGAAACTATTGTGCCGTCCTTACAACGTAATTTTGTTTCAAAATTATTAACTCGACCAGTCTTTTTTAAACTGGCAGTAAAAACTGCACGATCTGTCGGATTTGCCCAGATAGAAAGTTCTGTCGTGGTCATGCCAATAGATTCGGCTCGTGAATAACCCAATAGACGGGTATAGCCCTCATTAACTTCCAAAATTTTACCATCGACAATTTGGGTAATTACCATTAAATTTGGCGAGGCGTGAAAAGCAGCGGCAAACTTTTTCTCTGACTCCTGAAGTTTCTGTTCGTTTTGTTTGCGTTTGGTAATATCGACCAAGACCGAGATTAAATAAAGTGGCCGACCAGTTTCATCGCGACGTAAAAAAGAAGTCAGTTCCACCCAAACCAATGAACCGTTTTTATGTAAAAATCTTTTAACGAATTTAGCTATTTTTTGTTTACCGGCTTTTAAAGAACTAATGTTGGTTTCTGTTAATTTTATATCATCTGGATAGGTAATATCTTGCCATTTTTTACTCCTCATTTCCGTTTTTGAGTAGCCTAACATCTTATTTAAAGCTTGATTAGTATTGACCCGACCGTCAAGAAACGTCAACGACATGCCAACCGGTGAATTATCAAAAACATAACGAAACTTTTCTTCACTTTCTTGCAAAAGGTTTTCGTTTTTTCTTTCTTTGGTAATATCCTCACCGGAACTTATGGAAGCATAAATCTTTCCCTCGGAATCCTTTAACAAAGCATTGTGCCAGGCAATCAAACGCTCTTCCCCCTGACTGTTGATGATGGGGTTCTCATAAAACTCCAAAGGCTCAATTTGACCGGAAATAATTTTTTTAAAAACTTTCTTGGTTTCAACTCGAACTGATTTAGGTAAAAAATTCTCAAACCACGATTTACCAACAATATCTTTTTCTTTACAGCCCAAAATCTCGCAACCTTTTTTATTTATTAAGGAAACATTTCCGTCTGAATCAAGTACAACAATAATAACTTCGGCGATTTTTAAATACATTTCAGCTTTGGTTTTTTCTTTTTCTGTCTTGATCCGAGCCTCCTCTAAAGCCGCAAGCATGTCTTTCATGAGCAGCTTGGTTTTGATTTCCGGCAAATCATCTATTTCCAAGTCATGAACAGACAACCATTTTTTATTATCTTTTTCTATCATACTAAAGCAGCCTTGACACGTTTTACCAAATCATCGCGGTCAAAAGGCTTTAAAATATAATCAGAAACACCATGTTCGATCAGTTGTTTTTTTCGTTCCGGTGAAATTTCCAGCACTGACAAAAATATAACCTTAGCATGTGGAGCGGTTTTCATAAGTCGAGTGAAAACATCCCAACCAGACAAATCGGGCATCATGATGTCTAACAAAACCAGCTTAAAACCATTGGCTACGATTTTGTCAATAGCGGTTTGGCCTCGGGTAACTGATTCGACTTCAAAGCCTTCTTTTTCTAAAATCGTTTTAACCGAAGATAAAACATCTTCTTCGTTGTCCATGTGCAGAATCTTTATTTTTTCATTATTCATAGTGGTTGAGGGTCGAAAATTCGACCAAAAAATTAATTATAGAGGTAATGTAAAACTAAAAGTCGATCCCTTGCCCTCACCTTTACTCTCGGCCTTTACACTTCCGTTATGCGCTTCAATAATTCCTTTACAGATTGACAGACCCAAACCAGAACCACTAAATTTTCTAGTCAAACCGGTTTCCACCTGAAAAAATGGTGCGAAAACATTTTTCAGATTTTTTGCACTAATACCAATTCCAGTATCGATTATTTTTATTAAAGCCTGGTTGCCAAACTTGGTTAATTCAACTTTTATTTTTCCTGAATTTGGTGTGAATTTAATGGCGTTATTTAAAAGATTGCCAATGACTTGAGAAATTCGCCTTGAATCGATCAAAAGCAATGGTAAACTTTCTGCTTTAAATTCAATTATAATATTATTTTTTTGGGCCACGGGAGTAAACTCGATGATAGTGTTCTTAATGATTTTTTCCAAGGAAACTTTTTCCTTCAACAGTTTTAATTTTCGAGATTCGATTCTGGAAATATCCAAAACATCGGAAACCAATCTATTCAGTCTTTCTTCATTTCTAAAAATCATTTCCAAACTCTTTTTTTGTTCGGGGTTGATTTGACCAAAATCGTTATTAAGCAATAATTGCAACTGGGATTTAATTGGAATAAGCGGAGTTTTTAATTCATGGGTCGTGATATTTAAAAATTCGTCCTTCATTTCATCCAATTCTTTCAATTTTACGTTAGCCTCGGCTAATTCAACCGTCCGATCTTTAACTCGCGATTCCAATTCTTCTTCTGCCGCCTTACGTTCCGTAATATCCCTAAACATAACCTGAATTGCCGGCTTTCCTTGATAGGTTAATGGCATAGCGCTGGTTTCGACCAAAATTGAACTGCCATCAAGCCGGACAAACTTTTCCTCAAGTGGCAACACACGGATGCCTTCTTTAAGCATTTTCTGTATCCGTTCTTTAATAATCGGTCGGCTGTCAGTATGGACAAAATTCATAACCGGCAGACCGATAACATCGGTCATTTTTTTACCACCCAAAAGTTTGACTGCCGTCTGATTGGCAAAAACCACCTTGCCTTCGCTATGAATAGCGATGCCTTCCGGAGAAAGTTCTACAATGCTGTGATAACGATTTTCACTTTCTTTCAGTTCGCGAAGAAAGAGAGCTGTACTAAGTCCGTCGGAAATTCGCCGACTAATCTCTTTAAAAAGTCTTTTTTCTTCAGCTGTCCAAATACGTGGAAAGGAACATTGATGCATACCAAACACCCAAGGTTTACCAAATTTAGGATAAAGGGCAATAAACATCTGGGATTTAACCTTGAATTGTTCAGCAGTGACTTTATTAATAGATTTTTTTGTACCAGCAAGGTAAATCACGGGATCGCTAGATTTTAAAGCGTCACGCAAATTTTCGGCCATATCCGGGGCCATTGGCACATCAACATTTTGAACACCAGCCCCCGGATATTTAGGATTACTGATTTCCACCGGAACGCGAAATGTCGGCGCATTAGGATCACATGGATAAAAAAGCCAAGCCCGATCACAATTAAAAATTGAAAATGTTGTCTTGACGACTTTTTCCAACATTTTATCAATATCCGTCTCATATTTTATCACTCGATTAACTTGTTCCAGACTTTCTAAAAAACGAACCTGTTCTTTACGTTCCTCTTCAATTTTCTTTTTATCTGTAATATCTCTAACAATGGCTTGAAGAAAAATTTTCTCGTCCGACTTAACTCTTGATAAAAACACCTCGGCAAAAAATTCCTCGCCGTTTATTCTTTTATGCGTCCAAGTAAAAAGATTGGAACCTTTTTTCACGGCCAAATCAATCATAGCCTTAGCTTTTTCTTTTGAACCAAGACCGTCCGGTTGTAATTTTGGTGATAATTTCCAAGGCGGATAAATTATAAAATCCGCTTCGCTCTTTACACCAAACATTTTTAAAGTTACCGAATTTGCTGAAGTAAAATTCCACGATGGCGGATCAAGGGTCATGATAGCGTCACGAGAAGTCTCGAAAAGACTCCGGTACCTTTTTTCACTTTCCTTTAAAGCTTCTTCTGTTTGTTTATGGACGGTTATATCACGAAAAAAACCCAGTAAAAACTTTTTACCATCAAGAGTAACAACCCGAGAATTAACATCGGCAAAAAAAACCGTGCCATCTTTCTTTTTCATTGGTACGTCTATGGCCAAAGTAAATTCGCCTTTAACTTGCCTTTCAAACTGATCTAAAACGTAAGAAAAATCCTTCTTAGGATGAATATCTTTGATCCCCAACTTTTTTATTTCTTCCAAGCTGTAGCCTAATTTCTGACAAATTGTTTGATTACCCATGGCAAATTTCTTATTTTCCAAATCGGCAACCAGAATACCATCCGTAGCTGTATCAAAAATGGTTTGAAAATATTTCTCGGATTCTTTTTTACTAGCCAGTTTTTCTAATTGTTGCAGACTAGCCTGTGTTTTTCTCATTTCGGTAATATCCTCAATGGCTAGTAAAACTAATCCTTCTTCACTATCGTTATCTTTTTTCTTTTCTTCTTTCAACAATACTGCTATTTTTTTTGGCACCTGAATTCGACAAACATTCAGACTCAAAATTCGGTGTCCGATAGTTTTAAACTCATGTTCGACTACATAATTTGTCACAATTCTTTTTTTAGGCAAAACTTCTTTCAATAAATGAATTAATTTTGGAATATTCCATTGACTATTACTCAAATCAGGAAGCAATTGGTTTATTGTTTCCTTTTTGGCAACCTTAAAAGTAGTATAAAAAGAATTATTAGCGGATATAATCCGCAAATCTTTATCAACCACTAAAAACGGCTCTTTTAACGTGGAGATAATACTATTAGCAAATTTCAAAACCGCTTCAACTTCCTCTTTTGTCTGTTTTTTGTTTTTTTTCATACTCCTCATCCCTCCCCCACCGCGGTGGTGAGGGAGGGAGAATTACTTTTTTTAAACCTTAGCTACTCCGCGTTTTTTAATTCTTAAAAGCCACCAACTACAAAGCAAAAGAACTAAAACCGTAACAATGGTTGTTTGCAAATTTAAATAATTAAACAAAGTTATCCACAAACTCTTTTCAACCGTAAAGGTTTTAACTTCACCTGGTGCACTTTTGACGTTAGCTTTAGGATCAATGGTCACGGCGTAGATAGTATGGTCACCGGTTGTAAGCTCGCTTGTGTCTTGGGAATGTACAAAACTCCAATCACCTTTCACATCGGCTTTAGCTTGATAAATCAAGGCTTGGGTACTGTGAATATAAATAGCCACATCACTGTTTGGTAAAGCTGTACCACTAAAAACAAAACTGTTTCCATCGATTGATCCGGCTGTCAAAACAATTTCTGGGGTTGGCAAACTTGGCAATAAAACCGCTTCGGTTTCTTCTTTAATAATTTCAATCACCGGAATCGATGGGGTGACTGGAAGAATTACTCCGCCAGCTGGTATTTCGCCTGTACCACCGGTTTCAGTTTGGCCAGGAACAGTTGGTACTCCACCTGCAGTTCCGCCAGGGACAACTGGTAGTACTACCATCACCGATGCTTCAATCACGTTTAATATCAACACTGACGGTGCGCTAATGTTACCGGCTAAGTCAGAGGCTCTGACCTCAAAATTATGAGTACCTAAATTCAAAGCGAAAACACTTGGTAATAAGTACCGCCAATTACCATTTTCATCAGCTGAAACTGTGGCAAAATTTTCGCCATCAATAATTATTTCAATAAACGCAAACGGTTCAGCGGTCCCTAAAATCACCGGTGTAGTTTCAGTAGTTTCGAAATTATTCAGATTAGAAATAATCGGGGCGTCTGGTGGTGTTAAATCAACTGTTAAATAAACCTGATCGGAAAAATCGCTGGTATTTCCGGCTGAATCGGTCGCTTTAACTGTTAAGTTGTGATCACCTTCGATAAATGCGAAATCTTGAGTAAAAATTCCCTCATAATCGGAAACTTCTGACAACCTAGAAACTAAAACTTCGTTATCATACAAATCAATTTGTGCCAGTGGCTCAGCTAAACCAGAAATTCTGACAGTTGGATTATTTGTTGGTGTGATTACTTGATTTAAAATCGGTTTACCTGGAGCAACACGATCGGGTAATTCTGCTCCACCGCCACCACTGCTAACAACTTGGGCTAAGGTAGAAAAACCAATATCAGTAGTAGTTATTTCATGACCGTATTCATCAATCGCCCAAATTTTAACATAATAATCAGTACTTGAAGTTAATCCAGTAATAACCGTTGATGAAGTTAGGGCGGTATTTAAATTAGAATCTTCAGTTTCACTCCATTTTAAGGCTGAACTAATTCGATTTTGTACATCTGACTGATTAATTCCATACCATAATTCGTAGTGATCAAAACTACTATCAATAGCCGGGATCCAATTCAGAGTCACAGAATTTTCTGTACTGGAAAAATAACTTAAAGCATCAAGACTTGAAGGATTAGCAGTATCCAAAGCAAAATCAACTGAATCAAAAGCCGGACTAATATTGCCAAAACTATCGGTCGCTACGAGACTAACTCTCATGGTGGAAAAATCTTGACTACCAAAATCAGTACCGGCGTTCCAAATAATTTCTTTGCCAATTCCTACAGTTTGACCAGAACCAACATTACCGGTCATCGAAGGATGTGGTACCACCCAAGTTAACCCACTATCGCTAGAAATCTCCAAATCGATATTCAAATCACTCAAAGTATCATCGGCCAGATCATAAGTTATTGTAACAGTGTCGGCTCCTATGTCTTGAGAAACGGAAAGATTGCTAATAACCGCGGCTTTTGTATCAACCAAAAACACTGATGATTCACTGTTCACCCCTTGATTTCCATAATTATCCGAAGCGCGGATTCGAACCTTCATGTCAGACTGATATTCATTAGCAAAATCAAGACCAGCGTTCCAAGTAACTGTTTTGCCACTACCAGAAGTCTGGCTACCACCAACTGCACCAGTTACTGAAGTATCAGTAGTTGTCCAGGTAACACCATTATCATCAGAAATATCAAGAACTACAGTTAAACCAACAGAACTGCTGTCGACCAGATCATATGTAAACACCACATTGGTGGTACCAACAGTTTGCACAGCCGTGACATTGGAAACAACCGGGGTTAAATCATCAACCGCAAAAGCTGCGGATTCGGCAAAATTTCCTTGATTGGTAAATTCATCAATAGCCCGCAGTCTAACCTTCATGTCGGTTTGGTATTGATTGGCAAAATCTGTTTCAAGATCCCAAGTAATAATTTTATTGATTCCTGTTGATTGACCAAAACCAACCGCACCGACAAGTGAAGTGGTTGGCACGACCCAAGTAATTCCGTTATCATCAGAAATTTCCGCTTGTACGGTAAGATTATTAACACTATCGCCAAGCAAATCAAAACCAATTGTTACGGTATTAAAACCAAAATCTTGCGAAGCAATAACATTACTAATAATCGGATTTGCCGTATCAAGAGCAAAAGCTGATGATTCTGTATAGTTTCCTTGATTATTAAAACTATCAATAGCCCGAATTCGAACCTTCATGTCAGTTTGATATTGCAAATCAAAGTCAGTATCAGCAGCCCAAGTGATAATTTTATCCGCTCCGACTGCTTGTCCGGCCCCAACCGCTCCGGTCAAAGAGGTATCAACCACAGTCCAGGTGACACCATTGTCTTCAGAAATATCAAGCTCAACAGTTAAATTTGTCGAACTTAAATCCAAAAGATCATAAGAAAAGACCACATTCGTCGAACCGGAATTTTGAATAGCTGTAACATTATTTATTATCGGTGATCCCAAATCCAAAACAAATCCAGAACTAATAGCTGTATTACCATCAGCTACCCCGTCGTTAGCTTTTAACCTAATATAAACCGAATCGTCCTCGACACCAGACAAATCAACACCGGCGTTCCAGGCAAATACAAACGGCGATCCAGCTATGGAAAAAGCTAAACCTGTTTTACCATTTGAACCAACGCCTGATTTCTCAGTCATTTCCGACCAAGTTACCTGATCCAATGAATACTCGGCTGTGACTAAACTAACAAGATTATTTTCCAAATCAGTACCAGTATAATTTATAACCGCATAATTCTGACCAGCTACCTGTCCAACCGAATTAATAGTAATGACCGGCTCAGTATTGTCGGAAGAGGCACCAGACGAAAAATTACTTTCGCTTGATACAGCATGCGCGATATCACTTGGGTTACGCGATTTGGTTTTAAACACCTTATGCGAAGCCGGGGCTGATAATCCAGTAACTGTAATTGTCGACCACACAGCGCCGGTTTGCCAAACTGCACCAACACCAAGCGTTCCATCGGCTTGAACATACTGACCTGTAGCCTCTTCACGAATGGCATATTCTAAACCTGAGACTTCAGCTGGATTTTTATTAACACTGACATCAACTGTGGTGGTTGTAGGATTTTCAACTGTCGGCGGACTTGGAGTGTACGGTTTTACATATTTAAATGTCAGGGCCGGCGACAGGTTTTCGTTTACTACACTATGATTATATTTATCAGTTTCGATAATTTTTATTTTGGAAATATAATCATCGCCTTGAAATATTGTCTCGGCATCAACAATTTGATTGGTTAAAGTTACTGTACTACCAAGACCGACACTGACACCACCGTAAGCCCCGTCGTTCAAAGCGACATATAAATCATTTTGATTAGGATTTGTTTCAGTAAAGCTTCCGCCTATAAGAACGCCAGTGTCACCGGCTTGAGGTTGGGACTCTAAATCGGCAGTAGCAAGAACAATAGGATCTTTTGTATCAACGGCAAAAGTTGACGATAAAGCAAGATTTCCAAAATTTCCAAAAGCATCGGTTGCTCGAATACGGACTTTTAACAAATCCGAATCTTGATCGGCAAAATCCGTACCGGCAGCCCAAGTTATAGTTTTACCCGAACCGACACTTTGTCCAGCCCCAACACTTCCGATTACCGAAGTATCGGTTACAGTCCAAGTAGCACCGCTATCATTAGAAATATCAAGCTCGACAACAAGATTATTTGAAGTATCATCAGTCATGTCGAACATGAAAATTACGTCTTCCGAATTCAAATTTTGTGTGGCCACTACATTAGAAACAATCGGATTGACCGTATCAACCGTAAAATCATTGGAATTAGAAAAAACTCCTTGATTGGAAAAATTATCAGTCGCACGAATTCTAACTTTAATGTCAGATTGATATTGATTATCAAAATCTGTGCCAGCGTTCCAAGTTATTGTCTTGCCAACTCCGGTAGATTGTCCTGAACCAATTGTGCCAGTTGATGAAGTGTCGGTTACTGTCCAAGTTGCACCGTTGTCATCAGAAATATCGAGTTCAACATTTAAATTGGTAGCCGTGTCGTCAGCAAGATCATAAGTGAAAGTTACATTTGATGAACCAGAAACTTGTGAAGCAGTAACATTACTGACTACCGCGTCTTTTGTATCAACTGAAAAGCCTGGTGATGAAACATATGAACTTTGATTACCAAAGTAGTCACGAGCTCGTACTCGAACCATCATGTCTGTTTCGTAACGATTATCAAAATCTGTGCCGGCCTGCCAAACAAAATTTTTCAAGCCGGTTGTTTGTCCAGATCCGACATCGCCGCTATAAGTAACAGTTGCGACTGTCCACGAACTACCACTGTCTGAAGAAATTCCAAACTCAACCAGCAAACCACCGGCCGAAAGATCAGACAAAGTATAATCAACACTCACCTGACCAGTTCCGGTTGTTTGCGAAGCTGAAACACCACTCACTACCGCAGCTTTGGTATCAATCGTAAAATTCGAAGACTGCACGGCAGTGCCAATATTATTAAAAGCATCGGTACCCTGAATTTTTACTTGCATGGTACTGTTTTCTTCATTATTAAAATCAATTCCGGCGTTCCAAGTCACTGATCTATCAACTCCGGCTGAAACACCGGCTCCGACATCACCAGAAAGAGTGGTAACAGGAACTGTCCACGTACTACCCCCATCATTAGAAATTACAAGTGAAATAGTGTTATTACCCGGGGTGTCTTCGGCAAGATTGTAAAGAATCGTAACTGTATTGCTCCCCGGTGTCTGACTGGTTCGAATGTTTGATACAACCGGTCCGATAGTATCAATAGCAAAAGCTGAGGAGGTAGCAAGATTACTACTGATCAAACCGTCATTCGACTGTAAACGAGCGTAAACTGTCGAATCACCGGTGTTTGGTAAATCAACAGAAATATCCCAAGCGAATAAATAACTTGAACCGGCCGAAGCAAAAATCAAATCACTAATACCGTCCGAACCAACACCGGCTTTTTCCGTCATAGTCTGCCAAACAGAATTGTCGGTTGAGTATTCGAAAACAGTTATATCGTTTGTATCATTTTGTGCATCAGTTCCTGTGTAATTAATAAAAACGTAATTCTGATTTGTTTGTTGCGAAGCACCGGTAATCGAAATACTCGATGCGGAATTGGTAATAGCACCGGTGCTAGAAAAATTACTTTCACTAGAAACTGCATGAGAAGCATCGCTGGTATTTCTAGATTTTACTTTAAAATTATATTGTGCAACCGGTGAAGTTAATCCGGTTACTGTTACCGTTCCCCAAGCTGCGGAAGTCTGCCAGTCTTCAACCACATCCAAGCTGCCATCCAACTGAACATAACTATCAGTTGTCGTTTCGTAAATCAAGTATTCCAAACCAGCTGTTTCCGAAACGTTTGGCACAACAGTCACATCAACTGATGTATTTTGTGGATTATTAACCACCGGTGTCGCTGGTGTATAAGGCTTAACGTATTTAAAAGAAACCGAAGTGTTTTCATTGGTAAAACTGTGACCGTAATCATCAGTATGAACAATTCTAACTTTGGAAATGTAGTCATTTCCATCGAGCGTTGAACCGACAGCTGTAACCTGATTAGCCGGCGTTGCAGTATTTGTTGTTCCGGCTGTGGCCCCCGAATAGGCTCCACCGTTAATGGCTACGTAAAAATCATTGGTGTTTGGATTAGATTCCGTAAACGAACCACTAATAATAACCGCATCACTACCAGCATCAAGTTGAACAGTAAGATCGGCTGTTGTTGAAACAGTTGGAGCCAAGGTATCTAATATAAAATCCGGTGAAGAAACATTGGTACTGGTGTTATTAAAAGTATCTGTACCGCGAATTCTGACTCTCATGGTTGAAAAGTCGAAACTTGGTGCGTCAATTCCGGCATTCCAGGTAATTGTTTTACCGGTCCCTTGAGCTATTCCGGATCCAACTGCACCGGTTACGCTTGTATCAGTTACTGTCCAGGTTGAACCGCTATCATTTGAGATATCGAGAGCAATATTTATAAGGTCACTATCCACCAAATCATAAGTAAATACCACATTTTCCGAACCTAGAGTTTGAACGGCCGCGACATTAGAAATCGCCGGCGCCAAAGTATCAACAATAAATGCCGCGGATGAAACATTACTACTGGTATTAGCATAAGTATCAGTTGCACGTACTCGCACCATCATGCCCGACTGGTCACGATTCGGAAAATCCACAGCTGCGTTCCAATTAACAGTCTTGCCAACCCCCGGAGTTACACCGGCACCCACATGACCAGACAGGGTTGAAGTGGCCACACCCCAAGTTCCACCATTATCTTCAGAAATTTCGATAACCACGGTTGAATTGTTGGTATCGGCAAAATCGTAGTTAATCGTTACGGTGTTCAAACCAGCATCTTGTGAGGCAGTGACATTACTAACAGTTGGTACTTTGGTATCAAGCGAAAAATTAGCCGAAGAAGCATCAACACCTGTGTTACTAAAACTATCAGTAGCTCGAATTCGAACTCTCAAGTCGTTTTGTTCTTGATTCGCAAAATCCGCAAGTGCATTCCAAGTAATAGATTTGCCAACCCCCGGAGAAACCCCGCCACCGACGTCGCCGGTGACACTTGTGTCAGTTACTATCCAAGTCGATCCCCCGTCTTCAGAAATATCCAATTCAACTGTTCCATTGGACAAGTCGGTTAAAGTGTAAGTAAAAGTCACGTTTCCGGAGTCAGAAACTTGTGAAGCGGTTACAGTTGAAATAACTGGAACTTTTGTATCAACCGTAAATGTGCCAGAGGTAACAACTGCCCCGCTTGAAGTTCCGTCATTGGCCTGTAAACGAATATAAACTGTCGAGTCTTCAATATTATTTAAATCAGTCCCAACATCCCACATAAAATCATGGGCCGTACCCGTGTAAACAAAGGCTAAACCGGTCGTACCATCAGAACCAACACCAGCTTTTTCAGTCATGGTGTACCAAACAGAATTGTCAGTGGAATATTGAACAGTAATTACGTTGGAATTTTCACTTTCCAAATCAGAACCAGTGTAATTGATGGTTACATATTTAGAACCATCAGTAGTTTGGTTTATTGAACCCAAAACAATTACCGGCGATTGATTAGCCGACGAAGTTCCGCCGGACAAAGCGCTTTCACTAGAAGCGGCGTGCGCGCCATCACTTGTATTGCGTGAAATGGTTTTGAATTGATAAAGATAAGAATGAGTGGCCAAACCATTCACTATGACTTTTCCTGAAACCCCACTGTTATTTCCCCACTGCCCAGCTCCGGTACCTAAAGTTTGCCAAACAACACCAACACCAAGCGTTCCATCGGCTTGAACATATTTATTTTGCGTGGTTTCAAAAATCGCGTATTCCAAACCATCAGTTTCTGAAGCATTCTTGTTTATAGTTACGTCGACAGTTCCAACTGTCGGATTGTCGACTGTTGGTGCAGCTGGTGTATACGGCTTAACGTATTTGTAAGCAACCGCCGGAGAAAGATTTTCATTGTTTACCAATTGACCAAAATCATCAACATGAACAATTTTAACTTTAGAAATATAATCATTGCCATCAAGCGTCACCCAAGTTTCTGTTGCTTTATCAACTGGCGAAGCAGTGTTGGTTTGACCAGCCGTGGCCGCGCCGTATCCACCATCATTTAAAGCAGTATGAAAATTGTTGGTATCAGGATTGGTTTCGGTAAACGAACCACCAATAAGAACTGTGGTGTCGCCAGCGTTTGGTTGAACCTTAAGATCGGCACCAATATTTACCACTGGATTTACTGTATCCAAAGAAAAATCGCTCGAGTTTGCATTTGCACTCTGGTTTTCAAAAATATCTTTGGCTCGAACTCTGACTTGCATATCAGCTTGCGTCTGTTCATCAAAATCAGTGCCAGCTGCCCAAGTTATGGTTTTGCTACCACCAGAAATACCCAAACCAACATCACCAGTCACCGAAGTGTCAACCACTGTCCAACTACCACCGGAATCTTCAGAAATATCAACTTCAACCAAAGAAGTATTTTGGTCAGCCAAAGTGTAATTTATAACCACATTTGTTGTACCAACAGTTTCGACTGCGCTAACACTGGTGACTCTTGGCGCCAAAGTATCAAGAGAAAAATCACTCGAAGTGGTAATACCGCTATTCGCAAAAGAATCGGTCGCCGTGATTCTTATTTTCATGCCGGTTTTTTCAAAACTATCATAATCAACTCCGGCATCCCAAGTAATTGTCTTATTGCTACTCGGTACAATTCCGACCCCAAAATCACCAGCCATCGAAGTAGTTGGCACCACCCAAGTTGAACCACTATTACTCGAAATAACGAGTGCAACATCTACGTTTCCGGCATCTTCGGAAACATCATAATGAAAAGTAAAAGTTTTGAGTGCGCTATCTTGAACTGCTGTAACATTTGTCACATTCGGATCATGAGTATCAAGAGTAAAGTTTGAAGATTCAACATTAGTTCCTTGATTACCAAAAGTATCTCTGGCTCGAACCCGAACTCGAATATCGCTCTGATATTGATCATCAAAGTCAGCACCGGCATTCCAAGTTATACTCTTTCCGACACCCGGAGTGACTCCTGAGCCAACACTGCCGCTAACCGAGGTGTCGGCGACCGTCCAAGTAACACCGCTATCTTCGGAAATATCGATTTCAACTAAAGAATTATGAGCATCGGCCAAATCATAACCAATAGTCACTGTTCTAGCGCCAGCGTTTTGTGAAACTGTGACATTGGAAACAACTGGCACTTTTTGATCAACCTCAAAAGGACTGGAAGTTACGGTCGAGCCATCAATCAAGGAATCGTTTGGTTTTAATCTGACACGAACCGAAGCATGTTCGGAGTTTGGTAAATCAGTCGCCGAATCCCAAACAAAATTATGAGCTGAACCACCAGATAAGAAAACCAGATTACTGACTCCTTCACTACCAACTCCAGATTTTTCAGTCATTGTATACCAATTAGTGTTGTCGGTTGAGTATTGATAAGTCGGCAGACTGGAAATATCACCTTGTCCATCTGTTCCGGTATAAGCCACGGTAACGTACTGAGTTCCATCAGTCGTCTGGGCCACAGTTCCAAAAACCACCGAAGGCGCAGTATTGGTAATTTGTGTGGTGGCCGAATAAGCAGATTCGGATGAAACGGCGTGCGCGCCATCATTTGGATTTCGAGATTTAACTTTAAAAATATAAAGCGAAAGCGGCGAAGATAAACCATTAACATTTACTCGACCGGAAACACCGGTATTGTTTCCCCATTGCCCAGAGCCAGTGCCTGACACCTGCCAAACCGGATTAACATCAAGAGTACCGTTGCTTTGAACAAATTTGTTAGTGGTGGTTTCCAAAATAGCGTACTGCAAATCACTTGCTTCACTAACATTAGGAACAATCGTTAAATTTAAATTAGTTGTAGCTGGTGAACTTAAAGTTGGTGCCTGCGGTGTATACGGTTTGACGTATTTGTAACTCGTGGATGGTGAAGTATTTTCATTATCAAAAGCCTGGCCATAATCATCAGTGTGGGTAATTTTTACTTTTGAAATGTAGTCATTACCATCAAGTGTGGCACCGACAGCCGTATTTTGGTTAGCCGGGGCTGCTGTGTTAACTGTACCGGCGGTTAAAGCTGAGTAGACGCCGCCATTTACTGCCACATAAAAATCGTTCGTATTCGGATTTGTTTCAGTAAACGAACCACCGATAAGAACCGTGGTGTCACCGGCATTTGGTTGGGCTAGTAAATTAGACAATGTGGCAGTGGTTGGTGATAAAGTATCAATCGCAAAATTAGCCGAGACTGCATCTGATCCCTGGTTTTGCCATTTATCTTTGGCTCGAATCCGAACCTGTAGATCATTCTGTACTTGATTTGGAAAATCAGTCTTAGCTGCCCAAGTAATCGTTTTACCAACCCCAGTCGAAACTCCGGTACCAACCGCTCCGGTTACTGAAGTATCAGTTACTGTCCAAGTCGAACCACCGTCTTCAGAAATATCAACTTCGGTCAATAAGTTATCTGAAGTGTTGTCGGTCAAATCATAAGTGAAAACAATGTTGGTTGTACCGACGGTTTGCAAAGCGGTTACATTTGAAACAACTGGCAAAACATAATCAACCGGGAAAGCACTTGAAACTAAATACGCTCCATTACCAACACCATCATTGGCTCGCAATCGGACATAGACCGTTGAATCATAAATGGCACCAATTTGCGATTTGGCATCCCAAACAAAAGTATGCGGTGTACCGCCTGGTGAAGCTGTTAAACCGGTTACACCATTATGGTTTGGATCGGCTGGCACAGCAGTCATAGTTACCTGTTCACCAGCAAAAGCCCCGGTTAAAGAATATTCGTATGCGGTTAAACTACACGGATCACTGTTATTGTCTTGCAGATCGTAATTAACATAAACATAACCGGCTGTCGTATTTTGTGCTGGCGACACACTGGCAATAACCGGCAAAGAATTTTGTGTGTAACCAACCGCAACGTTTTCTAAAATAACTTGCTGCGAGCCGTTACTTTCTAAAAAGGCTTTCCATCTTATTTTATTATTAACGGTCGGAAAAGTGGCTATATTAGAATTAACTATGGTTGCCGTATTATAATTCGTCGCTCCGGCAGCACCCCAAGCTGAACCGGTCCAATATTTCCAAGTTGCACCATCATCATCAGAAAGTTGATAATAAATTTCCCCGCCATTTTTGGTGGCGGTTTCGGTAAAAGAGTTCCATGTTATAACCTTAGCTGGATTAAGTGAAGTAGTTGGATTGATTGTAGGCTTGTCTGAAGCGTAAGAAGTGGTGGTTTTAGTCCAATTTAACAAAGCATTGTCAAAACCAACAACGTAAGTAGACTGTGGTGGATTTACATTAGTTCTTGTTATATATACTCCAAGTTTTACGTAATATGTTCCGGCTGTGGGAACTTTTGAAACAATATTTATAGTTGGCACACTGGCCCAGCTAGTCGTACTGGTAATCTCTCCGCTTGACCAAACTTCGGTTCCTAAAGTCGGATTAGCACTTGAGGTATCGACAAATGCGTACAATTTATAAGTAACCAAACCAGATGAACCAAAGGTAATACTCTGCCAATCTAAATTCAAAGTAGCAGAATCTGGAGAGTTTACCGTAGTAGTAAAACTTTGATACCAATAGGAGGCCTCGGTTTTATTTTTATCGGCCGGTTCGTTAATATTAATATATCCTCCCGGGTTACCGCCTGCTGCTTGATAATTTCCGGTGTTTGTACCACCGCCCATATGAACCCAGTTATTAACAAAAGTCCAACCGGTAGAATTTGAATCAAAACCAGCATTAGTAGTACTACCACTAACCGTACCGCCTAAATTTTTTAAACGAGCCACCCCGCCAGTCACCTCAATTTTCGCACCATCGTAGGTATAATCACCGCCGACATCAAAAGTCCAATCTTGAGTATCGGCTAACAAAGTTTGCGCCCCCAACAAATAAAAAGAAACGATACCGACAAAAAATAACTTTAAAGCAAAAATTCCGCCAGCGCTTAAAATTGTGGTTAAAGTAACCTTTCTTCTAAAAACGTAATTATGGTATTGCTTTTTATCCTGAGCTGGAAAAACCAAACCTTTTTCTTGAATTTTTTTAGGCGAAACCACAAAAAACAAAGGCAGAGAAACAATCAAAAAAACCAATTCTGTTAAAATCAAAATAATTGCAATCGGCAAAGCCTGACGCCAACCCTTAGCTTTTACTAACCGATCTTTAAGTGCGAAGACTCGACTGGAAAAGTGTAAAAATAAATTTAAAAAATTTGCCTCCATATCTTTTTGAGAATTATCAATTTAACCAATTTTCAATTATCAATGATGGTTTTTTTATTTCTTTAAAATATAGAACGTCATTAATTGAATATTGAAAATTCAATAATTGAAAATTTAAACTAGATGGTTAAAAAGGTCAGGAAAACACCAACCAAAACAATTACCACAGCTGACCAGTTGGCTAAAGAATCAACGTTTCTGGTTACCAAATCAAGGAAAGTGGTTTTTACTTTAAAATACTGTTCACTGGAAAAATCACTTCTGGTTTTGTTTTCTTTATCAAGTGTAAAAGTTAAAACCGAATGATTCCCTTCGTTCAATTTAAAATCATTTTGCAAATGTTCAATTTGCCAATTACCATCTTTATTTACCTCGCCGGTATAAACTGCGGTTTGTAAATCGGAAAGTAGAAGAACAACGGTTGAGTTTGGCTGACCAACACCGTAAAAAACATAATTTTTTCCCCCGCTCTTTTTAACTTCTTTTAATTCTGGAATTAATAAATCTGAGGTAATTCTGGCGACTTGAATATCAGCTTCGGCATTTATAACATCTTTGTTAACTGCCAAAAGATCAGGTGGTCGAAGTTCGGATATACTATAAAGTTTTAAAGTACCAAAAACCGTTGGTACTAAAAGTATAAGCAATAATTTAACCAACCAAATAGTCAAAACAATACTTAAACCTGTTAAGGTCAAAACGCGACGCAAGTTATAATCAAAAATAATCTTGCCATAACCACCTTTTTCTTCTAAAAAAGCCGTAACCTTTTCAGGCCTAATATTTAAATAAAGCGGTAGAGACACTACCGCCAGAATCATTTCTAAAAAAATTAGGGCAAAAACATTGCCTGCCGCGCCTATACCTGTTTGCCCGACCACTCGTTGTTTTCGCTGAAAAATCTGATTTGTAAGTTGTAACACTAAATTTAGCCAAGCGTTTTTCATATTTTTAAATTACAGATTATCCAAAGTTTTTTTAACTTTCTCGGATAATTTATCCAAATCAGTATTAGATTTAACAAAATAATCTTCAGCACCTAAACTTTTTGCTTTATCAATATTTTCTTGATCACCCAAATTAGACAAAACAATTACTGGGGTTGATTTTAAATCTGGATTAGCTTTAATATTTTTCAGATAATCAAAACCGCTAATTTTTGGAATGATTAAATCTAATAAAACCAAGTCAGGTTTTAAACGCTCGGTCATTTTTTGACCAGTCTCACCATCAGTCGCTGTGGCAATAGTAAAATCTTTCTCATGAAGCAACAAATACAAAGCCCTCAGTATTACCTCATCATCCTCAATAATCAAAATAATTTTCTTTTCTTTTGTTACCATAAATCGAATTAAACTTTTAGTCTGTTTTTTACGTAGTCAACAACTTTATGGATTTCAATGTTGGCTTTAATAAAATATTCTTCGGCCCCTAACACCTTTGTTGACTTAACATCACCAATGTCTTCAAGATTAGAAAGAATTACTACGGGAATTTTTTCTAACTTTTTGTCAGCTTTTAAAGCCTTTAAAACCGCAAAACCATCAAGTCCAGGCAATAACAAATCAAGTAAAATCATGTCCGGCAAAAAATCTTTGGCTGCTTTCTCAACTTCTAAACCATTCGTAACTGTAGAAATCTCAAGTTTTTCTTTGGAAAAAACCTCAACCAAAACTTTCAATAACAAGGCGTCATCTTCGACAATTAAAATTTTCTTATTTTTTTTGCTGGCCATAGATAAAATTACCGCCTTATTTCTTTATATATAATATCATAATTAACCCTAAGTAAACAGATAAAATTCACCATGTGGACAACTTCAAAAAAACCACCCAGCTAACGGGTGGTTTTTATAATTTAAAACTTGAACATTTCAGAAAGACTACCTATAACCGGTAATGGTTCTTTTTTACCATTAACCGCGTTTATAATGCCAATTATTAGAAGAACGAGTATTCCAAGACTTAATAAAGTAAATACCCAACCAAAAGTCCAATACAAAGAATAAGGCAACATCCAATGGATAGCGTTAATCAAAAAGCTGGCGAAAAACAAAACTAAACCTTGTTTGGTATGAAACTTAACAAATTCGTCTTTTTTTGCATCACCGGTTAAAAGTGGAACAAAAAACAATATGTAGGCTAAAACAGCCATGCCGGTATTGTGAGAAGGTTGCGCCATAAAAAAATATTTAAAAATTAAATCATTAAAATTATACCACTCTTGGTTGTTACAGACAAAAATCTTGTTAAATTGTCAACCTAGCCAAATTAAGTTATTCTAATAACGTTATGAATAATTTACTTATAAAAAAAGAACGTCTTTTAAAAAGACAAAACATAATAAGGGCGGTTCGCGCGGCTATTGATACTGATGGTTACCTAGAAATCCCTGCTCCACTTTTGATTCGCGGCACTAATCCCGATGCTTTTTTAACTTCTTTTGAAGTCTTTGCTGGTAACCAGTTTCAGGGATATTTAACTACTTCCACTGAATTTCAACTTTTGCGCCTTATGGCCGCCGGGTATGAAAAATGTTATTCCCTAGTTTCCAATTTCCGCTACGGCGATTGTGATCGCACTCACAACCCCGAATTCACCATGTTGGAATGGGAGGT
>Ga0265292_1000245_pt1 | contig 93218 bp, 100 predicted proteins | sample Munlanlewell296A_FD_189080 | JGI IMG/M metagenome (GOLD analysis project Ga0265292, IMG submission 189080) | Leachate microbial communities from a municipal landfill in Southern Ontario, Canada - Leachate well 296A | ecosystem: Engineered > Solid waste > Landfill > Unclassified | place: Canada...
AAGTCCTCGAGGTGGGGTCTGGGGCCGAGAGTTGAGCTAACCGCAAGAACGCTTAACTATATACATGTAAGCGAATTCGAGGCCCCAGCGGTTTTTGCATACTTTTTGGCGGCAAAAAGTATGAGGTTGTATTTGATGTCAGTATTTTTTGCATTGCCCCGAAATGGTCCGATAGGTACGATTTGAGGCAATGAGCGGATCGAGGTTTTTCCCGAGGGTCGGCGGTCAAACGGGACTAAAGTCAAAAAATTTATTTTTTCGCAAAAAAAAGTGGACACCTTGTAAGGGGTGTCCGAGTTGAGAAGATGGTCAGGGCAAAAGCCTGTCGTTCGCTTTTTGATTGTGGTCTCAAGCTAGTGACAAACCTTCCTTCGATGGGACCCGCCACATCGTGAATGAACCTCGACTCGAGCGATCATCATAGGTTTACCTTCCGATACAGGTTAACCTCCGACCGTCCGAACGTGGCACATTTCCCTTTCCGTCTTTGAGAGAATTCCCTTGGCTTACGTCCGAGGACGCATGGCTTTGGTTTTTCCCGCAGGGTTGCAGATCATGTACTCCTTTTTCGACCTTTATGGGGTCTAGCCGGTTTGGACATGCCCAATGGGACATTCCGAAACTATCCCGCACCGGTTAGGAGCGACGCGTGTCTTTGACCATTTTCAGGTCTCGTCCACGCGCATCTGCGCAGGCTTGCTTCAAGGTTCACTTCGGAACGGGTTCGACGCCACGTTTCTGCACCATGATTCGTCTCGCGACTAGGCATGACACTTACTCCGCTGCGCGAATGACCGCTCCCTCTCGAACCTTGTTGCTCGCCTCGGTTTGATGTTTTGGACGAAGTTGCCACTTCGTGTTTCCTCACATCGCACCGCTACTGCAGTAATCTCTCACAGGTCCTACAGACCCCATGGAACAGGCTTACGCCCGTGACAGGCTTTTCCGGCCCGTCCCAACGACTGAACTTCCGCACGAACTTCGATTAGGTAGACTTTATCTTTTTCACTGTCCGCATCAACTAATCGCTTCCGCTGTTTTGCAGCTTCCACTTTCGCCATGGGCCAGCCTAATCGCCGTCGTACGAACTTCTTGCCGCTGAATGCTCACGAAGAGAAGTTTGGCCGAAGCCTCATTCCCCCTCGTTTGCACCATGGAATCCATACGTTCAAATCGATTCGTTCCTTCGTCCTCACGGACAATCTGACAATCGCCCTCTGGTTAGAAGCCGAAGCCTCGCGCCAAAAGTTTTTGAGGATCTCTCCTCGCAACGCCTGCCTGATCGGGAGCTATCTTGCCGTCCGCCCGACATTTTCAGCTTCTCAAGTTTCCCCGGATGCTTACTTGCCGTGTTGGACAGGTCGAATTGCTTCCCTCGGTCCGAATCGTGTTGATCAATTTCAAATGAGCGTAGCCGGTACAATATTCCTGTCCGCAGCAACGCGTCAAGTGATTTTTGTGGATAAGTCGGTTTGCCTCAACGAATATCAGATTGAAACTGGAGTCAGAATCTCGAATCTAGAATCTAGAATTTCGTTTCCGACCTTCTACATTCCATATTCCAAATTCTATATTCCACATTCCATATTCCATATTCCTGCCCATTTCCTCGCGCATCGGTTATCATCTTTGGCATGAAACCCATCGACGGACGCGCCTTAGCCGCGCACTTGCGTGAAGGTTTGAAGAAAGATATCGCCGCCTCCGGCCTGCATCCCAAACTGGCCGTGCTTTTGGTCGGCGAAGATCCGGCGTCACATCTTTACGTCTCGTTGAAGGAAAAAGCGGCGAGTGAGGCCGGCATCGAAACGGATATCCGCCGCCTGCCTTCGCATGTCACGGACGACGAGCTGGTCAAGACCATCGAGGACTGGAACGCGGATGATGCGGTGAGCGCCATCCTGGTCCAGCTGCCGTTGCCTGACGGACATGACACGGATCGCGTGATCACAGCCATGTTGCCGCGCAAAGATGCCGATGGTTTCCATCCTAAGAATGTGGACGCGCTCCTCGCGAGCGAAGGCAAGATCATCCCGCCGTTGCATCAAGGCATCCTGTACTTGATCGCCCAAACTGACGTGGCGCCCAATTTGACCGAAGCCGTGATCATCGGCGGCGAAATATTTTCCGCGCCTTTGGAATATCTATTGAAAAAAGCCGGCGCATTCGTCCAAATTTTCAAACCTGACGAACTGGATGCAGACGCGGTGAGGCAAGCCGGGATCATCGTCATCGCCGTGGGTCGCCCCAAATTCCTCCAGCGCAACATGATCAAAAGCGGCGTCTGCATCATCGATGTCGGAACCAACCGCACGCCGGACGGCCGCACGGTCGGCGATGCGGATGCTGAAAACTTAAAAGATGTCCCGGGCTGGCTGACCCCGGTCCCGGGCGGCGTCGGCCCCATGACCATCGCCATGCTGCTGAAGAATGTCTTCGAGCTGGCAAGAGACGAGAAGCGAAAAGAAAAAAACATTGTCATCCTGAACCCCGCATCGAGTGCGGGATAAACTCCGCGCTAGCGCACTTTCCTCCTGTCATCCTGAGCGGAGCAGCAGCGCAGTCGAAGGACCTTTATCAGCCATCGATTCAGAACTCTCAACTCAACTATAAAGGTCCTTCGACAAGCTCAGGATGACAATTTATTTGAAACCTACACAAAGGGCGCATGACCATGCGCCCCTACTCTCTATACCTCCATCCCCTTGGGCATCGAAGCTTTGAGTTTTTTCTTTCTGATGTACAGCGCGGCTACGACGATCATGCTGATCTCTAACGCGTATTGAATGAGCAGTTCAGGACTGTTGAAGGAAAAAATGAATTGCCCCCAAATCATCCAGTCGTAACTCATCTGCAACAAGGCGCTGACCACGACCCAAACGATCACCAATTCGATGATTCCCTTTTTCGTCGGTGCGCTCGGATGCAAGGCCCAGTAGGCAAAAGGGAAAGCCACGGCCGAAGCCAAGATCCACATGGGCAAAGCCAACCACCAGCCGCCCAAACTTTCGGGAACGATGTATTGGATGGCGAGCATCAAGACAAAATACATGATGACCCATTTGAGGAAAGCGATACCGATGTAGCGTAGAAGTTTCATAGCATTTAGTAGATAGTAGTTAGTAGATAGTAGTTAGGGAAGATAACGAGTCGTGGGTCACTTACGACTGACCGACTGATCATCCGATCAACTTCCAAACTAAAACCGAACCGAAAGCGACGGCGCAAACTCCTGATACGACGTAACGCCAGACGAACTGCATTCCGTCTTTACCTTTGAGCAACTTCATGGCCAAGAGTGCGATGAGCAGCGCATTGATCGAAGAGATGATGGCGCCGACGAAATCCACGGTGTGCAAAAAGTTGCGGCTGGTGACGAGCAAGAGGAACAATGGGATGCCGAGCGCAGTCAGCCATGACCAGAATTTAGGCAGCCCCGCATCCAGATGAAGCATGGCTTTGAAACTCTGGATGAGCGTGATGAATGAAGTCGCGACGGCCAAAAATCCGACCAGCGGGATGAGCCAGAAAAACTGCGCGGGAATACCCAGGCTTAAGTCAGCCGGATTGGAAGTCAACCGCGCGCCGATTCCAGCGTAGACCAGCGTGCCGAAAAGCCACATCAAAAAAGCAGCGGCAAGCGATCCGCCGGCCACGGCCAAGCGCGTTCGTCGCGGATCAAAATTCAAAATCGCGCCGACTTCCGGGATCACGCTCCAACCGAACAAGCTGAACAGGAAGACGCCGACGAAAGGCATGACCTGGTGCCAATTGCCGCCTTGGAAAAGCGCGGGATCGACCCGTCCGCCATAAAACCACACCACCGCCAATAAAAAGACGATGAGTAACACCGTCATCCAGGCCTCGACCCTCTGCACAAGCTTCAGTCCGACGAAAACCACGGCTGCTCCGCCGACCCAAAAAAGAATCTGCCAAGCGAGCACCGGCAAGTACACTCCAAGATGCGTCGCTACGGCGGCCAAAAAATCTCCACCCAAAATCAGATAGGCTAGGCACGAACCGCAGATTTGCGCCGCGTAAGTCAGATAACCGAATGTCTTGACTTTACTGCCGAAAGCTTTTTCTAAATGTCCAGGGAAGCGATGCAGGGCTGTGCTTTTGTCGCGCAACACGATTTCCGCGTAAAGCAAATGGATGCACAAGACGACGAGCGCCACTGCCCAGTAGACCAAAGTGCCGACGAAAATGCCCATGGCTTGCATGGCCGCGGGCAGACCGAATGTGCCGGCGCCGATGACGGTGCCCAGCATGGCAAAGGTCGAACGCCGGAAGGCGCGACTTAAAGGTGGCATCGCACAGGATTATACCATCTTTTCAAGAGCTTTTCCCCATTTCAGCGTCTTGCAGCGCCGCGCTTTGGGATGTACGGTCTTGGCGTATGGAACTGGAAAAAATCCCGCCGCAAAACCTGGAAGCCGAACAGTCGCTCTTGGGCGCGCTGCTCTTGGATAAAGAAGCTATCATCCGCGCCGGTGACCAAGTCGCACCCGAGGATTTTTACGCCGACAAGCACCGCCAGATCTTCGAGGCCATGCTCGACTTGTATCGCCGGCATGAACCGATCGATTTGCTTTCGCTGTCCAACCGCTTGCAGGAAAAAAATGAACTGGAACGCTTGGGCGGGCGCGCTTACTTGATCCAACTTTCCAACGTCGTGCCCACGGCGAGCAACGTGGTCAACTACGCGCAAATCGTGCAAAAAAAAGCCACCTTGCGCCGGCTCATCAACGCGGCGGGTGAAATCTCGCGCCTGGGCTTTGCCGAAGCCGAGGACGTGGACGTCATCCTGGATCACGCCGAACAAAGACTCTTCAACGTCTCGCAAAAATTCCTCAAAGCCACTTTCACCTCGATCCAAGACATCTTGGACGGAGCTTTCGAACGCATCGACGAGCTGCATAAAGAAAAAGGCAAGCTGCGCGGCACCTCGACGGGTTTCGCCGACTTGGACAACCTGCTCGGCGGTCTGCAAAAAAGCGACCTCGTCATCCTGGCCGCGCGGCCATCGGTGGGCAAAACATCGCTGGCGTTGGACATCGCGCGCCACGCCGCGGTGCGCAACAAAGTCCCGACCGGAATTTTTTCGCTCGAAATGAACAAGGAGCAGTTGGTGGATCGTTTCATCTGTTCCGAAGCCAACGTCAACTTATGGAGTTTGCGCACCGGCCATCTATCCGAGTCCGGCGACAACGACGACTTCACGCGCATCGGCCACGCCCTCGGCATGCTGTCCGAAGCGCCCATCTACATCGACGACTCGTCCAGCGCCAGCATCATGGAAATCCGCACCAAAGCGCGGCGCTTGCAGATGGACAAGGGCTTGGGCCTGCTCATCGTGGACTATCTCCAGCTCATGGAATCGCGCAACGCCAACTCCGACAACCGCGTGCAGGAAATTTCGGAGATCACGCGCGGCCTAAAATCCATCGCCCGCGAACTCAACATCCCGGTGCTTGCGCTGTCGCAGTTGTCGCGTCAAGTCGAGATGCAAAAACCCGCCATCCCCCGCCTGGCCCACTTGCGCGAATCAGGCTCCATCGAGCAAGACGCGGATATCGTCATGTTCATCTACCGCAAAGCCGCTGACCGGAACTACCGCCAAGACGATCTCTCGCCCGAAGAGCGCCATCTGGCCGAGATCCACGTGGCCAAACACCGCAACGGCCCGGTCGGCCAAGTCAATTTATATTGGGATGATACACGCGCCAGCTTCAAGAATCTGGCCAAAAAATCGCAATATGGCGGGCCGTCGCTCCCACCCTCGCATGCGCCGCAAATCGGAGAACCGGCCAAGCCCGCTTTCAATCCTAACTCCCCAATCGTCGCGACCCCTCCGCCTGGCGGACCTTTTTGATATACTGTCAGGTATCCCTTCGACTCCGCTAGCGCTACGCTCAGGGAATAAAAATTATCTTTATGAACAAGCCTAATCCGTTCAAAACCGAAAAACCGCCCGAGAAGAGCACCGCTACGAAGTCGCTTGAGAAACGCGCCCGCGAGCATCCGGAATACGCAAAATGGGAAGAGCGACTCGAAAAGGTGACCGCAAGCAGCGCCGAGGACGCCATGGAACATCTAGAGACAGCGCCGGCGGACAAGTTGTTGATGGAAGCCAAGCTGCATTTTTTTCGCGCCGCCATAGGTTCTGATGTCTGGGGATTCAGCGGAACGGGCGAGCATTTGCGCAAACCGCAGGAACTGGCTAAAAAGTACGGACTCGACGTCAACACCGCCGAACAGCTCGTGCAAAACGCCCGGCAAGAAGTGGAAAACTTCGCCTCACGCTTCGACCACTACAAATTCAAAGAGGTTGCCGTGAAAGAAATCGATAAACTCGAATCATCCCTCGCAGCGTAGGACTTGAATTCGTAACGACAGAAAAAAATTTGTCGTCCTGAGCTTGTCGAAGGAACTTTATAAGCGTTGTCTGAACCGATGGTTGATAAAGGTCCTTCGACTGCGCTGGCGCGGAGTTTACCCCGCACTCGATGCGGGGCTCAGGATGACAATTTATTTTTCTGGCTACCGTCTACCGGCAGGGCGCATGGCATGCGCCCTGCCCTCTAATTTAAATGACGGGCAGCGTATGAGGCGCTGCCCGTCGAGTTCAGATGAAGCGATGCATGATCGCTCTGAAGCCGTGGCGATCACGGCCTTCTTCGATTTCCGCAGCCTCTTCCATGATCTCTTGAGGATCAGTCAGGCTGCGGGGATCGGCGAGATCCGGAGCGATGGCTCCGAGATCACGCATGGCGACGTCCACCGGAACCGGACCAGTCCTGTTCCGCCTGCGCTTGCCCTTTGCTTTCTTCATCTCCAAGCCCTCCAAAAGGAATTGAAGACTATACAGCCTTTCCCCGATCTTGTCAATCAGCGCGGCTTGAAACCGTCGAGGAAGCGCCGGATGATCTGTCTGAAGGCCCAGATGTCCAAGCCGCGGCTCGCCGGTTCGGGCAAGCGGTAGACGCTGTATTCCTTGGCCCAAACCGCGGCCACATCCGCATCGCTCTCGTACACCGGCGTATCCAGATCCACCGGCAGATTCTCCCACAGATGACCTAATTCTGCATCGTCGGCATCGAGGATGATGGTGAGTATCGTGGATGCCGGGTCCTCGAAAGGGTTGGGCACCTTCTCGCGATTGCCCCAACATTCAGTGAAGCTTGGCGCGAACGATGCCAGGGCTTTGAAGCCGCGATGTTTGTACACGGGCTGCAAGCTGGTCAGGATCACGTCCTGCATCCGCGCTTCGTTTTGCGCAGCGAGCTCGCGTGCGATGTCCGGCAAACACAGGACTTCGTGGAATTCGGTTTGCATGACCGTCGCCAGGTAATCGCGCCGCTCTTGCGTCCCGCCGCAGATTGCGATCACCCGCTCATGCAGCACCCACTCGCCGCCGCTGACATAATAGTCCTCACGCGAAGCCACGAAGTCCGCCAAGACTTCGCTGGACAAGACATCCGTCACCTCGACCGCGCGCTTGATCCACGACGGAAAGACGACGGACTCGTCTGGCGACTTGAGTTCGCGCTCGATGACCACGGGCTGCCTACCTTCGTCCGGCTGGCCGAAGGGCTCGTGGAGCAGGCTCACGTGCCAACCATCTTGGTGGACCAACGTCTTGCGCAAGACGGCGGGCGTTTCAGCGACCAGGCTCTGCGCTTGCTCTAGATCGAGCTGCCTTTCAGCCTCGCCGCGCACCAATCCGGTACCCGTCTTGACGGCCTCGATTGCTTCGCGGCCGTCGATGATGCGGATGCGCTTGCTCGTGCCCTCCGGCGCATCCAAATAGCCTTGGACCAATTCGAACCTCGGTCCGTTCAGCGCCGTCCTGTCCATCTCGCGCACCACCCAACGCCGCTCGATTTCCTGTTTCGCCTCCATGGCATCTCCCTTGTAAGGTTCTGGCGAGACCTTATCATTTTTCGGCTTCAGGTCAAGACTCGGCTATCGCAGCGGCTCTGTACGAAACAGCAGCTAGTCTGTAAGCTTGGTCATAATATGTTCAACAAACTCAAGCAATTCAAAGACATCCGCTCAAAAGCCAAAACCATCCAAGCCGCTTTGGCGCAGGAAAGCGCAGAGGGTTCGTCGGGCTGGGGTAAGGTCAAGATCGTGGTCGATGGCAACCAACACTGCAAATCCGTGACCATCGACCCGTCGGTCATGAGCGACAAGACCAAACTCGAAGAGTTGATGCGCGACGCCTTCAACGACGCCATGCAAAAAATCCAAAAAATCATGGCCACCAAACTCAAAGATGTCGGCGGCTTGGATATCGCCAAAGACTTGCAGGAGATGATGGGAAAATAGCTAGCAATTAGACGGTAGACAGTAGCTAAATTTTTCGGCTACCGTCTACCGTCTACTCTCTACCGTCTAATTTATGCCTTCAATCCCCCGCCCCATCCATGACGCTGCCGCGGCTTTCGACGGCTTGCCTGGCGTCGGTCCGCGTGCGGCGTTGCGTTATGCCTATTGGCTCGCGGCGCAACCCAAAGAAGCGGCTTTGTCCATGGCGCGCGCTTTTGAGCGGTTGGCGGTCGGTTTGAAAAAATGCGAGATCTGCGGTGCTTGGAGCGATATCGAAGGCTGCCCCATCTGCCCTGATGCGCGGCGTGACGCTACGCTGTTGTGCATCGTGGGGACGAGCCAAGATATCCGTGTCATCGAGGAGTCCGGGGCGTTCCGCGGCAAATATCACGTGCTTGGCGGCTTGCTCGATCCGATCGAAGGCAGGACTCCCGAGACTTTGAATTTGACTGCGCTGTATCGCCGCTTGGAGAGCGATGCCGCGGTGAAGGAAATAATCATCGCGCTCGATCCCGATGTCTCCGGCGACATGACGGCGCTATATCTCATCAAACAACTGGCGCGCTTCCCCATCAGGATCACACGCCTGGCGCGCGGTTTGCAGAATGGCGCGCAGATCGAATACGCTGACGGCGCGACCATCGCGGATGCGCTGCTCAATCGCCGCGACCTCTGACGGCTAAGCTTGACGAAAGGCGCGATTTTGTGTAGAAAATAGAGTGCTCTTTTTCGAATCGAGGTAACATGGAAACAAAGTGCCCGTTCTGCGAACAGCCCTACACCATGGGAGGAGCTTGCTCCAATCCAAATTGCGGCATGGTGACCGACCGACCCGGGATCCACGCGATTCCGCCGGCGGCGCGCGTTTCGACCACACCCGAATCCAAATCCAAGTGGATGGATGACGGAAAATGTCCGCGCTGCGGCGACCTGCTGCAGGAGCGCTTCAACTTCTGCCCTGCTTGCGGTCGACCACGACAACAGGTCATCGACCCATACAGCCTGGTGAGCGGACGCGGGCCAGGACAACCCGGAGTACCCCACATCAGACCGGGACGCCTGCCGGAAACGCAACCGCAGATGCATTCCAGCTCACACCGCTTGGTCATCCCGCGCAACACCACGCGGGGCGACAAATGAACCTGCCACGTTCTACGTGGACGCGCCCCGTACTTTACGGGGCGCTTATTTTTATGCCGTATACCAAAGCACCGGGCTTTACCCGATGCTGTTGATTTTGACCTTAGTGAAATGCTGACGATGACCCACCCGGCGATGGTACTTTGACTTGGCTTTATATTTGACCACGGAAATCTTAGCCGCGCGCCCGTGTCCCACGATTTCGCCCTTGACCGTGCCTTTGACCGTCGGCGTGCCGAGCTGCATATCTTTGCCTTCCTCATCCGAGATGAGCAGGGTTTCGAACTCCACCGGTTGGCCCGGTTCGATATCCAATTTTTCGACGGTCAAAACCTCGCCCTCCTGGACGATGTATTGCTTTCCGCCGGTCTTGATGACTGCGAACATAGTGGGGCGATATTACGGAAAATGCCCAAGATTGTCAAATCCCTTGACCGAGCTTGGTTCCCGGGCGGATATCCAGACGCGCCGCCACGCCGGCGTTCAGCTCAATGACCTTATCCGCGTCGAACAACGGGTCGTGCCTTTGAGTCAGCCCCAAGCCGCGCGGCGGATACAAAGTCACTACCTCCTGCACCTCATCGCCCTTGATCCAGATGATGTCGAGCGGGATTTCCGTGTCCTTCATCCAAAACGGATATTTGCCCGGCTTATCGAAGATAAAAAGCATTCCCCTGTCCGGGGCAAGATTTTCGCGGCCCGACAGACCTTTGATGCGCGTCGCATCGTTGTCCGCGACTTCCAGCGTGAACTTTTCGCCTTGAATCGAAACGGCGCGCTCCGGCTGCGGCAGAGTTTTACCTCGAGCGGAAAGGAAAGCGCCCGCGATGATTACGACGGCCAAGAGCGAAATACCGGCAAAAGTTTTTTTCATATGATTTTAAGTATGAATCATTCTGGCTACTGCCTACCGTCAGGGCGCATGGCATGCGCCCCTACTGTCTACCGTCTATTCTTGCGTGCATAAAATCCCGCCACGTATGAAGCGACCACGGCCAGGATGAAGAGTCCGAGGATGAGAAAAATCTTGCCTTTAGTCTGCAAGGTGAGCGCGACGACTCCGGCCGAGAGCGCAATCAACCACATGAGCAAGACGGCCAGGCGATAGGGCAAACCGGCAGCGAGCAGTTTGAAGTGCAGATGACTGCGATCGCCGCGATACCAGGGCACGCCGCGTCGGATGCGGCCGAGTGCGACCAAAATTAAATCCATGATGGGCAAGGCCAGCACGGCGAGCGCAATGGCGATCTTGGCCGTCGAGAGTATGGCCAGCACGGCGAGCGAAAAACCCGCGATGAGCGAACCGGCCTCGGCCAGATACTGTTTGGCCGGATGGCGGTTGTGCGGCAGAAAACCGAGGAAAGCTCCGCCCACGATGCCCGAGATGAGCGCGATGGCGGGTTGAAAATAGGCGCTGGAGAGCGACAGCGCGCCCACCAGTCCGGCGCCGATCACGGTGAGTCCGGTGACCAAGCCGTCCAACCCATCTAAAATTTTCGTGGTGTAAGTCGCGACCACGATCCAAGCCAGCGTAATCAGATCAGCCGGAAACTGGCTCACGCCCGGCCACCACGAAACCAAATCGCGCGACCACCAGACCAATGATAATCCACCGTGACCCAACGGCTGCGTGACTTGCGCGATGGTCGTACCCGTCTCAAGCACGACGAACGCCGCGGCCAAAGGAAACAGAATTTGGAGGTGCGCCGGCAATTCTTTTCGATCGTCGATCAAGCCGCCGACGAGCAAGATGACGAGGCCGACCAGGAATCCGGTTATCTGCAGCGGTTCGAGTCTTGTCTGCTCAAGCCAGCCCAAACCGCCAGCCAGTCCGATGAGCGCGATGACGACGAGACAAATACCCAAACCGCCCCATTGCGGCATAGCCACCGCATGCTCACGCCGTCCGCCCGGATAGCTCAAGGCGCCATATTTCCAAGCCAAACGCCGCGTCGCGAAGGCCCCGACCCAAGACAAAATGGCTGCCAACAGCGCAGCGCCCAAAACCAGGATCAATGCAATTTCTCTGTCGTTCATTCGAAAAATAATTTAGAAGCTGATATAGAAGGCGATTTAAAAGATAGTTTAAACGAAAATTACACAAAATGCCATTTCCTCAAAATGGTCCGATAGGTACGTTTTGAGGAAATCTGGCATTGACATAAAAGTAAAAATCTGGCAGCGGTATTAGTATGATGAGGAAGTCCAAAGACAAGCTCGGTTGCGTAACAACAGCCATCCTGGAAATGCTGGCTGTTGGAGGGACGGTGACGCTGATCGGATTTTTGTCGCAAGGCCGCACGGCACCAAAACTTCTCAGAGGTTTGAAAGAGTATTCGGTTTGGAGAATCAATAAACTATTAGCTCAACTTAAACTACGCGGTTTCATACACTACGATCCGGATGATGAATTTTCCCCAGTACTGCTGACCGAAAAGGGATTTGTCAGGCTGGCCAAGGAAAAAATCAAAAGTCGAGCTTATCCGAAATGGGACCATCTGTGGCGTTTGATCGTTTTCGATATTTCCGAACAAAAAAGAACCCGTCGGGCATTCCAGCGCAGCTTGACTGAAATCGGCTGTTTTAAAGTGCAACGAAGTATTTATGCCTATCCGTACGATTGTAAGAATGAGCTCATGATTTTGGCTTCAAACAAAAATATCAAACATGAAGTCGCGATTTTTACCGTTCCATATTTGGCCCAATATGAAAAATCCGCACGCGACTTCTATTTTTCACGCTAACTAACTAACCACAGCTGATTTCCTCAAAATGGTCCGATAGGTACGATTTGAGGAAATGCGCAATCAAACAATCTATTTGATTTCTATTGATTTAACAAAGTCCTTCAACTCTTGTTCGGTCACGGGGTTTGCTCCGGCACTCAAATCAAATTTGAAGATAGCCAACTGATATTTTTTCTTTAAGGGGACAAAAACATAAGCCGTATTTTTATTCAATGGGTATTCAGGTCCCAACTCGTCCCAATCCAGATCCCTCTCTATTTTAGTCATGTCCTGATACGTCATCAAAGCGACTTCGCCGCCCGAAACCTTATATCTCTGCGGTTTTTCGTAAGGAAACATGACCACTCCGTTCTTGGTCGGCAAGCTTGAATTATCGCAAAAATATTTTCCGCGAGCAGTGCTGAAATCAATAGTCGCACCGCAAGCTAAATAGCCGGGGCTCGTTTGATCGCCGAATTTCAAATAAAATTCCTCCCCGGCGTAATCGCCTCTTTGTTCAGTCAGCTCGGCCACGCCCCACTTAACAGGATAAACGAACGAAAGTCCCAAGACATCGCTAGAATAATGCAATTTCAAATCCGTACCTACGATTAGTGATTTTAGATCCGTGACTTGTTGTTGTAATCCAGTGACTTGGGCTTGAATTGATTTACCGCTGGTTGGTTTTGAGATGAAACCTATGTCCAGTGGCGTCGCTGTATATTGCGCAATGAGCAAGATACAGACGGCTAAGCTGAACGAGGCGATGACGAACGCAAGCCACGGCATGACGATGGAACGCATACGGCTTATCTTTTTTGGATTGGGCATATTTTTTCAAACATGAAAAGCTTTTTCGACTTTGAGCGTACCATCAGCTTGCAATACGACCATGTCTTTGCGTCCCACGGCGTTTTGCAGCAATAGATCGGCCAGCGCGTTGTCGACTTTTTCTTGGATTACGCGGCGCAGCGGACGCGCACCGTAGAGCGGGTCGAATCCGGCGGCCGCCAAATCCTCGACTGCTTTGTCTTCGACGCGGAAGCCGATGCCACGCTCCGCCAAACGTTTGGTCATGCCGTTCAAAAGCAGCCACGCGATTTGGATCACGTTGTCCAAAGTCAGCGGTTTGAATACGATCACGCCGTCGAAGCGGTTCAGGAATTCGGGACGGAAGATGCCCTTCAACTCGGTCTCGAGCAAGCCGCGCTTGATGTTTTCGAGCGGCGTCCCTTTTTTAACTTCGTCTTGGATGTATTGCGTGCCGGCGTTGGACGTCGCGATCAGCATGGTGTTGGTGAAATCGACCGTGCGGCCCACGCCGTCGGTCAAGCGACCATCATCCATCACCTGCAAAAACAAATTCAAGATATCGGGATGTGCTTTTTCCAATTCATCGAGGAGCAAAATAGTGTAGGGCTTGGCGCGCACCGCCTCGGTGAGCAGTCCGCCGCGTTCATCGCCCGACGCGCCGATCATGCGGCTCACGCTGGCTTTATCCTGATACTCGGACATGTCGAGGCGCACCATCGTATCTTCTTTGCCGAAATATTCCGCGGCCAGCGCTTTGGTCAGCTCGGTCTTGCCCACGCCGGTCGGCCCCATGAACAAAAAGTTGGCGATCGGACGCTTGCCTTCGCGCAATTCGGCGCGCGCTCTTTTCAGCGCTTGGGCCACGGCTTTGACCGCTTCGTCTTGTCCGATGATGCGCTCGTGCAGTTTATCTTCGAGTTTAAGCAGCTTGCCCGCCTCGCCCTGCGTCATTGACTCGACCGGGATGTTCGTCTTCTCATGCACGACCTTAGCCACGTCGTCCGCCGTGACGAAAGTCTTTTCGCCCCGCGCCTTGCGCGCCAAGACCGCCGCTTCTTTGGCCACATCAAGCGCCTTCTCGGGCTCGGCTTTGTCATGCAAAAACTTCGCCGACAGCGCGGCGGCTTTTTCCAGCGCGGCGTAGGAGAAAAAAACTTTACTCTGATATTCGATGTAACCGCTCTTAGCCATCAAGACTTGCAGCGTGTCGCCCTGTTCCATCTCCGCCACGTTGACGCGCGCCAGCTTGACGCCCAGGCTGCGGCGTTCCAGATATTTAGTCCAAGCTTGCGGCGTCGTGGTGCACAGCGCGAGCAGATAGCCTTTATCCAACTCGTTGGCCAGCATCTCAGCCAGGTCCATCGGCCCGCCCAAGCCAGCGCCGGTCAACGCTTCGATGTTGTTCAAGACCAAGATGATGTTGCCCGAGACCGCGGCTTCGTTCAGGATGGACATGAAGCGCTCGGCGGCGAGCGACGGATCGCCGGCGGCCAGGACTTGCGGGATGTGGATGGAGACCAAGCGTTTATCGAAAAGTTCGGCCGGCACGTCCTCTTCCACCATGCGCCGCGCCAGTTGTTCGACGATGGCGGTCTTGCCGCTCCCCGGTTCGCCCACCAACACGACCGAGCGGCGTCCGCTCTCGATGCCGCGCAGCAGCTCATTCATCTCGCGTTCGCGTCCCACCATGGGGCCGATGTAACCGTTCTTGGCGGCCAGCGTCAGATCTTCGCTGAAGCGATCCAAGAGCGGCGTCTGGCGCGCTGTCATGGCGCGATTCATCGTGGATTTGGGTTTGAGCGAGGCCAGGATGACGAAGCGCTCGTGGTCTTCGCGCAGCCGATCCTGCAACCTGATCCATTCGCCGACTTGCACCACGTGTCCCGGCGGATAACCCAGCTGATCGAGCATCTCGGCCACATCGCTGCTCGCCTTGAAAGCCTGCAAAAAAATCTCCATGACGCCGACGTGTTTGCGGTAATGGCTGCGCGCATCGGCATAAGCCAAAGCCAAGACGCGCTTGGTGTCGCGCGACAGTTTGACCGGCGGATTGCCGGCCGGACCCATACTCAATAGCCGCGCCATCGGGCCTTTGACTTTATCGAATGACAAGCCCAAACGGACCATGAACAAGCCGCCGGACGCGCTCACCAGCGCTGAAGCGAAGAGCGCTTGCGGCGTGACTTCGGTGCGCCCCATGTTCCTGGCCAGGATGTACGAAGCTTCGACGATCTCACGCGCTTGCAGAGAAAAATATTGCGCCACGTCAAAGCGGTGCTTGGAGGGCGTCGCCTTTTCCACATCGCCCTTGAGTTTGCCCCAGTTGGGCAGGACTTTTGAATCGTTGGTGAATTCCGACAAACGGAAGACGAGATAGCACACGGCGAGCAAGGCGAACCAGATGAGCGTCACGTACCAGTGTCCAATCGTCCAGAACTCGAGCGTCTTGAGCGCGGCGATAGCCTCAAGCTTGCTCACCTGCCAAAAAAAGATGACGAAGATGCCCAAGATCGCTCCGAGCAGACCGACGTGGTAGAGGGTGTCGGCGCGCTTGCGGAATTTGCGCGACGCGATCATGAACTCGTCGATCGGTTCTTCCCAGACCAAAAATCCGTCTTCCGCCGGCACGCCGATCCCAGCGCCGCCGCAAGCTTTGCAGTTGACCGAAAGCCGCGGATCGCCTCCGCAAGCAGAACAGACTATGGCTTGAGCGTCTTCCATATCACAGTCCTATTTGATTGAAGAACGCGCCTTTGATGCCGCTCGTGATGCCCAGAGTCAGAAAAACCGGCGGCGCCGCGATCCAGGCGATTATGCCGACGAAATAGACCAACGCAATCACGACCACGGCCACCAAGCGGCCGATGAGCACGAAGAAGCGCATCATGATGCTGATCAGGCGGCTGGCGCGGTCGTGATAGCCGTACATGGGCACGAAAAAATTCTTGAGCCAGATCTTCAGACCAAAACTCCGTACGCGATAATTCAACGCACGCCACGCTTTCAGCACGATCTTTTTAAGCCCGGTGGTATACCACCACACGGGGAACCATAAAAAGCTCCCAAAAAAATCCACCAACAGAGTTTTGGAAAACTGGATTAGATGCGTAGTCACGCCGCAAGTATAGCAGAAAGATAGACGGTAGACAGTAGACGGTAGACAGTAGCTGAAAATGAAAAGTAGTTAGTAGCTAGCATTTAGTAGTTAGGGAGTCTGACCCTAACTACTAACTACTGAATACTAACTACTTTTTTCCCGTCTATCCGCTGCAAGCGCCGCCAGAATCAGATAGAACCACAAACCTGAAAGGCTGAAATCAAAACCAGTCAGTCCGGCGACGAGATACGCCGCCAAAGCACCGGCCACCGCCGCGACCCACGACCTGCTCCCGGAATGCTTCAGCTGCTGCGACAGTCGCTGCGCGGCCAAGATGCAAACCGCGATAAAAAGCATCAAGCCGGCCAAGCCCGCGGCCCACAACACATCGAAAAAAATATTGTGCAAGCGATCGGCGATAGACGGATCAGGCACAGCGTAATCCCGATTCCTTTCGTTTTCGTTTTTGACGCGCAAGATGGAATAGTTTTCGTAAGTGTCGATCCCGTAACCCAAAATTGGTCGCCGCGGTATCAATTCCGCCGCGTATTTCCACTCCGCCACGCGGGCCAAAGTCGAGCCCTGGCTGAAATCGGCGGTCGCGCCGACGCGATATAAAAACGAATTGCTCGAACGCATCAAAAACGGACGGAACGTGAAAAGTCCCAACGCGACGGTTAAGGCCAGAACTCCGATCAAAGCGGCGAATCCAAAATACCACCGCCTGCTCCTTAGTTTGCCTAGAACGACGTAAACGAGGATCGCGGCGACTGCGGCTAGCCAAGCACCGCGCGAATAAGTCAACCCGACGGCGCAAATCGCGAGCAGCGCGGAGAGGATCGCGACATAGCGAAAACTGCGCCTTCGACTTTCTTTCCAAACCACAAGACAGATCGGTAGTGCCATGGCCAGATAAGCGCCGAGAAAATTCGGATGGCCTAAAGTCGAAAAAGCACGCGTGGGACCGGATCGGCCGTAAATCGGAAAAGCGTGATGCAGATAACTCAAATCGATTCCAAACCATTGCAAGATGCCGTAAACCGCGATCAAACCCGCCACAAAACTCGTGGTGACGGCGAAGATGCGCCAATCCGCGTCTTTGGCCCAGGTACGAAGCGCGAAATAAACCAGGGTCAGACTGGCATAAAAAAGCAAACCAGTGGAGCGCTCGTAAGTCCCGAAAAAACTAGCCGCCGGATTGACTGAAAGGATGCTGCTCAAGGCCAAAGCCACAAACAGCAAGGCCACGGCCAAATCAAGCCGGTTCAAGCGTGCCACCCAAGCACTCAACCGACCTGCCTTAAAAAAATACCACGAACCGATAATCAGACAAGCGACGCTGCCAATCAACAACAGCAAAATCTTCGGCGGTTCATAGGGGAACTCGGCGGTGAATTCCATCACCCCCGGCAAAAGCGCCAAAAAAAATAGGAAGATGGACATGCGGGGGGGGTAGTCGAAAGTTAAAAGTCTAAAAAGTAGCTGGTATCCAGTAGCTGGTTGCTGGTATTCCGAAATACTAGCTATGAGCTACCAAATACCAGCTACTCGAATATCTACTTCTTTTTGATCGGCGAAGTCAGCGGAATCTACCGGCATTTGCCACCCAAGCAATCCCGATCCTGGGTACACACATTCCCCTGCGCTGCCTTAGGGCCGCCGAGGCAAGTCTTGCGTGACGGCGGATTGGTCGGCTTGGTCGGCGAAGTCAACGCGGCGTACTGACATCGTCCACCCAAGCAATCCAGGTCCTTGGTGCACTTATTTCCCTGCGCTGCTTTAGGACCGCCGACGCAAATCTTTTGGGACGGGTTGGAACGTAAGAGCGCAATACCCGCGGCAAGACCCAAAGCGGCGACGGCGACGATGCCGACGATGACTGCGGTCTTGGTTTTAGTCTTAGTCTGGGTAGCAGTTGAGATATCTGGCATATACAAATAAAAGAATTATTGCCTGGATGATAGCAAACTACGCCGCGTAAATCGATTTTTCGTCAAGTGTGGGATAGAGAGTAGAGGGTAGAGGATAGTCAGACGTAGGGGCGCATGCCATGCGCCCAGGCAGACGGTAGCCAGAGAACATAAAACAAATGTCATCCTGGCACGGCGTTCGCGAACGCCGTGCCCTTGAGCGCAGCGAAGGACCTTCCTCTGGCTGATTCCGTAGGGGCGACCCGTTGGGTCGCCCCTACGGGTACCTAAAGGAACTGGAAGATTCTTCGGCCGTCAGACGGCCTCAAGAATGACATCCTCTTATTACCAAAAGGGCGCACGACCGTGCGCCCCTACGTCTGGCTACCGTCTAGTCAATTGACTCCACTGTCCGCTCGCGGAACAATAGGCGCATATGCCCTATCTTGAATATGCGGTTGGAGCCATCGTGGTCGCGGTCATCGCTTACGTTTACATCGCAAAGTACCGCCAAGACAAAGCCGCCAAACCCGCTGCTGGCCCGTCCGCCTTCACCCAGGATCTAACCGAACGCGCCCGCCTAGGCAAACTCGAACCGGTCATCGGCATGGAAGACGTCATCGAACGGCTGATCCACGTGATCGCGCGCAAAACCAAAAATAATCCGCTCATCATCGGCGAACCTGGCGTCGGCAAGACCGCGGTCGTCGAAGGTTTGGCGCAAAGAATCGTCAAAGGCGAAGTGCCCGAAGCCTTCAAAGGCAAGACGCTACTCTCGTTGAGCCTGGCCGATCTCATGTCAGGCACCAAATATCGCGGCGAGCTGGAAAAGCGGCTGCGCGAATTTTTGCAGGGTCTCGAAGACAAGCCGCGGCAATACATCCTGTTCATCGACGAGATCCATATGCTCGAACAAGCGCGCGGCTCCGAAGGTTCGCTCGACATCGCCGACATCTTCAAACCCGCTTTGTCGCGCGGCGAATTGCAGATCATCGGCGCCACCACCTGGCGCGAATATGAAAAATATCTCAAACCCGACCAAGCCATCGACCGGCGCTTCCAACCCGTGCTGGTCGAAGAGCCGTCGCGCGAGACCGCCATCCGCATCTTAGGCGGCGTCAAAGAGACCTACGAAAAATTCCACGACGTCTGCATCCCGCAAGAGACCTTGGAAGCTGCCGTGGATGCCTCCATGAAATTCATCCATGACCGCTTTCTGCCCGATAAAGCCTTCGATGTGATCGACGAAGCTTGCGCTAAAGTCTCGATCGAATCGTCGCGCCCGCATGCCGCAGCGCTCGGCCTGATCCACGCCGCGTCGGCTAAAGCCAAAGTCGAATGCGCCTTGGAATCCAAAATCGTGACCCCGCAAGACGTGGCCGACGTCGCGGAGCAATGGCATACGCATCGCACGAAGCCAGTGGGGTAGCTAATAAACGGCGAACAGACTTTCTGTCGTCCTGAGCCTGTCGAAGGATCCTTATCAGCAATCGAAACGGCGCTTAAAAGATCCTTCGACTTCGCTTTCGCTTCGCTCAGGACGACAACTACCGGACCTGGCTACCATCTGCCTTCTACTCTCTACCCTTTTATATTCGAATTAAAAACTCCTCCTAGCACGCACGCCGGAGGAATTTTTGGGCCTCTTTAGGGCTCGTTCCAGGCGGTGATGCACCTCATCGTCTGGAACGAACCGTCAGAGATTTGATTTGAGACTGGCTACTGTCTACCGTCTACCGTCTAACTTCATTTTGCCAAGGCGTAGGATTTGGCCGCCGGGCTGACGTAGGCGACGCGATCTTCGGGGATCAATCCCAGCTCCGTGGCGCGCGCGACGAGCAACTGCACGGAAGACGTCTCGGCCAACTTATTCTGCAACACCATGGTTTCGGTCTTGAGCGCCTCGACTTGTTTCTCGGCCTTGCGCAACTCGTAGCTTTTGGTCGCCGCCACGTTCACCTGAAAAATGTACAGGATGCAGAATAGCGCCGTGACACCGCCGACGAGCATATTCCAACCCGTGATGCCATACGGCAGCTTGCGTCCGAGGGATTTAGGCATCCCTAAAGTGTCATATGGCCGGGTCATGGAATAAGCGTGTGACGTCATACTTGTTTGTGTTTTTGCGTTTGGTATTAGGTTCGATTTTTTTAGCGGCGCGCAGTTTTGCGCTGCGTGAGCGCGGATTGGCTGCAATTTCCGCGGCGCTTGGGACCAGCGGTTTTTTATACAGCGGCTCTAAGTCGTGTGCGTCGCGGAAAGCGCGCTTGACCAGCCTATCTTCCAGCGAGTGAAAAGAGATGGCGGCGATGATTCCGCCCGGCTTAAGCATGCCGGGTGCTGCTTTAAGCGCCGCTTCCAGCGCTCCCAGCTCATCGTTGACCGCGATGCGCAGGGCTTGGAAGGTGCGCGTGGCCGGATGGATGCGTCCGCGTTCGTAAGTGCGCGGTACGGCTTGGACTATGATCTCGGCGAGCTCCGTGGTGCGCAGGATCTTTTTGGTCTTGCGTGCGGCGATGAGCGCCTTGGCGATGCGCCGCGCGAATTTTTCTTCGCCATATTCGGCGATAATCCGCGCCAGCTCGCTCTCCTTCCAACCGTTCACGATCTCGGCAGCCGTCAATTCATTCGTGGGATCGAGCCGCATGTCGAGCGGCCCCGGGGTGGCGAAAGACAGGCCTTTTTGGGGATCGGACAATTCGTCGGACGAAAATCCGAGATCCAGCAGGATGCCGTCAAGCGGTAAGAAACCTGCGTGTTCGGCGATCTCCGCCATGTCGCGGAAGTTGCCGCGCTGGCCGATCCAACGCTGCCCGTATCCGGCAAAAGCTGTCTTGGCCCGTTCCAGCGCCATAGGATCCACGTCAAGCGACAGGATCCTGCCGTGAGGCGCTGACAGTTCCAAGAGTTCCCGCGAATGCGTCCCGCCGCCCAAAGTGGCGTCGAGATAATTCCCGCCTGACTGCGGCTTGAGCGCATGCATGACTTCTTGAGTCATGACCGCCGTATGGATGCTCGCACCCATAGCTAGATCGCGGAGCCGAGGCGTTCGGCGATATCGTTGCCGGCGGCTTCGGTCTTGGCCGAATATTCCCGCCAGGCTTGTTCGCCCCACACCTCGAGCCGGTCATACAGCCCGGTGATCACGACATCCTTTTTGAGATCCGCATATTGGCGTAGATACTCGGGGATGGTGATGCGACCGGACTTGTCTACCTCCACGTCCATTGCGCCCGCAAGCATGAGCCGGGCGAAGGCACGGGTATCGGCTTGGCCCAAAGGCAGCGCGGCTAATTTTGCCGCCAGCTTTTCCCAAGCCTCCTTAGGGTAGACAAATAACGAGCGATCCAAACCGCGCGTTACGACAGCTCCCTGAACAAGATCGTTCCTGAACTTAATCGGGACGGCTAAACGACCTTTTTCATCGAGCGTGTGATGGAATTCGCCGATGAACATTTCTTTTCCCACTTTTCCCCACCAAGACCCATTCTATGCCACTGTGTTATTCGGGTCAAAGGTATAAATAACGTATTTTTATATCTAATTTAAGGCAATAAATCGTTCTTTTTTTGTTCCAATGTGGATAAGACCATTTCCCACCAACCATAAATATCTTGGAGAGCACTTCTTTCTATTATTTTTCCATTGATTTTAAAACCACGTCGCTAATTTGACCGACCGCGTCAAATTAGTGACAAAACATCTGGATAACGTGCAATTCTAGATAAGATCTTCAGTTATGCACATGCAACAAAAAAACACGGCCCAATTTAGAACCATGTCGTCGGAGTCTGCGAAAAAAAATTAGCCCCGCATTCCCCTACCTCGTAGCTTACGGTGATAAGCGATGGCGAAACGATGCGCTTCGTCACGCACACGAATCAAGAGGTCTTTATAACGAATGCACTGGGCGCAAATTTCCTTGTTATTTTCGTCGCAAATCAGCTCATCTTTGTCGCGTTTAGGTCCCTTGGCTACGCCCACGACCGGAATTCCTAAATCGAATTCGCGCACGACTTGCTTGGCCGCGTTGACTTGCGCCCAACCGCCGTCGATCAGCATGAGGTCAGGTTTGCGCCACGGATTGCGCAACCGGCGCGCGATGGTCTCGCGGATACTGGCCACGTCATTCGGACCCGCGACCGTCCTGATGCGGAACTTGCGATATTCGGCTTTGGCCGGCGCGCCGTTTTCGAACACGACCATGGACGAGACCGACGAAGTGCCGGAGATGTTCGAGATGTCGTAGCCCTCGATGCGTCCGAACAAGTTGATGACGATCTCCCCTTCCCTGATCTTATCGATGTCGTCGTCTTCGCGCTTCAAGATAGCCACGTCTTGGATGTGTTCGAGGAAAAAGATGCGATTGCGGATCTCCGCCGCGCTTTCGAAGTCCTGGCGTCGCGCCGCCGCTTTCATCTCGGTCTTGAATTGCTTGATCAAATCGTCTTTCCGTCCTTCGAAGAACTTAATCAAGTCGCGGATGATTTTGGCATAATCTTTTTTCGATACTAGACCCACGCATACGCCGGGGCACTGTTTGAGATGCACGTAAAAACACGGGCGCTTTTGTCCGGGGATGCAGGTCGACCAAGGTATGGCGCGGCGAATCAAATCCAACGCGGCGCGCAGCGACCTAGCTTGGGTATATGGACCGAAGATGGCTTTGTATTTTTTTCGCGCGTCGTCGCCGAGCTCCGTGCCGCGCACGAGCAGCGGTCGCGGAAAATCTTCTTTGGTGATGACGAGATAAAGGAAACTCTTGTTATCTTTGTCTTTGATATTGTAAGGCGGAAAATAATATTTGATCAGGTTAGCCTCAAGGATCAACGCTTCGATGACCGTAGGTTTCACGATGTAATCGATGGAACTGATCTCACTCACCATCTTCTCGATGCGCGCGTCGTGCGCTTTTTGGAAATACGAGGTGACGCGGCGCTTGAGTGACGTCGCTTTGCCCACGTAAATAATCTCACCCGCGGCGTTCTTCATCAGATACACCCCGGGCTCATCCGGCAACGCGCCGTTTTTAATCTTAATCTTTTTAGGGATCATGCAGCCAGCGTAACAGATTATTCGCTCCGGTCAATAATTTCATCTAAGGTTGTTTATCAAAACAAATCTCTGTAAAACACGATTTCCTCAAATCGTACCTATCGGACCATTTTGCGGAAATGCGAAAAAATCCGTGGCGGCTTTTCAGATGCCCGAAAATGGATGTAAGATGACGCGCATGGGATTTTCCGACGAACTACAAGGTGCGGCCCAAACCATTTGGGATTTTCTTTTGGTGTCTGAACCAATTGAAAAGGCCGAAGCTATTTTTGTTTTCGGAAGCAATAACATGCGCGTGCCAGCTCACGCCGTCGCGCTTTTCAATCAGGGCCTCGCGCCGCTGATCCTCGTATCCGGCAACGCGCCCCGGCTCAAAAAAGCGATTTTTTCAAAACCCGAAGCAGTCGTCTTTACCGACGCCCTTCGACAAGCCGGCATCGCTGCGTCCTCCATCTTGCTTGAGACGCAAGCGACTAATACTGGTGAAAACGTAAGGTTCGGGATGGAAAAACTTTCCGAAAATGGGACAGTGCCCACGCGTCTGATCCTGATTTCAAAGCCTCCCCACATGCTTCGCTGCAAGGCGACGTTCAAGCGACATTTCCCCGATTTGAAGACGTTTGCGAGTCCGTCGCCGGGCGAAATGGAAATCTATCTTGAAATGAGCCGCCAGAATCGCCCCGACGAAGATCCGATCAAGCGGCTAGCCGAAGAGATCGAACGGCTCGTGAAATATTCCGAACTGGGTTACATCGAAAAAGTCGAGATACCGCAGAGCGTGATGGAAGCGGCGATGCGAATCAAAAGTCTGATGGCTTGATTTTTACTTGAAATATTTCTTCAGGAATTGGCCAGTCGCGCTTTTGGGGTTTGCGGCGATGTCTTCGGGTTTGCCTTCGGCCACGACTTTGCCGCCTTTGTCTCCGCCCTCCGGACCCAGATCGATGATCCAGTCGGCGTTTTTTATCACGTCCAAGTTATGCTCAATGACCGCGACGGTGTTGCCGCGGGCCACCAACCTTTGAATCACCTCAAGCAATTTCTTGACGTCGTCGAAATGCAGACCCGTCGTGGGTTCGTCCAAAAGGTAAAAAGTGTTGCCGGTATCGCGCCGCGCCAATTCGGTCGCGAGTTTAACGCGCTGCGCTTCGCCGCCCGAGAGTGTCGTGGCTGATTGCCCTAATTTGATATAACCCAAACCGACCTCCTGCAGGATCATGGTCTTGTCGTGGACCGGCGGGATGTCACGGAAAAATTCGTTCGCTTCTTCCACCGTCATGGCCAGCACGTCGGCGATGTTCTTGCCGCGATATCTGACCTCGAGCGTCTCGCGATCGAAACGTTTGCCTTTGCACACGTCGCAGCGCACGTAGACCGTGGGCAAAAAGTGCATCTCGATGGCGATCTGACCGTGACCTTCGCAGTGTTCACAGCGCCCGCCCGGTACGTTGAACGAGAAGCGGCCGATCTTGTACCCGCGCATACGCGCCTCTGGAGTCAACGCAAAAAGTTCACGCACGTGATTCCAGATCCCGGTATACGTCGCGGGATTGGAGCGCGGCGTGCGACCGATCGGCGACTGGTCCACGTCGACGATCTTGTCCAGCCATTCCAAACCCAAGACCGCTTCGTGCTTGCCCGGCTTGGCCGTCGAACCGTGCAGCTTTTGCGCCATGGCGCGGTACAGCACGTCGATCATGAGTGTGGATTTTCCCGATCCCGAGACGCCGGTGACGCACACGAAGCGCTTGAGCGGAATCTTGACCGTGATGTTCTTGAGGTTATTCTCCGCCGCCTTGCGGATGGTGATGAATTGTTTGGCCGGCGGACGCGGACGCGACAGCGGGATTTCCGTCTCGCCGCGCAGATAGGCGCAAGTCAGACTTTTTTTGTCTTTCAAAATCTCGGGCATCTCACCCGCCGCCACGATATATCCGCCGTGCTTGCCCGCGCCCGGACCGATGTCTACTAGATAATCGGCCGCCGCGATAGTGTTCTCGTCATGCTCCACGACGATGATGGTGTTGCCCGCGTCGCGCAATTTCTCCAGCGTCCCCACGAGCTTGGCGTTGTCTTTTTGATGCAGGCCGATGGTCGGCTCATCCAGCACGTACAACGCGCCGACCAGGTGCGAGCCGATCTGCGAAGCCAAGCGGATGCGCTGCGCCTCGCCGCCCGAGAGCGACCCGGCGATGCGATTCAAAGTCAGATAATGCAAGCCGACGTCGAGCAGAAACTGCAAGCGCGCCAAAATCTCCCGCGTGATCGGTTCGGCGATAGCCTCTTCGTTCTGGTTCAGCTCCAACAGCGCAATGTGCTCATAAGCTTGGTCGATGGTCAGCGCCGTAAGATCCACGATGTTCATGTCGCCGACGAAGACGTGCAGCGCTTCGGTGCGCAAGCGCACGCCCTGGCACTCGGGACACACTTCCTCCGAAAAAAGTTCCTTGGTGCCCAAGCCGTTGCAGGCGGGACAAGCTCCGTACGGCGAGTTGAAGGAAAAAAGCCGCGGCTCGATCTCGGGAAAAGCAAACTCATGGTTCGGACAAGAAAAACGCGCGGACATCAGATGCTCCGAATCGTCATCCAAAAACACGATGACATTATCCTCGCCGCGGTCCAACGCCGCCGCGATGGATTCGGCCAGACGCGAACGCAGTTGTGTGTTGCCTTCGACCGGCCAAGCCAGCGGCACGCGGTCGATCACGACTTCGATGGTGTGCTGCTTATAACGTTCAAGCGGCACGCGATCCTTAAGCGAACGCCACTTGCCGTCCAATCTGATCTCCAAAAATCCGGCTTGATACAGATCCTGCAACAGTTGGTGATACTCCCCTTTTCGGCCGCGCACGAGCGGCGCCAAGACCACGATCTCGTTATGCGAGTCGCGATTTTTGCGCTTGACGATCTCCGCCGGGATCGAATGGATCTCGGAGGTGCGCTTGAGCGCCACATCCACCATCTCATCCACGGTCATCTTGCGGATCGGTTCGCCGCCGATGGGACAGCGCGGATGCCCGATGCGCGCATACAGCACGCGCAGATAATCGTAGATTTCCGTGATCGTCGCCACCGTGGAACGCGGATTCGCCGAATGCGCTTTTTGATCGATCGAGATGGCCGGCGACAGACCCTCGATTTCATCCACGTCCGGCTTGTCCATCTGGCCCAAAAACTGGCGCGCGTACGCCGACAGCGACTCGACATAACGGCGCTGCCCCTCGGCGAAGATCGTATCAAAAGCCAAGCTCGATTTGCCCGAACCTGACACGCCGGTGAAGACGATGAGTTTATTGCGCGGCAAATCCAGCGAGATGTTCTTGAGATTATGCTCGCGCGCTCCGCGGATGGTGATGAATTCTTTCATGGAGATAGAGGGTGGCCAGATACATTGTCATCCTGAGCGTAGCGCCAGCGAAGTCGAAGGACCTTTATCAGCCATCGGTCCAGACATCGCTGATAAAGGTCCTTCGACAAGCTCAGGATGACAAATAGGCTCAGCAGGTGAATCACTTACGACTCACCGACTCGTGGCACTATAAATAACGGAAAACGGCGCCCTGGCGACGCGTACCCATGACTATACGGCAAACCAAAAAGCCTGTCGAGGACGCATGTGTTTCTTCTTTCGTCATCCCCCGGTTCAACCGGGGGACCCAGAGAACACAACCCTTCCGATGTTTCCGAGGTCTGGATTACCCGGTTGAACCGGGTAATGACAAGGTTTATTTTTTTGATTTTCCCGCAGCGATGACGAATTTTATGCCTACGCGCGCTTTTCAAAATGATGTTTGTAGATATTGCGGTAGATGTGCGGGCGGCAGATTATGCCGATGATTTTTCCGTCTTCGACCACCGGCAGGCGGCTCACGTTGCGCGCCAGCATGACCGCGCCCGCGCGCATGATCGGAGATTCCGGATCGATGGTCAAGACCTCGCGCGTCATGAATCTTTCCACGGGCTGATTCCTGATCTCATCTATCTTGTTCTCCCGCTCCTCATAATCCGTGTAACTCTCCGGATGCTCGTAGTAACTCTTATAGAACGGATACATGATGCGGAACAAATCTTTTTCCGACACCGCTCCGACCAATGTCCCTTGCGCATCCACCACCAGGGCGCCGCTGACGTCGTCGGCATACAGGATGCGCGCGACTTCCTCGTATGGAGTGCCCACAGGTATGGCGATGACCTTGGTCTCCATGATGTCCCTGACTTTCATATGGATAAATTTTTAGGCTTAAATTTCTAACGTCTAATTAGTAATGTCTAGCGCCCGCAGGAATTAGTCATTCGTCATTTGGCATTTGTAATTCGTCATTAACCATTGTCCACCATCCACTTGGTTTCTGCAACCTGCTCCAAAAAAATCATTCGAAGATCCTAAAGTCCTGTAAAGCAAGAGTGAACACGCTACGGCGAGGAACCTGGCCTCTTGAAAGCCGGGGCTTTGTGCGCTAAGCTTTCGGCGCAAAACTAAACAGCCCGGAGAGGTCGCATAGCGGTCTAGTGCACTTGCTTGGAAAGCAAGCGTACCGCAAGGTACCGAGGGTTCGAATCCCTCCCTCTCCGCCACGTAAAACCGACCCATGTGGGTCGGTTTTACGATAGTCCGGATCAATGTTAGGATTTATGTAGTCGTAAAACTATGAAGAAGTATTTATTGGGCGGGTTACTATTTGCTGTTCTAGAAATGTCTCTTTATGAGATTGGGTTTAAATTGAGTGAAGTTTGGTACAGTTATGTAAACAGAATTGAAGATTATCAAAATTTTTGTAGGGCTCTAGATTCGGTTGGAAATTGCCTTGATTTTCATCGGCATACATTCTTCGCATGGCTTGGGCTCTTTGGAGTTCCTTTGATTGTTCTTGTTCTATTTTTTATCTTGCTCTTCAAACAGAAAAAATCTAGGAATGCCTTATGTCTTATCGTTTGTTATGCACTTCCGATGCTCATTTTCCATTTCGGTCTTATTCATATTCATAGCATAGATGAGTTGTGGCAGTGGCTTGAGATTGCAAATGTCTTCGGGGTGATATCGTCAGCCGGAATCATTATAATTAGTTTTTCCGCCGCAGGAATATTCTATTTGCATAATCGGTTCCTACAAATGAAACGGCTCTCAAGAACATGATCTGTTCAGTATTAATAACCCGACCCACTTGCCTCAAAAACGTTTACCGCACCGTTGACATTCACTTCTTCTGATGCCACGGTATACCGCGTCATAACTCGAACTTTCATCTAGAAAGAGGTGGGGCTTGAAATTGGCGTGTTCAATCTTGGTGCTGATCTTCATGGTCGCGCAGTGCGTCGCTTATGTCACGGCGATCCGAAAAAAGAAGGGCGTTTCACCGGCTCTTTCGACCTGGATCATCTTCCTCATCGGAACATCGCTAAGCATGACGACCTACGTCCTGGCGAAGAAGAAGGATCTGCTCTCCGGAGCCATGCTCGGGCTGGACTTCCTCGGCGTCGCGGCCATCCTCGTAGCGATTCTCGTGTGTGGCGACCGGTCCATGCGCTTCCGTCCATTTGAAAAATCATACCTAGCCAGTTGCATCACCGTCGTCGGGTATGGACTGGCGACGGGCGATGCCTTCGGCTCCAACCTGTTTGCCCAAGTCATCATCGTGGCGGGTTATCTCCCGACGTTCCAAAAATTCCTCCGGGAAAAAGTGAACTCGGAATCCTACTTTGCGTGGAGCATGGGGCTCCTCTCCAGCATGTCCGGCCTTGCCCTGGGCCTGTTCGGACATGACACGCTGGCGACCATCTACGCCATCAGGACCTTCGTCCTCATCACAATCGTCCTTATCATCATGTTCGCCTGCGACGTGCGCCAGTCACGCCTGCGGACGTCCTAGCATCTCCTCAACGTCAGCGCCGGGCTTCTCCAACGCCCGGCGTTTTTGCGTCGAAGACCCAAAATTTGGTACCATGCTAGCGCAACGCGATTGATTCGCTTGCCATGAAAAATATGTTGAAAAAAATCGTCGTCACCGCATTGCTTCTTTTGCTAGGCGGTCTGACCGTTCAAATCGCCCGCGCCGTCCCCGCCGCTCCCAGTCCGACTTGCGAGATAACCGCCACAATCACGAGCGTCAAAAAGAAAACCAGCAACTTCAAGACGGAACAACCCTCAAGCGAAAGCTTCGATTATTACGGAGTGAGACTGAAGATAATCTCAAGTTCGCTTTACGCCAAAGATGGAAACGGCTTATGTGAAGATTTGGCTAAGCTGGAAACAGATTCAATCGTCGTGCCGGATGAGTATGAGAAAACTCCGCTAAAAGCCGGGCAGAAGATAAAAGCAAGAATGCACTTCGGTGGAGACGAGCGACTCGGTGGATATTTTCTGACTAAAATCGAAGTCCTTTCCGCAGGCGTGGCGACGGACGAGGAAGACAGCGGTTCTTCCATCAAAAGCTCTGACGAGATATCCAACATGTTGGTCGAGAAGAATGAACTTAAGACCGTCGAGACCATCGAACTGGATTCGGAAAAACAACAATATTCAGTCGTCGGCTGGCGCAACGCAAAACTTTTCTTCTTCATCCCCGTATCAGTCAGGCTGGAAATCAAAATCAACGCGGCAGACGGCAGCATCCAAAGCATCAAAAAACCCTGGTGGAATTTCCTGGCCAGGTGACGACCAGCCAGATTAGTCCATCGCACTCCCCACCGCCATAAACAAATCCCATTTTCAAGTGGGATTTTTATGTTGCGCACGGTTCTGCGTATGTCTCTTGATGTATTCCTCCGCGTGCCGCTTATCGAATTTTTTATTAGCGCCGTATTTTTTCAGCGCCAAGCGCCAGGCCAGCAATTCATCTTCGTCAATATCGTAGTCAGCGGCGTTCGGAATTTTAGCCAATCCTTTTTCATGCGCCAACTCGTGTCCCATCTCGTGCGCCAATATGGTGAAGGCACGCGGCGTCAGGCCATGTTCATCTTCCTGGGTCAATTCGGGTTGAATCAGGATCACTTTCCACGTCCGAATGTAGCACGCATCGCCGTGCGGTAAAGATCCGTCGGTGGAGCGCTCGTCAATCTTGGAATAAAACGGCCCGGCGATTTCGGCGGATTGGAATTTTTTGTATTCCGCATGCTCACGCACATCGGCAAATCCCTTTTCGCGCAAAAGTGCGTCTACCACCAACCCGTCGCCTTGCTGACTGCCCCTAAAACGCCAAGCCCGGTCCCGGTGTTCAAGCAGTTTGACCGGCGCTTCGGATTCGATTCGCTCTTTCATATCCCGCCCATAATAACACAACGCCCGCTGCGAGATGCAGCGGGGTGAAACGGTGAGGGTGCGCGATCAGACGTGCTCATGTTGTTTGAGCACGCGGTCGTAGCCGCCTTGCTCGAGCCACTCGACGAGCGCACCGGCGAAGAGGATCAGTCCGAAGACTAACGCGCCGAAGCCGAACCAACGACCGAAATCCGTGCGATATTGCTCGAAGTAGCCTGATCCGTAGACGATCAGCGCCAATGTAGCCGTGAACGTGAACAGCCTTTCAAAGATCTTCATCTGGCCTCCTTTGGCCTGTTTTGGCTTATCTGTCGCAGCTTTAAAACAAATAAATATAGCACAAAACGGCCATTTTGTCAAGAACCGACGGTCGCTGAAAAAGGTCCTTCGACTGCGCTACGGCTCATCTGACGAGCCTGCGCTTCGCTCAGGATGACAGTGATTCTGTCGTAGGGGCGTGTGCCACACGCCCAGGACTGGATTATCTGTCCATTTCGAACAGGGCGCATGGCATGCGCCCCTACGGATCGAATCCCGCGTTACCAAAATCCCTCCTGGCCGGAGGGATTTTTTTGCTAGACTATTATTTCTTCAGGATGCCGTCGATGACTGTCTTGAAGTTGCTTAACGGCTGGGCTCCGGAAACGAGCGTGCCGTTGACGAATGTCGCCGGCGTACCCTCGACTCCAGCGTCCGCGCCTTCTTGCTGGTCCTTGGCGACCTTGGCGGCGTATTTGCCTGAATCAAGACAGCTCTTGAACTTAGCCTGATCCAAGCCGATCTCTTGCGCCATCACCGGCAAACGCTCCAGCGCTATACCCGTACCGTTGGAAGTCGTCTCGGTGAAGATTTTGTCATGCATTTTCCAAAAAGCATCGTTGCCGCCCAAATCGGCTGCGCACTCGCTGGCTTCGGCTTCTTTCCCTGCGTTCTGATGGAATGACAACGGGAAGTGGCGGAACACGAGCTTTACGTCATTCGGATAAGCCTTGGCGATTTCGTTGATCACTTCAAAGTGGCGCTTGCAATATGGACACTCGAAGTCGGAATACTCGATGAGCGTGACTTTGGCATCCTTAGGACCCTTGACGTGATCGTTCGCGTCGACCGGTTTGACCGGACCTGCGGCCTTAGCTGGCTGTTGCGTGTCAGCGCTCGGATTAGCCGGCTGATCCGCGGCGGTCGGCTGAACCGTCACACCGGCGACCTTACCCGTCGTATTCGTGGCCAGTTGGATACCCTTGCCGCTCGTGACTGACCAGACGAAGAACGCCAGCATGGCGGTCGTGCACACCGCTATACCGACGAACAATCCCATGAAAAACATGGTCTTAGGCGTGCCTTCGAACGGACCGACTGAATTCTCGTTCAATGAAACTTTTACGTCATCGTTGACCGGGAGGTCTTGTTGCATGTTCATAAGCGTCAAAATTTAATAAGCAAAAGGATTTTACGCTCTAGACCCCGAAGAGTCACGCAAAAAGTCAAGGGGTCAAGCTTCACGCGGTCTGCAGATACGAAATCATGTCCACCGCGGCCTTGCTCCCCTCGCCCACCGCGATAGCGATCTGTTTTTCGGTCACGTCCGTGACATCGCCGGCGGCCCAAACGCCGAGCCTCGAAGTGCGATTACGCTTGTCCACGATGATCTGACCAAGCTTGTCTTTTTCCACGAAGTCGATGAAGTCCGAGATGGGCTTGAGCCCGACTTCGATGAACACGCCTTGCGTCGCCTCTTTGCGCTCCGTCCCGTCGGGACCCATGAGCCCGATTCCGTCGACGAACTTTTGGCCCAGGATTTTCGCCACGCGCGATCCGCCCAAGAATTTTATCTTGGGGCTGGTGAGACAGCGATTCTTCAGCCTGGCATCGCCCTTCAATTCGTCGTTGACCGCCACCAGGGTTATTTGCGCCGCGTATTTTTCCAAGAGCAAAGCCGCGTCCATGGCGCTGTTGCCGCCGCCGATGACATGGACCGTCTTATCCTTGAACAGCGGCGCATCGCACGTCGCACAATATGTCACACCACGGCCGTAGAATTCCGTTTCGCCTGGGACTTGCAGCTTGCGATTGGCTTGTCCGGTCGCGATGAGCAGGGTTTTTGTTTCGTAGGTCGCTTTATCCGTCGTGACCGCGAACTCCGCGGCTTGCAGCGCGATGCCGCGCACCAACTCGCCTTCGTGCAATTCAAAGTCTTGCTTATAATCCTCCAAATGACGTTTGAACTTTTCCACCAATTCCACGCCGGAAAGCAGATGAAAACCTAAATAATTCTCCACATCTGAACTCCACAGCGTCTTGCCGCCCAACTCTTTGGCCAGCAAAATGAATTTTAATTTTTGCCGCGCCAGATAAATCGCGGCCGCCATGCCCGCCGGACCTCCTCCGATGATGATGGCGTCGTACATAATTCAAGCGGCCGAAGTTTTAGGCTTCCAGCGCTGCGACATGCCGTACGACGCATAAATCAGGAGTGGAATAGCGAACCATTGCGTCGGTGTAAGATAAAGATAACGCGTATCCGCGATGCGATAAAAATCCAACCCCAAGCGCTGGATGGCTTCAGACGCGAAGAAAGCGTAAAGGAAAAATCCCGGTCGATGCGACTTGCGATCCAAGACGAGAAATAGCAGACCAGTCAGCAGACCGCCGATAGACAGATACAAACCAAGATCATGCCGCGCGCCGCCCGGATACTGCACGGCCAGCAACGAATGCGACAACGTGCCGGGATGGTCATGGATCAAAAAACATCCGATCCGTCCAAGCATGATGCCCCAGGGCAAACCCCAAATCGTCGCATCGGCGTAACGCTGGAAATCGAGTTTGTGTTTTTTTATGACGATGGCGAAAGCCACGATTGCGCCAAGCAATCCGCCGAACATGGCGAAGCCTTGATAGCGCGGATCGATGAGGTCGAGCGGGTGTTGGATGAAGTGCGTCGGATCGTAAAAAATCGCGTGGAACAGACGCGCGCCGATGAAAGCGGCGATGAACATCCAAAACGCCGCGTCCCAGACGAAATGCGGCTTCAGTCCCTTGGCTTTGGCCCGTCGCGCCGAGATCCAAGCCCCGACCAAATATCCTAAAGCTACAAAAGTCCCCCAAGTTTGGAGCGTTAGGCCGCCGAGATTATAGGTATGGGATTCGAGCCAAGGGATCATAGGGGCACCTTGTCATTGCGAGCGCATAGACTAATCGCGCGCGGCAATCTCTGGATTTCGGAGATTGCTTCGTCGCGTAAAGCGACGTGGTCGCCACGCGACTTTACGTCGTCGCTACTCCTCGCAATGACAATCGAGTTCATAAATCGAGTGATAAATCTTTCCATTCTGGATTCATTAAGTTCACCAAGTCAACTTTCTTCTTTCTGGAACCGGCTTTAATTTGCTTCTCGCGACCGATCGCTTCTCGCACGTCTTCCCCGGCTTCATAGTATACGAGCTTATTGATGTTATATCGCTTCGTGAAATTTGCATCGTTTAATCCTGCTTTATGCTCATCTACTCTGCGCGCCAAATCGTTCGTGACTCCGGTGTACAGAACTGTATTAGAAGGGTTAGTCATCATGTAGACGAAATATCGTTTCGACTCCATACATCAGAGATTGCTTCGTCGCTGCTGCTCCTCGCAATGACAGGGACGAATATTTCGCGGTTTCAAAGTATATTCAATGTCTTCAACGCCCGTTCGAACTCATCCAAGGCCTGACGCGCTTGGCGCTGCGAGATTTGGAAGGAAGATTCGTGCGCCAGTTGATTGCGCAACTTGTGCGCCCACCACACGTTCTTGAGATTCGGATATTTGTAGCCGGCGACTTTGAGGCGCTCGCCCAACGTCTCGCCCGGCATCATGATTGATTTTAATCCTGAATCCAAAAGATTGTCCGCTTCGAGCAGCGCGAGTTTGGCGCCCATGAGTCCTTGCTCGCTGGTTTTACGCAGCTCTACCCAACGCCGCCTGATTTCTTCGCGCGACAAACCCGTCAACCCGGGCCGCGTCAACAAACGCTTGAGACGCCAAGCCAGCCAAACCAGAACAGCCAAAACCGCCAGCGCAGCCACGGCAATCGCGATATAAACCCAAAGCGGAGTCCCGCTTGCGCTTTCGACTATGTAATCTTCACCCATGGATTGAGTATACCGCAATAATCACGGAACACGGAGCACGAATCACGGAGCATGTTCCGCGTTCTATGATCCTTGCTCGTAGACTCGTACTGCTGCCAGGAGTTCGGCTTCGCAAAAAGCGCGGCCGGTGAGGTGCATGCCGACGGGCAAAGCCTCGGCCGTGCCGCAGGGCACGGATACCGCGGGCAACCCCGCGACGTTCACGCCTACGGTAAAGATATCTTCAAGATACATGGTCAGCGGATCGGCGGTCTTCTCGCCAATCTTGAAAGCCGTAGTCGGCGCGGTAGGCGTGAGCAGCAAGTCGACTTTTTGCAGCGCGTTATCGTAAGCGCGGCGGATCAACGTCTGCACTTTTTTGGCTTGCACATAATAGGCTTCGTAATAACCGCGCGACAAGGCGTAGGTGCCGAGCATGATGCGACGCCGCACTTCGGGACCGAATCCGGTCGCGCGCGTCTTGGCGTAAGTCTCGAAGATGGGCAGATTCTCAAGCCGCAAGCCGTAGCGCATGCCGTCGAAACGCGCCAGGTTGGCCGAGACTTCGCATGGCATGAGCACGTAATACACGGCCAACGCTTCGTCGACATACGGCAAATCCACTTCGCTGATTTGCGCGCCTAATTTTTCCATGACTTGCACCGCAGTCTGCACCGCGCTGCGCACGCCCTCTTGCATGCCTTCGCCCCAAGCTTGGCGCGGCAAACCGATCTTCACGCCGGTGAGATTTTCTGTCCAAGCCGGTACAAACGGTTCCTGCTGCGCTGTCGTTTGGTCGGCCGGATCGTTGCCTTGGATGGCCGAGAGCAGGCTGGCGGCGTCTTCCGCCGTCTTGGCGAACGGCCCGATTTGATCGAGCGAAGACGCCATGGCAATGAGACCGGAGCGCGAGACGCGGCCGTAGGTCGGCTTGAGACCGAGCACGCCGCAAAAAGCTGCGGGCTGACGGATGGAGCCGCCGGTGTCGGAACCGAATGCGCCGAGGCACATGTTGGTCGCAAGCGCCACGGCGCTGCCGCCGGACGATCCGCCCGGCACGCGTTCGGAGTCGCGTGGATGACGCGTCGGTCCGTAGGCCGAATGCTCGGTCGAAGAGCCCATGGCAAATTCATCCATGTTGGTGCGTCCCAAGATGACCGCACCTTGTTCCTTGAGTTTGCGCACCGCGGTCGCATCATACGCCGCGATATGGTTGGCCAAGATTTTCGAACCAGCCGTGATGCGCTTGCCCTGATCCATCAAGTTGTCCTTGAGCGCCAGCGGGATGCCGTCGAGCGGGCCTAAGATATTTCCATCCGCGCGCCTGGCGTCGGATTTTTTGGCCGCCGCCAACGCTTCGTCGGTATAGACTTCAAGAAAAGCGTTCAAAGCGCCGTTCAAGCTCCTGATCTGATCCAGGCAAGCCTGGGTCAAATCCTTCGCGGAGATTTCCCCGGCATCAAGTTTTTTCCGCGCTTCAGCGATGGTGAGTTCGTTCAGTTGCATAAAGTTAGAGGATAGAGAGTAGAGGGTAGAGAGTAGCCAGAATTCGAGTCGACGGCCTGGCTACCGTCTACCTTCTACTCTCTGCTATTTTCCTTTCGGCTTCTCGAATACTCCGGGCGCTTTAAGCAGGTCGCCACTGCGCGCCGGAAAATTCGCGAGGATGGTTTCGCGCGCCAACTCATCAACCGGCTGCGCGATATCTTGGCGCCATTCGGTCCTGGCCGGCATGCTGGCCGGTTCGACGCCTTGAGTCTCGACTTTTTTCAGGCGGTCGACGAAACCCAAGATCTTGTCCAGATCTTTTTCGGCCGCGGTGACCTCGTTTTCATCGAGCTCAAGCCGCGCCAAATCAGCCAACTGTCTGACTTCTTCGCTGGATAAAGCCATATGGCAAACAGCTTACATTATCCGTTTTTATTTGGGTAGGCTGGAAACTAAAAAGAAAAAACTCGTAGTCTCCAGGTGGGGTCTGGGGCCGAGAGTTGAGCTAACCGCAAGAACGCTTAACTATATACATGTAAGCGAATTCGAGGCCCCAGCGGTTTTTGCATACTTTTTGGCGGCAAAAAGTATGAGGTGCATTTGATTTGTTTTTTTGCCTTGCCCCGAAATGGTCCGATAGGTACGATTTGAGGCAATGAGCGGATCGAGGTTTTTCCGAGTGTCGGCGGTCAAACGGGACTTCGTCACTTTCCGCGTGGAAAGTGACCAAAGACGCCGGGGGTCTGCTATACGCTGCAGGTATGTCTCTTGGTTCATCTTGCGGCTGGCTTGACGCAAACCCCCCGGACCCCCGCCTGGCTAGGGAGTTTTAAGCAAAAAAACGCCGCCCAGGGAAGTCTGGGCGGCGCGCAGTGCCGGTTTAGGCTGGACCCGGTCAGCCCGGGATCCGCGTGAAATAGTTGAGCATGATCATGATGACTCTCGCTCCGCCGGAATCCATATCGAGCAAACGGAATCCCCAAAAGAATTCCCCTGTCTCACGGCGCAATGGGTCGAAGATCATCCCGCCGTACTGGACATCGAGCGGGAGCGCGGTCCTGAAAGCCCCGGCTATCTCCAGTTGGTTCGTCAGTTCAGCGCATCGCTCGTAAGCCGAAGGATTGGCGTCCTGAAACCTCTTCAGAAGACTGAACATAGCCACCTCCAAATCGAATGAACTAAAAAGACCCTGCCAGAATTTGTTTCAGAAGTCAAAGACGGTACAGATAAATTGTCATCCTGAGCGGAGCAGCAGCGCAGTCGAAGGACCTTTATCAACTTTCGGTTCGAACTAAGTTTAAAAAGGTCCTTCGACTGCGCTCGACTCGTCGGACGAGCCTTCGCTGCGCTCAGGATGACAGCGGAACTCACTCTCCGATTTTTTTCAGAAAAGCTTCTTCGTCCAAGATTTCTATGCCGAGTTTTTGTGCTTTGGCGAATTTCGATCCTGGATTCTCCCCTGCCACCACGTAAGTCGTGTTCTTCGAGACTGTTTCCGAGGATTCGCCGCCCAGCGCGCGGATTTTTTCCTTGGCCGCTTCGCGCGACAGAGCTTGCAGCATGCCGGTCAAGACCCAAGTCGTGTCCGCGAACGGACCTTTGGCTTTCGACTTTTGACTTTCGACTTTGACGTGCTTAAGCAGATGGTCCAAACGTTTTGCTTCGCGCGGATCGGAAAGAAATTCGACGATGGAATCCGCCACGATTTCACCGACTCCCTCGACCGCCGCCAGTTCGTCTTTGCTCGCCTCGCGCAATTTTTCGATGCTCCCGAAATGCTCGGCCAAGTCGCGTGCCGTCTCCTCGCCGACATGACGGATGCCGAGCGCATTCAAAAAACGATCAAAGGGCGCGCTGCGATGGGCTTGAATCTCAGCGTAAAGTTTTTTGGAGGAAACGTCCGCGAATCCTTCGAGAGTCAAAAAATCGTCGGGCGTGAGTTCGTACAGGTCGCCCGGTTCGCGCGCCAATCCCGTCTGGATCAATTGTTCCGCGATTGCGTCGCCGAAGCCGCGGATATCCAAGGCGTTGCGTCCCGCGAAATGCAGCAGGCGTTGGAATTCTTGCGCAAAACAGCTTTTGTTCGAACACATGGTCGCGACTTCGCCTTCTTTACGCTGGACCGGCGAGCCGCAAATCGGACACTTATCCGGCATACGGAATTTTTTTTCTTTGCCCGTGCGCAGCTCCGGCAGGACTTTGATGATTTTGGGTATCACGTCACCGGCTTTTTCCAGGATGACGGTGTCGCCGATCTTGAGGCCGAGCCGCTCAATCTCATCTTCGTTGTGCAGCGAAGCGTGGGTGACGGTCGTGCCGGCGAGCTTGACCGGATCCATCACGGCGACCGGCGTGAGCGCTCCGGTGCGTCCCACGGAAACTTTGATCTCGCGCACGATCGTCGTCCCCTGCTCCGCCGGGAACTTCCAAGCCAAAATCCCGCGCGGCGTCTTGCCCACGATGCCCAGCAAACGGAACAGCGCGTCATTGTTTACGTTCAACACCACGCCGTCGATCCAATAATCCAGTTTGTCGCGCTTGCGTCCGATTTCGTCGAAAAATTCCGCGACTTCGTCCAACGCTTTCGCATAACGGCAATTAGGATTGGTGGGCAGACCCAAAAGCGCCAAGAGTTCATGCGTCTGTTCATGCGTCGTCGTACCGTAATCCCCGACCAGCGCATAAGCGAAAAACGACAAGCCGCGCTCGGCCGCGATCTTAGGGTCGAGCTGGCGGATGGAACCGGCGGCCGCGTTGCGCGGATTAGCCAACTCCGGCAGTCCTTCAGCTTTAAGTTTTAAATTTTGAGCTTTGAGCTTGCTCCTTCGCATGAAGACTTCGCCGCGCGCCTCGAAACGTCCGGGGTGTTCGATCAAGAAACGGCGCGCTTTTTTTTCATCCAACTTGCCGCGATGCTTGGCCAGGAATTTTTCGATGTCTTTTTCCGGCGGCGTGCGCAAGGTGAGCGGCACGGCTTCGATGGTGCGCAGGTTATGCGTGACTTCTTCGCCTACGCTACCGTCGCCACGCGTCGCTCCCTGCACGAACATGCCGTCTTGATATAGCAGCGAGACCGCTAAGCCGTCCATCTTGAGCTCGGCGAAAAAATCGAACTTGGCGCTGGGTCGCAGTTTTTTCAGCCTGACCAACCAGTCCTCCGTCTCTTGGCGCGAGAATGAATCTTCGATCGAGAGCATGCGCGTCTCATGTTTGACCTTCTTGAATCCAGGCAACGGCTCGCCGGCTACGCGCTGCGTCGGCGAATCCGGCGTGATTAAGTCAGGATATTGCAGCTCAAGTTCGTACAACTCGTGCTTGAGCGAATCCAAAGCCGCCTCGGATATCTCGAGCGCATTCAAGACATGATATTGGTAGCGGTATTTATCTATCTCAAGACGCAACTTTTTAACGCGTATTTCGGCTTCATGGCGGTTCATGCCCACAGTTTAGAGGCTTTTCAGACGAATGTCTAAGGCAAAAGAGGCTTGACCTAAGGGCTGAAAGATGCAAACCTGAAACCAGGAGGATGGTCAATGAGAACGGAACTCGAGAATCTGAAGCGGCACATTGCGCTCTTTGAGAGGTTCTACGGTACGCTCATCTCGGAGGGCTTCGACAAGCCGGATCTCCCGCTCGCCTTTGCCTTCGAAAGCAACGCGTATAGCTACTCGGCGACGCTGCCGGCTGACGGCCTATACCTGACGCTCGGACTGATGACCAAATTCGATTCAACCGCCCCCGTCTGCCAAGAAAACAGCATCAGTTTTTCGCTGGAATCAGGCAAGGCAGACGGCAACCGTTGCGCTATCGACTTGTATCACGAAAGCTCCGAGACCGATGCTTGGGAGCTGGGATACACTGATCCCGACGATACCCACGCTCTTGATCGGTTATGGTGTCTACTGCAGCCGAGCTTCGAGTCCATCACTGGCTCACGAGGCTTGTTGGTCGAGAACGATGCCTTCAGCGCCTTCAACCTGCTGGTCAAATACTTCCTTAGTGTCCGCGCCAATTCCTGAACGGCAAGCGGGGACATGAAGCCCGTCAATCTGACGGGCTTTATGTTTTGACTTTTTCCTCATGCTCGGGTAAATAGCAACCAGCTATTTATCAAGGAGATCACGCATGTTGCATCCTGATCTTGATGACCTCAAGCGGCATATCGCAGTCTTCGAGCAAATCGCGTCCGTGTTGACTGAAATGGGTTGCGGGCTCGAACCGACCAGCAGCGAGAATGACCACGACATCTATCTCGTGGGCATGTTCGAAGAATGCCTGGAGCTTGCTCTCGTGCTCCGTTTGCCACGTCTGGAACTCAAGGAGGCGGATTCCGGTCCGGGATTCGAGGAAATCAATAATCCCACTTCGGTTTTCTTCAACTTGTGCTTTATGGAGTTCGTCGACTGCCGCTACACGCTCGAATTCACCACGAATGACGGAAGGGAAAAATGGACCGTCGACTGTTCGGCGGGTTCACCTCCGCGAACGCGCGAGCGGCAGCTTGACTCTGAACGAGTCATGGATGCGATCTGCGAGATCGCCCGGCTCTTTCTCGAGATCAAAAACGAGCGCGACCTCAAGCGCGCAGAGTCAGTTGCTTTGACGGGAAGCTTCCCCGTCTGAACCCCAGCCCGTCCCCCCGACGGGCTTTAATTTTTTTATTTACCTGAGCGAAGCGTTAGCATCCGTAGGGGCGACCCAACGGGTCGCCCCTACTTAATCAGCCATCGGTTCAAGCGTCGCTTATAAAGGTCCTTCGACAAGCTCAGGATGACAATATTTTTTAATGCACAAATCTGGCCACTGTCTACCGACAGGGCGCATGGCATGCGCCCCTACATTCTTGTATCACGGACACAGCGGTGCGCCGGCGCCTTTGACCAGTTGGCATTCGGAGAAGATGACATAACCGAACAAGCCGGAAAGCACGTCGAGCTTAGGCATGGTCACAGCGATTTTTTGCGTGGCTTTAAGATACGTGCCCTCGGCGGATAGCGTGATGTCTCCGGGAACCGGCTTGGCCGCGCCCACCGCGTCATACGGTTGAGCCACCACATTCGTCGCCGGACAGGTGTAGGATTTTAGCCTGACGCGATACGCCCGATCTGGATTGTCGAAGACCACCGTCATCGCGCCCGTGGCATTCTTGGGCAAAATCTTGAATTGTTCGTCATCCGGGAATTGCGGCACGCCAGCCACGATGTTCCAATACGCATAACTCACTTCGATTTCCGCCGGGCACCCGGGATTGACGTCCCAGCGCAGCGCCAGCGACGAGATGCCCGCTGACTGGGTCAAATTATCTGGATCGAAAAGATCCAGCACCGCAAAGTTCGACGCGGCGATGGACGAGAATCTTTTGGACGCGACTTGCTCCAAGCCGCTAGTCGATTTCCAACTTGAACCGTTGGGGTAAGTTTGGTCCAGCGCTTCCACGTCAGCCAGCGTCTTGCCGTCCTTGCGTATCTCATATAACTGGCGCTCCACGCCTGAATCGGCCAAATAATATGCCGCCGCGCTGCGGTCGGTCTGCGCCGCTTGCTGCGAACCTTCGAGCACGACCGTGCCGATGCCGATGCCCGCCAAAAGGATGATCATAGTCATCATGATGGAGAGAGGTAAGATGTTTCCGTGGGCGTGGCGCATACTAGCGTTGATACAAGCGTGACGACACCGTGGTTTGGGCATCAAGTTTGGAATATTCGCGCGGACTGTCCGCCACAAAATCCAATCCGATGAGCAGAGTCACGATGGGTTGGTAATTGAGGCTGGTATCGGCAAAGGGATCGTTGGCCGGCCGGACGAAAAACGACAGGCGGTTGACGTTGACGCGCTTGGAACTCACCACGCTCCAGGTCACGTCGGCGTCGCGCTTCATAGCCAGGCAATTCGTGACTTTAGCGTCGCCGCAATCTGGATTTTGCCGCAGCGCCAAGGTCACCCCTCCGTCGGGCGTAATGAACCTGATCTGGTCCAACTCGTCGGCCAAAGGCGCGCCGCTGTAATCGATTTTATTGCTGCGTGCCAAGCGCACGAACATCTCGGTCATGAAGCGCATGTCTTGAGCCAGGACGGATAAATTCGCGATCTTGCGATGTTGCCGATTGAACGAAACGAAAGTCTGCACTAAAATCGCCGAGACGATGGAAAAAATAAACACGACGATGAGCATCTCGAGCAAGGTGAAACCCGGACGTTTCGAATGTCGAATGTCGAGATTCGAGATTCCAGCTTCTAGCTTCATTTTCTTTCTATTTCCAATCATACAGATCTTCGTATAACGAGGTCTCGCGCGTCGTTGTTTTGATTGTCCATTGGACCAGGGCTTTCACTCGCACGCCGACTACGGGACTGCAAGCGGCGGGAGGATTGTTCGGATCGGGCGGATTGGCCGGATCGCAGATGGGATAGAACGTGACCAAACGTCTGTATTGCGTGACGTCGCCGTCGACACCCAGGGTTTGATTGCGGTTAGCAAAAAATCCGACGGGCGCAGCCAGCCTCACGACGCGCGCATCCGGATCACCAATGGCGTTGGCGGTAAAATCAAAAGTCGGATCAGCCGCCGTGCCGATCCAGAGCGGAGTCGCCGTAAAATCACCGGCCAAGCCCTGATTGAAAGCGTTGCCGGCCAGCCAATTCGAATCGCGCGTGTGTTTAGCCAACTCCAACGTCTCGCGCGCCAAATTGAGCGCGGTCAGACCGGTGGTGTTGCGCTCGACCAGGTTTTGATTGGAAAAAATCAGCGTCGTAGCCGCAAACAGACCAGTGCTGATCACGGCGATGGCCAGAATAAGTTCAATCATGGTTTGCCCGGGACGAGTCATAGTGGCGAGTAGGGGCGCATGGTTATGCGCCCGTGACGGTAGAGGGTAGCCATAAAAAAATCCTATTCGACGGAGATCCTGCCAGTCAGGGAATTAAGACTGACGGTTTTAGTTTCGTCGGAGACGCTGTGCTTGAGGGTGATGGTCAAGTTTTGTTCTTCCAGGCAAGTCGGGCAAGCGTTGATACGCATGGAACCGTTTTGGCGCTGAAAAGCCACGTCGGCATTGGGCAAGGCCGCGACGCCGACTACGCTCGAAACTTTGACGTTCGGCGCGCCGTTCCGCGCGAACTCCCGCGTCAAGAATGCTTCGCCATTTTCCATCCGCAAATTGTCGGTCAAATCGCGCTTGGCGAAAAAAACATAGCTGGCTGAATCTTCGGTCAAACGCAACCCGATCGCCGCCGGAGGATACGGATCGCAGGCCCCGGCGCAATCCGTCGTGGACTGCTCGCACGAAATCCATTCGCCCACGGCGGTTGGGCAGAACTTCAGGTTCTGCGCCGAAAGGGCGCGCGCCTGCGCCGAACGCAGATCTGACGCGACCAAGCGTTCGGCCGTGCGCAATTCATCCTTCATGCGCGTGGCGCGCAAATCAAAAATCGCGATGACGGCGATAAGCCCCAATATGCTGATGCTGATGAGCGCTTCGCCAAAGCTGAAACCAGGGCGTTTAGATATTTGCATAACCGAGTCGGAAAAAAGCCAGGATTTGCGGCCCGAACCATAACGCGATGAGCGTGCCTGCGGCCAAAGCCGGAGCAAACGGCAAACGGCTGCCGCGTTTCAAGATTCCAGTCAGCAAACCCAACGCAGCAATCAAACCACCCAATACGTACGCGGCATAAATTCCAAGCGCGACTCCCGGCCAACCTAAAACGCAGCCCATCAAAGCTCCAAACCAAATGTCTCCCGAACCAAGCCAGCGTCCGCGCGACAGCAACCATTGCAAGCCGAAAAAAGCTGTGGCTCCGCCAGCCGCCAGCAAAAGCATAAGCCAAGCGCTTAATCCGCCGGGTATGAGCCAAATACGGAAGACGAGACTGAATACGCCTAAACCGGCCAGATATTCGACGGGCAACTCTTGCCAGCGGATGTCCATGACGACCGGGACGAGCAGTCCGACGGAAACGATGAATTCAAACCAGAAGACCCAATCCGAAAATGGGTCATGGCGCAACGCGGCGACGATGCCTAAAAGCGCAGCCGTGGCTTCGACTAACGGATATTGGAAATGGATTTTTTTTCGGCACGACGCGCAGCGGCCACCCAGCATGAACCAAGATAGGACAGGGATCATGTGCCGCGGCTTGAGGGTCGTCTTGCACTGCGGACAAGCCGAGCGGCCGCCGATCGAAACATCCTCGTGCCAGCGGATGATGAGCACGTTGGCGAACGAACCTAAAACGCCGCCCAGCAAAGCGGCAAAAATTATCCCTACGATACGGTCAATCGGCATTTGGGTAGAGGGTAAAACTAAATTTCTAATGACTAATTTCTAATGTCTAATGCTCGTCAGGATTTAGTCATTAGAAATTAGTCATTAGTCATTCTAGTTACTCTCTTCAGCTTACCGACTATTTATTTCTCTTCATCAACCTGATCCACGCCGTCCGCGTGGGCATACCAAGTGCCCGCCGGTCCGTAAGCCGTGTCGCGTTCGGTCACGAAGCGCAACGCATAGCCGTTGGACGAACCGTGATAACGGTAATACTCCCCTGCCTTTGGCCCCAGCGGCGCTTGCTGCAGGATGATCGGATCGGCCGCTTGGTCGCGCGCGCTCCAGCCGTTGCCCGAAAGGACGTCCGCGTTGGCGCCCGTCCGGCCCAAATCCACCGCTTCGCTCGTCGGATAAGTGGCTTTTTGCAGCCAAAATTGGGTCAACGCCGCGCGCATCACGCTCACATCCGAGACGCGCTTAGAATCGCGACTCGCCGCCCGCGTGAGGTTAAGCGAATATATCGCCACCGCCGCCAAGATACCGACGGCCGCGATGACGACTAAAAGTTCAAGAATGGTAAAACCCCGCTGTTTTGAAAAAGTCATATTCTGAAGCCAAGTATAGCGCACCGTGGGGACTAAGAAAACATAAAAAAGGCGGTAGGCAAAAATAATTTGTCATCCCCGCTATATAACCCGTCATTACCCGGTTCAACCGGATAATCCAGAGAGAACAAATCCAAAGTGAATTTTTCTCTCTGGATCTCCCGCTTTCGCGGAGGATGACAGATGGGGGCGGAGGATGACAGAGGGGGAGGCGCGTACGACAGAGGAGAATGGGGGGGGGAAGGTCAGAATGCATGTGGCCGAAAGAACAATTAAAAAACGCCCCGGATGATTTCCGAGGCGTTTTCAAATCTTAGTTCAATCAGTTGACCAAACCCGACTGGTTGGCCGTATGGTTCTGGCCAGCGCTCAAACCTTGCACCGTCGAACCCTCTGTACGGAAACCGAGGATGAAGGATGCCGGCGTGGCGCCGCTGAAGATCGTGTAATCGCAATCGGCGGCTGGCGGGTTGGCGCACATGCCGGTCAAGGTCGGATCCTTGACGGTGCCGAAGTTGATGTAGCTGTCGGTCAAATCAGCGCCTCCGGCGCAAGTACCGTTACGGAATTTGAGATCCTTGATGTTCAAATGTCCGGCCGGGATGGCGGAGTTATCGCTTTTGCACAGGGTCAAACTCGGATAATCCTGTGATGCCGTGGCGATGGCGCCGACGACGGCACGGACATCCGCTACGCGCTTGGCGTCGCGCGCTTTGGTGCGGGCGCTGCCGAAGGCTACGACTGCCAGGGTCGCCAGCAAACCGATGATGGCGATCACGACCAAGAGCTCGATGAGCGTAAAACCTTTTTTGCTCTGCATAAGTTACGTTTTAAAAATTGACCTTAAGGGGTCTTAATAATTTTAATGTCGAAAGTATAGCATGTATAAAGGAACACGGAGAAAGTTATCCACAACCTCTAGTTGCCTCCAGATAACGAGTACAGCGGCAAGAGGATCGCCGAGACCAGGACCGCGACGCCGGCGCCCAGGACGAGCAGGATGACCGGTTCGATGAGTTTGGTCAGGTTGCCGACCATGTTGTCGATTTCGCGGGCGTAAAAAGCGCTGACCCGCAGCAAGATGTCCTGCGTGCGTCCCGTGCCCTCCCCCACCGTCAGCATCTGGGTCATCATGGTCGGCACCACGGAATAGCGTTGGAAAGCGGTGATGATGGAATTGCCGTCGTTGACCTCGCGGATCGTCTCGAGCACCGCCCGTTTCCAGACTTCGTTGCCGATGACGAGCGAGACGATCTCAAGCGCATCCACCAAATCCACTCCGCCATGCAAGAGCGTCGCTAGCGAACGCGTAAAACGCACCACGTAGACTTCACGGAAGAGTTTGCCGAAAATCGGGATATACAACTTGACCCGATCCCACTGAAAACGTCCCGGCTTGGTGTTGATGTAAGCGCGAAAAGCTATGGCTGCGCCGATGGTCGCGAGGATGATGAGCCACCAAAAACTTTGGAAGAAAGAGGAAGTCCAAATGAGCATGCGCGTTGTGATGGGCAGCGCGACTTGCGCTTCGGCCAGCACCTGGACCAGCTTAGGCACGACGAAAGTCATCATGACGAAACCCACGATCACCATGGCGAAGACGATGAAGGCCGGATAGATCATGGCGCCTTTTATCTTGCTCATCAGGTCGAAATCTTTTTCTTGCTGATCGGCGAGATATTCCAAAGTCTCGCTCAACTGCCCCGAAGTCTCGCCCGAGCGCACCATGTTGATAAAGAAGGCGGAAAAGACTTTGGGATGATGCGCCAGCGCGTCGGACAGACGCGCGCCGCCCTCGATCTCGCTGGCGATCTCGTTGAGCACGCGTTGCAACACGGGATTTTCGCTTTGGCGCGCGATGTTGTGTACCGCCTCGGTGATGGGCACGGAAGCCGACACCATGACGGACAACGCTCGCACTGCGGCGACCATGTCTTTGGACTTGATGCGGTTCAAAAAAGCGAAGATGTTCTGCGAAGCCGCGGCCATGCCCTTGTACGGCTCAATCAAAAGCGGCGCAAAACCGCGCTCTTCCAGGGCTTGGTTCGCGCTGGCCACATCTTCGGCTTCGATCAGGCCGGCTTGAATCTGTCCGTCGAGGGCTTTCGCCCGATACTTAAATGTCGCCATGTCCCAGCAGTGCTTTTACCCGTTTGACCGTCTCCTGCGGCAACGAATGCGCTTTGATGACATACCCGGCGGCGCCCAGCTTCATGCAGCGCTCTACGTCCTCTTTTTGCCCCAGGTTTGTCAGCACCAAGACTTTGATGTCATGCGTGGCTTGATCGGCTTTCAATTTTTCCAAGACTTCGAAGCCGTCCATGCGCGGCATGAGCAGATCCAACAAAACCAAATCCGGTTTGTCTTTTTGCGCCAGCTTGAGTCCATCTTCGCCGTTGTTGGCGAAGGCCACCTCAAAACCCTCAAGCTCCAATTTTTGCGCGTAGATGCTGGCCAAAAATCCATCGTCTTCGATAATCAGGATTTTTTGTTTCATATAAATAGAGGGTAGAGAGTAGACGGTAGACGGTAGCCAACCGGAACTTTAAGTTTTAAACTTTAAACTTTGAGCTTTCTTCTCACACGTCCTCCTGCACATCCTGGCTCAAGCGGAAAATTTCGTCCACGGTGGTCAAGCCGTCCAGCGCTTTGAGGATTGTGTCTTGGCGCAGGCTCAAAGCTTCCTGCCGCGCCACTTCGGCTTTGACTTCTTGGATAGGGAAACCTTTCTCGACCAAACGCCGCATCTGATCGTTGAACTCGATGAGCTCGGCCACCGCGACACGTCCCAGATATCCCGTGTTGCCGCATTTGGCGCAGCCTTTGCCGTGGTAAAAGACGAGTTTGCCGTCAGGGTTGAAGCCGGGCGCGAAATATTTAGGCGGAATTTTTTTGATTTCTTTATGCAATTTTTCCACCGTCACGGCCTCGACTTCGAACGTCTCTTTGCAGTTGACGCAGATTTTGCGCGCCAAACGTTGGGCGATGCCGATGTTCAGCGTGGCCGCGAGCAAAAACGGTTCGATGCCCATGTCCACGAGGCGCGGCACGATGCCGAAGACATCGTTGGTGTGCAAAGTCGAGAACATCAAGTGGCCGGTGAGTGAGGCGTGGATGGCCAGCTCCGCCGTCTCGCGATCGCGGATTTCGCCGACCATGATGACGTTCGGATCTTGGCGCAAGAGTGAGCGCAGACCGGCGGCAAAGTTGTAACCGATCTCCGGTTTGACCTGCGATTGGTTGACGCCCTCGATGTAGTATTCGACCGGATCCTCCAGAGTCGAGATGTTGATGCCCTCCGCGTTAAGCATGCTTAAGCAGCCGAACAGCGTGGTGGATTTGCCCGATCCGGTGGGACCGGTCACGAGGAACATGCCGAACGGTTTTTTGATTTGCTCTTTGACGATGGCGAAGTGTTCTTTGCGATAACCCAACTGCTCCAAAGTCGGCGCGCTCGAGGTGGTGTCGAGCACGCGCATCACGACTTTTTCGTTGTCCACCACGGGCAGAGTCGAGATACGGAAGTCCACTTTGCGCCCGCCGATCTCTTCCGTGATGCGGCCGTCCTGCGGGATGCGCGTCTCGTCGATCTTCAGGTTGGCCAAGACTTTGATGCGCGAGATTATCGCCGGATGGACGTAGATAGGCAAGGTCAAGCTGGTACGCAACACGCCGTCGATGCGATAGCGGACGCGCGACTCGCCGCCGATGGGTTCGATGTGGATGTCGGAAGCGCCGCCTTCGACGGCGTGGCGCATGATGACCGAGACCATGCGCGAGACCGGCGCGCCTTTGAGCACCTCCTCCAATTTTACCGTTTCTTCCGGTTTTCCCGCGCGCTGCGCGAACTGGCCCTTGGCTTGAGCTAGGGCGGTCGCGACTTCGACCCCCAAACCTTTGAGCTTCTTGAGCAAGCTCATGATCTGCGCCGTCGGCGCGACCACGATGCGCAGCGACCAACCGCGATCCGACGCCATGAATTCCAACGCCTCGATGGCGCTGATATTCTGCGGATCCAACAGCGCGACCTCAAGCGTCTTGCCGTCAAACGCCGTGGGCACGACGTTGTACGTTTCCTTGGTGCTTTGCGGGATGAGCTCAAGCGTCTCTTTGGGGATGAGGCGCTGGGTCAAATCGACGAAGGGCAAAGACAAAGCCTCGGCCCTGGCCTGCGCAAAAATCAAATCGCTCACGTAGCGTCCGCCGACGGCCGCCTGCTCCAGGGTCTTGCCGCGCAGAAGCAGATCTTTGATCATGCCTAAAGCCTTCGCGTCGACGAGGTTTTTGGTTTCTAAAATCTTGAGTATCTCTTCATCCATAACTTTTATTTAGGCGCTTGCACGGGCGTGCTGCTGGCCATCGTGAGCGGCATAAAAGGATTGCTGCGGCCTAAGCCCGTGAGTTCAGGCACGCCGTCGCCCAAGGGTTTGAGGCGCAGGAATTTTTCGTTTTTCGACATGTCCACGCGCGGGTCGAACTTTATTTCGCGGCGCGACACGGCCAGCGGCGGAACTTCAATCGGAGCCAGGCTCGTGGCCAACAACCAGTAAGTAAAACCTAATACCGCCAAGCCCCCCAGGACCAGCACGATGCGTGAAAAGATGGATGAAGTGCGCATGTTATTTCGCCTCGGACGTGGGATAGATGTAAGTCCGGAGCTGCAGACCGTAGGCTAAATCTTTGCTTGAAGCGCTGGCCGCGGCGGCGGTGACTCCGACCACATCCATCAGCCGCAAGTTGCCTTCGATGTCGGACAAGAAGCGCTTGAAGGCAAAATAATCGCGGGCGCGGATATTGAGCTGGATCTCGACCGGCACGGCTCCCGCCGGTGTCGTGGTCGCGGTACTGACTTTGGACGGGACGACCTTGGCTTCGGTAAAATTCACGGTGTCGATGAGCACGTTATCGCGTTCCGCGGCCGTCTTGAGTTGGAGCAAAATCGATGGGATATCCGATTCGGTCGGCAGCGCCTGGTCGACTTGTTCCAAAATCTCTTGCGGGATGGATTGCGCGGCGCTGACCGAAGCTTCCACGCGCTTGAGATATTCAGTTTGGCTTTGCGTAGCCTCGATTTTTTGTTCGGTCTCGGCCTTGAGGCTCTTGACCTGGTTCAACAACGGGCGGTGCACAAAGACGGCACTCAAGATAAAAGCCGCGATCAAGAAAAGATAAGCCGAAGCGTAATATTCGGTGAAGAAACGCGAAGTCTTAGGAGCTTTCTCCTGGGCTTCTTCCGGCTTGTTCAAGTTGTTCGCGTTTTCAGCCATACGGGTTTAATAATCAATAACCAATATACAATAAACAAATTGTAACCTGGATTCTGGAAATGCTTGGTTATTTTTCATGATTGTATATTGTTTATTGGTTATTGCTTATTGCTTCTTGTACCTCCGGCGCCATGGCGCTGTCGTTCAAGCTTAATTGAATCTGGAACTGCACGCTTTTGAGCTTGGTCGGATCGTCGGTGTCGTAGACTGCGTTGAAACTGGACGAATCGGCCCGCTTCACGAAAGCCGCGCGGCGGAAAGCGGTCAGTTGGCGCGCCGCCGATTCGAACGAGTCGGCGGAAACCGCCAAGCTCACTTTGCGATCCGTGCTCAAAGTGAACGAGTCGTAGTACACGGTGTTGACCGTCACCTGTTCGATTTCCTTGAGCAGCCTGGCGGGACTCACATGAGCATCAAGCAAGCCGGATAAGACGCGCAACTTTGGTTCAAGATTCTGGAAGGCCGACCAATCCTTCAATCTGTGATCGATGGATAGTTTGACTTGATCGTACTGGCGATTCGCCTCTTCAAGTCCGGTGTTGGACAATTCAAGCTGGTAGCGCAACAGACCATAACTCCCGACGGACAAGACCACGAAAACCAGCATCGTGGTGATGAAGGTGAAGCGTCTTTTCGGGATATCCACGCGCAACAGTTTGAGGTCTTCGGCCGAGACAAAGCTGACGCGCAGCGGTTTGCGCACGCGTTTGATGACGCGCACGCGCCGCGGCGTCTTGGCGAAAGGCGTGATTTGGACTTTAGCCAGCGGCTTGGCGCTAAGCGGAGCGATGGGAGCCGGAGCTGGCGCACTGGGAATCGTTAGCGGCGCTACGCCTGTTACCGACGCGGGTTTTGCTTCGGCTGGCGCAGTGCCTGGCGGCGCTTCGGTCGGCGCAATCGCGGCTGCGGGTTGAACGGCCTGGGCAGGCGCAACCGGCGCCGGTGGCCTGAAAAATTGCGGCGGCAGTTTGGGCGGCGCCTCCAGCTCGCGCGGCTGAAAAAGCTTGGCCTTTAGTTCTTCAAAAAAAGTCGTGACGTGATAGGCAAAACGCGTGACGAACGGTTCGTTGGCCAAGACCTGTTCTATCTCGCCCTCGTCGACTTCGATGATCTCGATGTCCTCGCCCTCTTCCACCGGTATGAAAAAATTCAACTCCGATCCGTTCTTCGCGGGTTTTTGGGGCTGCTCATTTTTTTTCATCGCTTCTTCCTTTCCACGCAGCTCTTCAGGCAGGAGCGAAATGTTATCGGACACAATAATAAATTACGAATGCCAAATGACGAATGCCAAATTATTGAGGTATTCAGTTTTTAATTCGTCATTCGTCATTTGTAATTTGGCATTTACTCTATATCCCTCATCGCGCAGCCGATGGCCACGCTGAAGCGGGGTCCGATCTCATCGAGGATGGGGCGCAGATCTTGCGGATAAATGACGCGCGCCCACGGATCGCCCAGATACGCGTTGACGTTCATGAGTTGAGTCACGAATTCCGGCAAGCGCGGCAAAAGCGAGGCGCCGCCGGTCAGGATGATCTTATCGATGCGTTTCGGCTGGCCTTCTTCGCTTTGACCCTGATAAAGATTGAAGGAGTACCTGATCTCGTCGATGATGGGCTTGAGCAGCGCGGTCAGGATCATGTTGATGTCGCCGGTTTGGGCGAAAGATTGCATGGCGCGGATGTCGCGTTTCATGTTGTCGGCTTGCTCGAAGGAGATGCCCAGCGTCTTCGAGATGGTTTGGCTCACCGTCGTGCCGCCGGTCGCTATGGAACGATTGAGGAAAGGCACGCCGCGTTCGATGATGGAGATGTTGGTGCGCACCGCCCCGATGTCTATGACCATGATGCTGGAGCGATCCTTGCCGATGAGCGCGCGGATCTCGGCGAAGGCCTCGGTCTCGAGCGAAATCAATTCCAGTCCAGCCTTTTTCACCAAGTCGATATATTTCTGCACCAAGCTTTTGGGTGCGCCGGTCAACAGCACGCGCGAAACTTTCTTGCCGCCTTCGCCGGGTGTGGTGTCGACGGTCTTGTGATCGAGCGAAATTTCTTCCAGCGGCACTGGGATGAGTTTTTTGGCTTGCCATTGGATGGCGTCGTTGGTCTCTTTTTCGTTGCCTGCCGGGACGCTGATGATGGACGAAAAAACGGACGAGATGGGCAAAGCCGCGATGGTCATCTTGGTGCTGCACTTGGCTTTATCTACCATCTTGCGCAAAAAAGCCGCGGTCTTATCCAGATCGTCGGTAAAGGCTTTGTCCACCGATTCGCTGGGCAATTCGGCGTAGGCGTAAGTCACCAGCCGGGCCCGGCCTTTTTCATTTTTCAGCTCGACCAATTTGATCCCCGATCGGCCGATGTCCATGCCGATGTAGCTTTGGTTCGTGGGCTGCTTGGAAAAAATTCCCATACGGGGCAAATAATAACCAATAATCAATAAGCAATAAGCAATGAACGATGATTCGGAGTTGTCATTGCGAGCGCATAGTCCAAAAGCGCGCGGCAATCTCTGACTTCCGGAGATTGCTTCGTCGTCGAACTCCTCGCAATGACAGGCTGAATCATGAATCTTTGTTTATTGTTTATTGGTTATTGTTTATTCGCACCTAAAAGGCGTCTTTCTCGAGCGGCAACGATTTTGGGATATCCGACATGCCGGGCGGCGGATTAGCCACGGCTCGACCGTCGAAAATGACCGTCTCCGCCGCAGTGGCGGGATGGCCTAGGTAGTTGCGTTCTAATTTTATCTGCCGCGCGGCGAGAAGTCCAAATACTTGGAGCGGCGTGATATCCACGCCTCCGCTCGTACCGGTGTAGATCGTATCTTCGGCGAAAAACGCTCCCGAAATCTTGCTCACCGAAGGTTGAAGCGTGATATTTCCGCCTGCTCCCACGGCATTCTTCTTGACGATGACGCCGAAGGACGCGAGATTGCGCAGCGCCGTCACGCCGACGGCCGGTTGATAGCCCAAATCGCCGATGATGTTCAAATCCCCTTCGACGATCAACAGACCGTTCCCCCGCCCCGTGCCGCCCGCGCCGTTCAAAAAATTGCGCGCGTTAAGCACGGCATTACCCGCCACATGATAGACGTTGCCGCCCAAAGTCGCCAAGAATTGCGGCTGCACCGTGATATCGCCCGGCGCCAATTCCACGACTTTGCCGAAACGCCCGGCCAGAATGCCGCGGATATCCAAACTGCCTAAAGTCCCCTGATAGCCGGTGCTTGATTTGGGCAAGGTGAGCGTAGGTTGACCCTGCTCGCTGCAACCCGCGGTGCTGCCGAAATTCGAAATCGCTCCGCTCGTGGTCAGGCAATACGTGCCTTTGGATTTTGAAGTCAAATCACCTTGGATGCCTTGTTGCGCGTAGACGTTGCCGAACTTGGCTTCGATCCAAGCCGGCACGCAAGCCGGGTCGGCACTTTGGCAATTGACATCGGCGCAATCGACTGGACCGTTGCCGTCATTATCCACGCCGTCGCTGCATGCCAAGTGAATATCCGGATTGCTCGCCGCCTCGCCGATGACGGCGCAGCCAGGAAAAGCGGCGCAGCCAGGATCCACGCAGTCGATCTTGCCGTTGCCGTTGTCATCCAATCCATCGGCGCACAAATTCACGCCCGCAAAGTTGGTGTTGATCCCGTTCTCAAGACAAACCGGGTCGGGGCTGCATTTTGGATCGGCGCAATCGATCGGCCCGTTGCCGTCGTCATCCAGTCCGTCCTTGCACAGCGGCACGCCGAAAGCATTGACGTTGCCCGGCTTCTCTTCGCAAGACGGATTGGCCGCGCAAGCAGTGTCAGCACAATCGGCGGCGCCGCTCATGTCATTATCCACACCGTCGGTACAGATCTCGCTCAAATTCACGTGTGCGTATTCAAAATCAATGTAGCCGAATCCGCTGCCGTCTGAATTGCCGTTCCAGGCCAGGCTCGTGATGACGGGATGCGCCGGAGGATTGGCCGACTGAAACCATTTGGTCAAAGTGTTATACGAGACGTTGTAGTTATGTGAGCCGCAAGTGCCCAAGTCTTCGCAGTTCAAAGAAATCCAACCCTTGTCGCCCTGGTTGCAGACTTTGGCCCAGCCGCGCGCTTTGAGGACGCCGCTGCCGAAATCGAGTTGTGCCGTAAGCAGACCAGAAGGCGCTGCTCCCGCGCAAGCCGGATGCGCCGCGCACGAACTCCCGAAACACACCCAACCCGCCACATCCGACCAAGCGAAACCTTTTATCTCGCGCGTATTAGGATCGACGTTGACGCCGTAATCGCCGCACAACGGCTGGCCGCATGGGTTCACGCTGTTCATCGAAATCCAACCGGCATAATCAGACCACAAAAAACCTTCGACGTTCTCCGTCGGACTCGCGTTAGCCACCTTGACCGGCGTACCGCCGAACTGGATGAAGGTGACCAAAAAAACCAAGGCGAAAAGCGCCAGTAAACCCGAAATCCATTTACCTTGTCGCCAATTAAACTTGCGGCGTTCGACGCCGTGAGATTTTTTTACGCTTCGTTTTTTGCGCGTGGCGCGATATGGGCTCATCGAGCCATATTATAGCATAAAAAATAGAGGGTAGGCAGTATAGGGGCGCATGCCATGCGCCCTGTCGGTTGACGGTAGCCAAAAATCCGTTCCGGAGATTTCTCGACTGCGCTCCGCTCCGCTCGAAATGACGAGAGGAGCCATCTTTTTGTCATTTCGTAAAAGTGCATTTCCTAAAAACCCGCGGCCGCGGGTTTTTAGGAAATGCACTTTTTATAAAACCGAAGGCTTATCCATAAAATTATAGAATGGCCGAGTGGAGAAATCCCTGGATCAATTGGCTATCTTCTACTCTCAACCTTCTACACTCTTTTCCCCTCATCCATCGCCTGATTGGATAACTTATCCGCGTGTTTATTCATTTCGCGCCTGACGTGCCGATAACTTACGCGACCATGGAGCTGGGTCTCGAGATTCTTCAACTCCAAAAATCGCTTAGCTAAATCAAGATTCTTCACCTTATATTCGCCGCGCGCTTGTTTGACCAAAAGCTCGCTGTCCGCCACGACCTCGACCGCCTCGGCGCCCAAATCTACCGCGCGCTTCAATCCTAAAATGACCGCGTAGTACTCGGCTTGGTTATTGGTGGTCACGCCGAGATATTCTGCGTGCTCTTCCAAGATTTTACCTGTTTCGTCCAAGATGACGACGCCGATCCCCGCAGGTCCCGGATTACCGCGCGCCCCGCCGTCGGTTTGGATGGTCAATTTCATAAGTGGTAGGGGCGCATGGTCATGCGCCCGTCCTAGTAGCGAGTAGAAAGTAGAGAATACCTGGTGGGGATAATTCGGTAAAACGAATTGCGCGGTATCACAGTTTTTTCCTATCGGCAGTTTCTGTGATACGGCTTCATGTTCGACATTCGATATTCGTAATTAGCTCTCTTCTCCCGCCTCCCTCACATCCAATATCTTGCATTGGATTTCGCGACGGCCGTTCCATTCGTTCACGCCGACTTCGAAGGCGACGTCCTTGTGTTGGCCGATGCCGAATTCCTCGGCGCGCACACCAAAATTGAAACCGATGAAGCGTTGCGAGCGTCCTGTCGCGTCGCGCAATGAGCAGCGCAGATGATTATGTGTAGCGCCGACCAGATCACACGCCGCCACGCTAAGTCCGCGCAGCATGAAAATCGGCCGCCGGTTGCCTTCGCCGAACGGTTCGAACTTGGTCAGCGTTTCCGCGAGTTTAAAATCCAAATCAGCCAAGGCGAGCTCGCCGTCGATCGTCAAGGTCGGCATGGGTTGGTCTTTGAGGTTGGCCAGCGCGTCGGATTGCAATTTTTCGATCAAGACTTTGATATCCAATTCCTGCGCAAAAGAAAAACCGCAGGCCTGCACGTGGCCGCCCACGTGGGTCAAGACGCCTTCGCCCGCGCGCCGCACCGCTGCCGTGATGTCGTATGCCGCGAACGAACGGCCCGAGCCGACCCAGCGTCCGCCATGTTTGCCGATGGCCACGGTCGGCTTGCCCGTGCGGTCGAGATATTTCCCGGCCACCAGTCCGACCAGCGCCGGCGACCATTCCTCCGACCAAAAAGCCAAGAGCGAAGCGGTTGGCGCCGTACTGAACTGGACATCCGCCTCTGCGATCATGCGCGCCATGGCTTTTTGCCGTTCGCGATTTTGATTTTCGAGTTTAAGCGCCAGCTCCAAAGCCGTCTCCTCATCCTCGGCCAACATGAGTTGCAACGCCAGCGCGGCGTGATCCATGCGCCCGGCGGCGTTGATGCGCGGACCGATGGCAAAAGCCACGCTGTAAGCGTCGACTTTGCCCGGCGTGCAACCCGCGACTTTAAGCAACATGTTCATCCCCGGACGCCGCGATTTATTTAGGACGCGCAAACCAAAAACTTCGAGCACCCGATTCTCGCCCAACAGCGGCACCATGTCGGTCACGGTGGCGATGGCCACATAATCAAGCAGCCACTTCTCGAAACCTTCGGGCAAATCAAGTCCGCGTTCGCGCGCGCGCCGAGCCAGTCCGCAAGCCAGTTTCCAAACCACGCCCACCGCCGCTAAATCCTTGAACGGATATTTTTCTCCCGGCAACTTAGGATGGATGCAGATGGCGTCGGGCAGCGTCTCGCCGAATTGATGATGATCCACGACGATCGTCTCCATGCCCAAAGCGCGCGCCTGCGCAATCTCGGCGACATTGGCGATGCCGCAATCCACGCTGATGATGAGCGAGGTGCCGGCGGCTTTGAGCTGTTCGACGGTTTCGGCATGCAAGCCATAGCCCTCTTTATCGCGATGCGGGATATAGGAGTCGATAAGTGAATTTGGAAGTTGGAAGTTGGAAGTTGGAAGTTTTGAATCTGACTTTCGACTTTCGACTTTAGATATTCGACTCTCCAACTCGCGCAACGTCGAGATGAGGACTGCGCTGCCGGTCACGCCGTCGGCGTCATAGTCGCCGTGCACCGTGATGTGCTCCCCTGCTTCAAGCGCGCGAAAAATACGCTCGACCGCCTGCTCCATCTCGCGAAACAGAAACGGGTCGTGGATGCCGGTCGTCCAGTCCGGTTCCAAAAAAGCTTCGACGTCTTGCGCCGTGCGCAACCCGCGATTCAAAAAAAGCCCGTACGCAGCCGGGTGAATAGCATGACGCTCGAGAACTTGAATAAGTTCCGCTTCAACGACAGCCGGAGGCTGCGCCAAAATCCATCGTTTCGCCATCGTCCGATTCTGGCATGAGGGATGGGGAAAGGCAAAGATGGAGGGTAGAGGGTAGCCCGGAAAATGTTTTGTCATCCTGAGCTTGTCGAAGGACCTTTTTAAGCGCTGGTCTGAACCGATGGCTGATAAAGGTCCTTCGACTCGCTCGAAGCTCGCTCAGGATGACAATAATATTATTTCTAATGACTAAATCAAGAAGATGTTTTGGGAAAGACAAGGAAATGAACGTCACCACTCCAACCGTCGCTCCCAGCATCACCGCCGCTAAGACGGCGCTTGTCACCATTCCAGCGCACGCATGGGGAGTCGCGCAAGCCGTCGGAGTCGGTGAACCGATAAGCGAGCGCATAAATAAATCGTGCGTTTACGCGTTGGAGCAACTTCTCCTCATCCGTCAGCGTCGCGGGATCTGCATCCGGTCTCCAGAACTGTTTAGCGAAGGCCAACAGTTCTTCGAGGGTAGCGGGACGGCAACCGGCTGCATCGATGGCTTCGATAACTTCTTTTTTAGTGAGACGATCAGGATGGCTCGGGTTCTCTCGTTGCTTTTTTGCGATGACGTCTCCGATATCGAAGACCGTGGCCATACGATCTGATTCTTTGTGTTCTTTTGCCTGGGCGATTGCTTGAAGCAATTCCTCGCGCTTCTGCAAATCATCGAAACCGATGTCTCGTAGGTCTTTATCGGTCAGGGCGAAATCAGATAGCGGACGACCTTCGCGATACTCGTTCAAGACATAATCGAATCCGTAGCCAGCCTGTTTGTCTTTGAGGATGTCGTGTGAAGGTAAGACGGTAAAAGTCGGGACATCACGCAGCGTGACGTGACCCTTCTTTTCGACGGCTTCGTTAAAAGCTTTTAAGAGGTCGGCCACCTTTCGCGCATCCTGCGCTGATAATTTCTTGTTCTCTTTAAGCTCTTCGAAATTCTTGGCTCCGTATTTGGCGTAGACTTCTTTTATCTGCGCCGCGAGGTTATCCGCATACTTCCTCACGTTCGTCGGCAAATCCTGCCGCTTGATGTGGGAAGTGGCAAGATTTGGAGCGGTTTCGAAAGGATTCGTGCTCATGCTACCCGGAGTTTAGATTGAAATGCCCACAGAATCAAATGCTTCGGGACTTTCGCATTCGAATAACCATGCGTTGTCATTGCGAGGAGTAGCAACGACGAAGCAATCTCCGATACTGCATCAGAGATTGCCACGCGCTTTTGGATTATGCGCTCGCAATGACAGGCAGTTCGTAAAGCGATAAGTCCTAAAATAAATCCCCGGCTTTCACCGGGGATAAGATTTCAGGCATGGCTACTGCCTACCAGTAGGGGCGCATGACCATGCGCCCCTACTGTTCAGAACAGCGGCAGACGCCAAGCGGTCCACGAGCCTAAGATGTCCGGCTCGCCGCCTTCGCGCACGATGCCGTACAGATAGTCGCCGGAATCCAGGACGCCTTCGTACATGAAGCCGCCGCGCGCGAAGTCGAGGCTGCGTCCTTTGATTTGTCCGGACGACGGCGCCGAGTCGATCGAGAGATAGCGACCGTCCTGCAAAATCGTCACGTCAGTGCAGCCGGTGTCGAAGGTCGAGCCGAAAAAACACCATGCGCCTTCGAGGTTGACCGTGTTGTACACCGACAACGTGCGACATACCGGCGCGTAAGCATCTCCGCCGGGACGCGGGATGGCGCAGACCATGAGTTCAGTCGCGGGTTCGACCCAGGCGTCGGTCAGCGAGAACAAATCGTATTGCGCCGCGAGTCGCCGGACCTGACCCGCCGGCTTAGCCGACCAGGCGAGTGAGGTAATTTCCGGCTCCTCCATGACCCAGACGTAATCCGCGGAGACTTCGTACGAGCCGTTGTCATCCTGGCGATACGCCGTAGCCACGACCGTGTCGCAGAATTTACCGTCTGCGGCGTTCAACGGCACCGCAATCTCGGACGGAGCGTAGTCGCAGGTCGTGATGAGCAGACCAGTCGGGATGTCTTGCTGGTTCGGCGGATCGACATTCGGGATGGAGCTCGCGACGGAAGCGACCAGCGTAGGCTGACGCGTTTTGTTCGAACCCGCATCATTTCTCGCCCGCTCTTTGCCGATGACCTGCGGGTTTCCGAAGACGGGCGGGATTCCGAGGCCGACGCCGACGAACGGAGGTTCGGCGGAACGCTGCGGTTCTTCCGTCCCTTGGATGCAACCGAACGTCAATGACGCGCATGCCACCAAGACGATTTTTTTCCAAGTCTTCATTCTGACTGCTCCTGACTGTTCCGCGATGCGGAAGTTTATAAAAGGGCGAGTGGCATTTGCCAGTCGCCCGCACCTGATTCCAACATACCGAATCCTGATTAAATCGCAATACCTCTATGGCCTGTGGATAAAAAAAGAGCGGGCCGAAGCCCGTCCCTGAAGGATAGTGCGTCACCAGACGAAGATCTGGCGCATCTTGCCCATCGCTTGGATGTCGGAGGGGCGGATGAGCGGACCAGTCTGGCATTTGCGTTGCATAAAGCAGATAGCCTCGCCGTCGGGGTCGAAACTGTTGTCGGGGTTGAGGCGACGCGCTTTCACGTCGAATCCGCGATTAACGTCATACACCACGTACCTGGCCTCGGCCCTGGTCGGATCGTCGGCTTCGCCGTGCGCACCGACGAGAATCAACACTTGCTGCTGTTCGCCTATATACACATGCAAGGACGTGTACTTGCCCAGGACAAAACGTTGAGACTTGATGACATCACCGACTTGGCAGGTCAATTCCATCGTCCACTCCTTACGCAAAAAGTACCGCCAAAGTTTTATGCCAAGGGCAAAAATCAGTCAAGCGGAAATTAGAGGGTAGGGGCGCATGCCATGCGCCCTGACGGTAGACGGTAGACGGTAGCCAGGCAGACAATTTGTCATCCTGAGCGAAGCGATAGCGAAGTCGAAGGACCTTTATCAGCCATCGGTTCAGACCAACGCTAAAAGGTCCTTCGGCAAGCTCAGGATGACAATATTTTAAGAACGCGCCTATTTTTTACCTACTAACTAAAAATAACTCGCGAACGGCGCGATCAGGAAAAAAACCGTGGCGAAGGCGACCAGCGCCACCAGCACTTTCCAGATTTTTTTGAAGGTTTTACGTTTCATGTATATAGAATCGATTGATAAAAGTGTCCTAGGATTTGGAAGAAGAAGACTCACGCGAAAGGCAGACACCGATGAAAAAGCCCCGATCGTTACGAGAGCACCCGAGCACATCCGCGCCGGGCGAATCGGCAAGGCCGATGCACACAAAATTCCTATCCGAGGAGCGAACATCAGACCAGTGAAAATTATTCGCAAGGATGCGTTCGCCTTTACCTTTGCCGTTGAGATTTTCGGTAGCGATCAAGTGGAGGGCGGTGGCGTAGAGCATCTGGAAAGGTTCAGAACGATGGAATTGATCACGAGGTATGTCGAGCTTCTCGGCGTATTCCTCGATGACGAATTCTTGGGTGTCTCGGTGGTCAAATGTGTCTTCTGGTTCGTGAGAATGATACTTATTCTCTGAATCGGGGATGGTCTGTTTGGAGATGAGCTTCCATTCGTAGTTCAAGCCCAGTTGAGTGAAAAAAGACTCGTTCTTGTTCCGATCGGTGTCAGCTAAGAATTTGCCCAACCCGAGCTTGGTATATTCCGCTTGGATGAGTCCATTCATGCGTTCTCCGGTGAGCGGTTTGCCATCCTTGTCCGCGACGAAGAGCACGAGCATCTCTTCGACGCCGGTTTTTTCTTTGATCTCTTTGGATTTGGCTAGATCTTCGGAGGTGTATGGGATGGGTGGGACTTTTGAGATATCGATGAAATCCTTTCCAAGCATAGCTTCTACGTCTTCTATGCCGTGAACGTTCTCGCGGCCTAGGATTTCGACAGCTTCCCGCAGACCAGGTTCGACCTCTTTCTTTTCGACTGCATTCTGGAAGGCTTTGAGCAGATCCGCGACTTTACGCGCATCTTGCGCTGATAGTTTTTTATTCTCTTTAAGCTCTTCGAAGTTCTTGGCTCCGTATTTGGAGTAGATATCTTTTATCTGTGTCGCGAGCTTGTCGGCATATTTCCTGACCGAAGTCGGCAAATCCTGCCGACGGATGCCGGAAGTATAAGGTAGCCCTTTCGACCACGTTGAACGTGGCGCGGCAGGTTCAGGGACTATTTTTCTTTGGGGGATTTCGAAGGGGTTGTTGGACATTAGAAATTAGTCATTAGTCATTCTGGCACTCACGACCGCCGACTATCTTTCTCTTTCTTCCCTGCGCAGCACTTTGATGAAAGTGTCCGGCGGGATTTCGACCGAGCCGACGCCTTGCGACAGCATCCGTTCCTTGCCTTTCTTCTGCTTTTTGAGCAGCTTCGATTTACGAGTATAGTCGCCGCCGGACATTTTCGCCAGCACGTCTTTGCGATATCCCGAGATGCGCTCCGAGGCGATTATCTTGGAACCGATGGCAGCTTGGATCTTGATCACGAACTGCTGGCGCGTCAGCGTCTCTTTTAAAGTCGCCACGACTTCCCTGCCCCGATGGTAAGCTTCGCTCTCGTGCAAGAGCATGGAGAAGGCCGGGACTTTTTTCTCCGCCACCAGGACATCCAGCAACACGATCTCCGACGGGCGATAGCCGATCAACTCGTAGTTGAGCGAGGCGTAACCCGAAGTCACGCTCTTAAGTTTGTCATGGAAATCCACGATGACGGAGGATAGCGGCATCTTGAAATGCATGACTACGCGCTTGGCGTCGAGATAATCCGTGGCCGTATATTCGCCGCGTCGATCATTCACCAGGGACATGACGTTGCCGATGAATTCGGCCGGACTCACGATATCCACCGTGACCCACGGCTCGCGCGTCTCGCGCAGATGCGACGGATCGGGGAATTCCAAAGGCGAAGTCACGACGCGCTCCTCGCCGTCAGTCATAGTGACTTCGTAGGCGACCGAGGGGCTCGTGATGACGAGGTTCATGTCGTGCTCGCGGCGCAAACGTTCCTGCACGATCTCGAGGTGCAGCATGCCGAGCAAGCCGCAACGAAAACCATAACCGAGCGCCGGCGATTGTTCCGGTTCGAAAGCCAGCGCCGCGTCCGAAAGTTTGAGTTTGAGCATGGCCTCGCGCAGCCTCACGTACTCGTTGCCCTCGCGCGGAAAGATGCTGGCGTAGACCATGGGCCTGACTTCCTTATATCCGGGCAACGGCTTGGTATCGGCCGCGGTTTCGGCTCTGGCGATAGTGTCACCCACGCGCACCGCGGCGATGTCTTTCAATCCGGTCACGACGTAGGCGATCTCTCCGGCTTCGATTTGGGGCGTCGAGACGTAATCGGGTTTGAGATATCCGACGTCGAGCGCTTGGCCCTCGGTCGCGGTGGCTAAGAATTTGACCTTGTCGTTTTTCGTCAGCTTGCCGTCTTTGACGCGCACGTAAGCCACGACGCCGCGATAATCGTCGTATTTGGAATCAAAGATGACGGCGCGGAAATTTGCGCTGCGTTCGCCTTGCGGCGACGGTACGTCCTTGATGATGCGTTCCAAAATCTTGTCCACGCCCTCGCCGGTCTTGGCCGAAGCCAAAATGATCTCGTCGCGCTCGCAACCGATGAGCTTCTTCAATTCTTCCGCGCAACGCTCCACGTCGGCGGCGGGCAAATCAATCTTGTTCAAGACCGGGATGATGGCCAAGTCCTGCTCCAGCGCGAGATATAGGTTGGCGATGGTCTGGGCCTGCACGCCCTGCGTCGCGTCGACGAGCAAGATCGCGCCTTCGACCGAAGCCAGCGAACGCGAAACTTCGTAGGTGAAATCGACGTGCCCCGGGGTGTCGATGAGATTGAGTTCGTACTCGATCCCGTCCTGCACATAAGCCATGCGCGCCGGCTGCAACTTGATGGTGATGCCGCGCTCGCGTTCCAAATCCATGGTGTCGAGCAGCTGCTCCTTCATCTTGCGTTTGTCTATGGTGTGGGTGATCTCAAGCAAACGATCGGCCAAGGTTGATTTGCCGTGGTCGATATGCGCGATGATGCAAAAATTTCGGAGGCGGCTTTGTTCCATTGTATTCAATGCCAAATTACGAATGACGAATGACGAATTCAGGAATAATTTGGCATTTGTAATTCGTAATTTATAATTACCTAAATGAGTCTGCCTTAAAAAAAGGCTTTTGGCAATGGCTGAAGCCGCTAAGAAAAATAGTTCCTGAGCTAGTCGAAGGACTACCGAATAATAGGTAGCCCTTCGACAGGCTGAAGGAATATTAAAATAGTTCCTGAGTTTATCGAAGGACTACCATGTCGGAATAGGTAACCCTTCGACTGCGCTAGCGCTGCGCTCAGGGAATATTTATTTTAGAATCGTGGGGCCCTGAATGACGGGGGTTTGGGTCGAAGTGGCGATCTCGCCCGGGATGACGCCGCGATCAGGCGCGCTGAAAGTGGTCGTAGCCCGGCTGTCGAGCAGACGCAGGAATTGCAGATATTGGACTCTATCCTTGAATTGCTCCGGCACGGCAGGCGCGGCGCGCAGACGGATGGGTTGGACGGGACGGAGCATGAGCGCGGAATCCAGTTTACGGATGCCGAACAGATAACCGCTCGCCATGCGCTCGCCGATGCTCAAACGGCGCACCAGGGTCTTGAGCGTCGCGGGGTCGGTCGTGGTGAGTTGCCGCGCCGCCAATCTGACGCCTTCGCCGGCCAAAACCGTGATGTATTTTTTGGCGTCGACGACCGGATCCATGGTCGCGCTCGGCGAAATCTCGACTTTATGATCAGCCACTTGCACCTCCACCGCGTCGCCTTTCAATTCCATGCCGAAAGAAGTGCCGCGCACCGTGGCGACCACGCCATTTCCCTCGACTGCGTATGATTCGCTCGGTCCCAACAATTTTTCCAGGCGCGTCCAGACGCGGCCGGCCATGAGTTCAAGCTGCATGAACATGCCATCCTCGGCTCCGGCCAGCAGCACTAAATCCGTCCCCGCCTCCAAACGCGAAGCTCCGGCCTCGGGGTAAACAATGTAAACCGTGCCGGTCGTGACCGAGACTTCGTCGCCCGAAGCGAGTTCCAATCCATCTACGCCCGAGAATTTCGATCCGCCGCGCGCCACCTCCGCCGCCGAGAGATCTTCAAGTTTAAGATAGGCCAGCGCGTTGCCGCTCGAATTTTCGTATTTGGTTTGATCAAGCGGCGCTGCCGTTCCGTTCGGCGTCTTGCCTTCTGATTTGGCGATTTGGACCTGATTCTTGTCCGGCGCTTTGACGATACGCGGACCAAGCTTGAAACATCCCGCGCCAAAAAACGTTAAAGTCGCCACGACAGATAACAAAAAAATCTTCTTGGTCATAAATCAGGAAGATTCTATCATCAATGAAAGTTAGAGGATAGAGGGTAGCCAGAAGGTATTTTGGGATTTGTATTTAGTATTTTGGGCCGACCCGAAATACTAAATACATGCTACAAACTCTTGTCATCCTGAGCTTGTCGAAGGACCTTTATAAGCCTCGTCAGAATCCGATGGCTGATAAAGGTCCTTCGACTCGCTCGAAGCTCGCTCAGGATGACAAAAAAATATTTAGCTGCAACCTACCGTCTCTTTACAGCCCCTGCGCTTCTTCGGCGCCGGCGACTTTGGGTTTGTGTTTGAAGATTTTGCGTTGGAAGGCGGCTTTGAAATCGCGCAACTCTGGAGATTTCAAAAGAGCCGCGACCACGACGAAAGCGATGCCGCCGGCCGCGCAGGCTGCCGCGGATTGCAGGGCCACTTCCCAAAACGTGCGCAGCTGATAGACGGTACCGATGTATTGGCGCGCGGGATATCCCGCCGCGATGATGGCCAACGAAGCGATCAAGGTCTTCAAGATGGAAAGCGCAAATTCTTTTTCGCGCAGCGATCCGTGCTGGCGGCGGAAAAAATACCACAGCAACGCGGCGTTGATATAAGTCGAGACGGCAAAAGCCAGCGCCAAGCCGACCACGCCAAGCGAATCTTTGAACGTCCAAGCCAGCGCCAGCGTGACGCCTTCGGCCAGCACGCTGATCACGAGCGGCGTGCGCGTATTCTGCACGGCGTAAAAAGCGCGCGCCAAAAGCGGGATGAGCGCTTGGCCCAACATGGAGAACAAAAAGATGCCGAGCACATTGGCCGTGCGGATAGTGTCGTTCCAATCGAATTGGCCGGCACCCAAGACCATACGCACGATCTGCGCACGCAACAAAAAGAACACCGCCGTGGACGGGATGATGAGGAACGCGATCTTGGAGGCGGCGGAAGTCAGTTCGCGCTTGAACGTCTCCCAATCTTTGAGGCTGGCGGCGCGCGACAACAGCGGAAAAGCGGCGAGCGCATACGAGATGCCGAAAACGCCGACCGGGAAAGACTGCAAGTTGTTCGCCAAGTTGAAAATCGCGACCGAACCAGCGGCCATGACCGAGGCAAAAGCCAGCAGGATGATGAGGTTGAATTGCGAGACGGCGAGTCCCACGGTGCGCGGCAGCATGAGTTTGATGATGCGGCGCACGCCCGCGGGCTTGAACGACGGCCACGGGATGCGCCCCAAACCCAGCTTCGAGACCACGCCGGCTTGCACGATGAAATGCAGGAACGCACCCAAGACCACGCCCCAGGCCACGCCCGTCACGCCGATGCGCGGCGCCAGCACGAGCGCGCCCACGATGATACCCAAATTATACAAAACCGGCGCCAACGAAAAAGCCAAAAAGCGTCGCGTCGCCTGCAAGATTCCGCCCATGACCGCCGAGAGGCCGAGCAGAAAAGGCGAGAGGAACATGATGCGCGACAAGTTTACGGTCAGCGCGGCGTTGTCCGGCGAAAATCCCGGCACGGTGAGCGGCACGATCCATTGCGCCGTGACTGCGAGCAGCACGCAGGCGATGGCCATAGCAAAGCCCACGGCCGAGACGACTTGCGCCGCCAACTTCCAAGCTTCTTCTTTACCGCGCGTCTCAAGATATTCGGAAAACACCGGGATGAAACCGGCCGACAACGCGCCCAGGATGATCAAAGTATAAAGGAGATCAGGAACGCGGAACGCGGCGTAATATACGTCCAACTCGTGTCCCGCGCCGAAAGTCGAAGCCAAGACCCGGTCGCGCAACACGCCCACCAGCCGCGAGGCGACCGACGCCAAACCCACGATCACCGCTGCCGAGGTGAGTCCGCTGATCTCGCCATTCCACCACTCATGCAATTTTTTACGCAGCGCCATAGGTGATTCGGCTGATCGTGCCGACATTCGAAATTCGACATTCAAAATTCGTCTTCAAGACCATGTCTCGCGATTATGCCCGATTATGCTCGAAGAGGGAAGATGCGGAGAATCAAAATATCTAATGACTAATTTCTAATGTCTAATTCCAACCGATCAGTCATTAGAAATTAGTTATTAGTCATTCTTGCTGCTGACTTTCTCCTTCCCCTCCCCGCCCATCTCGAACTTGTCACCGCCCATCTCGTATTTGAAATAATCCTTCTTGATCGCGCCCTTGGTCAGCATGTGCAATTCTCCGAAAATATATTTGAGCGCGATGGACAAGCGTCCGTCTTTGTCCATGCGCCGGACGGAGATGCCCACGGGGTGGGCGCGTAGAATTCCGAACTTGAAGCCCTTCTTTTTGGCGCGCTGCACATAATCATGGTCCTCCGCGAACACGATTTCTTCATCAAAACCTTTTATGCCGTGATGCGCGTGGCGACGTGCCAGGATGCAGCCGCCCCAAGCGTGCGGACGGACTTTTTCCGTGACCACGACGTAGGCGTTATAAGCTTGATGGAAAACTTTATCTATGGGTTTTGGGTTCAGAGGTTTGAGCGCACAAGTCGCCACATCCAAATTCTTGCGCTCCATCTCGGCCACGCAATCCTCCAAAAAACTGTCGCTGGGCAACCCGATGTCGGCATCGAAGAAGGCCACGATTTCGCCTTTAGCCTCGATGGCGCCCTTGTTGCGTCCCGGTCCCGGCATACCGCCTTCGACTACGCGCGCGCCGTAACTTTCCGCCACCTTGACCGTCTGGTCCGTGGAATGCGCGTCGGCCACGATGATTTCGTAGTCTTTAAAAGTCTGCGCCCGGATGCTTTGGAGCAGGGCAGGCAGGGCTTTCTCCTCGTTCTTAGCCGGAATGACTATGGAGAGTTTTGGCATAATATCGGGGATTGCATCGAGCGCTTCCAGGCCCCGTGTTTCGGACAGAAGCATCGCATAAAAGACGGCTTTTGTCACGCCTTCAAAAGCCAATACGCCGCGATGCCGGCGGCCACGGAGACGTTCATCGATTCTTTGCTGCCGTGTTGCGTCATGCAAATCAAATCGTCGCATAAGTCGCGCAAGGACGGCGCCAGGCCTTCGACCTCGTTGCCCAAAAGCAGCGCCGCTTTTTCCGGCGGTTCGTATCCGGCCAGTTCACGCGCTCGTTCATCCAGTTCGAGTCCGATGATCCTGAAACCTTGCGTTTTGAGTTTGGAAATGGTTTGGATGATTTCTCCTTTTTCCCAAGCCACGGATTTTTCCGCGCCCAACGCCGTTTTGGCCACGCGCGGATGATCGGGCAACGGCGTATATCCCGTCAACCACAACTTGGCCACGCCCAGCGAATCACAAGTACGCAAAAGCGACCCGACGTTCTGTGCCGAACGGATGTTGTGGGCGAGGATGTGGAGGATGGGCATCGGTAAAGTAATAATCAATATACAATAACCAATAAACAATGAAAAAGAATCACGCGGCTTGGTCAGTTTTCCCTTGAAGAGATTTACGGATGACGAGGAAATGATCATCCTGCTGGAACCAAACGCGCCCTAAGGAGCTGGCACGCAGGTCGCGTTCGCCGCCATGCGGGCGGAGGACGAAACGAATCAACGGGTTGATGCGTCTGTCGTCGGAACGCGAGAACACAGAAGCCAGGGTGTAGATACATGGAACGTTAATGCGTTGGAGCAGCTTCTCTTCATCCGTCAGCGTCTTGGGATCCGCTTCCGGGTTCCAATGCTGTTGGCCGAAGGCAAGCAGTTCCTCGAGCGTGGCAGAACGATAACCGGCTGCATCAATGGCCTCGAAAACTTCTTTGGTGGTTAGAAAGTTTGGATGATCGGGGTTTTCTTGTTGCTTTTGCGCGATGGCATCTCCGATGTCGAAGACTGTGGCCTCCTCTTCCTGTTCTTCGTGTTCTTTGGCTTGAGCGATTTCTTGGAGCAATTCCGTTCGTTTCTTCTGGTCGTCGAAACCGACATCTCGCAGGTCTTTATCGGTCAAGGCGAAATCTGACATGGGACGGCCTGCGCGATATTCATCTTCCCAAATATATTCAAATTTGAAGCCGGTCTGTTTATCATTGAAGCTGTCTGGTGAGGGCAGGGTGTCAAAGTTTGGGATGTCATGCAGCGTGACAGACCCCTTCTTCTCGACCACGTCCTTAAATACCTTCAGAAGATCCGCCACCTTCCGTGCGTCTCGCGCCGACAGCTTCTTGTTCTCTTTCAACTCCTCGAAATTCTTGGCTCCGTATTTGGCGTAGACTTCTTTAATCTGCGCCGCCAGGTTATCGGCATACTTCCTCACGTTCGTCGGCAAATCCTGCCGACGAATCCCGGAAGCGTAAGGCAGCCCTTCGACAGGTTCAGGGGCTATTTTAGTTTTATGGATTTCGAAGGGGTTGGTGGGCATGCTATCGGGAGTTTAGATGAATAAAGCTACAATATCAATTTCGTGTCCTGACTCCGTCCCAACGAAAGGTCCGATAGGACAAAACGTTGGGGCGGACGTGGAATCGACATCGGCGATTGGTTATTGTTTATTGGATACTTGGTTATTTTGAATAATGATTGCTTATTGATTATTTTTCGTATACATTCCCGTCATGCGTTTCGGACATCGCGTGCAAGGTACGATCCAGGGCTTTGATGACAAAGGCCGCGGAGTTTTCGATCAGTTTGCCATTCCTTTCTCGACCACGGGCGACGAAGTGGTCGCGACTTTCACCGCGCGCGACCGTAAACAAAAAATCTGCAAAATCGAATCCATCGAAAAACCAGGAGCGGATCGCGTCGCCACGGTCTGCCCGCACGCCGGCGTCTGCGGCGGTTGCTTGTGGCAGCACATCAGATATGAAAAACAGCTTGAGCTTAAACGCGACATGGTCAATCAGGCGCTTGCGCAAGCCGGACACGAAGAACGCGTGGCTGAAGTGATGGCCTGCCAAACCGTAGAGCTTCCGCCTTTCCATTTCCGCAATCGCATGGATTACGCCGTGGGTTGGAACGGAGAGATCGGACTTAAGGAATTTGGAGCGTGGAATCGCTATCTTGACCTCAAGACCTGCTTGCTTTTGGAACCGGGCGTGGAACGGATCTTGGTGCAGGTGCGTGAATGGATGCGCTCTTCCGATCTTCAGCCGTGGGACGCCAAATTTTATACCGGCGATGTGCGCTATGTCGTGGTGCGCGAAGGCAAAAACACGGAGCAGCGCTTGATCGTGGTCGTGGTCAAAGACCAGACTCGCGTGACGGAAGCGATGCGCGATGATTTGCGCGAGCGGCTCTCCCCTTTTGCGACTTCGCTTCTGCTCGGGGAACAAAACCTGACGACCGACCTCTCATTCGCCCAAACTTTCGTCGCGCTCAAAGGCGAGGCGTATCTCGAAGAAATCGCCAACGGTCTGCGCTATCGCATCCACCCGAATTCTTTTTTCCAAACCAATACCCGCATGGCGGAAGAATTGCAGAAGTGCGTACTGGATTTTTTAAATACGAATGTCATCCTGGATTTGTATTGCGGCCTTGGATTCTTCGGGATCTATCTGGCCAAGAATCTTCCTGCTGCCCGCGTCCACGGCTTCGAGCTGGATGAGCACGCCATCGAACTGGCCAAATTCAACGCTGCGCAAAATGGCGTGGCAGAACGCTGTGAGTTTTTCGCCGGCAAAGCCGAAGATCTGGCCTGGAAAAATATTCCTGCCGATACGCTCATCCTCGATCCCCCGCGCTCCGGTCTGCATCCCAAAGTCCTCAAGACCGTGCTTGAGATGAAACCGCAAAACATCATTTACGTATCATGCAACTATCATCGGCTCGTCGAAGAATTAAAATTGCTCAAGACGGCATACACAGTCGAAGGCATTAAAGCTTTTGACTTATTCCCCCACACGCCGCATGTGGAGGTCGTTGTTTTTTTGACCGCGTGCTCAAAAAAATGTTAATTTATGCAAACAATTGTTTTAATGAGCTATGAAAAAATTCCTCGAGCAAGCTTTTAAAGCGCCGGAAAGATGTCCTTATGGGTATGAGGGAGTCAAGCCAATCATTTGTCGGGAATGTCAAGGGATAGAAATACCTCCGGTCGGCATTTTCTTGAACCCCGCAGAACAAGAACAATTATTTAAGGATATCGAGAGGGCCAGGGAGCTGACACGGGCTGAAAACATAATGCACTTGCTGCACAACCTGCAAGAGAAGGATGACTACTTGGAAAATGATCCGGCCTACTTGGAACTGCAAAGGCTGCAAGAAAAATTCAATCAATTAAAAATGGATCAATTATTGTTCTTGGACAGATTGGAGGACATGGATTCCAGGTTGACGATGGGAGAAGAGAGAGAAAGAGATTATAAATTTTTTGAGAGTGAAGTCGAAATACCAAATGAGGACGAAATGCGGTCGCTAAAAAATGAATTCGCCTCCGGCCAGCCACTGCTCAAAAAATATCAGGCTTGGAAACAACGAACTGCGGAAGGTCAAAAAGGGCAGCCCTAAAAAAGGTCGGTCTTGATGGAAATTTTTTCATGCACAAAAGCGGCGCTTCTGCTATAATCGGCGCATGAAATCTGGATTCGTCATGCTGGCGGGACGCTCTAATGTGGGCAAGTCTACGCTTTTGAATGCGCTGGTGGGCAGCAAAGTCTCGATCGTCAGCCCCAAGCCGCAGACCACACGCCATCCGGTGCGCGGCATCTTGCATGAAAAACGCGGACAAATCGTCTTCGTCGACACGCCCGGAATTTTCATCGGCCGGCGCGACAGGATTTCCAAAAAACTCAACGAGTTCGTCGAAGAGACGCTTGAAGGAGTCGACGCCATCGTCTATGTCATGGATCCCACGCGTGAATTCGGACCGGAGGAAGAACGCATCCAGAATATGCTGCGCGTGGCGCAAGTCCCGAAACTCGCGGTCATAAATAAATCCGATCTTTCCGCCAAGGAACAAAGATTCCTGGCGGTTTACGAGAACGCCGATATCGGCCAACTCGCGAGCCTGCGGGTGAGCGCCAAAAACCACAAAAACTTGAATCGTCTGGTGGACGCGCTGTTTGCCGTGCTGACCGAAAACGAACCGCATTATCCTGATCTACAACTCACCGACTTGGGACATAACCAATGGCTTGAGGAACTCATCCGCGAAAAAATCTTCCTCAACTTGGAACAAGAAATCCCCTACAGCATCCGCGTGACGCTGGAGGAGTTGGAAGTGCGGCCCGACGGATCGCGTTACATCCAAGCCAACATCTGGACCACGTTGGATCGCTACAAAAGCATGATCATCGGCAAACAAGGCAGGATGCTCAAGCAAATCGGCAGCGCCGCGCGCAAAGAGCTGGAAGCCGTGACCCTGGCCAAAGTTTTTCTTGAATTGAGAGTCAAGGTCGATCCCAAGTGGCAGGAAAGATTCAGCTAGCTAGAGGGTAGACGATAGACGGTAGCCAGACGCATTGTCATCCTGAGCGGAGCAACAGCGCAGTCGAAGGACCTTTTACAGCAAACCGTTCCGCTGATAAAGGTCCTTCGACAAGCTCAGGATGACAATTAGACGGTAGCCACTCAAAAAAACCATGTCGCGTTTTGAAAAAAATCCCTTCAACGTTCCGGCTTTCATCGCCAAGAAAAGCGGGGTTTTTTCAAGCGAGCTGCGGAGTGCGCATACGCCCCAGGAGAAAGCCATCGAACAGCGTTTTCGTGAACGCGCTCATGCCGGGATCAAAGAATCCGAGATCGAGCGCTTGCCCACGGTTTTTGATTTACACGCCTATCTCGAAGGGCAAAGCCATGTCGAAGCTTGCGCCAGCGCTTTCAGCTGCGATCCGTGGAAGTACGAACCGATTTTGTATCAAGACCTCGGCCTGCTTTTGCTGGAGCGTGAAGACACCGAAGATGAGCTGCGCAAAACCGACCTCACGCGTTTGATCGCCAAGCTCCGCGGTTTCATCCGCGCCGGTTCATGGATGACTTATGATCGTATCGATCTCAAACGCGAGATGCCTAAATTCGACGCAGCCCTGGCGCGGCATACGCATGACCTCGACCGGAATCTAAGAAGCATCCAGGACCAAATCGACGACACCAAGCTGCAAGCCTACGATGCCGCATGGAGCCAAGAACTGACCGATGAACGCGACCGTCTGCGCCGTTTAGCCGCCGTATTCAAACTCATCCCTGAAGCCTTGCACGATGGAGTCATGGGAGATGCGTTGGAGGAAGCGGTGCGCGCTTTCGACGCGATTTACGGAAGACTGTCTTTGAGCTTAAGGGGGGTGTCGGCCGCGCATGGATCCGACAAGGCGAGCGACGGAAACAAGAACATCGCGCAATTGCGCCGCGAAGTCGATGCCCTGCGTCCGCTCCGCGATGTCCTGTATCTGCGCCGCTTATATCCGAATTTAGCTAAGCTGACTTTAAAGTAGGGGCGGGGTCACCCCGCCCTTCGAGGGGCGCGGAAACCGCGCCCCTACATTCATCTCACCCGCTTGACGCGTTTTTTTGTCTAAGCTATGCTGCTTTTCAGCTTCGTTCTTTTCTTTTCTTCGAGACCATCCTCAAGAGGTGCTGCGGAATGAGAGCTAGGAATTTGGAAGCGTATGATCGCCACACACGTCCCAACCAGTTAGAGATCGACCGCCAAGCGATGGAGGCGCATGGCGTGGAGATCCAGAGGACGAGCGCGCCGCCCGAGCCGCCACGCGCGATGACGAGTGTCGTCGCGCAAAGCAAGCTCGCGCAGCCCCGCAGCAACGCGTAGTCGCGCGGCAGACAACCCAAGCAGTAACCTACCGGCGCTTCGCCGGAAACAGCGAACTTCGCTCGACACCCGTCATTGACGGGGTCTTTTTTTAAAAGCAAGTAGTTAGTAGTTAGCATTTAGTAGTTAGGGGAGGTCTGAACCCTAACTGCTATCTACTAAATGCTAACTACTCCCCCCCTCATCTCGGCGCGTCTTTGATTTCCGTCACGTCGTAATTCATCAGACCGTTCAGCGCGCCGGCTTGGGGGAAATCATTCAGGTGCATGTAAAGCACGAGTGGATTTTGCGGATTCTTCAGCACCGCGAACTCCCCAAACCAACTCCTGGCTTTGATGGCTTTGACTTTCGTATCCAAGCCATTGACCTTGAGCGGCAACTCAATGTCATCTTTGTCCGCTTTAGCCAGAAAGACATCGACTCGCGGATCAGCGGCGGCCGCGCTCGACAAGCCTTTCAAACCGCTGGTGAAGGCCTTGGACAAAGCGAACTTCTGCTTGATCATGGAATTGAACAGGCCGAAGTCGAATGTGCTCAAACGCGAGCGCGACAAATTTTCGTAGACCTGTGACGAGGTCCAGATAAGTCCCGTGCCCAACGCATTTTGTTCACCCTCGATCCAATAAGCCGGAGGGAAGATATCTCGCGCCGTACCCAATTCAGAACCGATCATGCTGCCGGTTATTTTTTGATCCGTCTTTCCCTCTTTGTACGTCAACGACCACTCGATCTCCGCGACATTTCCCGGAGCGAATCTTTTGATCACGATGTTGCGTACGGCTTCGGTCCCGCCGAGCTTCAACTCTTTGGCTAAAGAAACCGCCGCGCCGGTATAGGTATGTTTCATGCTTACGACCGAACCGGCCGCCAACGTCAATTTACCGGCCAGCTCATCCGGTCCCAAGCCTTTTGGATCAAGAAATGCCGTTCCGCTCGGCGTGACCGGAGTAAACGCGACCTGTGGGATATTTTGGCTCTGCTTGCAACCCCAACCGAAAAAAACCAAGGCCAGCGTCAAAATGAGGATTTTATTCATAGCTTAATGGATGTATAGTTGAATATCACGTCTTTTACGCCCTGCGCACGCTCCTGTGAAATGATGTGCATACCGGGCAAAAGACGCAGCAAAACCACGCCTGACAGCATAATCGCAAGGATAAGGATTACGCAACCCGCCGTGCAAGTATCGCCCAACGACCGACCGGACCGCGCCCGCTCATTCCTAGCTTGATTTGCAGCCGTCTTTAAGTCCATAATGGAGGCAGGATAATGGTTCAAAAGAGGAATGTCTAATGGCTTATGCCAAATTACGAATGCCCAATGCTTGAATTCGTCATTTGTAATTCGTAATTTTTAATTGATAAAACTATGCCCAAAGACATGAATCGCAAACTTAAGATTAGCGACCCGGCTCCAGACTTCACCCTGGCGGATGAAAACGGCAACGACGTCACGCTGTCGTCATTTCGCGGTAAGAATAACGTGGTCTTGATTTTCTACCCCGGCGACATGACGCCAGGCTGCACCATGCAGTTGTGCGCCATCCGCGATGACTGGTCAAAATTCCAAGCCGTCGACACCGTGGTCTTCGGCATTAACCACGGTGATGCCGAAAGCCACAAGCGCTTCATCGCTGCGCACGGCTTCCCCTTTCCTCTCTTGATCGACAAATTCAAAAAAATCAGCGCCCAGTACGGCGCGACCGGGATGATCTTCAAGCATCCCATCATCAAGCGCAGTGTGGTGGTCGTAGACAAAAACGGTCGCATCGCCTTCATCCGCACCGGCATGCCCAAGGATTCCGAAATCATTAAAGCCATAAAAAACTAAATAGCATTTAGTAGATAGTAGTTAGTAGCTAGGGTTCGTACCGCAACCCTAACTACTAAATGCTGACTACTAACTACTCTCTATGTCCGAACCAAAACCGCTTCCCTTTTCCGCGCCGCTCCAAGGCATCTCGGAAAAAACAATCGCCATCCACCACGACAAATTGTACGTGGGATACGTGAATAAAAAAAATGAGATCGCGGAAAAACTCAAGACTTTGTCGCATGGCGGCGATGTCTCAACCGCGAACCAAACTTATTCAGAGTTACGCGCGCTCAAGACCGATGAGACTTTCGCGATCAACGGCGTTTATCTGCACGAAGGTTATTTCGACTTGCTGGGCGGTGACGGCAAACCTTCGGGCGTGTTGCTCGACGCTTTGACCGAGAAATACGGTTCGCTCGACAACTTCCTGAATTACTTCAACGCTTGCGGCATGGCGGCACGCGGCTGGGTCGTACTCGCCTGGGATACGCGCGAACAGACCCTACGCATCTTCACCGCAGACGCCCACAACCAAGGCGGCGTATGGGGCGCGCTTCCGGTCATCATCCTGGACGTCTACGAGCACGCCTACTTCATTGACTACGGCTCTGATCGCAAAGCCTACATCGCCGACTATTGGAAAAACTTCAACTGGGCAAAGGCGAATGAATTGTTCAGCAAGGCTGTAGGCTGTAGGCTGTAGGCCGTAGCCAAATAAACTTTAAGTTTTAATCTTTAAACTTTAAACTAACTTTATGTCCCAACTCGGAAAATCCGCGCCTGACTTCAAAGACGTCACGGCGTATCAAAAAGACAAGACTGACTTCATCAAAAAAAGCTTGACGGACTATACAGGCCGCTGGCTGGTGTTCTTCTTTTATCCACGTGACTTCACCTTTGTCTGCCCGACCGAACTCAAAAGCTTCGCCGAACATGAAGCTGAATTCGAAAAGTTGAACTGCGCGATCCTCGCTGCCTCCACGGATTCCGCCTGGAGCCACAAAGCCTGGTTCGAACGCGACTTACCCATGATCAATTATCCCGTGCTCGCCGATACTACGCAGCGCATCGCACGCGACTACGGAATCTTGAATGGGGATAACGGCGAAGCCGAACGCGGACTCTTCATCATCGATCCGGAAGGAATCGTAAAATACGTTCTCGTCAGCTCTGGTTCGGTCGGCCGTTCGGTCAAAGAAACGTTCCGCGTACTCCAAGCTCTGCAATCCGGCGACCTCTGCCCGGTCGAATGGACACCGGGAGAAAAAACCTTGGGCAAAGTATAAACACATCCCTATCGTCGCTTCCGTCCAACGCATCCCATTTCCCCAAATCGTACCTATCGGACCATTTTGGGGAAATGGAGTTTGGCGGATTATTTAAAAATCGATTTGCGAATCAATTGAAAAATCCTGCGCGTGCAGGATTTTTGATTTTTTGATTCCTGGGCGCATGACCATGCACCCCTACAATCTATCCTTTCACCTTCAACCCCAACGCTTCTTCGAGCGCGTTCTTGTTCCAGCCGACGATGATCTGGCCGTCGACGTCGACTACTGGCACGCCCATCTGGCCCGACTTCTTGACCATCTCATTGGCCGCCGTCGAATCGGAAGCGACGTCTATTTCCGTAAAAGCAATTCCCTTCTCCTTGAGGAAATCCTTGGTCAGCTTGCAGTACGGACAGGTTGGCGTGGAATATACTTTTACTGTCATATGGTGCGAAAGAATTTTTCTTGCGTTCAGTATATCACAGCTTTACTCCAAAGACTTATCCACAAGCTAAATTCTAAAACATCTCCGGAGATCTCGGCTCGCGCTGCTGCTTGGCCGGGATGATAAAAGGAGTAGGGGCGAATAATCATTCGCCCCTACGGAAACAATTCTCTATTTCACCAACGACTGTAAAAATTTCACCAACAATCTAACACCGTAACCCGACGCGCCGTAGGGTTGGTCGGGGCGGGTTTCGCGTTCGGTATATGAAGGACCGGCGATATCGAGATGCGCCCACGGCGTGTCGCCGACGAAAGGTTTGAGGAAGAATCCTCCGGCGATCGTGCTCGCTTGGCCTCTGGTTCCGGTATTCTTCAAATCCGCGATTTTTGATTTGACGTGTTCGGCGTAAGGTTCGTAAAGCGGCAGTTCCCACAACGGCTCGCCGGTCTCGCGCGCAGCGGCGATGAGGCGATGCGCCATCTTGCCATCCGTCGTCATGAGTCCCGCGATGTCTTCACCCAAAGCCACCACGCAAGCGCCGGTCAAAGTCGCGATGTCGATGATCATGTCAGGCTTGAGCAACTTGGCGTAACACAGAGCGTCGGCCAAGGTCACGCGACCTTCGGCGTCCGTGTTCAGGATTTCGATGGTCGTGCCATCCATGGCTTTGACCACGTCGCCAGGACGATAGGCGTCGCCTCCCGGCATGTTCTCGACGGCCAAAAATATTCCGTGGACTTCGAGCGGCAAAGCCAGGGCAGACAGCGCGGAAAACAGACCGACCACCGTAGCTGCGCCAGCCATGTCGATTTTCATGCTGGACATGGAATCGCCCGGCTTGATGTTGAGTCCGCCCGAATCGAAAGTCACGGCTTTACCGACGATGGCAATTTTCTTTTTCGCTCCCTTAGGACGATACGCCAGATGCACGCCCATAGGCTCACGCGCCGAACCGCGGCCCACGGCGAGCGCCGCGTCCATGCCGAGCTTTTCCATCTCGGCTTTGTCCAAGATCTTTAGCGAGACTCCATGCCCTACAGTTTTTTTCGCCGCTTCGGCCAAATCTTGCGGCGTCATGTGGGCGGATGGCGTATTGACCAAGTCGCGCGCCAAATTGGTGGCTCGCGCCAAAACACTGCCGCGTTCCATCCCCTCTTCCGCCGCTTTGGCCGCCCGCGCATCTTGCTCGCACACGATCACGGTCTCGACTTCGTGCGGTGGTTTGTCTTTTTTCTTCAACGCGCCGTGATAGATATGAAAACGATAAGCCGACAAAAGCAGACCTTCGGTCAAAGCTTGCGCCGCCGAACGCGGATCCATTCCCCCGATGCTCGCGCCATGCAAAATCGTCGTGACTTTCGCGGCGTGCGACTGTTGGCCGAGTTTGACGATTTGCCCGCCGACGCGACGCAGCGCATCCAGATTGAAATTTTTCTTTTCACCCAAACCCACGACCGCGACTTTGCGCGCTTTGATCTTGCCCAAAGTCGGGAAGATAAAATGCTGGCCTAGCTTGCCCTCGAAGTGATCCTCGGCGATCAGCCGACTAATCGCTCCGTCCAGCGCTTTATCGACTGCGCCGGTCGCGCCCCCCGGTCGTACGACACCCTGAAATAAATTTACCACCAGAAGATCGCAAGGCTTCGAAAGAATGTCGGCTGTTTGGATTTGGAGTTTCATGAAATTAGAGGATAGAGAGTAGAGGGTAGAAAGTAGCCAGAAGGGAATGAGTAGTTAGCATTTAGTAGTTAGTAGTTAGGGTCAGAATCGGAACCCTAACTACTAACTACTGACTACTGACTACTCGCTCACGGTAGATTATAAAAGCCCCGCACGCAACAGCGCCGGGGCAAGGGTCAAGAGGTGGGAAAGTCGGCGTTCGGGTAGAATCCCGACAACGCCTGCGCCATGGGTTCGATGAGATCCTGCGGCAGAAAGTCTTTGAGCCGAAGTTTCTCGAAGCGGCCATCGCCCCACTCGCGGTACATGTGGAGCATGTCTTTTTTCTCTACGATCACCGGCCAGCCGTTCTTAGCGGCTTCCACGGTCAACCGATGTTCGGGATTGATGCAGATAGGATGGCTGACCAGGCGCAGCACCGGCACGTCACCCATGCTGTCGCCGATGTAGGTCATGTCGCCAAGATTCAAATCGTTTTTCTCGACGATGTACTCGACGCCCGCCTTTTTGTCCGATACCCACTCGTGGGATTTTCCGCCGGTATAGAATCCGCCTTCTCTCGGATGTTCTGTCCCTAGGCACAGGTACACCTCTTTGGAGGCGGCGAATTCCCTGACCAATTCGACCGGCGAACCGGAGATGATGAAGCATTGACGCGGTACGGATTTGGTCGCGAGGTGCAAGGCTTCCGTGAAGACATGCACCAGCTTGCCGCACTCCCGCACGACTTCATGAGCAGCGAATTCCACGTCGAACACGCGGATTCCCCTCATCCTGCCTTCATCCTGGTAAGCCCTGACTTGCGAATCCACGAACTCCGCAAAAAGTCCTTCGCGGTTCTTCCACTTGCAGTAGGCTTCCTCGGCGCGAGCCAGCACGATGCGGGGCATGATTCCCAGCTCGACCATCTTCTTGATCAAGAGATGGAACCCCTGATCCCGCAACCAAGAACCATCGAGATCGAAACCGGCGGCCGGTGACAACGATTTGCACGAACGCTTGCCTTCTCCACCCATGAGACTTCTCCTTTGCAAGGTGCTTGCTTAAATAACAACAAAACGCCCTTCGTGTCAAGGGGAAAACTAGCAACAAGCAACTAGCAACCACGTCGCTGATTCTGGTTGCTTGTTGCTAGTTGCTCGTTGCTAGTTATTTGTTTATCTCAATTTCTGCTCGATGATCTGTTTGAACTCATCGTAGCTCGGCGGATTCGGCAGTGCCTGGTCGTTGACGAAAATCGTCGGCGTCGACTGGATGTCTTTTGCCTCCCAAATTTTGCGCTCCGCAACGACTTCATCCGCAACTTTAGGATCGTCCAAACAGGTGTTGAAGGCTTTTATGTCCAGGTGCAGCGCATCGGCATAGCGCACCAGATCTTCGCGCTGCAAAGCAGCTTGGTTGACCAGCGCCGCATCCACGAATTCGTAATATTTCTTTTGCTGCGCCGCGCAATACGAAGCGATCCCCGCTCCTTTGGCGTTAGGATGCGATTCCGGCAAGATGAAAATCCTGACGCCGTATCTGATTTTGTCTTTGTAATCTTCGCGGATGCGCTTCATGATCGGGTAATAAGCGCGGCAGCCCGGGCATTGGATATCCAAAAATTCCACGATGGTAACGCGCGCATCAGCCGGTCCCTCAAAATACGTATCGTACGGCAAATCCGCCAACCGCGCTCCGCCTCCCGAACCGATAGTCAGGTTTGAATTGCCGTTGGTCTTGGACAAAAGCATGGGCAGAGCGATGGCGCTCGCGATGCCGAAGAAGATGAAAGAACAAAGGAAGACTTTGAGCTCACGCTTGACCAAGCCATCGCCGAGTCTTTCCTCGCCCTCGAAAAACGACAGGATGAAAAGCACGGTCGCGCACAAGGCCGACAAGAGGCACCAAAAGCAAAACGCTTTGATTTCGAAAGCCTGCAGCAGCGTCAGGAAGCCGGATTCGATGAAGCCAAAAAAAGTCGCGCCCAAAGTCACGTCGCGCCAAAAACGCGGACGATGATACGGACGATACGTACGCATGATGAGCGAGACGATTATCGCGGCGTAGAACAACAAACCAAGGAAGGGCCGCGGAATGCCGAAGGTCGTCGCCCAAGACGAAGCGCGTACGGCTTCGCAACCTTTGACGATGCCGCACACGATAGGCGCGCCGGTAACATATACGATCGCCAGATAACCGGAGGCGAACAAACCCACGAGCGCAGTCCAGAGCATGGCGCGATGCACCCAGACCATGCGACGAAGCGAAATTGTTTTGGTGTATTTCATCGGATTAAGTGAGAGTGAATATGGAATATGGAATTTAGAATATGGAATATGGAATTGGAACTTCTAAATTCCAAATTCTATATTCCAACTTCACTTCCTTCCCCCGCAACTCTGCGGACTCCACAGCCCGCGTTGCGCTATCTTGGCATCATTTTCCAGTTTTTTCAACTCCGCCTTGCGTTTGGGGTTAAGTGGGAAAGATAGATAGGCATAAGCATAACCTTCGCGCACCATATAGGCGTTCACGTCCGTCCCGTCCTCCAAATACACATTGCGCAGCAGACGCCCGTACTTATCCAACTCGTCGGCTTGAAGGTCAGGTTCGAGACGGATGCGCTTGCCGTCCGCGAGCTCGTGCATCTTGGCCGATGCCTGTTTGCCGAAGCATTCGACCGGACGGCGCGGGTCGACCGTCTCGGGTGTGTTGATGCCCAAGAAACGAATCGTGTAAATCTTATCCTCCCCATCCAAGCGGACTTTTATCGTATCTCCATCTACGACTTTATCGACGGTCGCGTTAGCCGTGAGGGCGGTGCTGGATGGCGTGGGCGTCAATATTCGCGTCGTCGTCGTGGCGACTTGCGGCGCCGGTTTTTGAGAGCTGCCCCCAATCCATTTGAACTCACCCGTCGTAAAACCGCGTCCCAACGCAAGCACGGCGATACCGACCAAACCCAAAAGGAGATAGTGAAGGCGTTTTGCCATACTCAAGCATCTTACATTGTGCCGCTTCAGGCGGCTATGCCATACTTGGCCTGTGAATAAGATTATCGCCTCTATCCTAGTCGCAGCCGCTGTTTTAACAGCCCTGACGCTGCTGACGAAACCGCATAACGAAATTTGTTGCGCTTTCGCGGCCAATCGTTATTTTGGTTGGCCGGGGACTTTTCTCGTGTTGCATAAGACCACAGATGATTTGAACGAGGCCAAAAAGGTCCTCACCCTATCCAACTCCGAGCTCATGCGACAAGGTTGGGAACTCGACTGGGGTTATGATTTGGAGAGTTGGTCGTTCAACGCCAGCACCTCATTCCTCGTCGACTCTCTCATCTCGCTTATGCTCGGGTCTGCGGCAGTCGCCGGATATTCTAGCCTGAAAAAATATGCGCTTAAAAGAAAATCACCAGCCGACGCCGGACCGAGCGCCTGATCCATACGAAATCGCCATGCTGGCGTGCGAACTTTCGGATGACGGACCGATGATAGATCTCCACGGCGATAGCGTGGACATGGCGTTGCACGAGCTCGAGAGTTTTTTGCATCAAGAACTCATGGCCGGCAGCGAGGCCATCGGCATCATCCATGGCAAAGGTGAAGATAGATTGCGCAAAGCGGTTTGGAAATGGTTGGAAAAGCAAAAAGAAAAAGAGCTCGTGGCGGCATATCGCGGCGCGAGTTTGAATTTAAGCCAACAACTCGGCACCACTTATGTCGCGTTGCATCGGATAAAATAGTGACTAGAGGGTAGAGGGTAGCCAGACGTAGGGGCGCACGGTTGTGCGCCCTTTTGGTAATAAAAGACTGTCATTCTTGAGGCCGTCTGACGGCCGAAGAATCTTCCAATTCCTTAAGGCATAGGAAGATCCTTCGCTTCGCTCAAGGATGACATTGGCTTATATTTTCCTGGCTACCCTCTATCCTCTAACTTTATTTTTTTGACATCAAATTCCAAATACGCTAAAAAATCAGCGGAGGCAGAGATGACACAGCCTAAAAGCCACGTTCTTTCACCCGAAGATGCTGTCTGGCTCGAGCGCTTGGAAAGCGAAATCTGGAAGAAACACATCGACGATCCGCACAATCCGTCCGAAACCACCTGGTACGACGAAACGCGCAAGCTCACCCCGGAGGAGTTCGAGCGCCTCAAGATGCTCATACTTGAATATGAGCTGCCCTGCGAGCCCGGCGGCGGCACGTTCGGCTTCGGCTTCAGTCTCTACGTTTTCAACCATCCTCCGTCATCCGGGATGAAGCCCCAGGGCCTCATCCGCATCACCGGTGGGCATCTGGAAATTGAACCGGGTCATAAAAACTGGGGCAAGATCTGGGACACCTTCGAACCCTTCACCCATTCGGCTCGTAACAAGGAACTCCTCGCCGCCTACGGCATGGAAGCTCCACGCGGACGCAAACACTACGAATACTGAACCTGCCCGGAGACGCTCTCTCCGGGATTAGTTTTTAATCTGGTGGAGACTTCTCTCTGGATTACCCGACCGCGCCACGTTCAACGTGGTTGAACCGGGTAATGACAAAAAGTTTTCTTCGTCATCCTCCGCCCCCACTCTCTCTGTCATCCTCCGGTTCAACCGGGGGATCCAGAGAGAAAAACCTTTCCAATGTTTTCAAGGTCTCATGAGGGAACGGGAATGACAGAAAGATAAGACCGGACCTTTCAGTCCGGTCGAGCAGTTCACGGCGCCCGGGCGGCGATCTTGTTCAGTTCGCCGCGAATCCAGGCGAGTATTTCGTCGGGTTTCAACCCGACGTTGGTGGCGGGTTTCAACCCTCTGGTACGCATCGCGGCTGCGATGGCGCGTTCGGGAGAAATCGCCTCCAAAGTATTCTGGCCCGAAAGGGTCAAGCCTGAACAATCAAGGTGAACTCCGTTGATTCCCCCTCCCTCGATCCGTTCTTCGCCGATGAGGATATAACGACGGCTGGCGGCAAGGAGTTCGCAGGCGGCGTGTCCTTCGTCACTCGCCATGAAGCTCTTCAACTCTTCGGTGGCGCGTTTCTGCGCCTCGGGAATGACTGAAACGCTTTTGGCCTTATAGTCATCCCAATACCGCGCCGCGGCTGCGAGCCATTTCTCCTTCATTTCACCCTCCATGCAAAGTCCTGGCGTCATCTCGCCACGGACCTGCTGATTTGTCAATCCTTTGCCGCTTAGAGTAAGAATGAGATAATACAAACAGGTCAGTTTTAAACTTTAAATTTTGAGCTTTAAGCTAACTCTATGTGCCAAATGCTTAATAAGGTTTCGTGGAAGGACGCTTTTTACGGAGCCGTCATCTTCCTCGTCATCGCGACCGTAATCCACCTGGTCGAGTCGATCCTTACCATGAGCTACTACACGAATCCCGAATATTTCGGGTTGTGGAGCAAACTCATGATGCCGAGCGCCGGCCCTCCGCCGCCATCCTTCATGCTGGTTTCGGCCCTGGTCAATTTTATCGCGGGCTTCGTCATCTCCGTACTCTACCAATTGGTCAAAGATGAGATGGGGCAAAAGTACTGGACTAAAGTCTGGAGCTTCGCCGCATTCGCTTGGATCCTCGCCACGGTCTTGTTTGCCGGCACGGCTTTTCTGCTTTTCAACCTACCGTTGGGATTGCTCGGCGCATGGCTCGTGAGCTCGGCCTTCATCTATTTCTTGACCAGTCTTTACCTGGCGAGGAAGTAAGAGTTGACAAGCAACTAGCAACAAGCAACTAGCTACCAAACAATCAAAAGCAACCAGTGATAATCTGGTTGCTTGTTGCTAGTTGCTCGTTGCTTGTTACTTATAATACCCCGTCCCGATCACCCAATCAAAGGGTTGAAAGTACAGGCTGTAAGCGCGCTTGGCCGACGGAGCGGTCTCGCCCTTTTTGGGATAAAAATAATCCGTGAACCCATCGCCGCTCTTGGCCGCCTGATTGATCTTCTGCACATACTTGATGCCGTTCATCTCGGCATCCCAACGGTTCTGGCCTTCGACGGTCTTATCGCCGTACAAAACCACGTTCACGCCTTGCGCCGTGTCGGCGAAGAAGTAACCGTCCGTGCCGAAACGCATATCACGCAACAAGTCGGCGCCGAGCTTTTTGGCGTAGCTCAATTTTATTTCGCCTGTTTTGACCTTGGCGTTCAAGGCGGTCAGCATGCTGTAAGCCGTCTGGGCCTGATACTTGATGAGTTCATCCTGGCTCGAAAGCTGCGCCACTGGCTTGTTGTCGGACGTGGCTTCGGATGAATCGTAAGACACCCAATATTTCTCGAGCGCCAAACCCAAAAGCACGGCGGCAACCGCGATAACGGCTACCGCGACCGCAGTATAGTTCTTTTTATTCATGTCAAAGCAAAGGTAAAAAATTTAGATGGCCCAAGTATAGCATATGGATAGAGGGTAGAGAGTAGATGGTAGCCAGTCAATAAATTCGTCATCCTGAGCGAGCTTCGAGCGAGTCGAAGGACCTTTATCAGCCATCGGTTCAGACCAGCGCTTATAAAGGTCCTTCGACAAGCTCAGGATGACATTTGTTTTTTATATTCTGGTTGCCCTCTGTCCCGATTGACTTTTCCCCCATGTCGTCATATTCTTTGCCCGCATTCGGGGATCGTCTAATGGTAGGACAGCGGCCTTTGAAGCCGTGAATCTTGGTTCGAGCCCAAGTCCCCGAGCCACGCAAAATCCCGCCGAGAGGCGGGTTTTGTGTTTGCTGCTCCGCAGTCGGTACCTCGCAGGCAGACACTGGCAGTTGTAACTTATGCCGCCGTCTTCTACACTCCCGATATTATGCAAGATATGTTGATCAAAGCCAGGAACGCATTTTTCCATTTTAGCTATACCAAGATACTGAAGCCTTTTTATTTTGCGCTGGATCCAGAGATGGTGCATAACCGGATGCTGGGAGTCGGCGCGCTACTGGGACGTTTTTCACCGACCCGCTGGCTCACGCGCGCGAGTTTCTTTTATTCCAATCCCAAACTCGAACAGACCATCTTGGGCATAAAATTCCCCAACCCAATCGGTCTCGCCGCAGGATTCGACAAAAACGCGGAGATCACCGACATCTTGCCCGACGTGGGTTTTGGTTTTGAGGAAGTCGGTTCGATCACCGGCGAAACTTGCGCCGGAAATCCTAAAAAGCGTTTATGGCGTTTACCCAAGTCCCGCTCTTTGGTCGTTTATTATGGATTGAAGAACGACGGTTGCGAAATCATTCGCCGGCGTCTCGAAGGAAAAAAATTACGCCTCCCGCTCGGCATTTCGATTGCCAAGACCAACAGCGCGGCGACCGTGGAAGTTGAAGCTGGCATCGCTGACTACGCCAAAGCCTTCCAGACCTTCGCCGACTTCGGCGCTTACCTCACAGTCAACATCAGCTGCCCCAACGCTTTCGGCGGTGAGCCGTTCACCGATCCGGAAAAACTTGAACGTTTGCTCGCGCGCCTGGACCAGATCCCGACTTCGCGACCGGTCTTCCTCAAGCTCGCGGCCGATCTCAAGGACGCGGAGCTTGACGCCATCTTGGCCGTGGCCGAGCGCCATCGCGTCCACGGTTTCGTTTGCACCAACTTGACCAAAGACAGGAGCAATCCGCTGATCAAAGACGCGCAGGTGCCAGACAAGGGCGGCTTGAGCGGTAAGGTCGTGCAAGAGTTATCCGATCGCATGATTGCGCAGGTATACAAAAAAACCCAAGGCAAAAAAATCATTATGGGTTGCGGCGGCGTGTTTACCGCGCAAGACGCCTACAAAAAAATCCGCCTCGGCGCTTCGCTCATCCAACTCATCACCGGCATGATCTACGAAGGGCCGCAAACCATCGGCGCCATAAACCAAGGTCTGGTCGCGCTGCTCAAAAAAGACGGCTACGAGAATATCAGCGTGGCGATAGGCGCGGATAACCGAGTTTAAGCTTCGCGTCTTCGTTTTTGACACATATAGTAAATGTCATCCTCGAGCGAAGCGAAGGATCTTCCTATACCTTAAGGAATAGGAAGATTCTTCGGCCGTCAGACGGCCTCAAGAATGACATTCCACTTTATCAGCGACCTAAAACCACGGCATTGTGCCGCGATTTTTGTTTTATGTTTTTTCCGCCGCATGCCGCGCGGCATCGAACGCGGCCAGCCATTTCTTTTCTTCAGCCAACTCCAAGCAGCTCAAGCCCGACATGAACAAATATCTTTCGCGCGGATCGAGCGGCAAATCCAAAATCTTGTTCCACGCCGCGAGTTTGGATTCGGGCAGGCTGATGACTTGGCAGCCGCGCGCCAAGATCCAGTCACGAAAGGCGCAGCCGAATAAAGGATCACGCGGCTGAATCACAGCTTCATACAGGATGTGCTCGGTTTCCTGCGGCGTGACTTTAAAGGCGGATTGAAGTTTTTTCAGTCCGTTCAAGCGCATGGATTCGATCTCTTTCCCCAATGACTTCTCGCCCGCTTGCGACAGCATGCACGAACCGAATCCCGCCTCCGAGACGGACAACTCACCGAGGAACTCGAGGTCGGATGCGAAGAATAGGATTATTTCTTTCATACTTGTCCCGTGATGAGCCAGCGATATTTGGCCAGCAACTTTTTGCGTGCCGCGATTTTTTTATCTTCCGACAAACTTTGCCATAACATCGAAAAAGCGCGCGCCTGGCCTTTGACGTAAGACATGGGTAAAACGTTGATTATATTTTTCCACGCGTATTCGCGCTCATTGACGATGTAAGTCGCCAAGAGTCCAAAAACTTGGTCCAAGCTGTCATCGACTTCCTGGTTGAGAGCGTTGGCGCGATCCCATGACTTGGCTCGCGCTTCTTGACTGAAACTGTCGGATGGAATGTCGAGGGCGTGGGTAAAAAAATCCCTGACGCTCTGATCCACGATCTCCATCAAAGCTTGATGCACGCGCCGACGCCTGAATTCTTTGAGCAAAGTCTCTTTTGCGGCCTTGTCGTTCCGCGCCGCTTCCCAGGGTTTGAAATCGGGAGCGCTGGACTTGAGCGCGTACTCGACATGCCGCGCATTTTTAAGCGCTTCGCCCGCCGGTAGGCCATAGCTCGCCGCCAAATGCGCCGCGAACGCGCGCCGCCAACCTTCCCAAGCCTTGACCTTCTCGATCCCAGGACCGGCAAAATTAATTCCCTGCGCCATGAGTTCTGCGTGGTATTCCTCCGGCTTATTCTGTCTACTATCGTCCTTGATCGACTCGACTTCTTGGAACTTGATGCGCCGCGGCGACGAAACCAATTCGACCGCGTCATGCCGCAATCTGACGCTTTGCTCCGCGTCAAGCTGCGGGGCGTGCCAATCGTTAGCATGCGCCAACTCATGGGTCAAAGCTTCGACGAAGTACGATTCCAGCTCGCTTTGCGCATCTAGCTTGAGCAATGATTCTGAATTGATCTCGATCCTCACCGGGCTGCCGTCGTTCGGATGGATGGTGCGACCGTAGTAAGAAAAAATCTCCAGCCCGGGGATTTTTATTTTTTCGTCCACCGGGCGAAAAGCGATGCTGGCCACGATGCCCGGCTGCGTCCAGGCGCGCGGCAAACGCGTCGCCAGGAAATCGCGCAATTTTTCCGGCGCCAAATCCAGACGTTCGAAACCTTTGAATTCAACTGGCCGCGGATTCTTCGTCTCGGCGAACTTATGGCGCCGGCGCCGATGTATTTCGGTCGAAGTCAAAAAAGGCACGCTGCCGTAATATTCACGGTCGCGGGTGAGCATGTCTTCCAGATTTGGATCCCTTCCGAGTCGCTGCAGCTCCGTGACGTCGGTCAGCACGCTCCCCTCTTTATCCCAGGCGTACGCTACGCCGGCGATCTGCAGCGTGCCGCTGGCGCAACCCGCGCTCTCGACGCCACCCAAGAATGCGGCCAGGGTCGCGATTTTTTTCGCTGAATGCTTAAGCGACTCGCACATGGCTAGGCGCTTGGGATCGAGGGGTTGCTCTTTTTTCTTCGCGCGTTCCGAAAACCGCGCGCCCTTCGGCGGCAAATCGTTGACAGGAGTTTCGAAACGAACGGGTTTCATTTTGTTGCCGCTTTTCCGCGCGCGCCATCAAGAGCTTTCGACCACTTAGCTATCTCTGCATGCGGCAGATTACGTATCGCCGAGATGAGCACGCAGCGTTCCTCCGCTTCAAACGGCAAAGCCAGCATTTTCTCCCAACACCCCAGCGCTTCGGGCGAGCAAGTGCGTATCTGCAACCCGTTCATGATGACCCAATGGCGAAAAGCCTCGGTGAAGCGTTTGTCGCGCGGCATGATTTTGTCTTCAAAAAAATCGTAAGCCGCGCCCGCCGCCGACTCGTTACGCTTCTCGCCCATGATCGACAATCCGCTGGTCTGCCACTCGCTGATTTGTTTACCCAAAATTTCCTCGCCGTCTTTCGACAGCATGAAACCCGCGAACATCCCCTCTTCCGAAGTCAGCTCGCCTAAGTAACGGTAGTCTTGATCGAAGAGCAAAGAAATCGTGGTCATATCCGTGTCTTGGGAGTCTTGGGCGTTCCCGTCAGCGTAATTCGGGCGTAAAAAATGAATGACTTGCGCAAATTAAGGCGTTTGGCTTCGGGGACTTTTTTCCACTGCCGCGCGAACCAATTGATCTGGTTTTCGATTTCCTGCGTCCGATCTCCTCTGGCGTCCTTTTCCCAATAGCTCGACCTGGTCCGCCTGGCCGTCTCCAACAAAGTCTTCCAACCTTGGAAAGCCTGCGCACAATCTCCGGGTATGCGTCGCGCTATCTGAAGTTCTTCAGTCATTTGCGACCCTGACTTAGTCTTCATGTATTTGAGTTCTTTTTCGGTGAAGCTCGCTTTGCCCTGATCCAAACCATATTCTATCTCGCGCCGCAGCTCCGCGTCCGCGATAGCTTGCGCCAGCTCCTTGAACCTGGTCCAACGGTAATCGGAGATGACCTTGTGTTCGGTCTTTAACCGTTCTTCGAAAGCTTTCCACGGCGCGTAAGCGGAATCTATCTTGTTGAAATACCATTTGACCAAACGCGCATTTTCCACGGCTTGCTCTTGCGACGCGTCATATTGGTCAGTCAAAATCCCGGAATATTCCACGACCCAAGTCTCCCAATTTTTCGCCGTTCTTTTGGATGCGCTTGGTCCGAGCGCGCTGCTGATGAGTTCGGCGAAGTATTCGGTCGCTCTTTCGTCATTGGCGGACTTTTCCTTGCCTGGTTTAGCTTTGATGCCTTCCGGGTACCAAAATCTCGGCCGGCCTTGATCCTGCGACGCCTGCATGACGCGGAAACGCAATTGCAAGCTATCCTCCTGGGTCAATTCCGGCGAAGAACGCCAATCATTGGCGTGCGCGAATTCGTGCGCCAAAACGTCGCTGAACAAAAATTTAAGATTTTCTTCCTGCTCTTTCTCCTTGAATTTTTCGCTGGTGAGCGAAATCTCTACCGGACCACCGTTGAACGGCACCGAACAATGGCCGTATTCCGGAAGATTCTCGAAGCCGGGGTACGCCATGGGGACAAAATGCGGATCGACTTTGATGCTCCCGATGTTCGCCGGACGTGACCAGGCCGGCGGAAAAGCCGCGGCCATGTAGGCACGCAAATCTGCGGCTTTGATGCCGGCTGCCTCAAAACCCTCCACCTTAGTTTCCCCTGCGGCGCTGTTTGCTTTTTCATGTCGCAGTCTCTGGCGAACCAGATCAAGACGAACGGATCCGACTTTTTCGTCCAAAGTCTCGAGCATGACCTCGTTCGACGGCATGCCCGTCTCGGGCTCGGTCAATTTCAAAGGCTGACAATAGTCCCACAAGATGGCAAAGTCATCCCTGTTCTTGTATCCGATAGCCGCTGACACGCCGATAAAGGCGAGACCGTAGACCGCTGCGCTACGGCGCAAATTTTGCATGAGCCGCGCGCGTTTCGACTCTGGCGTTTCCTTTTCCGCAACTCCGCTTTCCGGCGAGGAAAGTCCGATGGGAGTTTCGTAAGGATTCCTGGCCATGTTATTTCTTCAGATATTTTCCGACCGCGGCCCACGAAGACAAAGCGACTAGGAGCGCGAGCGTGCCGCCTTGGGCCACGGCCAAACCAAAGATGTTGCCTTGGAAATACGCGATCAGACCGGGTTCGCTGCCGTCGAATAGCCCGCGCAGATTAGGTTCAAGATAAGCCAAGGCTAAGGCGACCCCTCCGGCGGATATGAGCAAAGCGAACAGCGCCAGGAAGATGCCTTCCAACACAAAAGGCAGACGCACGAAAGCGTTGGACGCGCCGACCAAGCGCATGATGCCGATTTCCTCGCGCTGCGTGTAGATGGCGACGCGCACCGTGTTGAACACGATTAAGATGGAAAACAAGGCGAACACGCCGATCAATCCCGCGCCGAAGACACTGACCGACGCGCCGATCTCGCGCACGCGGTTGATGGCAAAGGCGTGGTCGTCGAAATTCTTGGACTCGATGGCAAAATCGAACTGCGGATTTTTTAGCGCTTCAAGCAAAAAAGGATAATCCGCCGGTTTGCGCGCTTTGAGGATGAGCACGCCGCCCAAAGGATTCTGCTCCAACTCGGCCAGCGCATCCAGCACCTTGGGATCGTTTTGGTTGGCTTGCTTGAACTGGGCGAGCGCTTGTTCGGCGCTGACCAGTTCGGCGGACTTGACCTGCGGCAGCGCGACCATGGCGAACTTCGCCTGCTCCAACACGGCTTGCGGCGTCGCGGCGGCGAAATACACGGACACGTCGATCTTATCTTCGAGTTGACGCACCGCGCCGGTCAACAACGCGTTTACCCCCAACAACACGTTGACCGACAACAGCGCCAGCACCAACACGAAAACCGTGGTGAGCGCGAGCCATAGGTTGCGCACGAAATGTTTCCAAGCGGTGACGATGATCCGCCACAAATTGATGAATAAGGACATTTATGCGGGGATGAGATATTTGCCGAGTGCGTGGTCGGCGATGATCTTGCCTTCGTCGAGCGTGATGACGCGGCGGCGTAACGCATTCACGATTTCGCGATTATGCGTGACCAGCACTACGGTTGTGCCGAAGGCGTTGATCTTGAGCAGCAGGTCGATGATCTCGCCGGCGTTGATCGCATCCAGGTTGCCGGTCGGCTCGTCGGCGAGCAGGATCTTGGGGCGATGCACCAGGGCGCGCGCGATGACCACGCGCTGTTGCTCGCCGCCCGAAAGTTGGCGCGGAAAACGCTCCGCTTTATCGTGCAGATTCACGATCTTGAGCACTTGCGGCACGACATCGCGGATGCGCCGTCCCGGGATGCCCGCCACCTCAAGCGCAAAGGCCACATTCTCCAGCACGGTTTTTTTAGGCAGCAGCTTGAAATCTTGGAAGACCACGCCGATCTGGCGGCGCAAAAAAGGAATATCGCTCGAGCGGATCCCGGTGATGTCCCAGCCGCCGATCTCGATCTTGCCGCGCGTCGGGCGCTCTTCGGCGATCAAGAGTTTGGCCAACGTCGTCTTACCCGCGCCGCTGGCCCCCACGATGGACACGAATTCGCCCGCCCCGATATTCAAATTGATGTCCCGCAATCCGGGGACACTTGGATGATAGACTTTGGAAACACGTTCAAGACGTATCATTTGATGATGGAATGATGCCTCTACGCGAAGCGGAGTCTCCGCGTCGAGACTTACAGCGGTTCAACGGTCACCGCGACGACACCGGCGGAAAGTCTGGCGAGCTGTTTGAATGCCACGGCATCCAAATCAATGGCGCGTTTGGGAAAAATCCGGCGATCCGGTCCGTAATCATTTACCCTGACGATCACGGACTTACTCGGGTCGTCCACGCGCTTGACTAAAAGTTTCGTCCCCTTGGGGAAATCCGGCGAGGCTGCGCACAGGCAACCCTTATAACGATACCACGTCGCATCGCCTTTTCGAAGCCCGCGCGGCGCTTTATTCAACCTGACTTCGTTGCCCGGAGCAGCTTCGGCGGTCACGTAACCTTTTGCGCTCACGCTAGTTCGTCCCACCCAAGTGCCGGATACGTTTTCTTCGATGCGCCAGTCTTCGTTTTTACCCAAAACACCCTCCGTTTTGAGGGCTATTTTGATTTTCTTCGGCCAAGCCGCGACATCCGAGGTCCGCACCATGTATTGCGTCGGACTGGCGGAAAAAATCTGCAATTCCGCTTCTTTGACCAAACTCCCCGCATTCCAAGACAAAACCAACCGCCCCGCATCGAGCTGCAAATTGACCGCGCGCCCGATAAAACCTTGGTCAAGATGAAAAACGCCAAGCTCCGCCGCTGCCGCCGGTTGGGCAAAACAAACAAGAACAACCAACGAACTGGCGAGCTGCGATAAGATTGTCCTCCGTTTCATGCGTCGAATATCCTAGCAACTGATTCGACGAGAGACAAGCATCGTCCTGCCTCGACAATGAATTCACTCAAGTATCAAAGTGCCGAAGGGTCAAAGGGCCAAAAAAGAGACAAAAGAAAATAAGCGTCACTTGCGGAGGCGAAAAACAAACGAGCGGGACAGATTCCAGGTAATCCCGGGAGTAGCCCAGCCGCTGTGCAGCCACGTCCCATCGGCGTCACGTGCAACGTAGAAGGCGCGCGGGCTGCCGACGGGAACGATTATCTGTTTCATGGCGATCCTCAACCATTCATCGAGAGGTTGATCCTTATAATCCAGACGGAGATGCGGGCCGACTTCTGCCGGGCAGAGTTCGAGGCCAAG
>Ga0265292_1000246_pt1 | contig 93062 bp, 71 predicted proteins | sample Munlanlewell296A_FD_189080 | JGI IMG/M metagenome (GOLD analysis project Ga0265292, IMG submission 189080) | Leachate microbial communities from a municipal landfill in Southern Ontario, Canada - Leachate well 296A | ecosystem: Engineered > Solid waste > Landfill > Unclassified | place: Canada...
CCGATTCCTCTTCGACACAAGGGTGCCTCCGACGAACAATGCCGCCGAACAATCCATCCGCCATTCGGTCCTGAACCAACGTCTGACCCAAGGCAGCCGTTCGCCGTGGGGCTGGCAATGGAACGAGCGAATCTTTACCGTGATCGGCACCTGCCGAAAGCAGGGCCGTTCGACCTGGCAATTCCTTCAAGACGCACTGTCCGCTCATTATTTCCATACGCCAATGCCTTCGCTCATTCCGCAGGCCCCTTGAGGGTCTGAACGGTTACCACTAATAAGACATCTCAAAGGTTTAAAAAAACTTGCGGCTCGGTAACCGGCATTTTATAACCATATACAAGTCTATATCGGTTCAGATACAAATATACTAACTTATTTGGCATATTTTATCAAGAGAATTCTTGGCATATTTTAAATCAAAATAACGCTTGCTATCGATGTAACCACATCTGAATGCTTACTTTGACGGATGGTCAAAGCAACCAAAAAAAGAAAAATAAAGACATTCAACGCGGGGCTCCGCCCCGCACCCCGGGATTTATCGCTTTACAGCCAATGGCATGTAAAAAAGACAAAGGCGGTACCTTTAAAGCGTACCGCCCATGCCACTGGCCCTCCCGGCGCTCGAGTCGCTTCCCAGCGGAGCTCTATCCTCCGGGAGGTGACAAACAATATAATGAGCCGGAAGAAAACAGACAAGAAAAATGATCCTGGAATAATGAAAACAGGGTCAGAAAGGAAATTTTGAATTGACGAAGGAAGATTTTAAACGTAAATAGAACTTAGGTGCTGCACAGTTACACCGACAGGCGCTGCCCTATTACACCGTCGTTTCCAGCTCCCCCTTTCCCGTGGAGAAACCAGCTTCGCAGGTTTCCCCACACCCCTTCCTTGACTTCTTCCCCTCCGCCAGGAGAAGAGAGGAGCACGACCAGAGCCTTTGGAGAAGGGAACCCGTAATACCTGATGGAGAGTCTGAAGATATCTTTCTGTCAGGACTCTTAATTTACTTAACCCCGACAGGGGTATACGATGTTCCTTTACTTTTCCAATTTAAAATATTTTAAAATATTTTTTCGACCCCCAGCCACGCAACGTAGATCACTGTTGCCCCTCCGCAAAAATCCACTTTATAAACCAGAATGCCCAGAACGGAATGGACCATGTCCCAAGGAATTCAGGAGTATTTATTTCTATTGACAATCCACTCACAATTCAATATCTTTGTATCTGAAGCGATACAGTATTTATTAAACGTTTTTTTGGAATAAACTGAGAATGTTAACAATCAGGACGGCTGATGAGGACACCCTGGTGATGGGCGCAGAACCCGAGACACCTTCCGTTCCATCAGTCGAAGACCGCTACCGAAGGGGAACGCTTCAATATACCCGGGCCGGGTTAATCACCTTGTTTGTCTGGCTGCTGTGGGGGGACTTCTGCTTTACCCTCATGGAAGCCGTCGTCCCGAACATCTTGCCTCTAAAGCTCAATAGCCTGGGTGCTTCCAATCTGCTGATAGGTCTGCTGATGAGTACTATTCCCAGTGCCATGGGTCTTACGGTCAATCCAATCGTGAGCTACAAGTCAGATCGCTATCGCAGCCGATGGGGTCGGCGTATCCCCTTTCTGCTCTTTAGTACGCCGATCCTCGCCCTGTTTTTGATCCTGATAGGATTTTCCGAAGAAATCGGACATTTTGTACATGGTTTTCTGCTGAGAAAAAATATATCCATTTCCCAAATTAATATTACACTGACCTTGATCGGGACATTTGTGGTCGGATTTCAATTTTTCAATCGCATTGTCATGTCGATGTATTACTACCTGTTCAACGACGTGGTACCCAGTGCCTTTACGAGTCGTTTCTTCAGTCTGTTCCGCCTCGTCGGGGCGGCAGCGGGATCCTTGTTCTACATTTTACTTTTCCCCTACGCCCGAACCCACATGCGGGAGATATTTCTGGGCGCGGGCGTACTGTATTTCGTGACCTTCATGCTGATATGTTGGCGGGTTCGGGAAGAAAACCACCCTCCCCTTCCGCAGAATACCGGCGAGCGCACCGGGATTGTGGCGGCAGCAAAGACCTATTTCGTCGAATGTTTCACCCACCGGTTTTACTTGTACTATTTCCTCTCCAATGCCATGTGGGGCATGGCCGGCTGCATCGGCATCTTCGTGATATTTCTTCAACTGTCGTTGGGGCTGGATATGAAGCAAATCGCATGGCTCTACGGTTTCATAAATATACTCACCTTTCTGCTCTATTACCCGGCGGGGATAATCTCGGATCGGTATCACCCCCTGCGCCTGCTCCTCGTCTCGATGGCGGGCATTACAGTTATAGGTCTCGTCGGCTTCATCTACTTGTTCCATAATTTCACCCCCACCGCGGTTTTGAATATCACTTATGTGCAGGTGGTCATCGGCTTAGTGATTGGAATTGTTTACGGAACGACCAATGTACCAACGGCGATGAAACTCCTGCCCAAAGATCGCTACGGGCAATTTTCGTCGGCGGACGGGATGGTCGGATCCATGGCCATTCTCGTCGGCGGCCTCCTGGCCGGCGGGTTTATGGATCTTATGAAGATGGTCCATCATGGGAATCCATTCTATTATCGGTACATTCCTGTATGGACATTTGTCTTTCAACTAGCCTCCCTGATCCTTATGTTCCGAGTGTATCGCGGATGGCAACGTTTGGGGGGTGACAAAAATTATGTACCTCCGGATGTCAGCGTCAATATACACAAATAAATCCCGGTCGCCGGACTATGCCTTGCCTGGGTTTTCCAAAGAAATATTCCCTGCAAAGCCCAAGTTCACGCTTTTGTCGATCACGGTAAAACCGTGTATGGGTTGGAAGAAACGGTTACAACATTGTGTGTTTTTTACCTTTCCCCACCCCAAGCCCACACTCCGAAAACGGCACCCGAAAACCATCTCCTTTGCGCATCGAGCAAGGGCTTTTCAGACCCACGCTCCAAGGACGAAATGCAAAACACCTCCTGTCGGTGCCGAATATTCCATCCGGTCGTAAAGGCGCCATGAACTCCTGCGGGACAGACCTCAGCTCTGAATACTGCAACCGCAAAGATCATCATCTTTGAGTTGAAGAGCGAATGTTTTTAGGCCACCACTCTGATGGTGGGGTATAAAACCACTCTCCTTTTGGTGTGGAGTGTTTCCTTTCTCAATATGTGTCCGACAACCAGAAACCCAGACTGGCCAAGCTGTAAGGGGAGCTCGCATGCCCATGGCCTCCTGCCAAAAGAACAACATCCTGTAGAAGACATTATCGGCAAACTCATACTGTTTCGGTATTATGCGGATTTAATGACGAGGTATTAAGAGAAGCAAGCACATGCTGTTATTGCGCGTATTTACCTTCGAGGAAGATTTTCAGGGTCTCGGAGATGTCCTTTAACGGGTTGGCGGTGATGACCGGATTATTGATGGGCCCGCGGACCTCGATTTGTATGATCTCCCTGGAAGCTCCTTTCATCAGTTCGGGAATCACGGGCAGTTTATCCAGTTTTTTCGGAGTAGCCGCGATCAGGTCCAGGCCGATCCGGTCGCTTGAAAGATTAAGATTCCCCGAACCGATCAGCGACAAGGTTGGGCTGATGAGTTCAATGTGCTGCAGGTTGGCCTTGTGCTGTTCCAGGATAAATTGAATGGTAATATCGTGAAACGTGGCCAGGTTGGGTGGTTCCTTGCCGATCAATTGATAAATCTGGGCCATGAGGGGAATTTTTAGCGCCTCGGCTCCCGTGATTTGCAGGGTTCCGCCACCCCGACGGATGTACTTTTCGCCCACAGTTCCCAGCAGGTAAATTTCCCCGCGCATTTTTCCACCGATGTGTTTTTGTCCGGAATTCATAAGAAAAGCGGTCCCGGCATCAAGGTTTTCGACGGTCAATTGCAGGCCATAAGTCTTCTTCGTGGGCTCAAAGTTCAGGTTAGCCATGCCGGAAATTAGTCCGCCGGCGTAGTTGCCCGTGAGCGTATTAATAGTCAGAGTAGGGTTCTGCTTGTTTTTTGTAAGCGAAGCCTTGAGATTCTCGATTTGCCGTTCGTTCCAGGTAAACGAACGAAGATTGATATTTCCATTTACGGCGAAATCATTTTTCGGAATATTCCAGGACAGCGTTCCCGCATAATCAAAATCGGTTGCTGTTGGGTCGAATGCGCCAACTAGGGCTTTTTCAAAATCCAGTTTCCCAGCTATATCCCACGTCTGCCGGCTCTCCGGGCCAAGCTCGCCCCGGACATCTCGAAGCCGGCCTGATATATATCCGCCTGACCGCCATTTCAGTTCCTTTAAGAAATTTGCCCCGCCCATCGAGGCCAGGAGGTCGTCATTGATCCGAACGTGATCAAAATCGAATCGGGCCAAATTGACCTGCGTTGATTTCTTCCCTGTTTTAATAAATCCGTCCGCCTCCAGCGGCCATTGGTTGTCGATCCTTCCGGTAATATTTTTTAAAATCACTTGCCCCGGACTTAGAAAAATCTGCCCTTCCAGATCGGTCACCTTGTCCATTTTTTTATATTGAATGGCCGCTTTTTGCAGACACATGGTCATTTTCCAATCCCACGGTTGATTTTGCCGGCGATTTAATTCGGCCTGAACGTTGATCTTGCCGGTGGGACTCGCCAAGTTCCAGATCGTTTGTTGCGAATGGTTCAAAGCTCCGTATAAAAAAGGATCGATGGCCAGATTATCGGCATTGATCTTGAAAGAAATATTATTTTCCGCTTTGCTGAAAAATATATTTCCTGTTCCGCTGATTTTTTGGGTTCCGCGTCTGGCGGTGATTCTTTTTATAACGACCTTTTGCGGCACGATAACGAGTTGGCCCATCAGGTTGTCAATCGGATACGGAAAATCCTTGCAACAGACCTTGCTGTTTTTCAAATCGCCCAGGAAATTATAATCCAGCGATTGATCGGCCCCGGTCTTCAGGAAACCCTCCAGGTCGGCGGTGCCGGACAGTTGGCAATCGCGAAGAATTTGTCCCTGCGGATTGGGCAGAAGTTTAACCAACGGGGGATCGATACTGACATTTTGGGCGGAAATTTTAATGTCCAGCGTCGGCTTGGGTTTTTCAAGGTGATGAATCTGGCCGTGGATCGTTACCTTCGCCAAACCATGTCGCCCGGAAATATTTTCCAGGGTGACCAGATCGTTGTCGAATTTTAAAATCCCCGTCACGTCGTGGAGTGGATACTTAAAACCCTCATAAACGCCGGAGGCGTTGAGGAACGAAGCGGCGATTTTGTACTGCCAGGGTTGATTGGCTCCATACGGTTGATGAAGCTCCACTCGCGCGTCGGCGGCACCGGTCAGATTGAATTTTTTCCAAATCGTCTGGTACTTAGGGGGAAGGGCGGTAAACAATTTTTTGTTCAGGGGCGTCGCTGTCGAAGCGATGACCAGATCGATTTTTGCGTTTTTAGAGGCTTCGGAAATCGTGCCGTTGACGACCACCTTCCCTTCGTCGGAAAAACCGGTCATGCCGATCAGATGGAATCCGCCGTTAGCCATTCTGACGATACCGGTAAAGTTATCCAGGCGATACGGAAATTTATAATATTCGACGCTAAGTTTCTTGGGCGAAACGATTCCCGCCAGCGTAACCGAAGCCGAGGGCCCCGATCCCTTAGCCAGCAGGAGATCAAAATCCACCTTGCCCCTGGGTTTAAAATCATGGAAAAAGCACCGAAGTTTCCAGGGCAGGTACGTTTCAATATAATCTTTTTGCTGCGGATCGGTATAGTCCAGGCAGAGGAAATCTTTACAACTTACATGCAGGCGGAAGGTCATATTATCCGGCTGGGCGATATATCCCTGACACTCGCCATTAATCGTGCAGGGCGCATTGTTGATCTTGCCAGCCAATTCGGAAATTTTAACTTCTTTTTCCGTAAAGACGAGTTTGCCGGTTAAATCTGAAAGTTGCAGAAACACCCGTCCCGCCGAATGATTCAGTTCTTTTCTTGAGAGCGGAACATTCGCTTTGACGTTTTCGATCACCAGGATCAGCTTCGATTTCTCATGTTGCTTGTAATTGATTTCCGAGATGCCGATTTTCCCGGAGAGTTTGAATTGCCGGCACCATTCTTTATAAGGTTCCGGCAGGGTTTGCTCGATATTTTTTAATTCGATGGTGTCCAGGTGACCGGCCAGGACCTCTCCTGATCGCGGATTAAAATCGATGCCGAGGGTCGGGCCCTTGGCCTCGGTGGTCCAGGTATTCAGCGACAGTTGATAAAAGCCCGTCTGAGTCTGCGGCAGGGCCTCGGCGGTGAAATTCACTTTTCCGCAAAGAAGTCGTTGCCCGTTCTTGATCTGGGTAAACGTTATCCTGCCGTTTTTGAGGATTATGGGCGGCCCAAGACCCATAGAAAATTTCCGTGCGGGTTCGGTCGATGTTTTGGCAAACAGCATCTGGTAGTTCCAGCGATTATTAGCGGAAATTTTCGTCAGGTAAAATTCCGGATTGGTCACGGTGATCTGACCGAGGTGAAATTTTAACCCCAGGATTCCCTTGCGTCGAAGCGTTACGTGGAAGGTATCCGCCTTGAGAAGCAGACCGTCCTGCCGTTCAAACGCCGGTTCCGGTTTGAGTTTTTCCTCGGGTACCAGGACTTGAACGTCGGAAAAGGTTACTCCCTCCAACAGCGATAAGCGGGCCGCGCCGATTTTGATTTTCGTTCCCGTCAGATTTTCAATCGCCAGAGTCGTATTGCGAATAAGCTCGTCGGGTGAGAAATAGTAATTGACGACATAAGGAAAAAGGATTAATCCGCTTATAATAATCAGACATGAGACGGCAAATACGACGGCGTTTAGTTTTTTATTCCTCAGTCTGGCCAGGGGTATAAATCTCCGGTTCCGTGTTTTTGGGTGTCGTTATCGGTTGGTTGGCCAACAGTTGCGCCAGCACTATACATATCTTATCTTCAATCGATTTAATTTGCCAGAGTTTCCCCGATGCCCCAGGAAAATTAAAAATCATGGAAAAGATAATTTTGGGTTTGTTCTCATTATCCAGGATGTAACCGGAAAGCGCGCTGGACCCGGCGATATATCCGGTTTTGGCATAAACTCTCCCCGCGGCTGCTGTGCGTCGCATTCGTTTTCTGAGCGTGCCATCCTTTCCCCCCGCCACGGCCAGACTCGACCGGAATCGCTCACCCCACAGCTGCTGCTGGGCGAAATAAAGAAGTTTGGCGATGATCTCGGCGCTGACGCGATTGTTTTTGCTCAGCCCGCTGCCGTCGTCGATGAAGATATTGTCCAGCGAGACTTTTAGTCGATCCTGCAAAAATTCTTTCACCGCCAACTGTCCGGTGGTCCAGGTTCCCGCGCTGAAACTGGCATGTGTTTTGGCCGACTGATATCCCAATCGTTTAAAGATACATTCTGCGAAAAAATTCTGACTGTTGGTATTGGCTCTGGTGACTGCCTCCATGATTGGCGTTTTATGCCGGGCGATAATGGTCAAATTGTCCGGAAATGATCCGTCGGATTTGCGTATCCGTTGAAAAGCGATTGGACCCTTGATGGTTATTCCGTTGGCCTGGAGGCGTTCCTTGCAGACCGCGGCAAAATATAACGGCGGATCGTTTACGGTGATGTTCACCGGTCCGGTCCCCCGGCTGCCGAGTCGGATTTTCGCTTTTAATTTCTGCGGAGATTCCCAGATCGGCCAAATAGTGGTCGAGGTTCCCTTCGCCGGTATCCATTGCGGCTCGATCACAAAAAACTGTGTGGCGGGCGACGTTAGTAGATGAGGTTTTTTATCGGTATCGTACTGGACGAACAAATCCAGGCAGTTGTCATTAAAATTAAGCCCTGCCACCGGCGCGGTGTACCAGCGGTTCACCTGGTCCGCCGGCCAGTTGGGATGAACGAATTGACGATCAAAGATCGTATCGTCCAAAATAAGCTTACCGGATATTTCTTTTATTCCTGTGGCAGACAAAGCCTTGGCCCATTCATCGAAAATATCCGTTACCGGTCTGGTCTCGCAGAGCGAGGGATCGCCAAACCCAGGATCGCCATCCCCGATGATTACCAGATCGCCACCGCTTTTGGCCAGTGTTGTTGTAAACTGAAAATCCGCTCCCAGAATCGCCAAAGCGGTTACGGTGGTCAGAATTTTTTCATTGCTGGCCGGCACCAACGGTAAATTCGGATTGGCCGCGTAAATCACATGGCCATCCTGTGCCGACATAATGACCACCCCGAAATTTGTCTTTCCCTTCAGCGGCGACAATTGCTGATCCATAAACTGTTGAAACGTCATGGCCGCAAAAACCGGCGACGAAGCTACAAGTCCGATCACCGCCAACATTATTTTGTGTTTTTTCATCTTTAATTTCTTTCTACTCGTCTACTTGCCTACTCGACTACTAGTCTACTTTATGATATGATGGAAAAAGTAACGCGGGGGTCAAGAAGAAACTTGGATAAATAATATGAATATACGAAAACCCATCGTCGCCGGTCAGTTTTATCCTGACTCTAAAGCTTCCACCCTGGCTGCTTTGGATGAGTATCTTTCAGTAAACATTGCTATCAACGAATTACCGGAAAAAATCTTGGGGGGCATCGTTCCCCACGCGGGATGGGTCTGTTCCGGGGCGGTTGCCGGAAAGGTTTTTAAAGCAATCCAGATGCGCCGGCAGGTCGATACCTTTGTCCTGTTCGGCGCGGTCCATCGTTTCGGGGTTCGTAACGCCGCCGTTTATAGTACCGGCGCCTGGGAAACACCGCTGGGTCAGGTGGCAATCGACGAACGCCTGGCCTCGCAAATCTTGATCGAGTCGAACTTGCTGAAAACCGAAACCAATGCCCATCAGGCTGAACATAGTATTGAAGTCCAGGTTCCGTTTATCCAGCGGTTGTTCCCGCAGGCCAGAATTTTACCCATACTGGTTCCCCCGACCCCCTGTGCCGGCGAGGTCGGCGCCGCCGTGGCGTCCATTATCAAAAAATCCGGCGCCAACGCCGTCTGTATCGGTTCCAGCGATTTAACCCATTACGGTCCGAGCTATCGGTTTACGCCCGAAGGAATCGGATCAGCCGGTATCCGTTGGGCCAAGGAAATCAACGACCGCGGCCTCTTGGACTTAATCGGAAAAATGAACCCCCAAGCCGTTCTGGAATATGCCGTAACCACACAATCCGCCTGCGGCTCCGGCGCCATCGCCGCCACTATCGCCGCGGCCAAAGAACTCGGCGCCGATACCGTAAAACTCCTGGAACACACCACCAGCCACGAAGTCCTACGCGGCCGATACGGGGATCAAGGGACAGATTCCGTCGGCTACGCGGGAATTGTTTTTGGGATAGAAACACTCGGACAACACAGATAAGAGAAAAGCTTTTTAACTGCAAGACCGCAAAGTTCGCAAAGGTAATTCTTTTATAAATCTTCCACTTTGCGTCCTTTGCGGTTAAAAATTCTTGTTTTTTTGCCTATTACCATAAATTCATGAACGGACCATCCCGCGACCTGTGCAATCTTTACAACGACCAAATGGAAGCGATAGTAATCGTCAGTGCCGCGGTCAGAAAATTACTGTCACGAGAGGAAATTCCTGACGACATCTACGACACTATTGACCAAACAAGGAAAGTTTTGTAGGGTTTCCGAACCCATCATTTTCCTACGAAGCTCCGACTCCTTGATCGTTCTTGTCATTTTCGCGGAGAGGGATTCCAGCCTTTTCTGTCATTGACGCACGTATACAGATTTGCAAAAGCCCAATAATACGAAACATGATTAATTAATGCGCTCGGAGCTAAATATTCACCACCTTAATAACGGCGTTAGATGTCCAAATGCGAGGGATAACCCATATAAACATACATCGAATACTTACCTCCGAGCGCATTAATTAATCATGTTCCGTATAATAAATTCAAGCAGCATTTCTGTATATTTGGCATGGCCTTTACCGATGGATGATGGTATGATAAGTAACTAAATGGTTACTTGTATTCATTGAAACGGAGTGTTTGTTGATGTTATTATCCCCTTCAATTTCTGACGAAAGCCAGTTGGAAGATTTGCTGAGCGAACCAACGGAATCGACCTGCCGGTTGATCAACGGCCTTGATGGCGACATTGCCGTATTGGGCGCTGCTGGAAAAATGGGACCTGGTCTCTGCCGCATGCTCAAAATCGCAGCCCCGAAAAAAACGGTCTTCGCCGTCTCCCGGTTTTCGGATTTACAAGTCATGGAATCATTGAATCGTTCCGGCATAAAAACTCTCTCCGCTGATCTGGCGGACCCCTTGCAGTACCCGTCGATACCGAAAGTCCCGAATGTCTATTATCTGGTCGGCATGAAATTCGGAGCCAGCCGAAGCGAGCCGCTCACCTGGGCTATGAATGTTTATGTGCCGGCTTTGGTTTGCGAGCATTTTAAGCAATCGAAAATCGTTGCCCTTTCCACCGGCAACGTCTATCCCTTCACCGAACCTGGCCGTGGAGGAGCTGACGAAGATACTCAACCTGATCCCAGGGGTGAGTATGCCCAATCGTGTTTGGGCCGCGAGAGAATTTTTCAATATTTCAGTCAAAAGGACAAACTGCCGGTGGTCCTGATTCGCCTTAATTATGCCAATGAGCCTCGCTACGGTATTATTGTCGATGTGACGAAAAGAATCCTGGCTGGTGAGCCGATTGATCTGACCATGGGTCATGTCAACCTGATCTGGCAGGGCGACGCCAACGATTACATCGCCAGGGCGATTTCCCAGACACAAAGCCCCGCCGGCCTGATCAATCTGGCAGGACCTGAGACTGTTTCGGTGCGATATTTGGCGGGCTGTATCGGGCAGATGGTAAATCGTGAACCTATTTTTACCGGATCGGAAGATTCCACTGCCCTGCTATCCAATGCCAGTCGGTGTTTCGACCTTTTCGGCTATCCGACGGTTTCACTCTTTCCGATGGTCCGCGCCATTGTCAACTGGGTGGCCTCCGGAAAACCGGTATTTAACAAACCGACTAAATTTCAGGTTCGAAACGGCAGATTTTGAAAAAATCGGAGATTCGCATGACACAACATTATCCGCTCCCGCCGCCCAATATCCTATCACGCCTGCGACAAGGGCAGGTCATTCCAGCCCATCCGCTGGCGTTGACGCCCGAACACAAACTGGACGAACGCCATCAGCGGGCATTGACCCGCTACTATCTGGCCTGCGGAGCGGGTGGTTTGGCTGTGGCGGTCCACACCACACAGTTTGCTATTCACAATCCTCAGATCGGCCTCTTGAAACCCGTTCTTCAACTGGCCAAAGAGACCTCCCAGGACACGAATACCATTATCATTGCCGGAATCTGCGGCCCGACCGCCCAGGCGATCAGCGAGGCACGACTCGCCCGTGATCTGGGTTATCACATCGGCCTGCTCAGTCTCGCGGCCCTGAAAACGGAAACCGAAGACCGTCTGATCGATCATGCCCGGGCCGTGGCCGAAGTTATTCCGATCATGGGCTTTTACCTTCAACCCGCCGTCGGGGGCCGATGCCTGTCCGAAACGTTCTGGCAAAAGCTCGCCGACCTGCCCAACTTGGTCGGCATCAAAATCGCCGCTTTTAACCGCTATCAGACCCTCGATGTCCTTCGGGCGGTCGCTCAATCCGGACGGGCCGAACAAATCAGCCTGTATACCGGCAACGACGACAACATCGTGGTTGACCTTTTGACGAAATATGAATTTACCTTCGGTCCGCACCGGACCGTTCCCGTTCCCGTTGCCATTGTCGGCGGTCTGCTTGGCCATTGGGCCTTCTGGACGAAAAAGGCCGTGGAATTGCTCGACCGAGTTAAAGCCGTGCGAAACGATTCGTCCATTCCCGCCGATTTGCTGACCCTGGCGGCACAAGTAACCGAATCGAACCAGGCCGTCTTTGATCCCGATCACAATTTCGCCGGCTGTGTGCCCGGGATCATGTATATCCTGCAGCGGAACGGACTGGTCGATCACATCCGCACTTTTGACGAGCACGAAAGACTTTTCCCGGGTCAGACTGAAAGAATTGAGGCGATCATTCGTCGCTATCCCCACTTGACCGACGATGACTTTGTGCGGGAGCATATCGATCAATGGCTCAAACCCTAAATGCAAAAAAACGAAAAACTCGCAACCCTCGGCAGAGTCAAACCCGAATCCTGAGGGCGGCGGAAAAACTTTTTTCCGAAAGAGGCTTTGACGCCGGCGTTGACGATATCGCCGAGCGTGCGGGCCTCAACAAACGAATGATTTACCATTACTTTAAAAGCAAACAAGGACTCTGGAATGCGGTGCTTCTCCATCAATATCAGAAGGCCCAATTGCCGGAGCTGGGATTTTCCACAGAAGACGATTTGGTCACCCTGATTGAAACTCTGGTGGACAGATACTTCCGATTTCTTGCCGCTGATCCTTGTTTCGTTCGATTACTCATGTTCGAAAACCTGCGCCGCGGAAAATCCATCAAGGCGATTCCGGTGGCGAAAACCAAGGTTCCCATCCTTCAGACCTTGAGCACGGCTTTAAAGACATTTGAAAAACGCTGCGCACCGGATAACCTCCTGATGGCCGACCAGTTGCTGATCGACATTATTGCCTTGTGCTTTTTCTTCTTTTCCAATCAGAGCACGTTATCCGCCGTCCTGGGTGAAGACTTGTCCGGTGAATATCACATGGAACAGCGTATCAAGCATGTGAAAACGCTGTTAAGGTATGCGTTATCGGAAATCCTCCGGTCACAGGCACAAGGGCTTGTGTCCTTATTTTAAGTCCGTTAAGTGGTCGGTTACTTGATTGTAAATAAAGGGGTTGGTTCTGCTTCCAAACAAATCGAGCAGAACCATCAGGGCACGGGGGAGGTGAAACATATCTTTGACCGGCAAAGCAGCGGTGCCCGTTTTCTTACCGAAACGATCCAGCCATTGTGTCCACTCTCCCGTTGGAACCGGGTAGTGATCATACGCGTAGCGTCGAATCTTTTCGTGCCAGTCCATGCACCATGTCTGCCCGCAGTGGCGATGCGCATACGCGGTCGCCACCATCGCCTCCAATTGAACCCACCAGGGTTTGCAATCGGCCTTGGGCCAGGCGACGTCATCTTTGCCATCCACATTCACCGCCAAACACAAGCCGCCGTATTGGTTGTCCCAGGCGAGCTCGATGTGTCGGCGGATTGTTCGACAGCACTCGTCGATAAGTTTTTTTTCGCCGCGATGCTCGAAGATATCAATGAGAAACCACATGGCTTCGATGACGTGGCCAGGGACGCAAACCTGAATGATCGGATTGTCCGAAGGCGTGCGATTGATCGTTACAAATTCCGTATAGTAATCGCTTTCCGGCCGCCGAAAATCGCCCAGCAGACGCAACGCCAATTCGTAACCTTCGTTGCAGATATCCGCTCGGCCCAGGGCCTTACCCAGGTTGAAAAAGAATGCTGAAAAGATCATGCTGACGCCGAGATTTTTCATGCCGCTGGGGATATCGTAGGGTTTGATATTGTAGCTGCCTGGCTGATTCAGCCGATGCCGCACGTTTTGGTACGTTTCGACGGCGAGATCGGCTGCCCGGTGATCTTTTGAGGCCTGATAATATTCGCCCAGGCCGTTAAGGACGAACCCATCGACGAAGATGCTGACATCGGTTTCCAATACGCGTCCGGTGTCGTCGAGACGGAACATCCATCGTCCTTCTGTATCGCGGCCGTGGGTTAGCAGATAGTGGAATATCCGCTCTGCCGCTGCCAGCCATTCCGGCCTTTGCTCGATGCGATTATACAGGGCGGAAAAGGTCCAGAGCGCTCGGCCTTGCGACCAGAGGAAACGGTCGCAAGAAACGAGAGTTCCCAGGTCGTCGAGGCAATTGTTGATCGCTCCGTCGGAAGAACCCATCGCATGGGTCATCCAAAAAGGGACCACATCATCTAAAAGCGTTTTTCGGTACAGATGTAAATATTTTTCATTAAGGTTTTTCACTGATATTCCTTTACCATTTGAATTGATAGGGAATTTCTTCCGATTGGTCAAGCGGATCGATAAATCGCCGATTTTTATTTCCAAGCCACACACCGCTCACCTTGCCCTCAAGTTTCAACAACGCAATCAGGGCATACATCGAAGTTCGCATATGAACGCACATATCTTCTTCCCGGCTTTTTAGAGTATCAAACATGCCTCTAAACCCTCCATCCAATTTGACGTCGCCGGTTCCGGACACCTGCATGGACAACAGTTTGGTCAGGGCTTTATCGCGTGCGGCCAGCAATTTTTCGTCCCGAAAAAAGGTCCCGAGCTCGTCGAAATACATCATCGCCATCGGAACGGCGGAATGGACCTCGGCTTTTTTGTTCCTGAACCCGCCGTCCGATTCCTGGTGGTCGGCGAGCCAGTGCGCGAACTTGCGGGCGGTCTGCCGGTACGATTCGTCGCCGAACAAATCCGCCGCGGCTTGCAGCATGGCGGTCCCGAAGTCGTCGTTGAATCCATGAATATCGGTTTCGACAGTTTGGGGTTTGAGTTTCGTGATCTTATTGGTAAACACATCGCGTTGCGGGATGATACTGCCGTCTTCAAGGAAGAATTCATCGCGATAGATTCGGGCAATTGGCTCGAGTCCGAACTCGATATATCGGGTATCACCGGTGGCCATAAAGAGATCATGGTAAAATAGCCCCGTTCCCGACTGAAAAGACCCACGCGCATAATAATCAGTAAACTCACCGTCCATAAATACCGCCCAGAGCGGCCAACCTTTGTACATGCCGTGTTTCATGTGCCAGTTGCCGAACAGGATCGCACGGTCGAGATATTCGGAATTTTGTGTCGCCTCATAGAGCCAGATAAACGCCCAAGCCGCGGTCGTCGCGTCGCGTGGACAGAATTCCAGCGATTGCGGGGTGCATTCCCGGATCGTGCCGTAATAACATTCCTGCCGCGGGTCCATGACTTGCAGACTCATAATGTAACGGCCCGCCAGCTCCGCCCGATCCAGGTACGCTTTTTCACCGGTCCGTTTATACATGGCCAGTAATCCCATGCAAACCCCACCCGTCTGCCAGCTGGTCGTCAAATCCAAATGACCCGATACCGATTCATAGCAATTGATCGTTCGGCCTTTATTGGCGTCCAGTCGGTTGAACACCTGGTTGGCAATCATCCATTGTGCCGTTTGTTCCGCAACACTGAATAAACTATTTTTATCCATGATGTTTCCTTTTATTAACACTTTTCCTGGGACGACGAAACCTAACTCTTTTACCGCTTAAATGCAACAAAATTTATCTTACCATAAAACGGGTGTGCCAAGATTTTCGGGCAAATTTCAAAACAGGCACAAATTATTTTCAATACCCCCAGTGGAAAACTCTCCAAGCACGACGATTCCTATATTCGAAAAGCCGCCATCAAGTACAAAATTCCCTATATCACGACCTTACCGGCGGCAGTAGCATCCGCTCGGGGCATCCAAGCCTTCCGCACGGATCCAGGCGAAGTTAAATCCCTGCAGAAATACCACAGGGATATCCCATAATTGGTACCCATTTCAGTACCAAAGACCCGGATGCGGGCGCGGTGCTGGCTGTGGCTCATAGTCAATGGATTCCTTCGGTGGCCCGGAGCCAGTATCTTAAAGAGCGGATCTTGCGGAACTGGGTCCATCAATACAATCACCACGGCATCGAGGGACTCTATGACCGTCGAACTCAGGGGCATCGGTCCCGCTTGGTCCTGCACAACAGGCATGGGTCAAGCAACGGGCAGTGGCCGGTCCATGCCCCGAGGACCGGATTTGCTCCCATGCTCGTCGGATGAATCGGAAGCTTATGCTGAAAATGTCCTCGCCGCAAAAACACTGCCAGTACGGATTTTCCACCCAACGAGCCACCACTTCCTCATCGCTCAGATCAAATGCTTGCTTCAAATAATGCAAACCGACCATCAGACGTGTGCGGATCGCCGGCACGCCGTTATCAACGCAAAACATCGGCTCAAACACTCGTCAAAACGGAACCATTCGATCTGCTCAGACTGCTTGACCATCGGATGGGCGTGATCAAGAATATCCAGCAAACGAGTGAAAAAAGAAAACAGGACTTTTTGAGGATCGGGATTCGTAGCTTTCATCGAGTGCTCCTATTTTTCCGGTTTTTAGCTGTTCCATCAGCCTTGCCTGCAATTTAGCGCGCCGATAAAAAACGCAATCCCTTATTTCATAAAATGTTAAATTATTTTTCATGAACGACGAGTCTAAATCGGTCTGTCCGAACGCACCACCCCCTTACCCCCAGACGCAAACCGGATTGTGGCAAGGTTATCCCGAGGACAAGACGGGCGTCGGCACCGTCAGGCGAGCAACAATTTGACGAAAGAGGCTTTGAAGCTTAATCCGCATGATAACCCACCATAAACGAGCATCGACGACTTGCCTCCGAGCGCATTAATTAGTTCCTGTTGCGGAAAGGTAAAAACCTAAAATGTCATACCCGCGAAAGCGGGTATCCAGACCCAAAAACTGGATTCCCGCTTTTGCGGGAATGACAAAAGTCTGTTTCCGCAACAGAAACTAATTAATCAGGCGCCATATGAGGCACTGTTTGCGGCGGGATCGGAAGGACGGAACAGTTTGTTTCAGATGCGGATCGTGTTCGCTCTGTATGCCGTGTTTCATGGCCGCATTCGGCAAACTCTAACTGAGATTGGTATGAAACAGCGGGTTTTATCACCTTAATCTCATTCTAACATTCTTGAGAATGTTAGAATGAGATTTGTTGCTTTGGCATTGGAAAACAAAAAGGTGATTAATTATTTTTCGTTTCCAGAAAACTTTTTTTGTATTTGCCATGTTTATTTTCGATTTGTATAATCAGTAAGAAGTCGGAAAGGTTGTTTCTCGCCTGTTCGGTCACTTCGGGGGGCGAGGCAGGCTGAAAAACAAATCCGGCGGTTGTCAATTTATTTTCTTTTCGGAGTTTGTAACCATGAATATTTATGTCGGTAATCTGGCGTATGATGCAACTGACGCGCAGTTACAGGAACTGTTCTCCCAGTATGGGGCGGTTCAAACCGCCTCGGTCATCATGGATCGAGCCACAGGCCAGTCGCGTGGTTTTGGTTTTGTCGAAATGCCGGACGACGCCCAGGCACAGGCGGCGATTGACGCATTGAACGAGAAAGATTTTAACGGCAGGGCTTTGACGGTAAATCAAGCCCAGCCGCGAGAAAGCAAACCGCGTCGCAGCGGCGGCGGAGGCGGTGGATTTCGAGAAAATAGATAACCGATTAGTTTCCTACCGCAGGTTTCCCCCACAAAGTGGGTACGGGCTCGTAGCTCAGTTGGTTAGAGCAGGTGACTCATAATCACCGGGTCGAAGGTTCGAGTCCTTCCGGGCCCAGTCAGGTTTTTCGTTGTGGTCAGAACTTCCCCCATTGGTACAGAATGGCCCGAAAGGGCTATTTCTCGCGGTTATATCGTTGTCTTGATTTTCAGCTTGCCCCGGATTTTCGGTCGTGGCCATGTGCTCAGACGTGGACACGTTTTCCCCTGAAGATACTATGGAGTGCGCACCAAATAGCGCACCAGATTTTTCACCGCCCTGGGCGTCATCTGTCCCCCCCGTGGCCGCCAGCATATTATTTTTCCGTTCCGGTTCTATCGTAGGTAGTTGATTAAGGGCCGCCCGCTGGTCGGCGTTTAGGATATGGGTGTACCGATCCATTGTGAGCGTGATAGTAGAGTGCCTCGCCAAGGTCTGGGCCACCTTGGGGCTTACCCCGGATCGGACCATTCGGGAAACAAACGTATGTCGCGTGCCGTGGAAGTCTACCACCGCCCCCTCGGAATCTTCGCCACGGAGAAAATCGGACCGTTCCCGCTTCTCGTTTTCGGCCAGATTACTTGCCTCGCCGATCCAGGCTTGCCGTGCCCGCTCCAAGTCCGCCCGGATCATGTCCGCCGGCTTTTCCGGCAGATTGAACAATCGGGCCTTCGGCAGCTTCCGGGAATCGGCAATGAAGTCCACCACACACTCAGCCAGGTCCCTCCGGATCGGCAAGATGTCATCCCGCTTATGCTTGGAGTAGCCCGCCAAAACTTTGATTGTCGCATTGTCCAGGTCGGCCAGGTCGAAGCTTCCGGCCGTCAAAGACCGCAGTTCGTCGGCCCTCAAGCCCGTGTCCATGGCTACCCGATAGCAGACGGCCCGCTCCGGCCCCGCCATGCCCATGAATACCGGCCCGCCCTGGGCCGCCAGGAGAAGAGAGGAGCACGACCAGAGCCTTTGGAAAAGGGAACCCGTAATACCTGATGGAGAGTCTGAAGAGATCTTTCTGTCAGGACTCTTAATTTACTTAACCCCGACAGGGGTATACGATGTTCCTTTACTTTTCCAAAAAAAGTTGGATAAAATTCTTGACAAATAGCCATAAATAGTTATATTTATTCACATATGTTCTACGATCAAAAACTGGAAAGAATTTTGGAATTATTGGAACTTGCGCCCTACTGGTCCAGCAAGGATCTTTCGAAACGGCTTACGATCAGCCGATCCACTGTCCAGCGATGCCTGGAGGATTTGCACCGTTCAGGCCGGGTTCGGAGGATTCATGGCGGTGTCGGCCGAATCAATGCGAGTCTATCACGCCCAATTCCTCTGGACGAAAGAAGTCAAACTGATATTTCTGCCAAACGGGCGATCGGTCAAACGGCGTTACGATTTATTGGGACCGGTGGATACGTTTATTTGGACGCGGGAACGACGGTTCTTCCACTCGCGCAGCGGTTGAATAAACTCCGACATGGTTCGATTCATTTCATTACCAACGACGTGGCCATTGCCCTGACGTTGGCGAGGCAGGAACTCAATCATACCTTGTTGAGTGGGCGGATTCATCCGGTTACTCAGACGATCAGCGGGCCGGTGAGTGTGTCGCAAATTACAGAATACCATTTCGATGTTTGTTTTATTTCGGCAGATGGCATCGGGGCTGAATATGGAATTACCTGTTCGCTTAACGACGAGGCCTGCTTGAAACGACAGGCGATGAGGCAATCGGTTTGCAAGGTCCTGCTGGCGTCCAGCGGCAAGTGGGAACGACGGTTGGGATCGCGGATCGGTTCTCTGGAGAATTTTGATATGTTTATCACGGAAAAGGCTACCCCTTCGGAAAAAAGGGCGTGTCGAGGTAAAGGTGTCACTCTTGTTTTGGCGGACGATACCGAAACTGGGAAATCATCAAACGGTGGGAAAAGTAAATACACAGGGAACAGGAAAAATTGAAAATACATCTCGAAAACATTGATAAACTGAAAATAGGGGTTCTGGGTGACTTTTGCGTTGATGCATACTGGCTGCTGGATGAGACCAGGATTGAATATTCAGTCGAGACTCAAAAACCGACTCATGCCGTGTGCCGGCAAAGCTACAGCCTCGGCGGGGCAGGCAATGTCATCAATAATCTCATTGCCTTGGGCTTGGTCGAGGTCAAAGCCTTCGGCGTCATCGGCGACGACGTCTTCGGTCGGGAGATGCTCGATCTTCTGCAACGCCAAAAGGTCGATACGTCCGGCATGATTGTTCAAAAAAACGGCTGGGACACCAACGTTTACGCCAAGCCCTACGTGGATCTGGTGGAAAAGGAGCGGATCGACTTCGGGCGATTTAATATCATATGTCCTGCAACGGCGGACAGACTGTTGGCCACTCTTGAACGGGTGATAACCAATCTAGATGGTTTGATCATCAATCAACAGCTTCGCCAAGGCATCCACAGCGAATACATGATCGAGGGTCTGCAAAAAATAATCGACCGCCATACCGACAAGACGATTCTGCTCGATACCCGCGACTTTTCGGACCGCTACCGTAACGTGGTCTGCAAGCTCAATGCCGGCGAGGCCGCCTGGCTCTGCGGACAAACCCGCGAGGTCGGACCGGCCATCGGGGTTGAGGAACTCATCGGCTATGCCCGTAGTATTTACTCCAACACCCACCGACCGGTGGTCATTACCCGTGGGGACCGCGGCATTTTTGGTTTCGACGGTCGCGACGTCTGCCAGGTGCCCGGCATCCTAATCGTCGGTGATACCGATCCGGTGGGCGCAGGCGATACAACCGCCTCGGCCATCACAGCCGCCCTGGCTGCCGGACGGTCCTTGGCTGAGGCCATTGAAATTGGAAACTTCGCCGCCGCTGTGGTCGTTCAAAAACTCCGTCAGACAGGTACCGCCAGCCCACCCGAGATTCTGGCCTTGGCCGCCGAGTACGATTACGTTTATCGGCCGGAACTAGCCGAGGACATCCGCCAGCGGCGGTTCTGGTCCGATTCGGAAATTGAGATCATCGCCGCTGAACGCAATTTTGGCCCAATTCGGCACGTGATCTTCGACCACGACGGAACCATCTCCACTCTCCGCCAGGGCTGGGAGCAGATAATGGAACCGGTGATGATTCAGGCGATCCTCGGCCGCCACTACCAGGATGCCCCGGAGGAACTCTATCAGCGGGTGGTCAGGCGGGTACAGGAGTACATCGACCAATCGACCGGCATCGAGACGATCGTGCAGATGCAAGCCCTGGAAAAAATGGTCCACCAGTTCGGCCAGGTCGAGGCCAAAGACATCATCGACCCGCCCGGCTACAAGCGGATATATAACGAGGCTCTGATGAACATGGTTCGTGGACGCATGGACAAGCTCCGGCGGGGCGAGCTTGATGCCGGAGACTACACCGTCAAAGGTGCCGCTCAATTCCTGCGGGTCCTGTACGACCGTGGCGTGAAATTATACCTGGCCAGCGGCACGGATCATGCCGACGTCGTGGCTGAGGCGATGAGCCTGGGTTACGCGGATTTATTTGAAGGCCGCATCTACGGCTGGGCGGGTCAGGGCAGCGGGTCGGCCAAAAAAATGGTCATCGAGCAAATCTTGCGGGAAAACCGATTGAGCGGTGCGCAACTGGCTTGCATCGGCGACGGACCGGTGGAACTACGGCTGGCGAAAAAAGTGGGCGGGCTGGCCCTCGGCATCGCCAGCGACGAGGTCCGACGCTACGGGATAAATTATTCCAAACGCACGCGGTTGATCAAGGCCGGTGCAGATATCGTCATCCCAGACTACTCGCAACAGGTCCTTTTTTTCTTGCTACTCGAACGCCAGAGAATTGAACTTCAAATTGAGTAAATCACCTATTTGAAAGTGGCTAGTGGTTTTCTTGGCGAATTTCGCCCAAAAGGCAGCTAAAATACACCGTATTATATCTCCAACTTATTTTAGGAGTTTGATCATGATTGGCCTGCATTTAGATCTTAAATGGACAATGTATCGGAGGGAGTTTTTTCAGAAGATTGTCCGGTATGTACATGAGTTAGGGATGGATACCATTCTGCTGGAATTTGAAAATAAAATATTTATCGAACGATTTAGGCCGGCGATTCATCCGGATGCCTGGTCAGCCGAAGATTTAAAATGGTTTCTTCGGCTTTGCCATAAATATGGCATTACCGTTATACCCAAAATTCCTTTGCTGGGTCACATGGAATGGATTTTGCAATGGCCTTGGTGGGCTCATTTGCAGGAGCACTTTGATCGACGGGAAATATGTCCATCCCATCCCGAAACCCCTGGTTTCGTGGCTCGGCTTTTGGAGCATATCTTAACACTTTTTCCCGACGCCCCGTTTATTCATCTAGGGGGTGATGAAACATTTTCTTTGGGTACTTGTTCACGATGCCATGATAGCGGCAAACCGAAAAGCGAATTATACATGGATCATTATTTCCCTCTTTTCAATCAGGTTCGGGCTGCCGGTAAGCGACCGATGATTTATGGCGATATGATTTTGGCGCACCCGGAAATAATCACAAAACTACCCCGTACAGTGATAATCTGTGATTGGGATTATAGCTCAGGAGCCTTTCCGGGTCGCACTGTCTGGGGTTACAATCCCGTCGGATCGCCCGACGAGTTAAAGAAATTGCCTCCCCCTCTCAAACGATTTCGGAAATATTTTATCGACAGGGATGGAACATTAACGACGTTTCCGTATTCTCTTTTCCTGAAAAAAGAGGGATTCGAAGTGGTTCTCATGCCTTCCGCCCGATGTTTGGGCGATCATTACTGTGCACCGCGGACTTGGCTTCATGTCCGTAATGCTCATGCCGCAGGAAGAAAAGCCGCCGATTTGAATCTGACCGGCATGATTATCACTTCATGGGCCATTCGTTTCAATCACCTGCAGACCAATTGGCCGGCTATTGCGGCGGGGGCATGGAGTTATTTCGAACCACAAACGCAACTATCGCAACTCAGCGAACGGTTTGCCCGTCAATTTTGGGGTTTGGATTGCCCTGAAGTATTCGACATTTTAGACTTGTTAAGCCCGGAACTGCCGGATTTACATGCAGGAACGGCGGACCCTTATCCACCCAATATCGTGCATAAATATATCCAACATCTTTACAAGGATACCGAGTCAAAAGCATGTAAATTTGTCGAACAAAAATTAGCGGAAGTCAGAAAATCATATACGTCGGGATGGAGGCAATTGCATCGGCTTAAAAATAAAATCAGACGGAATCGGGATATATATGAGCATTGGTTACTGGCGGCAACAACGTTGAAACATAAAGCCCAAACCACTCCAGATTTAATCAGGTTGGTACAAGGCCGAAAAATTCCAAGTGGAAAACGGAAGCAAATCATAAAGGAAATAGATGAATTATGGAGGCGATATCAAGACGTTTTTGGTAAAACCATGTTGAAAGCTTCCTGTGAAATGGAAATTCAACTGCGTTTTAGTGAGGCGAGAGATATATTTAAAAATACCGTTTCATAAACAAGCAAATCGCGTTCAATACATTATAAGAAACCAGGGGAAACCATATCCGTAGGTTTCCCCTGGTTAAAGTGAGCGTATCCGCTACCGTATGAACACTAATTTCCTTCTACCGAGACGTACAAATCGATTGCGCCACCGGTTTTGTTTTGTACCTCGTATCGGGAATTTCCTGCGCTGTAGTAAAAATTAATCCTACTGGTCGTCCCAGCGGTAATTGAGAACTTGCTACTAGGATCACTGATCTTCACGGTTGCGTTAGAAGCTCCTCGCTGCACGAATGTGCCCAGATAACGATTGGTCAGGTCCATAATCGTAACAAAACCGCTGTGCGAGAGTAACGGAGCTGTGCCATTGTTTGCCAAAGAGACAAAATTCGACTCATTTCCCATGTCCCCGCGGTTACCTATAACCCTGTTTCGTGCACCTCCATCTGAGTAGTTATATGTGCCATTGGGTGTTATCATATTCCCAATGACAAGGTTATCATTGGCGTTCGTAAGAATGTGAATCCCCTGAAGTTGCCGCTTAGCCGTATCCGCCCTACGCCGAGAGACGTTATTGGCAATTACATTATTGCAACTGGTACCCTCGATGAATATCCCAAAGTAAGTACTGGTGTCGTTGTCGTCATTGTCCTCACAGACATTTCCAATAATGGTATTCCCCGGTGCGTCACATAAGTAAAGGCCATTCTTAATATTTTTTGAAGCAATGTTCCCGGAAATGGTTGAGCCGGCTGTCATAATGCCGAATCCTGATGCCCAACTTGATCCGTCATTCCCATAGCCGTTACCAATGGCTGTATTACCCGTCATCGCAATTCGATCCGTCGCATCTGTGGTTGTAGGTTCTACGCGAAACCCCGACCAGCCGTTGTTTTTAGCAATGTTTCCAGAAAAAGTAGCCCCGACGGCGTTCGTTATAGCGAAACCACACTGAGTATTATTCTCTGCAACATTACCTGTAAAAGTCGAATCGGTTGACGGATTATCACCGATAAAAAATCCTGATGAGGCATTGGATCGAGCAATATTATTTGCAACCGCGAAACGCAACGATCCGTCGATCGAAAAACCATGTCCTATTGTAGTGGATGTAGCTCCGGTCGCGATATTTCCAGACACAACGCCATCCGTGCCGGTTGTAGCTCCTCCGGCTGGATCTCCTCCGATACAATAATCTTGTGCACTGATCACGCGGTTGTAAAGAATGCGTGGTCTGGCGGCAGAATTACTCCAGAGGATTCCATTACTGGCATTCGTAATTGTGTTACCAAGAACTTCTATATCAGAACCTCCTTGAATATGAATACCGATTAGGGAAGTGCCACTCGATGTTAGTATCCGAGAATGCCGTATTACGCCATATTGTGCTGTGGTTTGGAATCGTACCGGACGTCGGTGATTTTTGAGTTCAACATTGTCGATCAGAACATTAGTGCCGGCCACATCAATTCCGTAAGTCGAATCATTCGCTCCGTTAATGAAGCCTGTGGCGGTCAGATCGCGGACAAGCACATTGGATGCACTAGACGGAATTGTTATAACTGTCAGATAAACTTGCCCGCTATCGCTTGCCGATTGAAGTATGGTTGCTCCTCGACCGGCTCCAACCAGGGCAACATTACTCTTCAAAGTAATCGCCGTATCTGTATAAGTACCCGGAGGCACCACCACGATACCGCTCGTGATGTTGTCGATTGCGCTCTGAATCGATGCGCCCGTCTTCGCCGAAACAACAATAGATTGTCCGTTGATGGGAACCCAGTTGGATCCGTCATCAAGCCAAATGCCTTTTGCGTCGTCCGTAACGCAAAGGAGGCGGCCAAGGGTTCCTGCGGCAGGAAGATTCGCTTTCGTTGAGTTATCGACGACGATGTTGGCACAGAATGCGATTTGAACTGCACTTACTAAGACACCCGTAATAACCATCTGCGTTTTGTTCTTTCTAAACATTTTACATCTTCCTTTCTAACAAATAAAATTTTCTGCCTGTATAAACTCATCCCAAAAGTCGCTGAAATTCTATTTTGGTGTCATACCACCTCCTTTCTTCCACCCTATTCCTTTCAAAACGGTCGTTTTTGGTATCTGAATAATCTTCGCATGGTATCCTATAAGTGTCTTGCTGGTATCCTTTGATGAGACACTTAATTTAATCGTTGAAAAAGTGATGTCAACAAAAATCTTTTAAAATCTTTTCAGGTATACAAAAGCCAAATAACGCCCCAATTTATTTGCTATACATGTAATGAATAAGAATTGTTGACTTAGATTTTTATTTCTAAAAAAGCTCTTTCTGTAAAAAATAAATATTGACAAGGCGGTTTCCTTTTGCTAGACTAAAAGAATACCAGAAAGGAACAATATGGTAGCCACGCTTGGAAAAAAGATTGCACAACAGATCAAAGAACATATTTCTTCAGGGATATATCCGCCAACGAGTGATTTGGAATCAGAACGTGACCTGTGTTTGAAGTATCGAGTTTCCAGAAAAACCATCCGAAAAACGCTGGCAATACTGGAGCAGGATGGTCTGATTAAAAGATTACCACGGCAAGGGGCGGTTGTTACCGATCAGGCGAATAAATTACTGAAAAGAACTTCCACCAAACATGCCCTCATGTTTATTCGATGGAGTAATTACCGACTGGAAACTTGTCTGGCCAAAGGCATTTTGCAAATGGCCCAGCAGTATGAAGATCAGCCGGTTTTGGTGGATGCCCGATGTTCTCACCAGCGATTTCTTGATGCCATTTATCATCCTCCTGAGGGGGTTAAAGGTTTGCTTCTGATGGCCTTCAATCACCCAAGTTATGAGGAAGCGGTCAATAAAGCCAATCAGCAGGGTCTTAAGATCATTTTCCTGGACCGTATTCTACCTTCCTTCGATTTTATTAGCAGCGTAACGGCAGACAACTTTTCCGGGGCCTATCAAGTGACGGATCATTTGATCAATACCCATAATCTGCCTGTGTATCACATCGGTTTCACGGATCAACCGAGTTCGGCTCATGACCGTTACCTGGGTTGGATTGAAGCTATGGAGACCCACGGGTTCCGAAATTGGAACGAATATTTGTTGGACATCAAGATCGAGGAATATAAATCGTCCGAGTATCCTCAAACCAGTTGGGAAGAAGGATACAAGTTGAGCAAGCGAGTATTCCAGTCAAAATCGGAGGATAAGTTCTGCTTCTTTGTGGTCAATGACGTCTTGGCCGAGGGTGTTTACAGGGCGGCTCAGGAATGTGGAATGACCGTGGGCCGCAATGTGTTTATGGTGGGTTTCGACGATCTTCCGTTCTGTAAACGGTTGGATCCACCGCTCAGCAGCGTCTATCAACCCATTGAACAAATCGGTTTCGAGGGAGCAAAGCTTCTTTATGGGGAACTGAATAATAATCTTTCCGGGCCCATACATAAAGTTTTACCAGTTAGCTTGAAAGTGAGGGAATCCTGTACGGGAAAAATTCAATAGCGGTTTCATCATTATTAAAAGTCCAGATGGAAGGAAGAGAGGAGAGGATTGAAAAGTTGGAATGAGCAAAATGAAAAAGTAACGTGCGTTGCACATTTTGCTCAGGAATTTACCTTTTATTTTTTTAAGGAGAAAAGGTATGAAGACGCAAAAGATGATTTTGGGTGTTTTTGTGGTGTTATTGGGTCTGAGCAATCTGACGTTGGCCACCTCGTCGGAGATTATTACCACATCCAGTTACGGAAACTGGGGGGCGAATCCGTCGTATTACTACAATGATGTCTGGAATGGGGTTCCCCTGACCGGACCCAATTATCGGGAACGCGTAGAATTCAACGCCGACGGTATTTGGCAAGTTCAGGGACTGGCGATCGGCGATGCGAGCAACGATGGGACCAGGAACGTCTATACCGCCAAATCGTACAGCGGGTACGCGCAGATCAATGAATGGGACTATGCCCCGGGGTCCGGTACGTTGAGCAATCCGCATCAGATGTTTTTGACCCTGGAGCCCTCGGTTTACAAAACCCGCGGGATCGCGGTGGGCAACGCCGACAACAGCCCCGATGGGAGGCAGGAGTTGATCTGGGCCCGGCAGGATGGCGGGAACACCTATATTTTCGCCGACGACTGGAACGGCACTGCCTTATCCAACCAGCGGATTTTGTGGGGACCGAACTCCGACTACAGCATCTACGGAGTAGCTGTAGGAGACTCGAAGAACAGCGGACAAAACGACGTCCTGGTGGCTTATGGTTCGTCATCGGTCATGGTCGTGGACCGATTTCGATGGATTGGAGGCACCCTGGTGGGTCAAGATAGACTCTATCAAACACTCGAGCCGGACACCTATAAAATCCAGGCCTTAACGGTCGGGGACGCCAACGGCGACGGCCAGAACGAGGTTCTGCTTTCCATGGGCGTGCCGGGTGCCTACTGGCAAGTGAAAAGCTTGAGCTGGAATGGTTCAAGTTCGAGCTGGGATTGGGCAGATGCTCGGCCTACGCAGCTTTGGGAAGGAGACAATGGAATGGGTACCTACGTCTCCGGATTGGCCATTACGCCAGTTCCGGAACCGACGACTGTGCTGCTGTTCCTGAGCGTGTTGACCGGCTTTGTCGTACGTCGTGGTCGAGCAGTATAAATAATAAACGGCGAATTTCGTGTAGTTTTTTTGCAGGCCCGGTTCGGAGCCGCCGGACCGGGCCTGGAAGAAATGTTTAAATGTTTAAAGGAAAGGGAAGTATTATGAACTCCAAATCCTGTCGTAGATTTTATGTTCTCTTGGTTCTAGCCGGGTTATTCCTGATGGCCGCGACCCCCATTGCCTCGGCGATTGATCATTCGGTCGGGACCAACCCCATCCGGTATTACAATCCGGCGAGCGGGATCCAAACGTCCTACTTCGGTTTCGGCTGGTACAACATCGGGCTGACCTTCGGGACCAGCGAGATGACAGAAATAGCGACCAGCGGCTCCCAAATGATTCTTCTGAGCGAGGTTCCCGATCCGAGAGGGATGGAGCCGGCCCTGGTGGCCAAGTTCGATCAGGCCCAGAGCCTGGGGTTGAAAATTGTGGTGGCGACCCAACGGGCATCCGGCTTGCTGATCGGGGTAAACCCGAGCGATCCTTCAACGTATCAGCCGCTCTCGGCCCTAGTGAACCTGCTCAAGAACCACCCCGCCCTTCTCGGCTGGATGATCGGAGACGAGAACGAGCTATATTCGGAGGTGCCCCTGCAGGACGTGATCGATACCGCCCAGGTGATTCACGCCCTGGACCCGAACCATCAAGTTTTCCAGAACTTTTCTTCGAATAGTTCTCAGGGAACTGTGCTCAACTATATGAACGGGACCAACGTTTTGGGTATGGACCTATACAATGCCTATGACTGGACGCCGGAATTTGGCGGTTGCGGAACGTACCTGACTAAGGTTCAGCAGTTTGTGGCAACGGCCGTAGCGCAGGGCTACCCCTATGTCCAGGTGACTCAAGGCATCGGGCCCGATCTGGGCGTCCTGTCCAGCCTTCGGTTCCCCACCGCCGCAGAATACCGCTGGAGCGTCTTTGCCCCGCTGGCCTCGGCCGGGGCCCGTGAAATCCTGAATTTTACCTATGGCAACTCTGACGGCTGGTATTCCGATCCCAGTGCGTTTCCCAATTTCCGAGATAACATCGTCAAGCCGGTATTCCAGGAATTGGCCGGCATCAAACACGCGATGGAGACCGGATACAACGTGGGAACGGTCAACTTGGCCTGGAGTGAACCGGGATGGAGCGAAACTTACAATCGAATTTCCCAATTGTTGTTATACGACGATGAGAAAAATCAGTACTACCTGATCGTCACCAACAATGGCTCCGATACGAAAGACGTAACCGTAACCGTGTCGAATCTTCCCGTGGGGATTCCCAGCCTGAATGCACTGGTTTCCAAGACGGGGGAAACCATTGCGGTTACGGATTTGGGGGGGGGAAGTTACCGCTTTACCGATACCCTGGGTAATCATGAAGTAATCCTTTATACACTAGGAGAATTTTCCGCGAGTTCTACGATTATTACCACATCCAGCTACGGAAACTGGGGGGCGAATCCGGCGTATTACTACAATGATGTCTGGAACGGGGTTCCCCTGACTAGCCCTAATTATCGGGAGCGTGTGGAATTCAACGCCGACGGTATTTGGCAAGTTCAGGGACTGGCGATCGGCGATGCGAGCAACGATGGGACCAGGAACGTCTATACCGCCAAGTCGTGCAGCGGGTACGCGACGATCAACGAATGGGACTATGTTCCGGGTTCCGGTACGTTGAGCAATGCGAAGCAGATGTTTTTGACCCTGGAGCCTTCGGTGTACAAGACCCGCGGGATCGCGGTGGGCAACGCCGACAACAGTCCTGACGGGACGCAGGAGCTTCTCTGGCTTCGGCAGGATGAGGGGAACACCTATCTTTTTGCCGACGACTGGAATGGCACCAGCTTGTCCAATCAGCGGATTTTGGCGGGACCCACGGGTTCGCCCTACGTGTACTACGCCGTGGCGGTAGGCGACGCGACGAACAGCGGACAAAATGATATTCTGCTGGCGTGGGGTGCGACCGACTCATACACAGTGATCGACCGCTATCGGTGGGATGGGAGCACCCTGGCGTATCAAAGCAGACTTTGGACCACGCTTGAACCGAATGTCTATAACATCACGGCCTTAACGGTCGGGGACGCCAACGGCGACGGTCAGAACGAGGTTCTGCTTTCCATGGGCGTGCCGGGGGCCTACTGGCAAGTGAAAAGCCTGAGTTGGAACGGCTCGAGCTGGGATTGGACAGATGCTCGGCCTACGCAGCTTTGGGAGGGAGACAATGGAATGGGTACCTACATCTCCGGGCTGGCCGTGCTCCCATCAGCCTCAGTCGGCGGGGACAACGGGACCCTTCAGGTAACTCCCGGTTACCGGACCGTAACCTCATCGGCCGGAAGCACGACGTTTAGCGTTCAAAACGCGGATGGCGGGAGCATGGGCTGGACGGCGGCCGTCGTGGAGGGTAGCGGTTGGCTGTCGATCCCTTCAGGCGGCAGCGGGACTGATAACGGAACCATCACCGTAAGTTTCACGGCCAACACCGCCAATAGTCCGAGGACCGGCACAATTCGCGTGGCGGCCCCGGGTGCCACCGGAAGTCCGAAGGATGTTACGGTGACCCAGGGAAGAAACCCGGCTCTGCCCCTTGCTGCCGGCCAGGAGACCCTCCGGGGTTTCTCCTACGGACCGTGGGGCGTGGCGATCCCCGGCCAGACTTATTTTGATGTCTTCAACAACCTGCCTTTTGACGGAACCACTTATCGAGAACGGATTTATGCCACCGTGGAAGGCGTCTATGCGACCCAGGGTCTGGCAACGGGTGGCCTGGAGAATTCAGGAACCAACAAGGTCTGGCAATCGACCAAAACAACCGGCTCCATTGTTCTATCCGAGAATGACTACGTGCGGGGCACGGGCGCTCTGACCAACGGACGGAACGTCTGGGTCAGCTTGGATCCGGCCAATTACGATACTCGTGGAATTGCCATCGGAGACGCCGACAATGACGGGATCCAAGAACTGATCTGGGCCCAGCGAGCCGGAAACGTGGAGCAGGTGGTCGCCTATACCTGGGACGGCACGAACCTCGGCTACAAAGGTACGCTTTATTCCACCAGCGATGGTTCCCGGTGCTATGGCGTATCCGTAGGCGATGCCGATAATGATGGGGTAAATGACGTGGTCCTCGCCTGGGGTGTTCCGGATGGGCCGGTCACAATCTACAAGTCCCACTGGGACGGCATGACCTTCTCCTGGGGCGATACCATATTCAGTCGGGAATCCGGTTACAAAGTGCTGTCGGTGGCTGTAGGCGACCCGGATAACGACAATGTAAATGAAGTACTGATCTCCTGGGGTTACCCGACAGCCTACTGGATCGTCGACGGCTTGACGTGGAATGGCGCCAGTTGGGATTCGACAAGGGTTTCCACGGAGTATGTAGTGGACGGACAAGGGTACTACACCGTTGCCCTGGCCATCGGAAACGCGGACAATGCGCCGCCCTATTCCACCGTTGACTTGGCAAGGGTGCTGGCGGCCATGGACTCCAAGGTCGGAGACCCAAGCTACAGCCCGCTAGCGGACGTGGACGGCGACGGTGAGGTCACCTCGACCGACTTGTCGATCGTCCTGGCTGGCATGAATTAAAGCATGATAGGGGCACGGCATGCCGTGTCCTCCTCACAATCGCGGCGGTCCGCCCCATCGTGGACCGCCGCAATGAAAAGACGTAGACAAGTAGATAAATGAGTAGATAAATGAGTAGATAAAGAGAAGATGGTGGGCATGGAGCAACCGCTCGGAAGGATGTAATATGCGAAATCAAAAATGTTTTACTCTGATTGAGCTGCTCGTGGTGGTGGCGATCATTGCGGTGCTGGTGGCCATACTTTTGCCCGCGCTGAGCGCAGCCCGGGAAAGCGCACGACGAGCCGTGTGTGCGAATATTCCCCGACAAATAGGCTTGGCTTTGTCTCAATATGCGCAGGCGGATCCGAGGCAGGTATATCCGGTCGGGGGAATTACCGGGTGGAATTCTAATCCTCCGTCCTCCTCCAACAACGATCATTTGAATGTGGTTTTCCGGGTGCTGAAATCGCTTTACGAAACCAAATACTTCCTAAACTGGCAGTTATTCTGGGGATGCCCAACGTATACCTCTGCTGGAAAATCTGCTGTTGGAACTCCGCCGGCCAGTGTTGTTAGCGCAACAGACGGCAGTAACGCCGATTACTGTTGTTATGCCTATTTTCCGTTTTCTTCTTACGCCGTCAGCCCCCTTAATATTTGGGATAAAATGATTACGAGGCCGGACGATCCCCCAAATCTGCCTTTGATGATGGATATGGCCTTTTACCGGACGGACTACCCCATGGATTTGCGGTGCTATAGCAACCATATCGGCTGGGGTGCGGCGAACGTTGTTGTCGGGACCAACGTGCTGTTTAATGACCTCCACGTCGATTGGTTTCCCCGCGAACGATTGGTAGCTCGCGCGCTTGGAGTTTTCAGCTACTTCTTGCCGAACGTGCCAAAACCATAACCGCCTTAAACCAAGCTTTTCAGATTAGAAATAACTTTTCCAGGAGAATACCTAATGACAACAGACCCTCATTCAAAAAAAGAAGCATTAAAGGAAGTACGGTATGAAACGACCGTTCCCGACACCCTTGATCTGGCGGAACGAGCGGAATACGCGATCAACGCAATGACGGGAATGCTGGATGAGAAGCGGGACTATGAATACATGTGGTGGGTCAGCTTTGCCCCGCTGTCTGTTGTTTATCATCCGGCCACCTGGTTTGATTCAAATCCCCGGGCTGGTTGGGGGTTGGCGTTGATGCGTACGATGACTGGTAGTGATTATAAATTCGATACCGAGCAAGCCATGTTTGAATCTCTTAAATCGCGAACCGGTGAGGATGGTTTGCTCTACAACGCACCGTATCGTGAGGATGCGATTTGGCGGGGCGGTGGCCGGGGGACCGAGCGAACCACAAAGTGGCGTAAGGACGAGGAGGTGTCCGGTGTAGGCGGTAGTGCGGTCTATCTTCTGATGCTGTTGGCAAAATATGAAAAAGAGGGCGATCCTGCGATACTGGAGATGGCTCGCAAGACAGCGAATACTCTGATTAAGATTGCCATCCACAAGGATGATTACGCTTATTATCCCATGACCTGCGACGCGGGATTAGAGTGTGCCTATTTCAAGAAATCCGGCTGGTCGGACACGAAAGAAGCAGGAAGTGAGACCGACAGTCCGGAAGGAACGGTCCTTGCGTACATGGGTATTTTTGTCCATGCTCTGTGCCGTTGGTATGAGTTAATTCGGGATGAAAAAGCATTGGAACTTGCCCGAAAACTGGTCAAGTACATGCTTAAACCGGAATTTTGGATAGGCAACCTTGATTCTTGGGCAAAAGGATTCAATCAGGACTTGGTTTCGGGACACGGTGGTTTGCAACGTAAGCCTGCCGCCCTTTTCAAGGGTCACCAGTCCGGAATGGTCTATGCGTTCCAAGGGCTTATTGAGTACGGGATAGCGGCCGGTGATACCTATGTAAAGGAATGGGTGAGGCAGGCATATGAATATATGCGAAACCTCGGCTTGGCGCGATTAGGCATGTGGGGTGAGAACATCGCCAATAATATGATGCCGATGATCGCCATTAAATTGTGCGACGCGGGTTTGGGCGATTATTGGGAGGATGTTGACCAATATGTTCGAAATGCCATGGTGGAAGATCAGTTCATCGATGCGGAAGCTCTCAAAAAGCTCAGTCGGGATCGAGGTTATCCGACAGAAGTTAAATCCAAGACCATCGACCGGTATCTTAATTTTCCTCCCCCATGTACCCTGGAAAAGCCCATCACTTTGGAAAATCTATCCATCGACCGCTTCCTGGGTTCTCTGCGGTGGGCAGGTATGTGTGACCGCAAGGGAACGCTGGACCCGACGCAAAACGGTGTGGCTGCGGCTGGGCCGTATCTGGAGCCCTTTTATTTTATCTGGGAGAGCATCGTTCGATGTAAGGATAACAGCGCGCAAATCAATCTGCTTTTGAACCGGGCATCGCCCTGGCTTGACGTGGACAGCTACCTTCCGTATGAAGGAAAAGTGGTGATTCGAAACAAGACCGCGAAAAATATATCCATCCGAATTCCCTGCTGGGTGGACAGGGGGAAAATCACATGCAAGGTCCATGGAGAAAAGGCATCCTTTTTCTGGGTCGGCAATTATATGTCGCTTGCTGGTCTTAAAGGAACAGAGGTTATTACCATAGAATTTCCTATGGTAGAAACTCAGGAGACCTACTATCTAACTTCCTGGACGCTTGAAGAGCCTTGGTATCGAGTAAAAGACGCACTTCCGAAATACATTCTTCATTTCAAAGGAAATACTTGCGTAAAGGCGGAGTTTCCTAATCGGGAAAAGTTTGTCGAGGGATTCCTGATGCTCAATGCTGAAAATGTGACTGGCTATCCAGTTTATCAGAGAGAACATTATCGGCAAAATAAGGCGCCGATGAAGACGGTGAGCCGGTATGTGGCCCCAAAACTGGTGAACTGGTAAAGGGAGTATGCAAGATGCTCGAATCAAATAACCTCCTCGACCAGAATGTGGATGATTTTACCGGCGAAAATATCCAGGTGGAAAATCAGTCTATTCTTATGTCCGCCAAAACCTCGGAACCCCCTGGGCCGGGAGTAATGACCTACTGCTTTATGAAAACGCAAAATCGGCACTTCAACGCGAATTTGGCGGGAACGAACCTCTTAGAATTGACTTTTGAGGAATACAACCACGGGGAGGAGTTTCTCTGTCGGTATTTGACCCTTGACGGAGCGGCAAGAGACCAAGACGATCCCTTGAGCGGACATTATCTGATGGGGTTTTGTCTGGCCATCGGCTCCATGCCGGAACTCGTGGGAAAGAGCAACGGATCGGCGGGACGAGTGGTTCAGATTCACTTTGATTGGTATTCCAAATTGGGACTCTGGTTCACTCTCAACCGTAATATCGTTTCCGGTGATGAAGAAAAGTATCCTTATTTCGCTCGGGAGCGCGAGGGACGGATCCTTAAACGAGGCGAAATTCCGGTCTGTCCATTTATGACCAAACCCGGAAATTCCGTTAGCCTGGCCGTCAGCCGTCCGTTCGTAAATGACGTGCCCTGTGGATATCGTTGGGGGCTTGGCCTTGCCGACGATGCCAATACTTTGTTCTGGACCCTCAATGCAAAGGTGATGGATACCGTGGATATCACCGGTTTTTTCAATTCTTCTCCCGTGTGCGTGGAGAAAGGGGCTTTTATAACCATTGCGGGAGGCGGAGGCTATCGCGAGAACCTCTGGAATATCTCCGGGGTCAAGGTCAGGGTTTCAAGGTGAACAATGATTCTGATGTTACAACAATATTGGTGAAAGGAATACACAAGTGGGCTGGTGGTATTTAATCTTGGTAATTCTAGGAGCAACCCTAGTCTGGCCTCTCGGTCGATGGGCGATGAGAAAGGATGGGAATGCGCAGGTTCTAGGATTTTGGATTTCCTTAATCAGTACCCTTATCGGTTTTACATTTGTGATTCTGACGGGGCAACACTTCTGGACCTGGCAGGTTTTAGCGGCTGGCACATTATTCGGGATCGCTTATTCTGTCGGATTCTGCGTTTTGATCATGTACTGTCTGAAGATCGGCCCCGTGGGTCCTACCGTAACCATAAACAACTTGGCCATGATTTGCGGTGTGCTTTATGGCATGGTGTGGCTTAAGCCCCATATTCCGAACAGTCTTACATTCGTCGGGATCGCCGGCACGGTTTTGGCCTTAGTCTTTATAGGCCATAAATCATCTTCGCCCGATAGTGTACGTAGAATCAACCGATCATGGTTAAAATTAGTTTTAGTCGGAGGAGCGTTTTCAGGTTTTTCATTTATGGCGCAAACCTACGTGGGTATACGCTACCCCGATCAAAGTTTTATATTTGTTGCTTCCGGATTTGCTGTTTCGACTTTGATTCTGTTACCTCTGGTATTGGCCCTTCCTGATTTCTTTCATCGTAGATCGGAACGATGGGTGGGAATCTTCATGGGAATTATTAATGGTTTTTTGCTCCCGTTAACCTTCGCCGCTCTTAAACAATTTAGCGTAGAAGTCGTGTTCCCGATCACTGTGACCACTCCGATGATTCTTATGCTGCTGATGGGTCATTTCCTATATAGGGAATATTTAACCAAAACAACTTTGGCCGGATGTTGTCTGGGTATACTTTCCGTAGGCATTCTTGCATGCAGCCGATGAGTCTAAAATACAAATAGGTTTTAAATTTCTTAAAAATGAAAGGAACGCTGGCTATGAGCAAAACGGTTGTAGCTATCTTGGGATTTGCATTGTTGTTTATCCTCTTTATGAGGGTGCCTGTCAGTATGGCCGAATCTTTTATCCCTGTCTTCGAAGGTCGATGGGCCGCCGAAAAGCCAAAGATTGATGGTCGGTTGGATGATCCCTGTTGGCAAGAAGGCACACCCGTTAATACTTTCTGGTTGGTCGATGGTTCTGCGAAGCGTACTAATGTTGCTTGGGCAAGGGTGGCGTATGATGATGACAATATCTATATTTCCTACAAAATAAAAGCCGATAACACTTCAGGTCTCGGAAAAGGATCCAAAGTTCGAGATGTGGATGTATGGGGCGGCCCACATGTTCAAATATTTCTTCAACCCAGTAACAGTTCCAGTTACTACACATTTACACTTAATTCCGCCAATACCCGGCATGACGAAAAAGATTTCATCGAAAGCTGGAACGGCCGATGGGATAGTGCGGTTTTTATCGCACCGGACCAATCATACTGGCAGGTGGAGATTGCCATTCCCTATGCAACTTTGGATTTATGGAGTAGACCTCAGACACCGTGGCGAATGAATCTAACGTGCGGGGTGGTCCTGGCCGGTAAGACGGAGTACTTAACCTGGTCTCCCGCTTTTGGCAATTTTCATTGTCCAGATCTGTTTGGAAAATTGATTCTTAAAAACGGGAAATGGGAAAATTTCCAATATCTTCTAACTCCCGTCGTCAACCCGGACGAAAGAGGAGAACTTCAATTTTGCACGCACGTTAAGGCGGCCCAATCTATCACATGCGAACTGGTTGGACTGTTGAGGTCCCCGGATGGTGGAATGATCTCCCAGAACCATTCTCTGAGGCTGATGGAGGGGATGGATACCTTTTTTAAATTTCCGTTTAAGGTGAACCGGGAGGGGAGATATGAATTTACGGTAACCTTGAAAAATCCAAAGACAAAACAAATTGTCGCGGAACGCTGGTTGACGGTTGAAGGACCTCCGGCCCTCGAGGCTTGGTTGGACCGGTCGCTGTATATTCACCAAAAGGAGGCAACATTAACGATTAAGTCAAATTACCCGGATTCGACCGTTAAGGCCTGCAAGGTGATTATGCAAAATGCCAATGGAAATAAAATCGTAAACATTCCGATGGCCGGATTCAATAAGAACTCATTGGCTAAGATCAACCTGCCAATCGACAATCTGACGGTGGGTCAATACACGGTCTCGGTCGTGCTTGAAAACCATAAACCCCTGATCTGTACGCTCAAGAAATTAGCCCCTCTGCCGGGGACGATCTCCTACGATGATCGCGGAGTATTGTATAAAGATGAGACGCCGTTCTTTCCTATCGGCCTCTATTACTTTCGTGAATATGCAGGGAAAGACAAGAGTCTGTTGACCGAGTTTGCAGACGCGGGGTTTAATACCATAATCGAGGAGTGGGTGGATTCCGGAATGTATGTCCGTGAAATGAAAGACTGGGAACAAAAAGGAATAAACCAGATTGCCAGTGTTCAGAATGAAATAAATTTATCGAGTATGCGAAATGACGGTCATACACCGGAAAACAAAATTAATGAACGAGTCGAGGCCATCGTAAAATCGGTCGCCGACAGTTGTCCTACCAATCTTATCGCATGGTATGTCTATGATGAACCTGGGGTCTCTACTCTCGAATTGGTTCAAAAATGGGCGAAATTAGTCGCCCGTAACGATCCCCGACACCCGACACTTGTTACCCTATGGACCGCGATGCTCTATGAACATTTTGGAAAAATAACGGATATTCTTGCCATCGATCCATATCCCGGTTTTCCCGGCGGAATTTTATCAAGGGTATCTACCTATACGGAAGAAGCACATCGTGCCGTGCGTGGACGTAAGCCGGTCATTGTTGTCATACAGGCGTTTGGTGAACCGATTGGTAATCCAAAGGGACTGTTGCCGACGCCCGCGGAGATTCGTTGCCAGACATACTTGGCCTTAGTGAAGGAAGCACGAGGCATCCTATTTTTCTCCTACAGCTATAACGGACCTATGAAAACTGCTCATCCCGAACATTGGAAGGAAATGAAACGATTGGCCACTGAGATGCGGGTGCTAGCGCCAATTCTGGTCAATACGTCTGGCAAACTTGAAGTTAAGCAGTCCCAGCCTCAGATACTTACCCGGCTTATACAGCATGATAAAATCGCCTATATGTTGGCGGTAAATTCTCTGCGTACAAAGGCTAGCAATGTTCAATGGCAGACAAGAGGATTTAAGGACGGAGTACTGGAAGTGGTGGGGGAAAATCGTAACATTGAACTTAAGAACGGTAAGTTTAGCGATCATTATGAACCTCTGGACGTGCATGTGTACCGTCAAATTAATCTGAAATAATAAGTACGAAAACAGCTATTTGTGATGTGTGAGTTTCAATGATTTTAAGGACCATTGTATGGGTAAACGCGATAATTTTATGCGTTACGTGGCTTATGGCGGCAAGCCGATTTGTTCCCCGCAGATCGGGGGCGGTGCAGGGTTTGATACCAGGCTGGTCGGTAAAGAGTGGATTTCTGAGACAACTCTTGAGGATACTCTCGGGGTTGTCAGGCAATTTGATATTGTTCCATTGATCAACATTGGGCTTTGCGATTTAGGTGAATGCAATCCAAGTCTCAAGTGGGAAGAAACTATCCTGCAACAAAATGGGCGGATTGAACGAGAGTATCGGCTGTCAACACCGCAGGGAATGCTTTTTAAAAAAAGTATTGAGGAAAAATTCTCACCGCCCTTCAGCGTGAAATATTCTGTGCAGACCGCGGATGATTTACGCGCGTTTGAGTATTACCTCGATGGTGCAAAAGAATGCGATTTTTCCGTCGTGACTGAATTTACTAAAGATGTTTCCGAAAGGATTGGTCAGACGGGGGCCTTGTGTGTCCAGTGGGCAGTTCAGCCATATGAACTTTTATGTTTTCCCAATACCGTGGATACGGTCATGTTGGCTCAAGATTGCCCGTCTCTGTTTCGTAAGCTGATGGATAAGATTGTCATTCTGGATGAAAAACTATTCGACGCCGTGGCCCGGGGCGGAGCGGATTTTATATTTCTTGGCGCTCCAGGCGTAGAAATGATTTCTCCAACGTATTATGATGATTATATTATCCCTTATTCACAACAAGTATCAGCAAAGGCTCATTATCACGGGTTAAAGGTTTATTCGCACATATGTTCCCCTATCGAACCTTTTCTGAGTATGGGATTTTATAATCGTATGGGCATTGATCTTTTTGAAACCTTAAGCCCATCGCCGGTGGGAAATATTATTTCATTGAAAGATGCAATGAATAAGATCGATCCAGGGATTTGTACAAGGGGAAACCTTGGACTTGATATTTTGTTGAACGGTACCACCGAAGCCGTGAAAGAAGAAACTCAAAATATTATGGAAGCCACTCAAGGCCGGAAGCACATGGTTGCCGCCAGCGATTATCTGTTTTTTCAAGTCCCGGAGGAAAATATACGGACTATGGCGGAGGCGGTAAATTCCTGGAGAGCCCACACCGGAGATTCAAATGCATTGGATTGATTGGTCGATAATTATATTTTCCATGACAGTCGTGCTGATAGTTGGTCTGAAGGTCCAAAAGTACGTGCAAGGGGTTTCTGACTTTCTGGCGGCCGGGCGGGCGGCGGGTCGGTTTCTGGTCTGTTCGGCCAGTTCCATGGCTGGTACGGGTCTCATCAGCATTGTCGCCGTCTTTGAATTGTATTACAAATCGGGTTATGCCGTTGGCTGGTGGGGAGCGATTGCCACGCCGATATTTCTCTTTTTGAACCTTTCCGGGTACTTGATCTACCGCTACCGCGAGACCAGGGTACTAACCATGGCTCAGTTCTTTGAAGTTCGCTACTCCAAGCGATTTCGTATCTTTGCCGGCATACTGGCTGCCGTCTCCGGGATCGTCAACTACGGAATCTTTCCCGCTGTTGCTGGTCGGTTTTTTATCTACTACTGTGGTTTTCCGAATCATGTATCCATCGTGGGTTGTCATGTTCCCATGCTGGGTATTCTGATGGGGGTCTTTTTGTCTATCGCCCTTTCAATCACCCTGTTGGGTGGGCAACTGACGGCCATGGTGACCGATGCCGTTCAGGGTTTATTCAATTATCTGATGGTCGTGGTGGTGGCGACATTCCTATTGTATCATTTCGGACCTATGAACATCTATCAATCTCTGAGCCATACCGAACCAGGTAAGTCTCTGCTCAACCCTTTCGATACCTTTAAACTCGAAGATTTTAATCTTGCGTTTATCATCATCAGTATCATTGGGGGTGTGTATTCGATGATGGCATGGCAGGGTAACCAAGGCTTTAACTGCTCGGCGGCCAGTCCTCACGAGGCCAAAATGGGGAGAATTTTGTCTAGTTGGCGCGACGGGTGCCAAGGTCTTATGATCGCACTTTTGGCCATGTGCGCCTATGTCTTCATGCATAATAGCCACTATATCACCCAAGCCTCCGGTATTAATGCGACCTTAGGTACGATCTCCAATTCTCAAATCCGTGAGCAGATGCTCGTTCCCGTGGCCATCAGCCACATGCTGCCCGTAGGTCTGAAGGGCGTCTTCGCTGCCATCATGTTCTTCCACATGATTACCACCGATACCTCTTATCTTCACTCGTGGGGCGCCATTGTTATTCAAGACTGTATTTTACCATTCCGAAAGAAACCCTTTACGCCTCGTCAGCACCTCTGGCTATTGCGATTTTCTATTGCCGGAGTGGCAATGTTCGGGTTCTGGTTCAGCATGCTTTTCAAGCAGACCGACTATATACTGATGTTTTTCGCCATTACTGCGGCGATTTACCTCGGCGGAGCGGGTTCTGTCATTGCCGGAGGGTTGTATTGGAAGAAAGGTACTACGCCCGCCGCCTGGTCTGCCATGATTACGGGATCGGGACTGGCGGTCCTGGGAATTTTGCTCCAACTGTTCTGGAAAAAGCTAGTCCCTTACTTAATCGAACAATTTCCGCAGTATGCCGCATACCTGACTGCCCATGCGGAGAAATTTCCCATCAACGGTCAGTGGCTGTGGTTCTTTGCCATGGTCTTTTCGGTAAGTGTCTATATTATTGTCTCGCTGATCACGTGCAAGGAAGATTTCAACATGGATAAGATGCTTCACCGAGGCCGTTACGCTGTGGAGACTCCGGCAGAAGAAAAGTCAGTAAATTCCAAGGCACCTGGGAGGCTTAAGATTTATTTAGGCATTGACGAGAAATTTACCCGCGGTGACCGAATATTGTCATATTCGGTTTTCTATTGGACAATGTATAACTTTGCCCTTTTTATCGGAATTGCCATTTTTAATGTTTTTCTTTACCGATGGCCGAACGCATGGTGGATTTATTACAACGTTTATTACGCACTTCCGATTACTCTGGTTGTCGGGGTGGTGACTACCATCTGGTTTACCTTCGGAACGATCGCGGACTTAAAAAAATTATTCCAAAGGCTGGCTCAGACCAAAAGAAATGTCCTTGACGATGGAATGGTCAAGGACGGCTCTAACTTAGACGAAATAGTTCCACAATCGACAAGCATTATTATTTGATGGAATGTTGGATTACGTACTAAAAAAGGCTTCTCATAAAATTCTCATGGGTTCATTATGTGAAAAGCTCTAAACCATGTCGTATGAAAGGAAGAACAATCTTATGGTAAGGATCTTATGGAGATGGATTTATTCACTTGTTGTAATCCTCCTTGTAGCTGGGAGTGCGAAATCGCAGGATTGTTTGGTGGTGAAATTTTCCGGAGCGAATCAGGCCAAGGCTGTACCACTCCTGGGGGGAGGAAGGCTCATAAGTATTGAATGGGACGCTGGTGATCCTTCGGGCATGGGACCGGCCCTTCCGGTTTGGTGTGATCTGCGGACGGCCGATGATGCAAAGATTTTGACCGATTCGGTGGCCCGGCATTTGGCGGAGCAGGGATTTTCCGGTCTCGTGGGCATGTGCACCACCTGGTACGATCCGATTAAGACCATACAGGCCAAGACGCTCCCCTGGCAAAAGGCGATTGAACGAGCGCGGGCCAAGGGTTTAAGAGATATTTATCCCATCTGGTTTTTCGGGGACAGAAATGGGACTTGGAATCCCCGTAATCCGGAGGTTCATAACGAGAGGATCTCCGACTGGTATGATGAAGCCAACTGGCAGTGGGTTTTTAAAAATTTAAACGCGACCCTGGATTTCGCCAAGGCCTTGCGGGCAAGAGGTATCTTTTTCGATATCGAAAGTTATGGCGATACCTGCTTGAATATGGAATCACCCATGAATAAAAATCACCCGGACATCAAGGAAAAGGCTTTTGAACGTGGCCGACAATGTGCGACCCTTATTCTGAACAAGCTTCCCAACGCCGAGATTCTGGTGATACCGGCCTATTACCTTTTCGGGGGGGGATATGGCGAGAAACGAGAATTAGCCACTCCTTTTATCCAGGGGATCGCAGACGTATTAGCGACACGTCAATCTGAAAAAGGCCCGGGAGGGCTGTTCTTGGGAAGCGAGGGAACCTACGGACCGATAAGGCCAATGACGGTCTCGAATATCACCAGTCATGCGAATGAATTGGAGACTCGGATTAAACAGAATTTAAGTTCAGTATTTCCCGTCCATAAAGATTATGCTCAGAGTCGTATTCGATTGACTCCCGGGGTATGGCCGCTGGGAGATTATCTTGGTGATGAAGAAGGTCCCCTGGAAGTTAGAATAAATCCGGGGGATTATGCTAATCAGCTTTTGGTCTATGAAAAGAAAAATCTCCCGGTGATCTGGGTGTATAACCAAGCTTGGCCTTGGTTTACTTCGACGTGGCAGGCCTATGCCAACTCCCATCGACGTCTGAGAAAAGCCACGCAATACAAAGTCTACCGGGTTGACCCACAGGGAAACCCGGCGCCTGTTACCCAGACTCCTCTGTTGCATTCGCGATTTTCCGAGACAGAAAATAATGCAAAATACCTTGTTCGAGCCCATCGGCCGGCCGGGCCGGAGGATGCCAATAACAATATAATAACTCCCAAAGAGTTGACGGGGGTGGCGGATGATTTTACCGGTCCACTGGGTTCCTGGTGGACGATCACGGCCAAGCCAAAGGACGGGGCTCTGTGCAGAACCGCCAATGGAAGGCTTTTTATCACGTTACGCGGAAGCCCTGCTGGTGACCAGCAGGTAGTAGTCGGTTTTAACCGCCAAAAATTCACTCGCGGCAGTGTTCGCCTAAGTCTGGAAGGCTATCAGCCGAAGGGAACGGACTACCCGGCGGGAGTGGGGTTACGGCTTTATGCCGATGAGAAACATTGGGTTCTGGTGGAGCGGGTAACAAGTCAACCGGCGAAATGGGAACCAAAACCAGGAGAAAATCGTCAATATCCTAACGGTTTTCGTCTCCGATGGAGAAATGGCGAGCAGGCGGAGCAGAGCAAGATCATCGGCTGGTTCAACTGGGGTCAGTCCGGCGAACTGGGGTTGGACTGGAACCCCGACAAGGTGACTTGGCACGTGGACAGTTTTAATTCCAGCGACTCCATGGCGATAAAATTACCCCCATGCCAAGTGGAAATTATTGCTTGGTCCCGAAAAAGTTGCGGTCTGACCGCGATAGTCGATGACTTTATTCTAACAGGAGAAGACATCAAAAAGGGGATATTGTCGGATAATCTTTTTAAAATCCGATGAAAAAGGAATACTTTATGGATAATCGAATTATTCAAAAGAAACTGCAGCTTTTACAGGAGATCGCAAACACTTCTACATTTCCCCTGGAATCCTGGCGGGTTCGGACTGCTGAGTTTCTGGAACCCAGCCAATATACATATATTGTACTGCAATACATGGTTGTAAGACAAGTGCTTGAATTTGTGCTAGCATGATCGTCAGTATGAAAATGATGGAGAATGGATATGACTCAGACATCACGAGAAATCGTTTATCGTGCATTAAAATTTCAGTCACCTGAACGTCTGCCCAGGCAAACCTGGGTTCTGCCTTGGGCGGAAAAGAAATTCTCATCGAAGCTGGCAGAGTTACGGCGAAAGTATCCAGACGATATTACCTCGGCACCGGCACCGTATCTGCCAAGTTCATGGGCACAGGGAGACCCTTACGCCAAGGGGATCAGTGTCGACGACTGGGGCTGCGTTTTTGAAAACATTATGGCTGGAGTAATCGGCGAGGTCAAAAATCCGATCGTTATGGACATCGAGAATCTCGATACCTGTCGACCACCTTATGAGAGATTGCCCCAAGATGTTGCCGCCGCGAAGGCGCAGGTCAATGACTTTTGCCGGCAGACCGATAAGTTTGTTCTGGCGGGTGCTGCTCCCCGGCCATGGGAGCGGATGCAGTTTCTTCGCGGAACGGAAAACGCCATGATGGATGTGATCTGCTCCGAGGATGAGGCGAAGAAACTTTTAGACAAAATTCATGCATATTATCTTCGCGAATTGGAATTCTGGGCTGGCACCGAGGTTGACGCACTTTTTTTCATGGACGATTGGGGCTCTCAAAATTCGCTGTTGATCTCGCCGACAATCTGGCGAAAGCTATTTAAACCGATGTATAAGGCGTATTGCGATCTTGCGCATTCGCACAACAAATTTATCTTTATGCATAGCGATGGGTGCATCAGTGAAATTTACGAAGATTTGATCGAAATCGGTGTCGATGCGATCAACTCACAGTTGTTTGTGATGGACATGGTAAAGCTGGCGAAGTTCGCGCGAGGGAAGATTACCTTTTGGGGCGAGATTGACCGTCAGCATGTTATGCCTGCTGAGGATACAATGGCCGCTCGACTGGCGGTACGGCAAATCGCGGAAAATCTCTATGATCCGCGGGGGGGGATTATTGCCCAGTTTGAGTTGGGCCCTGGCGCAAACATTGGCAATGCCTTTGCCATTTATGAAGAATGGGACCGCGTTTAAATGGGAGAAATTTATGTCTTCAACTAACTTTCGATAAGATGTTTTGCAATTTTGAATCACAAAAAGCCCACCGTTGGATCCTCGAAGAAGAGGCGAAAGTATGTGGCTTGAGCCGAAATGCGATTGGCGGTTTTTTTCGGAATATGGGAATGGCTTTTTCTTATTTCAACTTGCGGAATTACCTTCAGGGAGCCGCGAAGTAATTATTGCAAACGACCAACCTCGGAAACTTATGGCGGGCCTTTAGCCACTCGACCGCACCGATCGTCCAGAAGCGAAGGACTTCAATTCGTCCTTGACTTTTTTTCATACCTTCATAAACATCGTACTGGACTTAGAATTACAAACTATTTCGTGCGATTGCCAGCTCCAAGTAGGAAACCCAGGGCAATTGCATCTAATTTTAAACAGGGTCTTTTGAACGTTAAAAGCAGGTTTCAGAAAAAATAATTTGTTTTGGAAAACGCGGCCAACCGCTTTTTCAATGTCGCTAGTACTTTTTTAGCAATTTAGATGCGTTTGCCCTGGTAGGAAACCATTGTACTATTGAACTATTTATGGATATAAATAAAATCTTTAATTGATTTTATATTCCTGAAAATGCAGAACTGAAAGGAACCGGAGTTCAATGGATAGAAAGAATGTTTTTTATGTCTTAAGTACTCACTGGGACAGGGAATGGTACCAAAGTTTTCAGGATTTTCGATATCGACTGATTAAGGTGTTCGATAAGATTATGGATGGTCTTGGGAGCGGGGATTTGAAAGGACCATTTCAAATGGATGGTCAAGCTATTCTCTTGGAAGATTACCTGGAGATTCGGCCTGAGAGAAGGCAAGAGATAGTTGATTATCTTCGAACCGGAAAACTAGTGGCAGGTCCGTGGTATGTGCAGCCGGATGAATTTCTCGTTTCCGGCGAAGCTTTGGTTCGAAATTTACAATTGGGCCGAAAGATTGTTCGCGGTCTTGGCGGAAAACCCTCAGACGCCGGATTTGTCTGTGATATTTTCGGCCATAACAGCCAATTGCCGCAGATTCTTGATGGATTTGGAATCAAAGTGGCTTTTCTCTGGAGAGGAATTAATCTATTAGACAAACGAATTGTCAAGTGGCGAGGCGCCGATGGAACAGACGTTCTGGCCTATGTTTTCGGGAAATCGGGATACAGTGATTTTGCATTTAAAGTTCGACGATGCTGGGCGAAAGATGATCAGAGGGGAAGGGGGAAAATCTTGGAAGACTTCCGGGAATACATTCATGAAGAGGAAAAATTGCACCCGAACCTTCCGATTCTGGCCTTTGACGGGGGGGACCACCAGGGATGGGATACGTGCATTTATAAAATACTTACTGAGGAAATGGACAAAGAGCAAACACCGTACAAAATTGTCCATGAGTCTTTGGACTCGTATCTGAACGAACTTTTACCGCACCGAGACTCTATTGATATGCTGCTTGAAGGCGAACTTCGCGAGCCGGCCTTTTATCCCTCTGATTTAAATAAGCAGTGGTTAATTCCGGGAGTATTGTCCAGTCGCGTTTGGATCAAACAGATGAACGCGGAATGTCAGACGCTTCTTTGTCAATGGGTCGAGCCATTCTGTACTTTCGCGGCACTCACTTTGGGATGTGAGTATCCCAAAGGATTCGTCGACTCCGCCTGGAAATGGTTGATACAGAATCATCCACACGATTCGATATGTGGTTGTGGTATCGACCAGATTCATGAGGACATGAAGTATCGATTCAGTCAAACACGCTCTATTGCCGATCGACTGATGACGGAGGCTTCCAAATGGCTGGCGGCGTCAATTGAAGGTTCCATCGGTGACGATGAGGCTCGGGTGGTTGTTTTCAATCCACTGACTTTGCCGATAGATCAAACAATCGAGATGACTCTCCAAATTCCGACTTCCTGGCCCTCCTTTAACGAATTCTTTGGCTTTGAGGGTAAACCGGCCTTTAAACTTTATGACGACCATGGAAAAGAAATCCCCTACCAACGCATCTCACAAAGAAATAATCGCATCAAGGTTCGAATCCACGAAACCAAATTTCCCGAATCCTTTAGAACGCATGATGTAACAGTAGCTTTACCCGTAAAAATTCCCCCGATGGGTTATATAACCATTACGATTAAAGCGGGGGAACGTTTGGAATTGGAGGGCGATGAAATAACCAAATCCCCGACTCGTTATGCAGAGGTACCGAGTCTTGTGACAAGCGAGAGATCCATGGCCAACAAGTTTCTGGACGTAACTATTGAAACCAATGGGAGCGTCACCTTGACGGATAAGCGAACAAAACAAATCTATTCACGATTGCTCACGTTTGAAGATGTCGCCGATATTGGCGATGGCTGGTATCATGGGGTGGCCGTCAATGACCGTGCCTGTGTGTCGACCGCCTGCCGTAGCGAGGTGGCCCTGGTCCACAACGGACCGTATCTCTGCACGTTTCAGTGTCGGACACCTTTTTCTGTTCCCGATGAATTTTGCTTTGATACTATGGTCCGAAGTGAACGAAGGGTTGAACTAATAATTGATACTCTCCTTAGTCTTCGCCCCGATTGCCCTTACCTTGAGGTAACCACAACCATCGTCAATCCCGCTAAAGATCATCGTCTGCGGGTTCTCTTTCCTAGCGGGTCCAAAGCCCAAACGTACCTCGCCGATAGTCCCTTCGACGTTGTGGAACGTTCGATTGCCCTGCGTGCCGACAATCACCTGTATCGTGAGCTTGAAGTCGAAACCAAACCGCAACAAAGCTGGACGGCGGTCTTTGATGGTCAACGAGGGTTGGCCATCATTAGTACCGGCTTAAATGAAAGCGCTGTTTGCGATTTACCGGAGCGACCAATTGCTCTGACCCTGCTTCGCGCCACCCGACGCACTGTTTTTACCGATGGTGAACCCAATGGCCAAAACCAGGGACAATGGAAATTCCGGTACTGGATTGTTCCCCTCTCGGAAAAACCTCATCCTTCCATTCTGACCAACTTGGGACTGCAACTTGCGGCTGGCATTAAAACGGTCCAACTCTTTCCGGAAGATTTAGCGATCTATCAGCCTAAAGTCGCGTTACCCAGACAACAGTGTTTTCTGCAGGTGGAAGGCGATGCGGTGGTTTCCTGCGTCCGGCAAGAGGATTCACGCCTGGAGATCAGAATGTTTAACCCAACGCAGAAAAAAATCACAACCACCGTCCATGTAAGTCCTTTGATGAAATTCTCTCGGGTCCTTTCTGTTAATTTCGAAAATCAGTCGCGGGTCGAGCCCATCCCAATTAAAAATGGTTCTTTCACGATCATTCTGAGTCCCAAGCAGATCATTACGCTACATTTGACATAATGGCCTTGTACAGAAATGGAGATCAACCGACTCAGCCTCGTAACCACGGATGTTTCTTCTGAGGAATTGACGTATCCCCATTCAATTGTCACTGATATGGCACTCATACGGCATGCTGAGTTGATCTGGGATGGGCATCGAGTGGGTTTCGTGTGTGTTGCTTGTTTGGGCCGATTCTGTCTTCACGAAAAAGCTCTGTCAAAGTCTTTTAAAGTGGATTTAGCCCGGAGTAGGGGCTTTCTAAGCCCTCACTCCGGCCAAGGAATTTCAGCCCACAGTTACCCTTAAATACTTGAACCCCCGCTCCTCTTTCGTTCCTTTCCTTCCATTCCCTTGACCCTCCATACGAGGCCAAGGGAATTATACCCGGAGATACCAAACATGAACGAATCCACCAAAATTGAATTCCGCCACCGGCGGATCAGCCAGTTGACCGATTTTACCGAACTAGCGGAAATGCTGTTCCCCAGCAATCGCAATCAGCAGCACGCAGCCGGTGCAATTTTGTTTGAACTCAAATGGGCCGATTCGATCGTACCTAATCTTTCCTATCTGGAGGACAAGTATCAGATTTCCCGGCGGGTCATGGAGCGAACGCGGGCCAAACTGACCCGAGTGGGACTGATTGAACACGTCAGCCGGTTCAGTTCAAGGCATGGCGGTCAGGAAGGCTGGATGTTGTCGAGTCGGTTTGAGAGTGGCCTGAACCTGCTGGCAAAAAAAATTACGGATTTAAAAGATGTCTCGAAAAGTTCCAAGGATAAAGAAGCCCTCCTGCTCCAACTCCTGGATGCCCGGCGAAACATTTATAAGCAATCCCCTCCCCAGAGAACTATGGAGGAGGATTAATTCCATGGGCAAACTCAATCCAATGATCGTAATAATCCTGATTGTTCTATTCGTCACTGTGGCACATAAGACAGGGGCAATGGGCTATGGACCGGCCCCTATCATTCCAGATCCTTACCGCACGCAATATGCTTCTTCCCCTTATGAGATAGGAATCTCGCCTTGGGACCCTTGGCCGGAATATCCTGTGACACCCGATCCATTTCGCCGGACGATGAACCCCGTATTATCGCCGATAATGGTGCCGTACCCAAACCTTCACATGTCCTCGGTCTCAGTTCCCTATCCTGTTCTTCTGAGAATTCCCCGACCGTATGTTCCCCGCGGGCCGATGCCGCGAATCCGGAGTTCTCCATATGTTCCGGAATTATCACCCCAAAACCCGGTGCCGATACGGCCTCAAGCAGTTTCAATTTCTCCTTTCGAATCGCCGCCTCTCCGGCCACGATCCAGTAATCCGGTCGGACCAAATTTCCCCTGAGCCGCCTATTGGATATGTTTCCACGGATAGTCTTTCTGAACCAGATAATCGGAGATAAGCTTGCGGTGGCATTGCTCCGGATTCTTCTCCGCACAAAGCAGGCAATACGGAGATGGTACTTTTAATAGTCGCTCCGTCAGCAAGTCGCCCGCTTTGTCCAGCAGTTGCCGGTATCTTTCCGGCCAATCCTCAAAATCCAGGAAGATATTCCCCAGTTCCACAAAGGAAATGTACTGGAGCCTGTTGCATAATTCGGAGTTGACAAGTGAATAGTTTTTTCGGCCTGTTATAATGGGGCGAACAGAGTTTTGATCGAATTGGAAAGGATGCCCCATGGCTTACAATTTTCTGCCCTGCGACCGTAATCAAGCGTATCTGTTGCCGCCGTCTTTGAGGGACTGGCTGCCCGACGGCCATCTGGCATGGTTCGTCCTGGACGCGGTCGAACAACTCGACCTTCAGCCGCTTTATGCCCGATATCGCAGCGACGGCATCGGCAACACGGCGTTCAATCCGACGATGATGGTGGCTTTGCTGATTTATGCCTATTGCACGGGCGAGCGTTCCAGCCGCCGCATCGAACGTTCCTGCGAGAGCGACGTCGCCTATCGTGTGGTCGCGGCTAATCAGGTTCCCGACCATACCACCCTGAGTCGTTTTCGCAAGGACAACGAGCGACATCTCAAGGGGCTGTTTCTCGCGATTTTGCGGTTATGCGCGGAGGCCGGCCTGGTGAAGCTCGGCGTGGTCTCGCTGGACGGCACGAAGATGAAGGCCTGCCAGGAAAGGCTTGAGCGTGAACAGGAGCAAGCCCGCGAGGCTCAGCGGGAGAAGATCAACGAACGCGAAAATAAGGAAAAGGAAACGGGCAAAACTCCGCGAGGCCGCAAGCCCAAGTCGCCTGATGAGGTGTCCGATGAAACCGCGAAAGCGAATGTGACCGACCCCGAAAGCCGGATCGTCAAGACGCGCAAAGGGTATGAGCAGGGGTATAACGCGCAGACCGTGGTGACGAAGGAACAGATCATCCTCGCCGCCGATGTGACATCGCAGGAGAACGATCAGAAGCAGTTGCATCCGATGCTTGAGCAGGCCGAATCGAATCGACGGGCGACGGCTATTGAGGAAAAGCTGGGGGTCGCGTTGGCGGATGCGGGCTATTGCAGCGATGAGAATTTGACGACGAAACCGTCCGGCGATGTTGAGTTGCTGGTGGCGACGAAGAAGGATTGGAAGCAACGGCAGGCCCTGAAAGAGCCTCCGCGGCCAGCGCCGATGACGGCGGCATTGTCCGCGACCGAATCGATGGAACAGAAGCTTCTGACCCAGCGAGGGCGTGCGTTGTACAAGCTGCGAGGTCAGACGGTTGAGCCGGTGTTCGGTCAGATAAAAAGTTGTCGCGGTATCGTGCGTTTTGTGCGTCGCGGGCTCGAGGCTGCGCGTGGCGAATGGTTGTTCATCTGCACCACACACAATATTTTAAAGCTGTGGCGCAGCGGCCAGGCGGCTTGGGTCTGAGAAAGACCCACAAGGACCGTATCGACCAACAAAATCACCTGCCGATACGATGAAATGAGAAGGTTGATGAAAGAAGTATTGAAAACGGGATAAAACCAGATCATTGCTCGGAGAGAACGGGAAAACAAAGCCATCCCGCCTCCCCGCTCGTAGATTCAATGGTTGGATTTGCGATTGATTATGCAACAGGCTCTCAAGTTGAGTAAATATGTTTTCAACAAAGCAATTCCATTTCAAAAACCTAACATATTAATGCCTGAGCTAAGTTAATACCGACTTGAGGTAATTCTCCATCCGTCTTTTGCCACTATTTTACATCCGCCAGGGTTGATCAATTTCCTCCAGAGTCTTGCCCTTGGTTTCAGGCAACAGACGCCAGCCGAAGAGTAATGCCAGTAGACTCATCCCGGCGAACACCCAAAACGCTCCCGCCGCTGAGCCAATCTGCCGTTGTGACCACGCCGCAAGCAGCGGAAACACCAGCACGCTGGTGAAACCGGACAGCCACAGCACGGTAGTACAGACGCTGACTGCGCGCACTCGCAACGGCCCGGAGTAGAGTTCGGAGATCATCAACCACGGTAGAGGCCCGAGCCCGAGCGCGTGGCACATGACCACCAAGAGCGTCAACCCGATGATCGCCGGCCCGGTCATACCGACGTGGTAGGCCCACCCCAGCAACGCAATGCATACCGTCATCCCTCCCGCGGAGCTCATCCAGATTGCGCGCCGCCCCACGTGGTCCACCAGCCAGATCGAGAGCACGGTGAACCCCACGTTCGCGCACGACACCAGCAGCACGACGGCTAGTGCATCGCCCGCCACCGGAAACCCGCCCTGTTGAAATAGAGTCGGCAGATACGAAATCACCCCGGTGCCGCCGGTCCAGTTGTTGAACACGCCCAACAATATCCCCGTGAGCAGTGCCCAGCGGATTCCAGGGCGAAGCAGGTCGCGATACGAGCCGCTCATCCTTCCGTCACCGGCGCGGATGACGTCGAGTTCGCCCGCGATCTGTCCGGAGTCGCGGATCGCTTGCATCACGGCCATCGTTTCCGTTTCTCGCCGATGCGTCAGCAACCAGTGGGGACTATCGGGGATTTTCGTCAGCAACAGTAGCAGCACGACGCTCGGAACGGCAGTCGAACCCAGCAGCCAACGCCAGATGATATCTGGCGGCAGGGTGGTAGCCAGGAGCCACCCCATCGCCACGCCCAGCAGCGCGCCTATCGTCAATACCAACTGATAGAGCAACCCGAACTGGCCCCGCCGTGTGGGAGGTGCCATTTCGGTGATATACATCGGCGCGGCAATCGAAATGATTCCTGTTGCCACCCCCGACACCAGCCGAAACAAAACCAACACCATGACACTTGAGGCCAGCGCCGCTCCGAGGGAGCCAACGATGAACAATGCCGTCGCTATGCCGAGACACTTGCGGGCACCCAGGTGTTCCTGTATCCAGACACCTCCGGTTGTCGCCAGGAGACAACCGAACAGGAACGCCGATGTCACCATCCCGAATACCAGCGGGATCATCTGGAAATACTGTCGTACAAAGATCTGAGCTCCGCCAAAGGTCCCCCCGTCATACCCGAACAGGAACGCGCCAAGCGCTGCGATGGCACAGGCAGAATACGCACGGGAGCTGGCTGGCGGCGCGTTTCTGAAGGAAGCGCCTGTCGCGGACATCGTCTTTTCAGCAAGGTCAGGAGTGTCCGATACTTCGGCTCTGCAAGTGTTCCGGTTCATAAATTTTTCTTCGGTAATGTTTTGCAATCAGGTTCAATTCTGACTTCCCTCAGCTTGGGTGAGCGGCAGCCATTCAGTGAGAAGAACACGGCCTTATACTGCATCCAGTTCGCTACGGAATCTACCATGCGGATCTCCTGGCCGGGGTGATCGTAGGAAGACCCTTCACCGTCTGGTCCGTGCCACGGTGCCGACTCGAGCCCCTGCTCGGTCCTCGCCCACCTCAACTGAAACTTCAGATTGGTCTTCTTGGGAACGTCGGCATCCCAGATTATCCGCCCCGGTGTCATTCCGTCGAGGTTCTCGGGGGGTGAGACGAAGTACTCCATCGGCTCTCTTGTGTAGGTGTTGCCGAAATCCCTGGGACAGGAAAGATGCGGCCCAAGACCCGGCAACCTCGTCACTCTGTCGGGGGAAAGCCCTTCCGGGCCGTTCCAGAAGAGCAGTGAGTCCACCTGATGACCCAGATCATCCCGGTGGCACACTGCCAGAACATCGCGGTATCCGTTCCCGGTGATATCTATCGCCATATAAGCGATGCAGGCATCGCACTGCATCACGAAAGGATGATCGAAATCGAATAACTCATCGTTCCCCCAATAGATGAAGGCCTGCAGATCACGCCGGAACTGAGTGGAGTAAGCAGGCACCAACAGATCCAATTTGCCGTCGTTGTTTACATCCGCAACAGAGATCAATCCGCTTGATGCCTCCGTGGGGTGGAAATCCATTCTGTCGGGTGAGAAACCGTTCGGCCCACCATAAAGAATATAAAAACCACTCTGGCTCCGATTGTAGTGCCCCATCACCGCAAAGATGATGTCAAGCCATCCGTCGCCGTTTATATCCACACAGTTGGGTGTTCCGATCATTGGTTCCCCCATTCCCTCGAGCGGAATCTTGACCATCCTGTCGGGAGAATACCCGTCCGGTCCACCGAGGAATATCCCAATGAACCCCCGTTTGTCCCCGTAGATGATGTCAAGCCAGCCGTCTTTGTTCACATCCGCAACGAAGAAATCCCCGCACATGTAGGTCGGTAGTACACTTGAACGTTCAACTGAGAAGCCCTCCGGACCGCCCCAGTAAATGACAGACGACTTTGACATCGTTTCCGGTTTGGAGTCATAAGTCCCGGCTCCTGCCACTATGTCCAACCAGCCGTCCCGGTTTAGGTCCGCCACCATGATGTAGAAGAACGGATTGCCCAAATGAGGCAAGTCCACATAGCGATCGGGTTTCAGGCCGTCGGGCCCACCGGGGAATATCCGGACACCTTGCAGCATCGTCGGGATAATAAGTTCGGGATAGCCGTCCAGGTCAGTGTCCGCAAGGACATAGGTGTTGGTTGACCCCCCCGTCGGAAGCTCCAGTCGCCGCTCCGGACCGTATTCGTGTTTCTCATTGCCCATGTAGACATACATGGGAAAGTCGGGATTGAACTGCGACCAGCCTCGCATGGTATTGTTGACGATGATCTCCGGCCTCCCATCCCCATCGAGGTTGCCTGCAGTGCATCCCATTGCGCCAGTCGTTGCAAGCCAGGTCGAGCGGCCCGGTGAGAACCCATCCGGTCCATTCCAGAAGACAGCAGACGAGGATTCATAAAAGCGGCCGTCCTGATATCTGGAAGTAACAATGTCCGGACGACCGTCCCCGTCCAAATCAACGGCTGTGACCCAGGTGCAGTATTCCATAGGCAATAATGACTGGACTTTATTAAGGTCATCCTGGGCGCGGATCTCCACACCGTTGACGGTAGCCACCAGTAACTCGTTTCTTCCGTCGCCATCCACGTCGACTATGTCAACGCGGATGGCCCCGATGCAGAACATGGTGCTCATTCCTGCCGCATCCAGAATAGTTACCCTGTCACGGGAGAAATGACCGTGGTCGTTCCAGTATATATATCTTGTTTCCGCCGGTAAAGACGATATCCTTCCACCCGTTGCCGTTCAGGTCGCCTGCGGTTACCTGCATCGCATTATGGGAAGGCAGGCGAAGAGGCGATTTGGCATTGAATCCTTGTGCCGTTCCCCAGTAGAGGAAGGAGTCTGTGTCGTATTCAAATTCCTTGCGGTAGTTGGCAACGACCAGTTCCGGGCGGCCGTCCCCGTTCAAGTCCTCGCAGAGGACCGATGTGGCGGCTATTCCAATCAGCCCATATCGTTCCGATGCATCGACGAACTTCCTGGGCTCTACCTGCTCGAACACTTGGATTTGCCTTGGACGGCCAGGGTTGTGGTGGTCCACCCATGCGGAAGGAAAGATTAAATCAGGTAACCCGTTACCGGTGATGTCGCAAATGGCGACATCGTAAGCCCCGGCGGTCGGAAACTCCGTTCTCTCGCCGGTAAGTCCGCCCGGTCCACCCCAGTAGAGGTATGATTTCAGCTCCGATGTTACTCCGTTCTCTCCGTTTACCACGATTAAGTCGTTATATCCGTCGCCGTCCACATCGACAACCCGGCTCATCCAACTGCTGTCATTCGGCAGTTCCAGCCGAGGCCAATCCTTTCCATCCCGTCCGGCCTGCGCGTATATCCAGGTCGGACCGCGCTCGATATAACCATGCGAGTTGGGCAAGATGATATCCACATAGCCATCGTTGTTGACGTCCGTGCGGTGGATCGTCTCGATGACCCCTTTGGCGTTGACGTAGAGGTTGTCCCCGCCGCTTCCAAAGCGTCCCCGGGCAAAGTCCTTAAAACCACGGTGCGCCCAAACCTTGGTGGATGTACATCGCACCGGTTCCAACGATGATAGTTGATAGAGTAAACAAGTCAGGAGAAATCGAAATGATTTCAAAATCAAAATAGCTTTACTTGCATCGCTTCCCACTCGTCCCATTCCGCGAGGGTAATTGTGGACCGGGGCCATAAATTTCTACCCTACCCATTGGTGGACTCACCGTGAGGTTTGCCAAACAGTTTATTGCGAACATGATCGGTTACAGCCCGCAGACGATCCAATTCAATTTCCTCGATATAGATTCCACTCATGCCCGGAATCGCATGGCCCATAATCCGGTGAATAGCGTGTTGGTCGTGTGTCTCATCGGCCCAAGTGCGAAAGGTATGGCGAAGGGTGTAAAAACCAATACCAAGACGATGTATCTTAAGTTCTTCCAGTAAATCTCCAAAAACCACATTCAAATAGTCACTATTACTGATCTTCGTGATCTTCCCTTCGAGTTCAGCATGGATGATTTGGCGGATAATGGGTTTGCCGCGAGGCGTGAGAAAAACCAATCGCTCTGCGATTTCGTTCTCAGGTCTTGGATGTTGGTCATTCAAAACGATGCGAATCGCTTCGACCGTCTCTGGCCAAAGGGGCACTACACGTTGTACTCCTGTTTTCGGGCGATCATATTCAATGATTCCTTTGTCCAAGTTGATAGTTGAGATCGGAAGTGTGGCGCAATCCGTATTTCCAAAGCCCCCGTTAATCCCCAGTAGGGTTGCTGCTTTTAAGAAGTGATTGCCTTTGTCTAAGACACGGATCAGTTCGTCCTTTGTGAAAAGATTTTTGCCATTCTCCATTACGCGTTTGCTTTTTTCCTTCCGCTTTTGAACGGCAGATGGGGTAGAAAAGCCCGTTCCGAATTTAATGGCCTTGTCCAACAAATCCACTTCATACGTATATTTGAACATGCCCCGGACCGTCACAATATTCCGGGTCAGTGCATGGGCCCCCAATCGGCCCGCCAGCCTCAGCCGATAGGTGTTAAAATCATCGGGGCGAAGGTCGCTCACCAGCCTTCCCTTCCCCACTGCTTCTGCGAATTGGGTTATGATGGTTCGGCAATCTTCAAACCATCGGGGGCCAATTTCTCCAGTGTCCATCTTTCCCTTCTGCCAATTTAAGAACTCATTGCAGATTTCCTTGACTGTCAAACCTTCTCCTGATACGATTGACATTCGTGGTTGTCGACCGGCGTGAAGGTCGGCAGCTTCGGCTAAATATTTTTGGTGGGCGGCTTCGGGGTCAGCCCATACGCCAAAGAAATAGATTTTGCCCCGAATTTTTTTGCACCACTGACCATTTGGATGGGCAGTCAAAGGAAAAGTTGGATAAGGTTTGTTAGGTTTTATTTTATTCATGACAACATACCTCACACATACTGACAGTTCTTTAGCTGGAAACCAGTATAACATGGGTCTCGGTTGTCGTCAAGGTTGTCGTTGACTTTTTTTTAAAATAGTAAATCCTATATAAGTCCTTACAAAATAATAAGTTGGAGAGGTGGCTGAGTGGCTGAAAGCGACGGTTTGCTAAACCGTTGAGCGGTTAATAAACTGCTCCCCGGGTTCGAATCCCGGCCTCTCCGTTTCTTCTAAAGGATTTTAATAATCGTTGATACGAACGATTGACACTCGATGTCCAATAGCTATAATGCTGTTCTGGTGTTGCCAAAACCAATGGAATCCAATTACTTAAGGAGTTTCAGATGCCGTTAGTCGATACAAAAAAAATGTTCTCCGCCGCCAATAAGCACGGCTTTGCCGTCGGCGCGTTTAATGTCAACAATATGGAACTTTTGCAGGGTATCATTGAGGCCTGCCAGGAGAAAAAGTCTCCGCTGATTCTCCAAATTTCAAAGGGTGCGAGAAAATACGCGAATATGAGGTATTTGCGGGCCTTGATCGATGTCGCCGTCGCTGAAAGCGGGCTGCCCGTGGTAATCCATCTCGATCACGGCGATACCTTCGAACTTTGCAAGCAATGTATCGACGAGGGTTTTACCTCCGTAATGATCGATGGCTCTCATTTTCCGTATGAGGAAAACGTCGCCCAGACCAAAAAGGTCTGCGATTACGCTCACAATCATAAACCGTATGTTTCCGTGGAAGCCGAACTGGGTCGTCTGGGTGGAATCGAGGAAGAAGTGGTTGGGGTTAAAGAAGAAGATTTGCATAAATTCCTGACCGATCCGAATCAGGCCGAGGATTTTGTAAAACGCACCGGTTGCGATAGCCTGGCTGTTGCCTGCGGAACCAGCCATGGTGCGTACAAATTCAAAACCGCTCCCAAACTAGCCTTCGATCTGCTCGAAGACATATCCAGACGCATGCCGGGATTTCCGCTCGTTATGCACGGCAGCAGTTCCGTTCCCCAGGAACTTATTAAGATGATTAACCAGTACGGTGGAAAGATGCCCAACGCGATGGGTGTGCCGGAAGAGGCATTAACCAAAGCCGGCAAGATGGGCGTTTGCAAAATCAACATCGATACCGACCTTCGTCTGGCCTTGACGGCCGCCATCCGAAAAGTCTTTGCGGAAAAACCGTCGGAATTCGACCCCCGCAATTACCTCGGACCCGGACGCGATGCCGTCAAAATGCTTGTGGCCCATAAGGTGGAAATCCTCGGCTGCGCTGGTAAGGCCGACCTTTGCATGTAAAATGAATATGTACTATTGCCCGAAATGCGGGGGGAGTTTCGATGCATCGGCCTGCATCGAACAGGGCGAGCTTCTTCGATGTCCCGAGTGTCCGACTATCCGCGTCAAGCTGCGAGGCAGTTTCCTGGTGGCTTTGGGTCTGCTCATTCTATTTGTTTGCACACAAATTATGGTCCCCTATGTTCCCACAATGGGTATCCTGATCGGCGGGGGCCTGTGCACTACGGGGATAATCCGATCAATCCGGCACAGACAAGCCAGACGCAAAAACCAACAGAATCAGGAAGAAAGCGGAATCGAAGAGCACGATGATCCGGAGTAATTTCATCGTATAGGAAATTCAATTTAATATCCAACATTCAACACTCGACATCCAACACTCAAGTAAAGAGAAGAACAAAGAATCGGCGCATCGTGTTCCCTTTCCTTGTATGTTGGGTGTTGAGTGTCGGATATTGGATATTTATTTTTAATTTCTTAATGGGCCATCATTGGTCTTTTTCTTCCTCGCCGACCGCGGGGCGGGGACTTGCTGGTTCGGGAAATCGGCCTGGCTTGGGGGTCTTCAAAGGTCAAACGCATTTGCGGGGATTTTTCCCATTCTTTTCGAGGGAGATTGTGGCCAAGTTTTTTCTCGATGGTTCTTAGACTATCACGGTCATCGGGGGTGACCAGGGTAATGGCATCGCCTTCGGCCTGGTTGCGTCCCGTTCGTCCGACGCGATGGATATAGGCATCGGCGGTTTCGGGAATATCAAAATTGATGACATGGCTGATCCCTTCGACGTCAATTCCACGAGCCGCCACGTCGGTGGCGACGAGAATTTGATAGGTTCCTTTTTTAAAACCGTCCAGGGCATCTTGCCTTTGTCCCTGCGTTCGGTCACCGTGGATAATCGCGGCATTGAACCCTGCCTTTTTCAGCATTCGTCCGATCCGATCAGTCCGATGTTTCGTGCGTAAAAAGATGAGAGTGGACCCTGGATTTTCATCCTTAATGATTCGAAGGAGCAGATCCATCTTGTCTTCCTGCTGGCAGGTATAAATTAATTGCCGCACCGTCTCCACGGGCTTGGACATCTGCCCGACGGTTACCCGCTGTGGGTCTTTAAGCATCTCACGAGCCATATAATCGATTTCCGGCGGAAATGTGGCCGAGAACATTAAGGTCTGGCGTTTTTTGGGAAGTTTCGACACGATCCGTTTGATGTCGGGTAAGAAACCCATGTCCAGCATTCGGTCGGCCTCGTCCAGGATGAGAATCTGCAAATTGTGAAATCGGACCGTTCCCTGACTCATGTGATCCAAAAGCCGTCCGGGAGTAGCCACGATGACGGAACATCCGCGTCGAAGAGCGTCGTTCTGCGATCCGAAACCGACACCGCCGTAAATGGCGACACTGCGCATCTTTAATACCTGGCAGAGGGATCGGATCACGGAGTGAACCTGCACAGCCAGCTCTCGGGTGGGAACCAAAACAAGCATGACGTTATTTTCCGGTTTCCTCGCCGCCAACAAGGTGAGGGTCGGCAGGGCAAACCCGAGGGTCTTACCCGTTCCCGTCTGGGCCGTGGCGATAAGGTCATGGCCTGAGGAAACAATGGGGATGGCCTGTTTCTGAACGGGGGTGGGTTTCACAATACCCTGCTGGTGAAGCAAAGTCAGGCAGCGCGGGTCCAAATCAAATTGATCAAATGTCATTCTTCTACTTTCTCTTTCTTCTAAATTAAATCGTACAGGGATGGAAAACGGAAACGCCACACGGGTTGTCGTCTTGTCGTCACCCGACGAAGATGTATAAAGTATAGCATAAAGTAACTAACATGACAGTAATATTTTAATTTTAATTTTTCTTGCCGGAAATTAAGGTTCGTGGATAATTTTCGGTAAATGGATAAAAACTTTGATTGCATAGTGATTGGTGCGGGACCGGCGGGGATTATGGCGGCGGGGATGTCGGCTGGTCGGGGACAGAAAACCGCGATATTGGAACGAAATGAAGTCATCGGCCGTAAACTCCAATTAACCGGCGGTGGACGATGCAACATCGGGAATCTGGTCGGTATTCGGGATTTCTTAAACGCCTTTGGCCGGTCGGGGCAGTTTCTTCGACAGGCTCTTTCCACCTTCGGGCCGGATGAACTTAAAACTTTTCTTGCCGATCTGGGCATTTCACTGATTGAGGAAGATACAAATTTATTTGTGGCTGGGGGTGGTAGAAAGCTGGTCGAGGGTCTGGCCGAATTTCTGAACCGCCGGGGTGTAAAAGTTTTCTACCATCAACAGGTAACGGCGATTCACATACTAAGCGATGGTAAATTTGACGCCGTTACAAAAACCGGCAGTTTCACATCGTCGGGCAAAGTGATCATCACCACCGGCGGAAGATCTTACCCCGCAACGGGTTCGACCGGTGACGGCTTTACCCTCGCCCGGCAGCTAGGCCATGAAATCACACCGCTGGTCCCCGCTATGGGTCCTATTCACCTCTCTGAAAATATTTTTACAGGCCTGGCCGGAATAAGTCTTCCCAGAGTAACCATCGAAGTCTTTATCGACGACAAACGCGAGGGGAAATTCACCGGTGGATTTTTAATCACGCACCACGGCATTTCCGGTCCCGCCATACTCGATGCCAGCCTGAGCATCGCACGGGGTTTGCAAAAAAATAAATCAGTTTATCTGAAAATCAATTTTGTCCCAGCCGGAGCACTCAACGAACTTGATACACTGGAAAAGTTCCCCCATCGGCTAAAAGAAATGTTTCTGATACACGTGGGTGTAGACACCGCTAAAAAACCAATCCAGATTTCCCGCCCCCAGCGTCAGCAACTTTTTCAAATGCTCAAAAGCATGAAACTAACGGTTGCCAACACAGGTTCCTGGGACCAGGGGATGGTCACGGTAGGCGGGGTGGCGTTGAATCAGGTTAATCCAAGAACCCTGGAAAGCCTGCTGGTAAAGGGAATTCATTTCGCCGGTGAAGTGCTGGACCTGGCCGCCAGTTGCGGCGGATACAACATCCAAGCCGCTCTTTCGACAGGTTATCTCGCCGGTATCAGCTAAACCCATTACCTGTGCCACGGAATTACGAACAAATTAAAGTCCAATTGACGCTACCTTAAAATGCAAGTTAAATTGTTGGACCATTCAGGCTCTCCTTGCCGAAGAATATTACCGGGTTAATGATTGATTTATTTCCGGCGGGAAAGTAATTTACTACAGAGAATTTGTTGTGAGTGGGAAAAGATGAAAGAATTGTGCGAAAGTCCTAATATCACGATGACGAACCTGTGCCAGTCGAATGTATCCACATTCGCCGGCAAGAAGATACATTTTATCGGGGTCGGCGGATGCGGGATGCGGGCGTTGGCGTCCGCGTTACTGAAGCATGGTGCGATCATCAGCGGCTCGGACGCCAGCGAGTCCGGATACCTTCAAATGTTCAACAAGCAGGGGGCGAACTGCTGGGTTGGCCATAGCGCGGAAAAAATTACCGAACCGGCGGATTATGTCGTGATCTCGGCGGCGGTAAAAGACGATAACCCGGAACTGGTCAAACTGCGGTCGATGAACTGCCGGATTGTAAAATACGCCCAGATGCTCGGTTTGCTCATGGACCAGTATTTGGGGGTGGCGGTCAGCGGAACGCACGGCAAGAGCACGACCACGGCGATGACGGCGTTTGTCCTTCGCGAAAGCGGGCTGGACCCGAGTTTTGTGATTGGTGCGAACGTGGATCAACTCTCTGGCGGAAGCGGAGTCGGGGCGGGTAAATATTTCGTGGCTGAATCGTGCGAATTTGACCGGTCTTTTTTGAATCTGCGTCCCTTTCTGTCAGCCATCTTGAATATCGAAGAAGATCATCTTGATTATTACAGCGGCCTGGAGGAGATTCTGGGGGCATTTAAGCAGTTTGCCTTAAACTTGCGGACCGGCGGGACGCTGGTGGTCAACGGGGAAGATGAGAATATCGCAAAGATTCTAAAAGAACTATCCGGTATTCACATTGAAACGTTTGGACTGACGAGCGATTGCGACTGGCGTGCGGAAAATCCCACGATCAATAATGGCTGTTACTCATTTGACGTCCATTACGGACATAACTCCTTGGGGAATTGCCAGTTACAACTACCTGGCAAACACAATATTTATAACGCCCTGGCCGCAACGGCCTTGGCGCATCACTGCGGATTAAAACCCCAGGACATTTTCCAAGCCCTGGGACGGTTCCAGGGGGCCTATCGACGAATGACGCTAAAAGGAAGCCTGGACCAGATTACGATTTTGGATGATTATGCCCATCATCCGACGGAAATTCAAGCCAGCCTTCAGGCGGCAAGAGAATGTTATAATCCACGCCGACTCTGGTGCATTTTTCAACCGCATCAGCACAGCAGGACGCGATTTTTGCTCAATGATTTCGCCAAAAGTTTTACAGCCGCGGATGTCGTGGTGGTCCCGGAAATTTATTTCGTGCGGGACAGTGAAACGGAATGCCAATTGGTAAATTCCGGCGATCTGGTAGCCCGGATTGCTCAGAACGGCGGGACTGCCTGCTATTTACCCCGCTTCGATCAAATTCTACAATATTTAAAATCGCAGTTGGCGGCGGGCGATTTAGTCATTACTATGGGTGCCGGAGATATATGGAAGATTGCAGATGAACTTGTTCACTGGCTTGGAAGAGATCGTAGCTGAAAACGAACCGTTAGGGAAATATACCTGGCTGAAGATCGGCGGTCCGGCGAGGTACTTGGTGCGCCCGCGCTCGCAGGAGGAGCTTTCCACCGTCATCGAACGCTGTCGGAATGAAAACTATCCCTGGAAGATTCTCGGACAGGGAGCGAATTTGCTGATCGACAGCAAGGGGTTAAACGCGGTGGTGATTAAACTGGATCATATCGCGTTTAAAGAAATCGAAATCGCGAAAAGCACCGTTACGGCTGGCGGCGGGGCTTCATTGAGCTTAGTGATTCAGGAATCCATCAAAAAAGGATTATCCGGAATGGAGGTTCTTGTAGGGATTCCTGGAAGCGTCGGCGGGGCGGTAAAGATGAACGCCGGCGGACGGTTCGGGGATATCGGAACCCTGGTTTCGCGGATTAAGGTGGTCGATAAATCGGGCACCTGTTTCTGGCGGGAAAAACCGGAGCTGAATTTCGAATACCGCAATGCGAACATCCACGATCAGATCGTCGTCGCGGCCGAACTTGAACTCATGTCCGACGATCCGCAACGAATTTTATCTCGAATGAAAGAGACATGGATCCTCAAAAAAACGTCCCAACCTTTAAGTTTGCGCTCGGCGGGATGTGTTTTTAAGAATCCCGCAGCCAGCGAGCCCGCCGGCCTGTTGATCGACAAGGCAGGCCTGAAGGGAAAAGCAATCGGTGGAGCGATGGTTTCCGAGCAGCACGCGAATTTCATTATTAACCAGGATACCGCAACCTTCGAGGATATCTTCGCCCTTATCAATCTGGTCCGAAAAACCATTTCTGATCGATATGGGATCGACCTGGAACTGGAAATCGAGCTTTGGCAGGATGGAAAATAATTATGGAAAGCATAAACAAAGGTAAAAGTCCGTTTTATCCAGGCCAACCGGTACCCGTTCAATTTTTTGCTGGAAGAGCTGCGGAAATCCAAAAAATTACCCGCGCCATAAAGCAGGTGGAATTAGGTAAACCACAGGCCATTTTTCTTACCGGTGAGTATGGTATTGGAAAAAGTTCCCTGGCGGGTCTTATGCGACATTCGGCAGAGACATATAATCATATTCTGGGAATTCATGTCCTTCTTGGCGGGGCGGAAACACTGGAGGACGTTGCGACAAAAACCGTGGAGGCGGTTATTAGAACACAAGTCTATGAACCCTCGACAACGGGGAAAATCCAAAACTTTCTATCCAAGTACATCAGCGGGCAGGAATTGTTCGGAATCAGCTTAAACCTTGAAGCCTTAAAAACGGATAGCCCCACAATTTCACATGGTTTTCTGCCTTTTTTACGTGAGCTGCTCAACCGAGTTAAGGATAACGGCATCAAAGGGATTATGTTAATCCTTGATGAAATTAATGGAATTACGAGTAATCCAAAGTTTGCTCATTTCATTAAATCCTTGGTAGATGAAAACGCTTTAAGTCAAGAACCCCTACCCTTGTTACTAATGCTTTGTGGTGTTGAAGATCGTAGAAAAGAAATGATTCAAAAACATCAACCAGTAGAAAGAATTTTTGATATTGTCGAAATCAAATCCATGAATGAAAATGAAATGAAGGATTTTTTCAATACGACCTTCAAGTCAGTGGGAATGCAGATCGAAGATGCTGCTATGTTTTCAATGTGTTGGTATTCTGCCGGGTTCCCAAAGATTATGCATGTAATCGGTGATGCCATATTCTGGATAGATAAGGATAACGTTGTTGACACCAATGATGCCGTGGAAGGAATTTTGCTTGCCGCAGGAGAAGTGGGACGGAAATTTATAGATCAACAAGTTTACAATGCATTAAAAAGTAAAGATTATCACTCTGTCCTTAAAAAACTTGGTAAAGCACCTGATTTATCTTTCAAAAAAGGCGAATTGGAAAAAGATTTATCGGAAAATGAAAAAAAGAAATTTAATAATTTTCTACAACGAATGAAAAAACTTAATGTGCTTAAATCGGGAAAAGAACGAGGGGAATATATATTTCAGAGTCGTTTAGTCAGGCTTTATATAAATTTAAAATCTCTGGAAAGAGAATCATAAAGAATTTTATAAGTCATCGGCAAAGGAGTGCCCTGCGGTGGTAAAGAAGATCATAAAGACGGCGGAAGATACGCGTGTTACAGTGTTGGCGGGCGGACCGAGTCGTGAACGGCCGGTATCGCAGGTGTCCGGTAAAGCGGTAGCGGACGCACTGAAGACGGCAGGATTTAAAGTAACCCTGGCCGATATCTTACCCGATGATCTTGCAGCACTGGATATTCCAGGGGATGTGATTTTTCCGGTTCTTCATGGTCAATTTGGCGAAGATGGCCGGTTACAGGAAATTTTAGAGGAAAGAGGACTTACCTATTGCGGCAGCGGTCCCCAAGCCTGCCGGCTTGCGATGAATAAACACCACAGCAAGCTCAAGATGCTGGAATTGGGAATTCCCACACCGAAATTTGATATCGTTGAAAAAATAGAGGATATCCGCAAAGCCAAATGCTGCTGGTCGATCCCCGTCGTCGTTAAACCGGTGGAGGAAGGCAGCAGTTTGGGGATAACCATCGTCCAGCGCGCGGAAGATTTGGAAAAAGTGATCGGTCAAACCCTTGAGCAGTTCGGGGTGGTGATGATCGAAGAATTTATCGACGGCAGAGAGCTGACCGTAGGAATTTTTGCCGATAACGCCTTGCCGATCCTGGAGATACGATCTAATCGTCAATTTTATGACTACCAGGCTAAGTATAACGATCCGAAAACGGAATATACTTTTATCAAGGATTTGCCGAAAGAACTATATATAGAGGTGCAAGAGCTATCGGTGCGTGCGGCGAAAGGATTGGGATTACGCGACTTCTGCCGCGTCGACTGGCGGCTTGACGCGAACGACAGGCCGTTTTTCCTGGAGGTCAATGCGATCCCGGGATTTACGGACCATTCGCTGTTGCCCAAGGCAGCGGCAATGGCAGGTTATGATATGGTTAATTTCTGCAAAACGATTGTGGAAATGGCATTACAGAGAAAAAGTTTCGGGTTTCGAGTTTCGGGTTTCGGGTCAAATCCCCAACCCGAGACCCGAAACTCGAAACCCGAAACTATATTTCAGGTATAGCATCTATGGCGAAAAAGTTTAAATCCAGGTCGTCGTTAAGCGAATCAATGGAGAAGGTCTCCAGGTGGTTTGGTAAATCGAATAGATTCAACCGTGCGCTAAGCGGTGTGCTGGCGGCCTTGATCGCCGTTGGTGTCGTCGGCGGCGTAATCTTCGGGCTGATCTACATGGAAAAATATGTAGAGCGTTTACCGGTATTTACAACCAGCGAAGTAAGCGTTTGTCTGTACAATCAACCGGCGTGGATGTCGGATTCTCTGGCCAGGGAAATTCTTACCGAAAGCTTCAAACCCATTCATAATCAACTGGTACAGATCCATCAGGACGGAAAAGACAAGGACCTGACACGGGTGCTGACCGGGCAGTTGAGAAATAACGCATGGGTCAGCCATGTTCATAGGATTTGGAGAAGCTTCGGCGGGCGGTTTGTGATCAACTGCGATTTTCGAGAACCGACGGCGCTGGTCAATCTGGACAAATGGTGTTATTTGATCGACAACGCCGGATATCTTCTGCCGGGAAAATATAAATATGATACCCTCACCAATTGCGGGATGATCGAGATCGATGGAGTGAACGCTCAAGTTCCCGCCACTGGAAAATTATGGTCCAGTGACGACCTGCAAGCCGGATTAAAACTGGTCAAACTGATTTCGACGGTCCCTTTCAAAAGCCTGATAAAGGCCGTCGATGTTTCCAATTTCCGAGGCAGGAATGATAATGCCGCCCCCTGGCTCGTACTGCTCACAGATCGCAACACCACTATCCACTGGGGTAAACCGGTCGGGGAAGAACACGGGCTGGAAACCACCGCCGCACAAAAACTGGCCCTGCTGGCCGGGATATACAAGCAATGTGGACATATCGATTTCAACCGTCAGTATGTCGATATCCGACGCTCCACCACCCAAATCGATGCCTCCAAAATCGCCGCCGCGGGACAAACCGATCAAGAATAACAAAAGAAAGGCCACAGTGGGATTCGAACCCGCGGACATTTTACGAAAGAGCCATTTTAATGGAGACTGTAGCATATTTACCGGGAACATAATGTTGAAATGCTCTAATATGGCAGCGTTCTGAGCGATACCGTACCAGGGCCTTTGTTTTTAACTTCGTAATTCAGCATGGGGATGGTTTCCGTAGAGGATTTTTACCGGCTGGCCGTCCTTCAGGATGGACATGCGGGCGGCTTCGACTACCAATTCGTTGATAAAACTGTTGGCGGGGGTGGCAATCAAACCTTTTTGATCCGTGTCTTTGATCCTCTGACGCCTTAGCGGTAAAAAATATTCTCTCCCAAAATTTGCTTTTCCCGAAAAATGTGTTATGTTTAAGTATGGACACGCCATGCCGTGTCCTCGTGTAGGCGCACAGCAAATCTCCCGCCGGCTCTTTAAAATAGGCGTTAGGCTCCAGACTTTGGCTAAAGCCAAAAGCCCAAAGGCTAAAGCCGGATTTTTCATTTCGGCCTAAAAACAGTACAATTTCGGTCAAATTTTACAGCCACGCAAAGCATAGGAAACCAAAATTGCACCATTTTTGCACTTTTGGACGAATTCATCCAATAACTTGATTGTCGGCGATTGACCAGATATAAATGAGAATTGGAAAATTTATTTGGAGGCAACAGATGATAACGATACGATGCAAAATTCCTGGTTATGTTTCTTTTCTACTCTTTTGTATTTGTGTTCCTGCCCTGGCTGATATCAGTCTTTCCCTTCACCAAGCCGGTCAACAAGGTCAATTGGCGACTATCGAACGTCTTGTAAAAGAAGGCGCAAATATCAACGCCAAAGACCAGCAGGGAAGAACGGTCCTGCATTATGCCGCGGAAGGTGGACATCTGGGTACGGTTCAATTCCTGCTGCAAAAGGGGTTCGACGCGAACATTCGTGATAACGAGGGTCATACTGCTCTGGATTACGCCTTGGCGGGTGGACATGAAGGCACTGCGGTCGCGATTCGTGAAGCAGGTGGAAAGACCTCGAAACCTGTAACGATAAAACCGGTTGTAAAAACTTCATCGTCTCAACAAACGTTAAAGCCATCGCTCAAATATCCCGATTTGGAAAGTTTTCAGAGAGGGATCGGCCAACCCGCCTGTGTTCTCAAAAGCGAACATGTTTATTTTTTTGCCCCCAAGGCCTTTGAGGCTCAGGCGAAAATTGTTTTTCCATATTTGGTTAAGGCGTATAACGCTCTATATCGGATCGTCGGGGTACACACGGAATACATCATCGTGGTGTATAATTTTCCCAAGGGAAACCGCGAAGGCTGGGGAGGAACGAGCAATTGCGAAATTGGATACGACGATTCAAACCTCCGGCTAAACAATCATGAGGAATGGCGGCGATATAAAATTCCACATGTCAGCGGTTATATTGAGGAGATGGCCCATAATTTTGTTTCGCGGACAAAAGCCCAGTTCGGTTGGGAAATGATCGGTTGGTCGCTGGGCGTGAAAGTCTGCAGCCTCGTTGCCCCAAATCCTATTTACAATCGTCAGGTACAAGAAACCCGCAGCGAACAGGTCAAAACTTATCGCCGATATATGTCCCTTGTTCGGACATTTCCGCCGGATATCGCCCCGAATCTGGTTGATCGGATTCATGCTTACTTGCTTTGGAAATGCGAAAAGAAATACGGCCCGAATTTCTGGTCCGACTTTTTTAAAAATATTAACCAAAAATCGGCAGAGCTTTCCGAAGCGGCTGGTTTGAATGGTGACGCGAGTCGTAACGCCCGTTATCGCATTACCGTTGACTGTTTTGATTCATTGTCCGGCCTTAATTTTAAACAAATGCTCAAAGAAAACGGCATATCCCTGATCACGGATATTAAATCGCTTCATCCCACCGAACCCGGCTGGAACCGGAAACTACATTAGTTGCGTAGGGCGGGTCGTTCTGACGCTTCGCAGGTTGACCCGCCGATTGGAAACGTTGGTCGAAAGAAATGGCTGGTGAACCCGGAGTACCGGAACCACTCGCCCTACAGGCTTGAGCTGACGTCTAAAGCCGGGTATAATTGATTCAGTCGAACAGGAAAGGAACGGGCGATGATGAAGACAGCCTTTGCGTTCGGTACGGATTCCTCTCGTCAAGTAGGCTCAGGCCGCATTCCATTTCCCCTGAAACTGCTGGCTATCCTAGTGCTTACCATGGCGGCGATGACGGTATACGACACGACGGTGTACCATTCGGAGACGGATTATGACGTATGTCGATCGCCTCTTTTCAAATGCACTTCCTGCGGTGCGGTGGCGAGTTACAGCATCCGGGAACTTCAAGCGAAGGTGCCTCCGAAACAGTTGGCCTCAATGAAAGGCTCGCTGGTGCTGGATTGTCCGAAGTGCAAGAAGCACACCCTGACGCAGGCAGTCATTTGCCTCAAATGCGAAAATGTATTTGCTATTATCATGAATTCGGGCCAGGACTCAATTAACGACAAATGCCCCAAATGCGGTGAGAGCTACATCAAGGCCTGGCAGGAAAAGTACCGTCGGGAAACTGAGGAAAGCTGGTTTGATAAGTTGGGTTTTAAAATCCAGCGATCCTTACGCAACATAGGCCTATCCTTACACAACTGGTGGATATTTGGTTTTGTATGGTAATGCTATAATGCCGATACCAATTCGGTTTGATAAAGCCGGGTAGGGTGGATATTCTGATATCCACCATTTTTCTCAATTTCCCCCGTAAAAGCCGCAGATCGGAGAAGAACCCCCGCTCCCTCACGGTCGCGTCTCTTTTAATTTTGCAATTTGATATTTGCAATTTGCATCCCCGTTCAGGCCGGGGACAAGCTTTGAAATAAATCCCTTGTTTTCACTTGGCGGTCTTTGCGGTTAAAAAAAGTAGTTGGAAGGAAGAAAAAAATGTCGAATGTCAAACGCTGAATGTCCAATGTCGAAGGAAGAAAAAATTGAAGAACCCCGCTCCCTCACGGTCGCGTCTCTTTAAAATTTACTTCTCAGTTCGGCATGTGGATGGTTTCCGTAGAGGATTTTTACCGGCTGGCCGTCCTCCAGGATGGACATGCGGGCGGCTTCGACTACCAATTCGTTTATAAAACTGTTGGCGGGCGTGGCGATCAATCCCTTTTGATCCGTGTCTTTGATCATCTGACGTCTTGCCTCGATGGAATTGGATTCAGAATTTTCTATTCGATAAATGGTTTCCAGAATTGCTGCCACCGAATCGTAACCATATCCGACCGGTTTGAATCCCGCCCCTTCCCAGGGGACCAGGCGATAAAAATCAGGACTGACATAATTAAAATGCGACCCGCCGCATCCGATTCCTTCCAGGTAGCTGTAGCTGACCCCGCGGTACTGATCGTCATGCCGAATCATTCCGGTCTTTCCATTTCCTTCGCAGTACATCACCAAACCCTGGTCGTTACTTCCCGCCGCCGCGTCGGGATAACCCAGTCCGTCGCTGACCGACAAAAGCGCGCCGTTTTCGTATCGTATGCGGCCATTGGCCCAGAGGAACCCAACATTACCGTTGGGAAATTTTCCCTTTACTCCCGAAACGCTCACCTCCACCGGTTTTAAGCCGGTGATGAAATACACCAGGTCCACGTAGTGGCATCCGACATATACGAACGGATCGGTTTTGTCCGTGGTGAACCAGTTCTGGAAATTTGAAAAGCGATAATAATACGGCTCGATCAATTTCGCCTCGCCCATGACGAATTCCCCGAAATGCCCGAGGGCGTATTCGCATTTGGCCACCAAAGATCGCCGGTCAAACCGCTTGTGATATTCCACGCCGATGAACAGTCCCTTTTCCAAAGCCAGACGTTCGATTTCCACCGTCTGATCGTATTTCAAAACGAGCGGCTTGACGCAAAGCACGTGCTGATTATTTTTCAACGACTCCATGACCACGTCATAATGAAACTGGTCGGGCATGGCCACCACGACGGCCTGGCGTGGAGGCATCTTGGCGATCACTTCTTTGTAAAGGGTCGGAAAATTCTTTTTCGGGTCCTCAGATAACAATGGGTAGGCCGTAAAATCCTGGCCGGGAAATGCCTCCTGGAATTCCTTGTTTTCCTTCAAGGCCTTTAACGGCGGATTATTCAAGGCACAAATGTTTATGCTTTTAACCACTCCTGTCCGCTGTAAATGATAAATCGAGGGTAACAACAGATCATTCGTGATCATTCCGCCGCCCACGATGGTGATTTCTATCGGTTTGTTCATTTGATTTTTCCTTTTGTATTACCTCTTCTTGTCATTCTCGCGCAGGCGGGAATCCAGTTTTTTGAAAGCCACTGGACTCCCGCCTTCGCGGGAGTGACAGAAAAAATGGTCCCTAAGTAAAGTGCCATTATATTTTCTCTTCGGGTTGTGTCAATCTGGTATTTATTGTATAGAAATGATACATTTATATAACATGAAGGCAGACGTAACAAAAATAAATATCGGAGCGTTACTCTCCGAATTGGCTGGAAAGGTTGACCAGAGCATTAGGGAATATTGCGACCGATTTCTTTCCGGTCCGCCTCAATTGGTTCAAGCCATGCGGTACAGCCTGGAGGCTGGCGGAAAGCGAATTCGGCCCGTGCTTGTGCTTTTGAGCAGCGACCTTTACGGCGGTCAGATGGAAACCGCGATGTTCCCCGCCGCGGCCATCGAGATGGTCCATACCTTTTCACTTATTCACGACGATTTACCCGCGATGGACAACGATGATTTTCGTCGGGGACGACCCACCTGCCACAAAGCCTTCGGTGAGGCGATGGCCATTCTGGCCGGCGACGGATTGCTCGCGTTTGCTTTTGAGCTTATCGCCAAACATTTTCCGGGACCGGCCGACCAAGCTGCCGCTCTCGTCAAAGAACTCGCCGAAGCCACAGGACCGGCGGGAATGACCGGTGGGCAGGTGCTGGATATGACTTTTGACCGCCAAGACGGATTGGCGACGGTCGAGGAAATTCATCGTTTGAAAACCGCCGCCCTGATCCGATGCGCCTGCCGACTCGGAGCGATCAGCGCCGGAGCGACAAATCTCGACTCGGTCAGCGACTATGGCCAGAAAATCGGCTTGGCGTTTCAACTGATCGACGACTACCTGGACCAGACCTCCACGCAGACCGAACTCGGTAAAAAAACCGGCAAGGACGCCGACGCCAATAAACCCAATTACGCCGTCCTATCTGGAACCGCTGCCGCCCGGCAACGTGCTGAAGAATTGATCGAACAAGCCAGGGAAGCGTTAAAATCTTTTGGTCCCACAGCCAGACCCCTGATCGAATTAGCCCAGATGGTGCTGACGAGAAAATCATAAAAATGCGCAATCGCTGTTTCCAACTTCATCTCGGCAGCCGGGTCATCTCGCGCAGTCCCGTAAAACTTGCGATGGCAGAAAAATCCCGGTCATGGTGCAGGATCGGAACGCCATTTTGAAGGGCGATCGCCGCGATCAAACAATCTACCGAGGAACGGATCGTGTAGCCCTTTCGACGACCCGTGGCATAGATATCGGCGGCCTCTATAAAGCAACTCAAGGGAACCGGGTTCGTCAGGCAGGGCAATGCCAGAAAGCTCACACGAAATTGGCCGCTGTGAGGGTCGCCCTTCAATCCCTGGAAAACTTCCTGCACCACCGGTGGACAAGTGGCGAAACAAAGCAGGTTCTCATCGCTGACCCAGTATTTACCCGTTGGGCCGAGCAGTTCGATCCAGAAGGAGGTATCCACGAGGATGAGCGATGTCACGGCCGTCTCCGCCGCCGGTGGGATTTATCCTCGCGCATCTCGGATAAATCCCCCTGCCACAGACCGGAACCGATGAACTGCCGAATACCCCGTATCCTAACCACCCGGATGGCCTCTTCCAACGCTCGGTTCACCGTGGCCGAATACGTCTTGGCCTCCAGCACCCGTCCGGCCTCTTCCAGCAATTTTTCATTTAACACAAGATTTGTACGTTTCATGTGTGTATTATAGAATTCCATTCTTCCACAATCCACCTTTAAATTTTAAAAAATAAGGTAACCGTTCAGCCCACTCTCATTGTCATCATCCGGCTTGAACTGATGATCCAGAGGTGCGGACTGGATCGTCCGGTCAAGCCGGACGATGACGAAAGCGGGATAATCGTGACAGGATAGGACCGTGGTCTGAACGGTTACAAAATAAGAAAAATCATTTAACTACCGGAAACCAAACCTAGTATTTATTATTATTTCCTGGTAAACTGACTTAACACGCCAAATTTATAGCTAAATAAGCTATTGGCCATGGAAAGAATATAAATATGGGACTATTAGAAACCGTTAACAGTCCAGCCGATATAAAGAAAATGAGCTTGGACCAGCTCACCAGCTTGGCCGAAGAAATTCGGCAGGTGATCGCGCACACCGTCTCGCAGACGGGCGGACACTTGGCGAGTAATCTTGGTGTGGTCGAGTTGACGCTGGCGCTTCATTATTGTTTTGATTTTCCCGAAGATCGGTTGCTCTGGGACGTTGGTCATCAAAGCTATGTTCATAAGTTAATCACGGGTCGGCAGGACCGTTTTTCCACGCTTCGTCAGGCCGGCGGGCTAAGCGGGTTTCCCGATATTCATGAAAGTCCGTATGATCTATTTTCCGTCGGACACGCGGGAACCGCCATCGCCACCGCCGCCGGAGTGGCACACGGTGACCATTTGGCCAAACGAAATAATCGCGTCGTCGCCCTGGTCGGCGATGCCAGTATCGTCAACGGGTTGTCCTTCGAAGGACTCAACAACGCGGGACTTCTTAAACGCCAGTTTCTCGTGGTTTTAAACGACAACGAAATGGCCATCGACGTGACCCAGGGAGCCTTCGCCAAATATTTAAACCGTTTGCGGTTCACCCATATCTACGAGGACTTCAAACGTCGGGCCGAGAGCATGTTGGAGCATCTGCCGCTCGGAAAATCCATGAAGGACAGCCTTCATCACTTCAAGCAGAGTTTGAAATCGGCATTAAGCCCTGGCCAAATTTTCGAGCAAATGGGGATCACTTATCTTGGTCCGCTCGATGGGCACGATTTGAATATGCTCATCCGGGCCCTGACGGTCGTGCGCGACGCGCCGTACCCGATTCTACTGCACGTGCAAACACAAAAGGGGCAGGGTTATGGATTCGCTTCCTCCGATCCGTGCAAATTTCACAGCCCAAGCGGTTATGAAATCAACGGGGATGAAGCCGTCGTCAAACCCGGTAAAAAAAGTTATACCGCTGCCTTCGGAGAGTGCCTTGTCGAACTGGCCCAAAAGGATGAAAAAATCGTCGCCCTCACCGCCGCAATGCCGGACGGAACGGGTCTTGTGGACTTTCGACAAAAATTTCCCGACCGATACTTCGACGTCGGAATCTGCGAAAGCGCCGCAGTGGACATCGCGGCGGGCCTCGCCCGAAGCGGATTTAAACCGGTTGTGGCCATCTATTCCACCTTCCTCCAGCGAGCGTTCGATCAAATCTGGCAGGAAGTCATTTTGCAGAATCTGCCCGTGATTTTCTGCATAGATCGAGCCGGCCTGGTCGGCTCCGATGGCGCGGTTCATCACGGATTTTGCGATATCAGCTTCCTTCGCGCGCTACCGAATATGATCTGCTGCGCTCCGGCGGACGAATTGGAACTTCGTGAGGCATTAACTTTCGCCTTTAAGATCGGCAAGGCCGTCGCCATTCGTTACCCGCGGGACATCGTTTCGGAACCCATTATTCCCACCTTGCTCTACGAATTGGGCAAAGGCCGAATTGTCCGGGAAGGCTCCGATGCCGCCATCGTTGTCTATGGCGCTTTGATGAACCAGGCCTTTTCCGCAGCCAAAATGCTCTCGGTGGAAGGAATTGAGATCGCCATCGTCTCCGCGAGATTCGCCAAACCGCTTGATGAAGAATTAATTTCCGGTTTGCTCCAAAGCGGAAAACCTGTCATAATAATTGAGGATCACAGCAAAACCGGCGGGTTCGGCAGCGCCATTTTTGAATTGGCGCAAACCAGAGGTTTGCCCATCGACAACGTCGTTCACATGGGACTGCCCGCCGATCAGCTCGTTGCCCACGCCAGCAGAGACCGGCAACTGCAGGAAGTGGGACTTGATGACGCTGGAATCGTCCGAGCGGTCAAAGACGCGATGGCGCAAAAAAATACGAACATTCGTCTGACCCCGGCCTAAAGTCAACATACGTTATCTTTAGTGAATTTGCGTTTAGCAAAATAAAAAGCTATGACAAAAAAGAAACGGACCATCCTGGTATTAGGTGATTTGACTCGTCCGGGAGTGGCCCCTGTCTTCAACACCCTGACCCGGCGACTCTCGACCCTTGCCGACGTCAAATCGATCGATCTTGCCACTGGCCCGGTGCCCAAAAGTTCCCGCGGCGACCTGGTCATTGTCCTGGGCGGAGATGGAACTATTTTGAGCGTGGCCCGATCGCTCGGGAAAAATCAGGTTCCTATTCTAGGCGTCAATCTGGGCAAATTGGGATATCTCGCCGAATTCAGTCCGGACGATATCGATCTGCTCCTGGATGACATTCGCCGGGACCACTTGAACATTTCGCACCGGCTGATGCTTTCGACGGAAATTTGCGATGGAAAAACTTCATTTTCCACTTTGGCCATAAATGACATCGTCGTTCAGGCCGGTCCTCCATTTCGAATGATAGAATTAAACCTCTGTATAGATCAGCAGGACCTGACGACAATCGAGGGCGATGGTGTCATCGTCGCCACTGCCACCGGATCAACCGGTCATAATCTTTCGGCGGGCGGACCGGTGGTCGATCCTTCCATTAACGCCGTGGTCTTAACTCCCCTGAACGTTCACTCTCTGACCCACCGCCCTTTGGTTTTGTCCGGTGCGGCGGAAATTTGCATCACAGCGATTCGAGTCAATCCCGGCAGCGCCGTCATTATCGACGGCCAGGTCTCAAAACCGCTTGCCTCTGGGGCTCGGATCAATATCCGTCCGTTCGGCCATCCTTTCCTGCTGGTCCAAAATCAGAAATATAGTCGTTGGAATACTCTTCAAACCAAGTTACACTGGGGACTTGGGCCGAACTACAAATAAATTTTAGATCCCCGATCAAGTCGGGGACAAGTTTTGGATTGAAGATGACGGAATCACTTAAAGACAGATTTCTGGCCGAGAGCGGCCATCAGCTTTATAACGGCAATGAATTGCTGATTAAGGGAGCATTTGAAACTCCCGGCGGAGTTCATCTTTTAACCGGGTATCCCGGTTCGCCCATCGCCACCTTTTTCGACACTCTGGGCAAACTCTCCAGTCTGCTGAAGGACAAGGGAGTTTGTGCCCGGATCGCCAATAACGAAGCCATCAGCGTGGCGATGGTTAATGGTTCTCAGATGATGCCGTTGCGTGCTATGACGGCGTTCAAAAGTGTCGGCGGACACGTCGCTTCTGATGCCCTGGCGTTGGGGAATCTCGTCGGCTCGCATCCCGGAGGAGGGGCTGTTATTATTTTCGGGGACGATCCGTGGTCCGAATCCACCCAGGTTCCCGCGGATAGCCGATTCCTTTGCCAGCACTTGCGCATCCCTGTTCTTGAACCTTCCACTCCGCAGGATGTCAAAGATTTTATTCCGATGGCCTTTCGTCTAAGCCATGCCTCCGGACTCTACATGGGTTATATCCTGACAACTCTTCTCGCCGACGGCGGGGGGGCGGTTGCGGTAGGGAAAAATTACTGGCCCGAACAATCAATGAACAATCCGGGCACGATTGTCACCAATCAACTGGATTTGGAAAATACCGTCTTGCTGCCGCCCAAGACCGGAAGAAAAGAAGTCCAGATGCCCGAGCGGGTTGCCCGCCTGCTGGCCGAAGCCAGGACTATCGGCATAAATAAAATCATCGGTCCGGTCGGTCGAACTAAAATCGGATTTATCGCCTGCGGAGCGGCGTTTCAATATCTGACCGCCGCGATGGAAGAACTGGGGATCGCCGACCGATTGCCTATTCTGAAAATGGGGATGACTTATCCCCTGGACGATCAGAAGATTGCCGAGTTCGCCTCTCTTGTGGAGCATCTGGTCGTCATCGAGGAACGCCGGATGTTTCTCGAAGTTCAGATCGCCGAGATCATCCTGCGGGCCCGGCAGTTAAATCCGGGTTTGAAATTCGCATCCGTCTGGGGAAAGAAATTCCCCTCCCAACACGATGGGTTCCCCGCGGTTCTCGGATTGAATTCGTCAATTGTCATCGACAAAGTCGTTAAACTTCTTCGTCTGGTCGATCAGCCTTTTTATTCGCGTTTTGCCCAGCGGTTTGAAGAACAGCTAACGCGGATTCGGCGTACTGGCAACGGCGAACTGAATATTTCGCCGCGTACTCCGACTTTTTGCCCCGGCTGCCCGCATCGGGACTCGGCGAACGTTCTGCTCGAAATCGGCGAGCAATTTAAAGACACCGCGTACATGCGAAAAGTCCATCGGCGGAAACCCGCGGACCTGGTTTTTCACGGTGATACCGGTTGTTATACCATGCTGATGTTTCCGCCCAACTCGCCCCTGATGCACAACTATAGCGGAATGGGACTCGGCGGGGCCACCGGAGCGGGGATTGACCCCTTCATCACCAACAAGCAGGTCGTATTCATGGGCGATTCCACATTTTTTCACTCCGGGCAGATCGCCATCAGCAATTCGATCAAGTCTCAGCAGGACATCACCTACATCATTCTCGACAACCGCACCACCGCCATGACGGGCCATCAGCCGACACCGGGCCTCGATGTCGATCTGCTCGGTGACCAAACGCCGGGACAAAGTATCGACCAGATCGTACAAGCCATCACCGCCTCCGGCGGATGTAAGGTGGTCCGGGCCAATCCCGCCGACCGAAAATCCTATAAAAAGCTTCTTGAGCGAACGATCCTTCGGGACGGGGTTAAAGTAATCATCGCGGACAAGGAATGCGGGATCGTCGCCAATCGCCGAAAATTAAAACAGCAGCGGGCGGAACAGCGGCATAGCGGATTCGTCGCCCGCGAGATGTTTATGAATATCACGCCCGAACTTTGCGAGTTTTGCCTGGAATGCGCGACCATGACAGGATGCCCGGGACTCAATATCGAACCAACTCTGTACGGTCCGAAAATCGTGACCGATCTTTCCTGGTGCGTCAACGACGGGGCCTGCGCCAAACTCGATGCCTGTCCCAGTTTTGAACAGGTCGTCGTCCTTCGCCGCCAGCCTCCGCGGCCGCGCGGGCATCAGATCAAGCTCGAAAAATTGCCTGAACCGAAAACGCAATTTTCCGGGTCGCCCTGGCGGGTCCACATCGCCGGGATCGGAGGAATGGGAATCGGAGTCGCCGCCGCCATTCTTGTTCGGGCCGGCGACCATGAAGGATATAACGTCCTATTCGCCGACAAAAAGGGATTGGCGATCCGAAACGGGGGCGTTTTCAGCCAGATTATTTTCTTTAAAGATCGCGCCTCGTATTCACAATCCATCCCATACGGGTCCGCGGATTTATTAATCGGTCTGGATATTCTGGAAGCGGCTCGGGCGGTCGATCCTAAGGGTTTATTCCGCGTCGCCTCGCCGGATAAAACCACCGCCGTTCTCAATATCGACAAAGCACCCACGATCATGACCCTTTGCCGAACGGATGATTTCGATCCGGCAGAGCTGGAAAAAATGATCCGCCATCGGACGCGAAACGACGGATATTTTGCCCATAACATTACCTCCATCTGCGAACGGCTTTTCGGAACGAAACTTTACGCCAATATCACCATGCTGGGTCTGGCCTATCAACAAGGATTAATCCCCGTCTCGCTGGAAAGTTTGGAATGGGCTATTCGTGAGAGCATCCGTGTTGATTTCAAGAAGAACATGCGAGCCTTTAACCTCGGTCGGAAATTGGCGGCACATCCGGCGCTTTTCGCGGAAAAACCCGCGCCCAAGACCATTGCCCGGGTGGTCCGCGAAAAGGCCAATATTCTCAAGCGAACCCGGCTGGGCGGACCGGCCGTCGCCCGGCAATACAAATATCTGACCTATTCGAACCTCCGTGCCTGCCGTGAACTCGATAAATCCACCATGATGGAAATCGCCCTGCGCCTTTACGATTTAATCAAATTCGAAAATCTCTCTTACGCCCAGCAGTATATGGATCGCATCAAGGCCATCTATCGCCGGGACCGGCTTGAATTCGATTTCGCCGTTACCAAATCCGTGGTCCGCAATCTCTACAAACTGATGCTGATCAAGGATGAATTCTACGTCGCATCCGTCCTTACCGGTTATGAAAAACAGCGGCGCGACGCGCACCGGTACAACGTCAACCCCGCCAATGGCGACCGTATCAAATATCAACGTGTCTTCCATCCGCGTATCTTAGGTAAAAAATTCTCAATCCCCATGCCGCACTGGTCCATGCAGGTCTTAAAGCAGATGAAATTCGTCCGCCGATTCCTGCCATTCTATCATATCGAGGATCGTCGATTTCTGAACTGGTACAAACAGTTGCTGGATGGATTTACCTATCGCAGCGACCGCGAGTATCAGCAATATTTATCGGCCATTACCGCCGTGGACCAGGTTCGAGGATATCGCGAATATCGCACCCCCACCATGACCCTGGCTCGGCAGCAGGCGGAGGATATTTTAAGCGGGATCACACTTAATCCACATGACGACGATCAATCGTCCGGAAAGCTCTCCTCGGCCATCTTCACCAATCCGGACATTTCCTTGTCAGGAGTTCGCCAACCGCATATAATTGAAAAGCTGAGAAAGCTGCTTAAACCGTGGTAAATGACGCTTTTTAAGAGAAAGGGGCGATTTAAATGCGATATATGATAATAGTTGCTCTTTTCGGTTTTTACACTGTCGCTTTAGCTCAATATGCTCCCGCCGTTCGTCCTAACGCACTCGACGCCTCTCCCCAAATCGGCAGCGGGGGATACAATGCTCCTGTCCGACTTTATAACTATAATTATAATAGCGGAGGTTTCGGAAACCTTTATATCACCGGGAATGTTTCGGGAGGAAAATCATTTCGAGGATTTGTCCCGTATTCCGATCCCACGCAATTTCAAGGGAGGTTGGGCAGTAGCGCCTTGGGCGCGTTTCAACGCGATGCCATCGACCTTCAAAGAGTTCAACAAGGATACTCAAACCGTCAAACCTTGCCTTATTATAATAGAAGTTCGACCATCCTTCCTCTCTCCGCCGTGCGGCAGGGATTGAATACGCCTGGAAGCTCCATGCCCAGATTACAGGCACAGCCGTTTTCTGAAAGCTACGGATTACGGGCCGCCATCGCTCTGCCGCTGCCGTCCACGGAAACGATTGCCACGCTGCCTAAAAATCTCAAACCGACGGATATCCTTGTACCCGGCATTCTCGTCCCCCGGGACACACAGAACCAGATGGAAATAACGTCGCCTCTTTTACCGTCTCCTGTAGAAAAGATTCCACCGAAAGAAGTCGCCGTACCCGAGCAACCATCGCTCGAACAGCCTCCCACGGAACAACCCCCCGTCAATGAACAGCCGCAGCAGGACTTTGCGACCTTTTTGGAACTCCAGGCGGAAAAGGCGGAGAAACCCAATATTGTCGCCGGCCCGCAACCGGAATATTCCGAAATCGCCAAACGTCTGGCTGTCGAAGGAAAATTCACCCCGAATCCCCCCAAACCGCCTGTGCGGGAAAGACCTGCTGCCGCTAAAGCGTTACCGCTGGTTTCCGAACTGTTTGGAAAAAGAAACGATCCATTTTCCCGGATCATGCGGGCGGCCCAAAAATCTCTTAACCAGGGTCGATTTTACGACGCGGTCCAGCAGTATTCCCAAGCCCTTTCGATCAACCTCGACGATCCGCTTCCTATTTTCGGGCAAACCAACGCTTTTCTTGGCGCCGGTGACCTGCGAACCGCGGCAGATCATTTACAGCAGGCCTTAAAAAAATTCCCGAAGTTCCTTCGCCTCTCCTTTGATGGTCCACGTCTTCTCGGCGGTAAAATCATCCTTGATCGCCGCCGCCGTCAGTTGCAAACGATAGTGGAAAAAAATAACGACCGGCAACTGATGCTGCTGTTGGGATATGTGGAAATTCTTTCCGGTCAACGGGAGTCGGGTCTGAAACGAATCGGTGCCTCCGGCTTGGTAGCCCGTGATTTTTGATACTCCCGCCTATCTCATCAAAGGACCAAATTAGCTTGACTTGGAAGGGTCTGAAAGCTATTTTTGTTTGTTTTAGCCCCAGAGATGATCAGCTGGGCGCAATAACTTAAAGTAATCAGGAGCATTGAACCGTGGGATATGATTGCGTAGTGATGATTAAGCAAGTGCCGGACACCAAGGCGGTGACGGCCAAAGCGATGAAAGAGGACGGAACGGTCAATCGCGCGGCATTGCCGGCGATTTTCAATCCGGAAGATTTAAACGCCCTCGAAACGGCATTGGAGATCAAGGATCAGTACGGCGGGACGGTTACTGCGATTACGATGGGTCCGCCCAACGCGTGTGAAATTCTTCGCGAGTCGCTGTATCGCGGAGCGGATCGCGTTATTTTGATTTCCGATCGCCGAGCCGCCGCCAGCGACACCCTCGCGACTTCGTACATTTTAGGTTGCGCCGCTCGCAACCTGCCACATGTGGATGTGGTCCTGTGCGGTCGTCAGGCCATCGACGGGGACACCGCTCAGGTCGGTCCGCAGTTGGCGGAAAAGTTGGGACTGCCCCAGGTAACCTATCTTGAAAAACTGATGGAAATGACAAATAAACATGTGGTCGCCAAGCGGAATCTCGGCAACGGCTGGGAAATGGTTCGTTCAAAACTGCCTGTGCTTATGACGGTGGTCGATTCAGCCAATATTCCCCGTCCGCCTGCCGCGAAATTAATGATGAAATATAAAAAAGTCCGAGGGGCGGTGGAAGTCGTCCGGGAAATCGCTGGCGAGAAAGACCCGAACGATCCGGCCTTGAAGGCACAAATCGATCAACGGATTAAAGAATTGAAACAGAAATGTCTGCTGATCGAACAGTGGAACCTGGACGATATCAAAGCCGATCTGCAATGGTGCGGGCGCGATGGTTCGCCGACCAAGGTCCATCGTATTCAGTCCGTCGTTCTCAAGGGGACCGGACATAAGCAATTTGCCCCAACGCAAGAGGGTATGAAGGACCTTATCCACAATCTCATCGAGGAACGGACGCTTGGGTAACGACTAGCCCCCTGTGGCAACAGGGGGTTCTTAAAAACTAGTTGATAATTACAATAGTTAAAATGATTTATTGTCCATCGAGGTGTAAACATGATACGTGTCAATCGTGAAGGTTCAGTATGGATTTTCGCCGAACAGGAGCTGGGACAGCTTTCGGATGTTCCACTGGAGCTTTTAAGCAAAGGCCGGGAACTGGCGGATAAGCTTGGCGTTCGGCTGGGAACTTTTCTGCTCGGTCAGGGTATTGGTGAACTGGCCGGTAAGCTGACGGCTTACGGTGCGGATGACGTCATTTGCGTCGAGCATCCGCTGCTCAAGGATTACCAGACGACCAGCTACGCACGGGTGATTTGTGACCTGATTCAAAAATATGAGCCGCAAATCGTTCTCTATGGCGCGACGGCGATGGGGCGAGACCTTGCTCCGCGTATCGCTTCGGAAATGAAGGCGGGTCTGACCGCAGACTGCACCGATCTGCAGATCGGCGATCACGAGGAAAAAGACGGCACGGTTCATAAGAATTTGCTCTTTCAAATCCGGCCTGCCTTTGGCGGGAACATTATCGCCACGATTATCAATTACGACCGCTGGCCTCAGATGGCAACAGTTCGGGAAGGGGTGATGCGAATGCCCGAACCGAATACTTCGCACAAGGGTAAAATCGTCAATGAAAAAGTCAATATTTCTCCGGAAGACCTGGCGGTAACGATTCTGGAAAAGCATCGCCAGGCCAAGAAGGTGAATTTAAAGGCGGCTCGAATTATCGTGGCCGGCGGGGCGGGGGTTGGGAGTAAGGATAATTTCAAATTGGTCTGGGACCTGGCGAACGCGTTGGGCGCGGCGGTGGGGGCTTCCCGTGCTGCGGTCGATTTGGGTTTCTGCGATCGTGATCATCAGGTCGGTCAGACGGGGACTACCGTTCGTCCGGCTTTGTATATTGCCTGCGGGATTTCCGGAACCGTTCAGCACCGTGCGGGCATGCAGGAATCAGCCAAGATCGTCGCCATCAATAGTGATCCGAACGCCCCGATTTTACAGCTCGCACATTACGGGATCGTAGGAGATATGAACGTGGTTATTCCGAAAATGATTAAAGCGTTAAAGGAACGGTCGTAAGCACAACCAATTGCACAGTTAGTTAATGAGGTTTAATAGATATGCCGAATTTTTTTACCGAAAATGAAGATATTGTTTTCAATTTCAACACGATGGACCTCGCTGCCCTGGCGAAGATTACCGAGGAAGGGTACAAGTTTACCCAGACCTTCGATTACGCCCCGGAAAACGCCGAGGACGCGATTGACAACTATCGGCGGATTTTGAAAATGCTCGGACAGTTGAGCGCCGAGTTTATCGCCGAACAGGCGGAAGGGGTCGATAAGGAAGGGAACCACCTGCTGGAAAGCGGGATGGTCAAATATTCCGAGGGCATTACCAAAGATTTGGATATGCTCGCCAAGGCCCAGGTGATGGGTTTCACGCTGCCGTATCGTTTCGGCGGATTGAATTGCCCGAACCTGATTTATACGATGGCGATTGAAATGGTTTCCCGGGCCGACGCGTCGCTGATGAATATTTTCGGTCTGCAGGGAATCGCCGAGACAATCAATGCCTTTGCCACCGAAGAACTCAAACAGCGATTTTTGCCCCCATTCTCAGCGGGTAAAATCACCGGGGCGATGGTCCTGACTGAACCCGACGCCGGGTCCGACCTTCAAGCGGTCAAGACGCGGGCCTACCAGGACGCCAATGGGAATTGGTATCTTAACGGGGTCAAACGGTTTATTACCAACGGCTGTGGAGATGTGCTGCTGGTCCTGGCGCGAACGGAAGAGGATCGCAACGACGGGTCCGGTTTGAGTTTGCTCCTTTGTGAAAAAGGACCGACGGTTAAAATTCGCCGGCTTGAGGAAAAGCTTGGCATTCACGGTTCGCCGACCTGCGAAATTTTCTTCGATGACACCCCGTGTTATCTGATCGGTGAGCGGCGAAGAGGACTGGTTCCTTACGTGATGAGTCTGATGAACGGCGCACGTGTCGGGATCGCCGCCCAATCGCTCGGTATCGCCGAAGCCGCCTATGCGGTCGCTCGCGATTATGCCCATTCCCGAAAGCAATTCGGCGTGGCCATCGAAAAACTCCCCGCCGTCCGCGACCTGCTGATGGAAATGAAAATTTATACGGAAGCGGCACGTGCGTTGACGTATGAATGCTCCCGCGTTGTGGAATACGAACGCTATTATCTCTGGCAGACCGAATCGGGCCAGGGCAGCGTTACCGATAAGGATGAGCTAAAGCGAATGAAAGACGAGTCCCGCAAATTTAAGCGACTCGCCGCCATGCTGACCCCGATGTGCAAATATTACAGTTCGGAGATGGCCAACAAAGTGGCTTACGATTCGATACAGGTTCTCGGCGGCAGCGGATACATGAAGGATTACGCCAGCGAGCGGCACTTCCGCGATGCGCGCATTACCAATATTTACGAAGGGACCTCGCAGCTGCAGGTTGTCTCCGCCGTTCGCGGGGTCGCCAGCGGAACAGCCGGCAAGGCTCTTGACGAATTCGCCGGCCAATCCTGGCCGACCGAATTTGCCGACCTGCTTGCCCTTCTCAAACAGGGCAGTGAGAACCTTGCCCAGTCGATGGTGGTCGTCAAGGAAAAGGGCGTCGAGTACATGGACCTTTACGGCAAAAAAATCGTCGATGTCGCCTGCGATCTCTACCTCGGATACCTGTTCCTTCAACAAGCCAGGCACAGCGACCGCAAAAAAGCTGTTGCCCAACGGTTCATTACCACAACCGCTTCCAGAATTATTTCCAACTGCCAACTGATCAAATCCGGCGACCGCAGTACGATGGACCAGTTCGGGACCATAGTCGGCGAGCTATCTGACGACGCCGCTTGATCCTGGAAAAGGAGCGAGCTGAGATGTGGACCGTTCCCACGGCTAGGCTGGGGAGATAAAGATTTGTTGTAACCGACCACCCATCCTTGTCATCATCCGGCTTGACCGGATGATCCAGGGGTGCGGACTGGATCGTCCGGTCAAGCCGGACGATGACAAGGGAGAGGATCGGGGTTTGAACGGTTACGATTTATTTGTCGTTTGGTTTTCAAAGCTCGTTGTGTTTCGGGGGCATCGGGATTATAATCACGGATGTATTACTTTATAGAAGGAGTGTGTCCATGCGCGAGGGTAGTTTTAAGTTCAGCGTTCGGGGTTTAATTTGTTTTGTTGTCATCATTGGCCTGATGGCCAGGACAAAATCGGCAGCCGCCACTTCCAGGCCGACCACTCAGCCGGTGACCGCTCCGGAAAGTTCTCCACAGGCGGTAAAACTCCTGCAGAAAGTCCAGGCCAAATACGCGGTAATGAAGACTTATTCGGATGAAGGGCAAGCCGTTTCTGATATAGATCTTTCAAAAGTGGATTTTAAAAAAATTCCGAATCTGACGACGCGGAAACAAAAAATGATAGAGGAATCTTCCCTCTTAAAAAATGCTAAAAAAAAGGTTTATGACTTTTCCATGAAATTGGGCCGGCCTGATTGTTACCTGATTGAATGGAAGCAGACGATGGGGGGGAATATTGTACCTCTTGATGGTGCGGTATGGTCAGCCGGAGAAGGTGATTTTGTCCAGACGAGATCTCAAAGCGCACCGAGGAAAATGAAGGATCGGTTCAGTGCGTTGAGGAATGCTGGCAATGTTTCCGGAAGGGCGACCATGACCATACCTTTTATTTTCTTTAATGAAACGTCCATGCCCCTTGTGACTATGAAAAGCCTGGCCATGGAGAAGGAAGAACGGCTCGATGGCGACTTGTGTTATGTCATTTCCGGGCGTGCCGGAGGTCATAAGACGTTTTTGTGGATATCCAAAAAGACCTTGCTGATCCGTCAGAAGCGTTTTCTCTTTGGAGGCGAATCCGCTATAAAGAAGACCCCGATTACACCGGAAAGTGTGAAAAAGACCCTAAAGGCCATGGGCCAGGAGCCGACGACCCAGGCGGTCGAACGAATGAAAACGAATATGGAATTGGCTAATATGCTCTCGACCAGCGTGAAGGGGTCGATCATTGAAACCCATCGAAATATTGTGGTAGATGCTCCGATTAGTAAAAAACAGTTCAAGTTTAAAGTGCCTGCGACACAGACGTCGCCGGCAAAAAAATAATCCTCTGTTGAAGGAACGCTGCACATGAGCAAATTTTATTTTGGTTTGGATGCCGGAACATCGGGACTTAAAACCGTTCTGATCGACCGTAGCGGAAAAGTCGTCACGAGCAATACGCAGAATTATCCTGTCTATTGCCCCAAACCCTTGTGGTCCGAGCAGGACCCCCAGGACTGGTGGGAGGCGGCGGTCAAGGGCATCCGTCTGGCGATGAAAGAGACTCGTGTCGATCCTGCCGGTATCGGAGGGATCGGATTGTCGGGGCAGATGCACGGATCGGTTTTCCTGGCCGATGATTTAAATTTAAAGCCCCTTCGCCGGGCCATTTTGTGGAACGATCAGCGAACATCCGATCAATGCGAACATATCGAAAAAATCGTGGGTGGTCGAAAAAAATTGATTCAAATGGTGGGCAATCCCGCCCTGACCGGATTTACCGCGCCAAAAATCCTCTGGCTCAGGGACCATGAGCCGAACATCTACAACAAAGTCAAACATATCCTCTTGCCGAAAGATTATCTTCGTTTGTGTCTGACCGGTGATTATGCCACGGATGTTTCCGATGCCTCCGGAACGTTGCTGTTCGATGTCCGCAAACGAAAATGGCACTTGGAGCTTATAAAGAAATTACGTCTCAAACCGGAGTGGTTTGCGAAGTCTTACGAATCGCCCCAGGTTACAGGCTATATGAATGCCTTTGCCGCCAAGCTTACCGGTTTGCCCGTGGGCGTGCCCGTGGTTGGCGGCGGCGGCGACCAGGCATGCGGAGCGGTGGGAAGCGGGATCGTCAGTAAAGGAATTGTCTCTGCCACACTGGGAACTTCGGGCGTCGTGTTCGCGTATTCCGACACACCGCAATTCGACCCGGAGGGCCGGGTCCATACCATGTGCCATGCCGTTCCCGGAAAGTGGTGCGTTTTCGGTTGTATGCTCGCGGCGGGAGGATCGTTCCAATGGTTTAAAAATACTCTGGGCCGACAGGAGATGGAACAGGCCAAAGGCCGAGCCCTGGACCCGTATGATCTTCTGATAGATGAAGCCAAAAAGGCCCCTCCCGGATGTGAAGGACTTTTCTTTCTACCGTATCTGACCGGAGAGCGATGTCCGCATCCGGACCCCAGAGCCCGAGCCTGCTTTATCGGAATGACCGCCCGTACAGATCGGCCGGCGCTCATTCGCTCGGTCATCGAAGGAGTAACCTTCGGAATGAAAGACCAAATTCAAATTTTACACCGGATGGGAATCAAAATCGATCAGGTTCGCGCTTCAGGCGGAGGAGCCAACAGCAGATTCTGGCGGCAACTCCAATCCGATGTGTATAATGTTCCCGTGGTTACCGTCAATGTAACCGAAGGATCCGCATTGGGAGCGGCGATCCTGGCCGCCGTCGGAACCGGGCAATTCAAATCCGTCCCTCTCGCCTGCGGAAAAATGATCAGGGGGATCGACGGGCTGAAACCCAATCCAAAACTGGTCAGGCTTTACGACAAGCATCACAAGGAATTTCAAAAACTATATGATTGTTTAAAATCGGAATTCCCGGTCATGGCCGGGCTTTAAGGAGGAAGTTGGTCGTGTCGAAAAAAATGATCGGGATAATGACGGTCGGTCTGGTGGCGGTTTTCGCTTTGGTCGGGTTTTCCCAACGCGCGGGACGCGGTCCTGCGGGGACGCAGCAGGTGGTTGTCGAAAAATCTGACGGGACCTTTGCCCGCGGATGGCTCAAAAAAGACAAAGGTAAAAGTACCTTTGTCGATGCCAAAGGCGAATCGGTGGAGTTGACCAAAAAAGATAAGACCTACACTCTGTCTCAAATGAACCAGGAATTTAAAAGAGTCCGGCAAAGCATTATGACGCAGGACCTGAAGGATATTGAGCGTAATTCCAAGATTATCAGTTGGGCCAAGAACCACAATCTTTACGAGCAGGTGGAAGAGTACGCACAAAAAAACATCCAGTTGAACCCATCCAATCCGGACCCGATCGCGGAGGAAAATTTGAAATGGGCCAGAGAACAACTCGATGCCATCAAAACCGGTCCCTCGGCCGGTCCCGGATCGGATTGGACGATGCAGGACGTTCAGAAGGTACGGTTTGCCCTCATCCCGCCACTGGGAAAACCGGCAGAAAATATGCTGATCACCTTCAAAAATAACGTGGTGAAACGTTTCTTTGAAAAAGAAGGTAAAGAAGGAAAATATGGGACGAAGGACGCGCAGCGGGAGTTTAGCCGAAAACCTCCCACCGAACAGGCCCAGATTATCAAACAAGAAACCGGAAATACCTATCAACCGGATATTAACATCGGAAAAGAGCCGACCGTGATGTTGGAATTTAAGCGGATTGTGCAGCCGATCGTCACTCGCGGCTGTTCCAGCATTAACTGTCATGGTAGTGGACATAACCCCCTAAAACTGGCGCCCAGGGCGGCCACCCCACCGGAAATTTACGCCAATTTTTACTCCCTCGACACTCATCGGTCGGAAAGGGGTACGATAATCGACCATGAAAATCCGAACCAATCGTTGCTCCTGAACTATCTGCTGCCTCCAATCCTGGCTTCGAATAATCTGACCCATGAACATGAGATACGCCCTCTGATCAAATCGAAAAGCGATCCGCGGTATCGGCAATTGGTGGATTGGATTAAATCCCTGCCCACCGAGCCGATTGATCGCCTCGCCAATCAGGAAAGTGTCACCACCACGAAACCAAAAAAAGAATCAGGGTTGTAAAATATGTTCTTGAAACCCAGATGCTTTTCCGCTTATTATTAACTACTGTGTTTCCTGTTTTAAACGCTAAGTGCAAAAGGAGTAACAATGGCTGTTTGTTTGAATCGCTCGAATGATGGCGAACCTCATTTGTTCACCAGTGAATCAGTAACGATGGGTCATCCGGATAAAGTGTCTGATCAGGTTTCAGATGCCGTACTCGACGCCATGCTGGCCCAGGATAAATATTCGCGGGTCGCCTGCGAGACGCTGTGTAAAAATAGTATGATCATGGTGGCCGGGGAAATCACAACCAGGGCCGTGGTCAATATTCCCGACGTCGTTCGCAAAACCGTTAAAAATATTGGTTATACCAGCGCGGAAATCGGCCTCGATGCGGATACCTGCACCGTAATGGTATGCCTGGAAAAACAATCGCCGGATATTTCCCGCGGTGTAACCGCCGGTGAGAAGCGAGAGCAGGGCGCGGGCGACCAGGGACTGATGTTCGGTTTTGCCTGCAATGAAACGCCGGTTTTGATGCCTCTGCCGATTTACCTGGCCCATCAGATTTGCGAACGGCTGGCTATGGTTCGTCAAAAAGGGATTCTACCCTGGGTCCGACCCGATGGAAAGGCTCAGGTCACGGTGGAATATGAAGGAAATAAGCCGGTTCGGATCGATACCATTGTCTGTTCCACGCAATATTCCGACGCGAAGGACTTTTTTAAGTTCGGATGGATTGATAAAGACGGCTGCATGACCGAAAAAGGGCGAAAGGTCCTTATCGAAAAGGTCATCCTCCCCGTAGTGCCGAAAAAATATCTGAAAGGAAATGTCAACTATCACATCAATCCGACCGGTCGATTCGTCGTCGGCGGGCCTCACGGTGATTGCGGGTTGACTGGTCGAAAGATTATCGTCGATACCTACGGCGGTCGGGGCTGCCACGGCGGCGGGGCCTTTAGCGGAAAAGATCCTTCAAAGGTAGACCGTTCCGCAAGTTACATGGCCCGATACATCGCCAAGAATATCGTGGCCGCTGGATTGGCGGACCTCTGCGAAGTGCAGCTCGCCTACGCCATCGGAGTGGCTAATCCGGTCAGCGTTCTGGTCGATACCCAGAACACCGGAAAAATCGATGACGGAAAACTGGCCAAACTTGTCCGGAAAATTTTCCCGTTGAAACCTGCGGGAATTATCGAACATCTGAAGCTCCTTCGACCGATTTATACGGAAACGGCCAGCAATGGTCATTTCGGACGCGAACTGCCCAATTTCACCTGGGAAAAAACCGACAAAGCGAAAATCCTGCGACAGGAAGCGGGAGTATAGAAAGTAGCCAGTGGCAAAAATCGGTTTGTAAGGTATAATGAATTTGGGGACGTGGTGTAATGGGAGCACGCAGCCTTCGCAAGGCTGAAATGGGGGTTCGACTCCCCTCGTCTCCAGTGGGTTATTTTTCAAATAATAAAGATTTGAAATTTAATCCGAAATTTAATACAATAGCCTGGGGCTTCAACAAAGGAGTTCCAGGCTATGTCATTTGAACCGAGAATATCCCAAAGGTAGACCCGCTCGTTATGTATCGGACAGACTCCGCAAACCCATTGTCGGCTTGTCCCGGATGCCGTCGCCTGATGATCGGTACTATGCCACCCATAGCAAACCGAGAAGGCATAGTAGGTAACGTAGAATAGTTATTGTTTTTTTGACAGGGGATATTGCCTGAGGTATCCTTGTCCATTATGAAAAAAGATGGACGATCCTTATCGCATGACGTGTTGGAAACCTTTGTTTGGCTGCGGTCCGGCTTCCATTGCTGCCTGGCAGAAGGCCGACCTCGATGTGAACGTCGTTCGATCGTTATGCCGTGCAAACCATACGCCGAGCGCATTAATTAATCCGTATCAGTATAAGTCGATCAACCCTTGATCGTTGCGGTGGGAGTGGGCAACGTTCTTTTAATCTCGTTTGTGCGATAGCCGAAACCGGGGCCCCGGATGGTGGACAAATCCAATTTGCCCTTTCTCCGGGTATACAGGCCGGGATGGACGTCGGCTTCCGTGACCGAAGCTTCCGGATAAAACTGCATGGCGTTGGTCTCCACGCCCATGATCGTTCCGGCGTTGGCGGCGAGCAGGCAGTGCGGAACCTGGGCGAGCATTGGATTGGTCAAGTCTTGCACCATTAGTGTCATTCCGTGTGCTTTGGCCCAGCATAGACTGAGCAACGCGCCTGTCTGGGTTTTGCAGGTCTTTAACGCCACGCCCGTCCAGCCGAGTTTTCGTCCGAGCCGGATCAGATGCCAGTCGTGGCAGCTTTCGTCCATGAAGAGCGGCTTACGAGCCGAGACGCTGTGGACGTCGATCTGATTGGTTTCGAGGTCGTAGGGGAACGGCTGTTCGACGTAGAGGATCATCGCGGCGATCCGCGCATGCTCGACCACCAGGTGGTCGAGGATATCGTTGACATAGGTTACATCCGTGACGGTGCAGTTAAAGTCCGCGGTGAGCCACTCGACTCCCTCCTCGATAGCGATCTGTCCGACCTTGACCAGACGGTCGTAATCCCAGGCTAAATCGTTTCCCCGAAGCTTGACCTTCAGGCACGTCAGGCCGTCGCGCTTGACCCAATCGCGAAGAAGGACGGGATAGCCGTCCCTGGGTTCCGACCCGGTCAGTTCCGACGGATCGATCGGGTCCTTGCCGCCTACAAGATGCCAGGCGGGTAATTCACGAGGGGGCTTGACGAAGAAATCTTCGGGATACTTTCCGGCGAAAGAAATATTCGTGCCTTCCTCGCCTGTCATGTAATGGGCGAGGTCGGCGTTCATGTATTTGGCGTTGTAGGTCTGGTAGACGGGAATCTTATTCAGCACCCCATACGCGTCGTGAAGGGCCAGATCGAACGCGGAGCAGCAGACCAGAGCTCCCAGCCAGGGCATCGGTTCAGAATCACCCCTGGACTGGTTGAACTCGGCGAGGAGCTTTTTAAGTTCCGTTTCCATGAAGAGGTTCCCGATCTCCATCGGGTGGCCGTAAAACTTGAATTTGGCCCAGGCGCCGGCGAGATGGACCGAGAAGGCTTTCATCGCCTCGTGGCGTTCCTCATAGCTCAGGGAACTCGGCCAGACCCAGGTCACGCTGAGCGGTGTCTCCCCCCAGCCTTCGGCGGTTTGACCCGCGGCGTTCCGCACCGTCATGCTGACGCGGGCGCAGGTGATAAAGGTCACCGTCTCAGTTCCGAACTTCAACGGCATACGCGTATTAATAGGAAGAAAATAAAGGGTCGAGGCCTGGGGCTGAACGTCTGTCTTTTTCATGCTCATATTATTTTCCTTCAATTCTCAAATTGACCGGAGAATGATCGCATGATCACTATCGTCAGGGTGCTACAAAAAAGCAAATATTTTTTTCGGACTATCGAAGCCAGGTTCGGGCAGTGGGCATTTGTTGTCGTCTTCGCAGGGCAATCGCATGAAAATATTTCACGTTATTCCTTCGGGTTGAATCCGAGGACTTTGAGCAGGTAGTCCCTCTGGTAGCCGGCCTTTCGCCGTTTTGTTTTAATCCCGAGCTTACAACTTTTTTCGTTCTTGAGCAACATCAGACCCACCCGCCGCAAACGGGCCAGGTTTTCCGCCGCGTACCCCGCGCGAACCCGGCAGGAGTCTTCGTTGAAGCATACATCCAGCAGCCAGTGCACCTGATTTTCAATTTTCCAGTGGTTTCGAACCAGGCAGGCGAGCTTTTGCGCGCACCGGCCGGAATGGCTGCTCAGAAAATACCGCCGTTCCACGCTGGTTTTACCTTTGATCGTTCGCCGGCATTCAATCGCGGTGATGCTGGCCAGGCCCGGAAACTCATGACGTTGCTTTAACCATTCGACCTGGCCGCTGGTCCAAGAGCGGCGCACTTCGATCCGCCCATGACCTTTTTCCGTGCATTCATATATATCGTGCGGATCGGAAAATCCGTTTTCGATCGCGTCGTCCAGATAGGTTCGAACATCCTCATGCAGCGAACCCTG
>Ga0265292_1000247_pt1 | contig 93012 bp, 84 predicted proteins | sample Munlanlewell296A_FD_189080 | JGI IMG/M metagenome (GOLD analysis project Ga0265292, IMG submission 189080) | Leachate microbial communities from a municipal landfill in Southern Ontario, Canada - Leachate well 296A | ecosystem: Engineered > Solid waste > Landfill > Unclassified | place: Canada...
TGCTTCTTCCTTGAACTGCTTGTCGTACTTCCTCCGTCCACTTCCTTCTTGCATTTGACACCTCCTAAGATTATATTGTACCTAACCTTTCGGTGTGTCCGTTAAACCGGGGGAAGTGCACCCGCACTTTTCCAGGCTAAGAAAAGATTTTGTATTATTTTTTGTTAAGTGAAGTTTTCCACAGCCCGTTGATTTAAAAAAACATATTTAGACTATTTTGTCAATTTCATATTATGAATATGATATTAATTAAAATTCTAATTAATAAACGATCTTAAAAAGTAATTTTAAAATACTATTAATTGGTGTGCTTAAATTTGTTTGATTAGAGCTGGATTGAAATCCTAATGTTTTTCTTTTTTAATAGACTCAGATAAGAAAACAATACAGTCCTCACACATTTTATCTGGCATCTTTTTGCATATCTTTCTATAATACTCCCAACATTTATTGCCTGTGTTCACATACACTGGGCATGCTGCCCTAACTTCAGTGGGGCATTCTGTCAATTCCCAGCATTGTGCATAGTTGAGGAGCTTTCTTATCCCTTCTATGCTAATTTTTTTATTGTGTAAAATGTCTCTTAGACATAGAAGCCATTTTAGATCGATTTCTGAATAAAACCTGTTTTTATTTCTTCTTGTTGGTTTTATTAAACCCTGTTTTTCGTAATTGCGAATCGTCTGTGCAGAGGTCCCTATTATCTCTGCAACAATTCCAATAGTGTATAGTGGCATACTTTTTCGAAGTTCCTCATTATATTCTTCTGGTATTTTTTTTCTTTTCATCCCGCTATGCTTTCTTCCTTCTGATTTTTTTTGAAAAGGTGCTTACTGTTTACTGTATATATAGTTCAATCATAATAAGTTGGTATATCTTAAAAAGAATTTGAAGCCGTTTGCAAGACATTTAGAAAGAGAAAGGTTATCAAGTCCTCAAAGGCTTTCAGTGCGGTGACGCTCTCTCTTGCCGGCTGAAAGGAAGGGCGCTTGTAAAAAGAAGATTATTGAGACATTAATATCTAAGTACAGTCAAAAAAATTATGATGCTGAAACAATCCGGGAAAATTCTTGATCAAGAAGAAACGTCAGTTAAGTTGGATAGAATCTTAAGAAAAATTATGTTGTTGATAGTTGACATTGAAGAAAAGCTATTATAAGCTCTTTTACCTTCTCCCTTCTTTATTTTCTTAGCCATATAAATGCGAAGCGGACAACGACAAAGATATGAATGCTTAAAAGGAATTGAGAACTTACAATCTCGTAGTTTCTTTTCTGAAAATTCAAGAAATGATTCCAGCAATGGGTCGTGTATGTTTGAACAGGAAATATGCAGTGTTCAAGAGTTTTAGCGGTGCGCTGTACTATGTGAACGCTTGCCCTCTATCGGTATCTTATGAGGCGTTTGTAACAGTAGAAAACGGAGACCGGAAATTTTGAAAGGCGTTGCATTCTATGTGGACTATGGCCGGTCCAGGCGTTTCGAGTACGGGAAGAAATCGTATAGATAGAAGCCGATAAGAAACCTGCGGCAGGAGAACTATACCCTTGTAGTAACATTCAAGAGTTGTTATCATCTAATGTATGAACGTACAGTCGATACTTGAAACAATAAAAAGAACCGAATCCCCTTTAAAGAAGCAGCTCTTAACCGCCGGTCTTATTACAAAGCTGCTTGAGAATATAGGTAAGGATGCGCCTCTTGAGATCGTCGAATTAGGCGAAGGTCTTTCTTGCAGGATTATCGGGATAGAGGACCTTATAATCGACCGGTTAAATGCGTGCAAATACTGGAAATCACAGATAGACTGTGAGATGTCGGAACTGCTTGTCAATAGATATGCATCAGAGATGGACTGGGACTATATGGAAAAGAAGGCGGCAAAGCCTGGAAACAATACGTTGCCGGAACTTTCGGATTTAAGAAAAAAGATTAAGCAATGAAAACGAGAATAAAAAAATTTGCCGAAGCATCGCCCGTGGAATTACTATTATTGAGAAACAAGTTGGGGCTCGGGAGGTATATAAAAACCGTCAAAAGAGATGACGAGAAAAGAAAACTGCTTCTGGACATCGCATTGAAGAAGATAGAGGAAAAGGAAAAAGGCGACTTCATTCCCGTGGGATTCAGAAGGAGAAGAATGAAGGTGTTGTGAAGAGATATCCCATAAGGTTTGTTCTGCCGCGTGTGTTAATTTATCTGATATAAGCTTCCGTTACGTAGCGGCGCATCATGCGGTGGCAGTTGAAGTAATAGGCGTTTTTACCTATAGCGTTCTGCATCATCCGTATCCAGGTATGCTTATTTTCGTAGTACATGGGTATGATGGTGTATTCGAGTTTACTGTAAAGATCATCGGCGTCTCTGGAGTCAATATTATCAACCAGTGTTGTCTCTGTGGGACTCGGTCCTATCGACCAGCCGGTGAAGCCCTCAATATGCCCTTCTATCCACCATCCGTCGAGGACGCTGAAGTTCATCACTCCGTTGTGGGCCGCCTTCATGCCGCTTGTGCCTGACGCCTCTCTGGGCCTTAACGGAGTATTCAGCCATATATCAACCCCCGAGACCATTTTCAGCGCAATGTCCATATTATAATTTTTGAGGTAGGCCATTGTTATTTTGTCTTTCAGGCGTTCTTTTATGGAAAAAATATTCTGAATGAGTTTTTTCCCTGCTTCATCCTTTGGATGAGCTTTCCCGGCATAAATAATCTGGAGTTTTCCGTTTCCGAAGCGTTCGAGCCTTTCCATGTCGCTGAATATAAGGTCGGCCCGCTTATATGCGGTGGCCCTTCTCGCAAAGCCTATGGTTAGGACGTCCATGCCCATTTCGACGCCGGTTGTGGACTTCACATAATCCAGCAAAGCCCTCTTTGCCTCCATATGGGCGTTCCATATCTCTTCGTTAGGGATACGTCCGACCCTTACGAACAACTCAGGCTCATTTGCCCAGCCAGGCAGATACTTGTCATAGAGCCTCTTAAAGCTGTCGCATGTCCAGGTAAAGGTATGCACGCCGTTGGTAATGGCGCTGATCTCATATCCGGGGAACATGCTTCTTGAAACCTCGCCGTGTTTCTTTGCAACGCCGTTTATGAATTCGCTGAGGTTGAGTCCCAGCCGGGTCATGTTAAGGTTTTCCTGACCTCCAAGCTCTTTCAGAACTTTCAGGGGTATGAATTCCCCGAGAGTTTTTACAACAAGATCGTGGGGGAACCTGTCATGTCCCGCATCAATAGGCGTGTGTGTCGTAAAGACGCAGAGGTCTTTTACTTTTTCAGTGTCCCAGACGAGCTTTTCATCCCATACGTCTTCTATCGGCCTTTTAACCCTGTTAAGGAGTTCAAGGGTTAGAAGGCTTGAATGCCCTTCGTTCATATGATATTTCTTTATCTCAAAGTCGAGATCGTGCAGCATCCTGACGCCCCCGATGCCGAGGACGATCTCCTGTTTGAGCCTGTATGCAAGGTCACCGCCGTAAAGACAGGCGGTTATCTCCCGGTCTTCCGGAGTATTGCCTTCGACGTCGGTATCCAGATAGAAGATCGGTATGCATCCATGTGTAAGACTTTGCACGTTATATTGCCATGCCTGGACGAGGACATCCCGGCCTTCAATCTGTACCGTGATCTTTGTCGAAAGGAGCTTCATATATTTTGAAGGATCCCATATGACTGGAAGCTCGGTTTGCTTTCCGGATTCGTCCAGTTCCTGCGTAAAATAGCCTTTCTTTACCAGGAGGGTGACGGCAACCATGGGTAGTTTAAGGTCGGCGCCTGCCCTGATGGTGTCTCCGGCAAGCACGCCGAGCCCGCCGCTGTACGTAGGGATATCGTTCTGAATGCCGATCTCCATAGAGAAATAGGCAATCTTCGGCTCCTTGGTAAGTTCCATGGGACAGACGGAAATCATAGACAACTATTGTAAGATATTTCCCGTATGATTAACAATACTAGTCCGGATTATCATTCACAAAATTCGCAACAACAACTGAGGATAGAGTATTTGAGCGGTTTTTTTTGCCGATAGTCAAATACGGTAATATGGAAATAAAGAGGCAAAAGCCTCGGAGGGAGGAACGACCGAGAATGAGCGAAAATAATCTATCCTCAGTTCAATGTAAAGGACATTCAGGAACTTTTCAGTGAAGCTTTAGCAAGGGAAAGTGGGTTGATTTTATAAGAGTTCATCGAAATCAATTATATGCATGAAGTCATTCGATCTGCCGGGCTTGACCTTTGAATTCGCCCTTGCTTTGTAAAGGATATATTTAATACCGAACTTCTTTGCGGTCTTCAGTATCTCCTCGGTATCGTCGATAAAGAGGGTTTTTCCCTTGTCGAAACCAAGACGTTTTTCCGCGGCCTCCCAGAACTTTATATCCTCCTTGGGATAACCTGTGTCAAAAGACGTAAGCACGGCATCAAAGTATTTCCCGATCAGGGTCTTTTTGAATTTCAGGTCAATGGATTTGTAATGCGCATTAGTGACAAGGAAGACCTTCTTTTTTTCTTTTCCGAGCATTCTCAGAAAGTTTTCCACATGCGGGTGGACCTCGATGAGGTGTTTTATCTGTTCCTTCATGGCGGGGATATCGATGTTCAACTGGTTCGACCAGAAGTCGAGGTCCGTCCAGTTCAGAGTGCCTTCATGCAGCTTGTATTTTTTCATCAGCTCTTCTTTGGCCCTGCCGAAGGTGATGTTGTGAATTTCAGCGTACTTCCCGGGCACAAGATGCTCCCAGAAATAATCGTCAAAATATTTGTCGAGAAGGGTGCCGTCCATATCGAGAAGGACGTATTCGATGTCATGAAAGGAAAAATTCACAGAGGTTAAAACGGCATGAACTTCGGCATCTTGAAACCCTTTTTGCCTTTGAACATCTTGAGCATCTTTTTTATTTCAATGTACTGCTTTATTACCCTGTTTACGTCCGCAACGGTTGTGCCGCTTCCCATGGCAATCCTTCTGCGTCTGCTTCCGTTAATAACGGAGTGGTCCCTTTTCTCTCTTTTAGTCATGGAGTTTATGACGGCCTCTACTTTTACCAGTTCCCGTTCGTCTACATTGATATCTTTCATTTTGCTGAATCCGGGTATCATGTTGAGGATATTTTCCAGAGGCCCCATGCTGCGCATTTTCCTGAGCTGGTTTCCGAGGTCTTCGAATGTGAAGGTTTCCTCCATAATAGTCTTCTGGAGTTTTTCAGCCTCTTTATGGTCAAAGGTTTGCTGCGCCTGCTCTATGAGGCTGAGCACGTCGCCCATGCCGAGTATCCTTGAGGCTATACGGTCCGGATAGAAGGGTTCGAGCATCTCTATCTTCTCGCCGGTGCCGATAAATTTTATCGGCTTTTTTGTCACCGAGATGATCGATATGGCGGCTCCGCCCCTTGCGTCGCCGTCCATCTTGGTGAGTATGATACCGTCGATGCCTATCTGTTCCTCGAAATTCCCGGCGATGTTTACGGCGTCCTGTCCCGTCATAGCGTCCGCTACAAAGATTATTTCCCTTGGAGACACGCTTTGTTTAATATTCTTCAGTTCAGTCATCAGAGAATCATCGATATGAAGCCTTCCTGCCGTGTCGAGGATTATGATATCCCGTCCGTCGAGTTTTGCTCTTTTCACGGAATCTATGCACAGGGTCACGGGATTCTTTTCATCCCTTGAATGAAAGACCGGAACATCGATCTGAGAACCGAGGGTAATAAGCTGGTCTATGGCGGCAGGTCTCTGGAGGTCGGCCGCAACAAGCAGAGGCCTTCTGCCCTCTTTCTTGAAGAGCCGCGCAAGCTTTGCGGAAGTCGTTGTTTTGCCGGAGCCGTGGAGGCCGACCATCATAATAATTGTCGGCGGATTGGGGGCTAACGGGATTTTGCTGTTTGTTTTACCGAGGAGTTCACAGAGTTCATCGTTTACAATCTTTATTACCTGCTGTCCGGGGGTAAGACTTTCAAGAACTTCTTTGCCGACCGCTTTCTCCCTGATTTTCTGAACGAAGTCCTTTACAACCTTGAAGTTGACGTCGGCCTCAAGAAGGGCAAGCCGTATTTCTTTCAGGGCGACTTCGACGTCTTCTTCCTTCAGAAGCCCTTTGCCCTTCAGCTTTTTGAAAATCGACTCTAATTTTTCCGTTAACGATTCAAACAATTCAGTCTACGCAGCCAGAAAAGAGTCTATTTTTTCTTTTAATTGCTGTTTAGGGACAACACCTACAATCTGGTCGACTTTAGCGCCGTTTTTAAAGAACATGATAGTAGGTATTCCCATGATTTTATATCTGCTTGCGATCTCGGAATTATCATCGGTATTGAGCTTCAGCACCTTTAGTTTTCCGCCGTATTCTTTTGACAGTTCTTCAACCGTGGGGGATATCATTCTGCAGGGACCGCACCATGCCGCCCAGAAATCAATCATAACAAGTCCCTGCGCTTTAAGAACCTCATCGTCCCAGTTAGCTGTTGTAGCCTCAAGTATTCCTTCTGCCATTTGGTTCCTCCTGTAACCCCCTTGACAGGCAAGGGGAAGTTGATTGTTTAATTATACCCAAACCTTGCATAAAATGGAAGAAAGACGTGATGAAGAACGCGAATATTCAGTGCCGGGTGGAAATAATCCCATCCATAAAAGCCCCGCCTAACCTCCCATTGCAAAGCGGAGGACTCCCCGCTTCACTGAATGATTAGTATTTAAATTAATTGACACTATCCGGATTTTTCTGCTATGTTTTAGATTAGAATGAAAAAGTATGTAATATTAGTCTGTTTTATCCTGCTCCCGCTTCATGAAGCTGCTTATGCCCTCGAACTGAAAGGACTTCAACCGGTTGACCCCTATGGCGTTTTTTCGACATTCGGCGCCGAAAGCCTTGCAAAAGGCAAAGTCGCCTTTTCCACCGGCGCGGAAGTGTCTCTGGATCCGGATCTGTACAGGTTTATCATGAAAACCGCTTACGGTATAAGCGATATTGTTGAACTGAATATGACCTTGCCGTATCTTTTTGGCTCTGATGTGCGCGATGGTTTTGAAGACGCCGCCATAGGAGTTAAACACAGATTTTTTGAGGAAGGCAAATATGGGCCCTCTATGGCATATATTGTCAACGTATCGTTGCCTACCGGAAGCGAGCGGTTGACAACAGACGGGCGTTATGGTGTTGGGTTGATCGTAAGCAAGAGGGTGGGGCCGGTCAACGGACATATGAATTTTTTCTATGAAAAGACCGGAACCAAAAAACTGAAAAACGAGGTTACTTTTCTGGCGGGTCTGGATTTTTCCGCCGCGCACAACTTCAAGCTCCTGTCGGAACTGGTGGTACGGAAAGGCCATGATTCCAGTGACATTGATCTTATAGAGGGAAGGATAGGGTACAGGATAAAGACTACTGATTCCATATATACATCGTTCGGCGCAGGTTTTGATTTCAAGAGAAGGGACCCGCAGACGCGATTAATGTTTACCGTTACTTTTGTATCACCGCCCGAAAAGAAAAAAATAAAAAAATTATATGAAGTGGAGTAAATGAAAAATGTTTGATATCGGTATGCCTGAAATGATAATGATCTTTATTGTCGCACTGCTGGTCGTCGGGCCAAAAAAGCTTCCTGAAATAGCGAAGGCCCTTGGCAAAGGATTAGGCGAACTGAAAAAATCCTTCCAGGATGTGAAAGATACGGTGCAGGAAGAATTCGAGGAGTCTACCTCTGAAATATGTGATGCGGTAACGGATGTCAAGAGACAGATTCAAGCCGAAGTGGAGGATTCAGGGAAGGAAATCCAAAAAACAATGGAGACTGTAAAAGAGCAAATTGCTCAGGAGACCGGGGACCTGAACGAAGCAATAGACGAGAGTCAGGATAAAGCGGAAAAAGATGCCGGAACCGGACCGGTCGTAAAATAAATATAAAAAGCGCCGTTACGGCGGAAATATATCCGACATTCCTTGAAAAAATCCATATATAATTAACATGTCTTCTTCGGTTTGTGTGTATAATATAAGTTATGTTTACGGAGGTTTGCTATGTCTGAACCCAAGATCATGTCCTTTCTGGAACATCTCGGTGATCTCAGGAAAAAAGTCACGGTATCTCTGATTGCCCTGTGTGTTATCTTTATGGCGACCTTCAATTATTCAGAATATATCCTTCAGTTTATCATGTTCCCGCTCCGTTATTCCCTCGAATTTTCAGTGAGAAAAATGTATATGTATTTTGTATACGCGGACAAGCTCAAGAGCACAAAACTTGTTTTTCTGGCGCCTGCCGAAGGGTTCTGGATGAACATGAAAATATCCCTTGTCGCCGCTTTTATCATCGCCTTACCGGTGATTTTACATCAGATATGGAGTTTTATATCTCCCGGTCTCCACTCAAAAGAAAAAAAGTATGTCATGCCGTTCATTTTTATAGCGACCGCGCTTTTTCTTACCGGAGCCGCCTTCTGCTTTTTCATCGTCCTTCCCTTTGCTTTGGACTTTTTACTTAATTATAAGGTCGGTGATTATATGATGCCTATGCTGTCGGTAGGTCAATATGTTGATTTCTGTCTTAAATTTATCCTTGCCTTCGGTGCGGTTTTTGAACTACCTATCCTGATAGTTTTCGCCACACGTATGGGGTTTGTAACTCCACAGACGCTTGCAAAACACCGGAGATATGCCGTAGTTATAGCTTTCATCGTAGCGGCTATCCTTACTCCGACCCCGGATATTTTCAATCAGACTCTGATGGCGCTGCCGATGATCGTACTTTATGAAGTCGGCATACTTGCATCAAGGATATTTGTCAAGAAAGAGGTTGCTCAATGATATCGATAAGGGGCAAAAGCATTAAGGCGATTGCCTATGATGTTTCCGAGGGTTATGTTATTGTGAATCCTCTCTTTCTGAAATCTATCGACAGCGAATCACTGAAGGGCCTACAGCAGGAATTATTAAGGGTGCAGATAACTATAAGGGGGGAGAAATTTCCCACAGGCGATACCCAGGCAATCAGATGGAGAAATACGAGGCTCCAGAGACTCAACTCCGCGGTTATGATACTGAAAAATTTTGCAAGAGAGAGAAGAATAATCCTCGTATAAGTTTTTGTAAAATTTGACTGCCTTTGTATCTTTGTGGTAATTTTATGCATGGAAATAATTGAAGAGATAAAAGAGGCAAAAGACCTGCTTCAATGTATCATCAAAGCGAAAAAAACGCTCAGGATGTATCCCGACAATAATCCCGTTTATGTGAAAACGTTGGATGAATCCTATCTGAAGTTTAAGAACTTCCTTGATTATAAGGAAACTTTTACTTTGAAGATAAGACAAAACAGCATACTCTATGACGCCGAACAGATATATTCCAGCGCCGAAAAAGAAGACAATCTTGCTCTCTTTTTCTTTAAAGACGGACTGAGGGAATTGACCTTTAAAAAAGGGCTGTCGCATGAGGAACTTGAAGAGTTTTTAAAGATTACGGCGCTTGATTTCGACAGAGAAGTCATGGATGAAGATATAGTCACTCTCCTGTGGGAAAAGGATTTCCAGAATATCCAGTATATCGTTGATGAGGCGTTCCTTATCTATTCCGAGGAAGAAGAGTATGAAGCCGTTGCCGAAAAAAATATCAAAGAACAGGTAACCGACGTAAACGATCTGATGAGGGCTTATGCCGACGGATTTCAGGAAGAGGAATTCAAGGGGATAGCGATTGTACCTCTCACGGATAAGGACCTTCAGACGCTCGTCAAGGAACTTGAAAAAGATACATCGGATAAAATTGAAAAATTAGTCGCCATCCTGTTCGAGATCGTTTATCAGACTGAAGACAAAAGCGATACTGAAGATGTTTTTACTTTCCTTAAGTATGTAATCCAGTACTGCATGAAATACGGACATGTCCATATGGCGCTCGATATAATGAAAGAAGCAAGGGAAGTGATTGACGATCCTAATATTTCGGAGAACGATAAGAAATACATGAGGATGCTTTCTTTATATCTGGGGAACGAGGAAATCGTCGCTCTGCTTGCTGAATTTCTTGACAGCGGCACAGAGATCGAGGAGGGAGTTTTTGAAAATCTGGTAGTCTATTTTGAAAAGAACGCCATTGAACCGTTTGTGAAATATCTCGGCGAAATGAAGACAATCCGTGCGCGGAAAAACGTAATAGATGCGCTTATTAGTCTTGGCAAAAAAGATATACAGATGCTGGCAAGAAAGCTTGACGACCAGAGGTGGTACGTTGTCAGAAATATTATCTATATTCTCAGAAAGATAGGAGACAGGAGGGCCATCGACTATCTCCTCAAGACCGTCCGGCATGGAGATATCAGGGTCAGGAAAGAAGTTATCAAGGCCCTCGGTGAATTAGGCGGCCACGAAGTGGTGCAGACTCTCAGAGAATGCTTGGATAATCCGGATGTGCAGGTGCGAACGGCTGCCGTCAAGGCCTTCGGCAGTATCGGGTCGGAGCCTGCGAAGAAGATCGTGCTCGATAAGATTTCAGACAAGAGTTTCAAGGACAAGGGGTTAGAGGAAAAGAAGGAGTTCTATGAGACCATCGCGCGGTGGAAAGACACGGAGGTATTCGATTTTTTTGTCAAGGTCATGAAGCTAAAATCATTCTTTAACAGGTCGAAAATAATCGAAAACAAGGCATGCGCTGCCCATGGACTGGGCCTGCTGGGAAATAAGGACGCCCTTCCCCTTCTGGAAAAATTCAAGGACTCAAATAATAAGCTCCTGCGGGATTTTGCCAATAGCGCTATAAGGAAGCTCACATATGACCAATAAGGAAGAAAGAGAAGCCCATCGGAGTTCGCAGGACCTGGTGAACCTGTTTTCTGTCGTCCTGAGGACGGCCCATATCCATGAGCACAACAACATTGCGGTAACTATAGCAATCGATAAGTTTCTCTATCTGCTCAACCATTTGATCGAAATAGAGCAGGGCATCTCTCTTGGGCTCGTAGGAGAATTCTTTTATCTGAATGACGTCCGAATCCGTTATTCGCTCGAGTATCTTCTGAATTTCGATTTTCTTGTCAGAGAATTCAAGAAAAGGGAACTTGGAACGATTGTTTTCAAAAATACTCTCAAGCCCGAAGACGTTCAGGTTTTTCTGAGAGGGTTCATCGCTGCCGGTTTTTCCGATACGCCCTATGAAACAATTACGGATGCGCTGGAGGGATCGGAAAATCTTGAAACGGAAAGATTAAAGAAGATATCGGAGGGCGGGGAGGTTGACGCCAGAAAGGCCATGAAGAAATCATATTTTAACGCCGTTTCTTACACAAAAGGGGTAATAAACAAGATCAAGTCCGGTGAGAAAGTCAATATCAAGAAGGCGAAAAGGATCATTGAAACCATGGTCGATCAGATACTCGACGAAGAAAAACTCCTTCTGAGCATGACTGCCATAAAGGATTACGATGAATATACTTATCACCATTCGGTGAATGTCAGCATCCTTACGATCGCCCTTGGACAAAGGCTTGGATTGAGCAAAAAGATACTTACCGAGCTTGGCGTTGTCGCTCTGTTTCATGATATAGGGAAGGTTGAGATACCGAGTGATGTGCTGAACAAAGCTACGAATTTTACCGAAGATGAATGGAAGCTCATGAAAAGACATCCCGTTTGGGGCGTCAAGGCAATATTAAAGTTGAGAGGCCTGGATAGCACCGCCATAAGATCTGCTATTGTCGCCTTTGAGCATCACATGAACTTTGACCTTTCAGGGTATCCAAAGGTTAGAAAAAAGTACTCGGAGCTTGATTTTTACTCAAGGATTGTAAGTCTTGTCGACCAGTATGATGCGATGACGTCGTCAAGGGTATATTCAAGGATACCCCTGTCTCCGGACAAAGCCCTCAGTATTATGATGGAAAGGGCTGGCACGCAGCTTGATCCGCTGCTATTTAAATTCTTTATTAATATGGTGGGAGTATTTCCTATAGGAACTCTCGTTTTACTCGATTCGAGAGAAATGGGCCTTGTTTATGAAAGCGACATCGTTTTTGCGGACAGACCAAGGGTGCTGATAATTATAGACAAGAAAGGCGACAGAGTGAACGGACCGGTCGTAAGCCTGACGGAAAAAGATGGAAACGGCAAATATTACCGTTCAATCGTAAAGACTCTTGACCCGAATAAATATAAAATCAACCTTGCGGAATACCTCCTGTAAGCGGCATGAAATATGAGTCCTCCGTATTTATTAAGGATCTCATAATTGAAATTAGAAAATCTCCCCTTGCCCCTCTTTGCCATCCTTCGACAGGCTCAGGATGACAAATGTCATGGTGAGCTTGTCGAACCATTCCTCCCTTTGGCAAAGGGAGGTTAGGAGGGATTTTATAAATAATGGTGTTATTTTACTGATATACCATAGAAGCTATTTTGACCGTAAGGTCTCCGAGCATATTGGTGTAGCTTCCGAGTTCGTTGTCGTACCAGCCGTAGATGACTGCCTGGGTGACCGGTATTTCTAACATAGGCGGTATTTTTCCGGTGAAGGATTCTGCCGTAACATTAAATAACTTTCCAAGATCCAATGTCATATTCGCCGTTCTCGTATGCGTCTCGCTGCCTTCGATAATGGTTGCCGGACCAAAATGTCCGACTATATCAGAAGACACATTCTGTTCCTCGGTGTATTTGATATATCCTCTTTTTTCTTTCAGTTCCGCATCACTATAGATGCCGTTCAACAGTTCCCTGGTGATGGCCGGGGGTTTCCCGGGGTCTTCGCACAATGCAACGACCAGGATAATCAGAGAGCCGGAGCTGACGGGTACTCGCACCGACTCCGCAATGAAGCCGATACTCTGCATCTCCGGAATTACCAGTGCCAGAGTCTTTGCAGCTCCGGTAGTCGTTAAAATAATATTATTCAAGATGCTCCTGTTTTTTCTTAAATCAGCGGCGCCGGCCCCGGGAAGCCTGTCAAGCACCTGCTGTGTGCCTGTTGAAGCGTGGACCGTTGCCATTGAAGCGCTTAGTATTTTTGAAGCGCCGAAGTAGTCCAAAAGCGGTTTTATCATATAAGACAAACATGTAGTAGTACAAGATGCGGCTGAGATTATACGGTGTTTTATGTGGTCGTATTTATGGTCGTTTATTCCTATCACTGCGGTTATCGCATCCTCGGGCATTTTATGGCCCTTCTCCCTGATCTTGAACGGAGCCGAAACAATGACCTTCTCCGCCCCTGCCTCGATATGTCCCCGGGCGGCGCCTTCTTTTACATCAGGCAATGCAGTCGGGTCTTTGAATTTGCCTGTCGCCTCGACAACGATTTTTGCGCCGTGTTCCTTCCATGAGATATCTTTAGGATTTCTGGATTCCCTCAAAAAGGTCACAGGGACGCCGTCTATGGTCATCGTGCCTCTTTCTTCGTCGAGGTTTTCGATGATCCTTTGCGCCTTATACCCGTGCAAATAGGTATGCAGCGAACCATAAGTAGAATCCTTCTCTATATACAGGGCTATATCTTTCAGCCCGGTCCCTGCCTTTCTGCCGATATTAACCACAATCTCTGAAAAAAACTTTCTGCCGATATGGTTCCAGAGGGTCAATTTGCCGATTCTCCCAAAACCGTTTATGCCGAGTACAGGTTTGTTGCCGGAAATCATATTTGCCGCTTTCCTTTCAGACATATCCGCTCCTTTTTAAGTTGTTAGTAAAAGTAATTTGGAATAATTATATCAAAAAACAAACCGATCTACACTTTTATGGGAATTTCCGCCCGCATCTCTTTTGCCTCATGTCTGCCTGCATACACGGCGCCATTGCGTCCGTCTATGCTTATGAAATCACCGGCTTGCAATGTTTCCTTGTTGACCATGCATTTTTTGTCCTGCTCCCAAACGGTCAGGTTGTTGCAGCCGACCACACAGGTCTTTCCCAGACGGTTGGCGATTATCGACGCATGAGAGGTAGAACCGCCGCGGGCTGTAAGCAGGCCGTCCGAGGCGGAAATATGCCTGATATCATCGGGTACGGTGTCCGACCTCACCAAAATCAACGGGGTATCCGGTTCTTTTTTTCTGAATTCCCTTATCTCATCCAGATCAAAGACAAGCTTTCCGCTCAGGGCGCCGCCACCGACGCCTATGCCCCGTGACAGGTAATGGGAGGACAGTTCTTCGGAAGGTACAAAGGCCATGAAGCTCTCGCTTCTCGTAATCGCCATGTCCCTTGTTTGAAGGATGTATAGCTTTTTAGGGTCATACCCCTCGAAGGTGAATTCGATTTCCTGGGCGCCCCACCGCTCCGTATAAATAAGGTCCTTTGCGATTTTTAAAAGGGTATTATGGATCTCAGGGAAGCTCTCCTCAAAGGATATCTCCGACATCCTGTCTTCAACAGGCTTCTGATCATTCGAGACGGGCAAGGTTCTCACTAATCCCGATACAATGTCCTCTCCCTGCGCGCCTCTTGTATAATCACCCCACAGCATAATCCTGTCTCCGGTCTCAAGAGGATTGCGTGTAAAAAGCACGCCGGTCCCGGAGTTCGTATCAAGGTTGCCGTAGACCATTGACTGGACAATGACTGCCGTGCCCCAGTTCTCCGAGATGCCTATAATCTCGCGGTATGCCTGCGCCTTTTTGGAAACCCAGGACTTGAAAACCTGTTCGATAGCCACCTGCAACTGCTTCACGGTGTCCTCATATATTTCTATGCCGTTCTTCTGAACAGTCTCACGATAGGCCAGGGCAAGCTCTTTCATCTGTTCGGGGAGGAACTGGATTTTCTTTAGCACCCTGTATTTCCCTTTAAAGGAGTTCATGATATCGTCGAACTGGTCCCTCTCTATGCCGTAGGACATGCCCCAGCACTGTACGAAACGGCGGTAACAGTCCCATGCAAACCAGGGTCTCCCTGTACGCTTTATCAGGCCGTTCACGATGGACTCATTGATGCCGACGTTAAGAAGGGAAATCATCATACCGGGCATCGAGATGGCGCTGCCGCTTCTTACCGAAACGAGGAGCGGATTTCCCGGATCGCCAAAAATTTTTCCGGTCTGTTTTTCGAGTACTGCCAAATGTTTTTTTATTTTTTCTTCGAGATGCTCACGCACATACCTGAATTTATTGATCGCTTTTTCACAGCGGAATACCTCGGTGGTGATAATGAACCCCGGAGGCACCGGGACGCCGAGAGACGAGAGCTTCAGCAGATTATGCCCCTTGTTTCCGAGATGTATCCTGTCTATTGTTACTTCATTAGGGATATGAATATCGGACAAAGCCTTCTTGGGGTCGTAACTCATAAGCAGGTCAAGTGTCTGCACATCAAGCCCCTCGGCCTGCTCGAATAAGGTTTTCAGTATCCTGCTGATCAAATTATCCAACTGCTGAAGACCAAAAGAGCCGGCGACCATTTCCCTGAGAAATTGCTCGGAAACATGGTTGACGAATTCCGCTTCATTCTGCGGTATGTCGGACTGCAGGAATTTCGATTGGATATGTCCCGTTCCCATCTGAAGGATTAATTGTTTGAGATTGTTTTTGTATATATTGCTGTAATATGTATCGAGTATGTCCTGAACGGCTTCGGAGAAACCCCTGAAGATGTCTATGTACTGTGAGAAGGAAAAGCGCCTTACATCCAGAGCGACGGTGAGAAGCTCAAGATTATTCTCAAACCTGTTTGAAGATATCCCGTCTACCTGCAGGGCCTTGAGAAACAGGTTCGCAAATTTATGTATCTTGAAAAGCGTGGCCCTTGTAATGAACCTGAGGTTTATCGAGTGAAGCAGCTCCTCGAAAAGGACATTGGCAAGGTTTTCGAGGCGGAAGGTCAGGGCCAGGGCGTCGAATTTTCTTTCATGATATTTGCCGTATATCGAGGGGATTCCAGCTGCAATGTGTCTTTTGTGGAATATGTTCTCCACCGGCTCATACCGTTCAGGTGAGAGGATGATCTCTTTGAGGACCCCGAGGTAGTTCAGCACTTCTTCCAGCCGCTGCGAAACATTGCCTTCCTCCAGGACTTTGATAAGTGTTTCGGTATTCGGAAGACCGAGGCTGCGGGCATACACCAACTGGTCACTTATGTCCTTGGGGTCAAGGCGGTATTTTTTGTACAGCAACTGGTAGAACCTGACGGCAAGATAGGCCCTTCTTTTTTCCTTGTCGGAAACGTCCGGCACACCCTGAGTAAGGAGGAGTATCTCCTCATCAGTCAGAATAAGGAGGTCGGAAATGGTTTTTATTCCCTTGCCGGTGAAGACCGTATTGAAAATGAGATGCAGCTTGTCGAAGAAAGGTCCGGAGGGTTTGAGACGCTCGTACAAATCCTCATACAAATAATCCTTTAAAGCGGTCTTGTCCCCGGTAAGCCAGAAATGGAATACCGATTCGACGAAATCCACCACGCGGGCGCTGCTTTCCACATGGCTCTGTTTCCTGAGAAAGTGAACAAGTTCATCGGTCCTGTGAGTTGCTTCATCGATCTCTGTGGAGATCTCACGCAGCGGACCCTCGGCGCCTATTTCGCTGAAATAGGCAGGAAAGACCTTGGCCATCTGTTTCACAAGATGATAGACAGGTTTTATATCGCTGTTCAGAAGTTTAGACGCATCCTTTTGAAAGATGTCGGTATCGTTGATATGCACGCCTCCGAGTATCAGATTTATGATAGAAGCCGAAATAAGGGATTTGGACCACTTGGGGTTGTTCTCAATGAGTTCAAGCCAGATGCGGATGTTTTTCAGGTGGGCCCTGTTGCCCTTTATCTGCCATTCATCGGTTACGCCCCTGATATCGGGATACTGAAAGCCGAGAGATATGACTTTCTGCAGGTACCATTCCACAAGGCTGCTGACGCCTTTGTTATAAAGTTCGTTGCCTGTTACCTGTATGCAGTAAAGGGCCGTTTCAGGGTATGTGCAGAAGGTGTTCTTCAGTACCCTGAATATTTCCGAAACGGAAAGTTTTATCTGTTCCGGCTCTCCTATCTTTACAATGCTTGATATGGCGCGGTTCATCTCTCTGAGAGTGTTTTCATGAATAGTTGAAAGTCCGGGGGTCTCCATGACTTTCAGAAGATAGATCATTTTTATATTAAGGTCTCCGAGGGACTCGCCGGTTACGGACAGCTTCCCGCCGATCTCTTCGTAAAACCTGGCCATCTGCATATAACCCGGAAATTTAAGGAGTTCTTTTAAGCGGACGTATGGGTGTTCGATCTGCCCGAGATCCTTGAGGTCATGGAGCAATTCTTTAAGATTGGCGTGTGAGACCGGATAGAAGAGTTCTTCCAGCTCCTTCCGTTTTTCCAAGGCGCCTGAAGAATGAAGGATCTCTTTAAGCCATACGGCAGGGTCTTCTTCCCCAAGACGGTATTCATAGGCCGCGGAAAAAAACCTGAAAAGCAGCGCATTGAACAACTCGACGTCAAGTTGTTCCGGCATTTTGTCAAGGATGACCTGCCCCAATTTTTTCAACTGGTGCGGATTGACGACGACAAGGATAAAATGATTCTCCGGTAACCCGTTAAGCCTCGAAAAACAGTCCTGAAGCGCGGCCGTATATTTGCCGAGGTTCTTGTCCGAATCCATAAGTATCTTTTCAAGATAGACAATGAGGTTTTCAGTTGCCGCCTGACGAACACTATCGTCCGGGTCGCTTATAGCTTCAAGAAATATATCGATGACCGCCTTGATGACTTCCGACCCTTTTTCATGATGGTCATGCAGGTAAAAATTCTTCAGGGCATAAGTACGGAGCTCTTTGACAACTGCGGCCCATTTGGGCGAAGAACTGTTGAGTTCATCAAGAAGCGGTTCAACGGAACTGATAAGCCCTGGATAGTCTTTAACGACTTCCCTGAGGATTTCATATTTTGTGGCGGCTGTACCGACAGTATTTTCGCTCATTATTAGTCCTTTCCTGATCTTTATAATATAATAGAATATATCGGTTTTGCACGCTTGCTATTCAGAGGTATGAAGGCGTTCTTAAATAGAGTCTGTGCATAAACTATCAAACACCCTCACCCTTGCCCTCTCCCCTCAAGGGAGAGGGTAGTAAAATCACCCCTCCCTTGAGGGGAGAGGTTGGGGAGGGTGTTAAAATATCGAGTTTATACACAAACAATAAATAGTTAAGGAACAAGGACCAATGTCATTGAAGATCTGTGAGATATTCAGCAGCATTCAGGGCGAATCGAGCTATGCCGGGTTGCCTTGCGTATTTGTACGTCTGACGGGCTGTAATCTCAGATGCTCTTACTGCGATACGGCCTATGCCTACGACAAAGGCATGGATATGACTGAAGACGCCGTTATTGAAAAAGTGATGCAGGCCGGGGTAAGGCTTGTTGAAATTACCGGCGGAGAGCCTCTCTTGCAGGGAGAAGTTTACAACCTTATAAAAAAACTTCTTGATGCAGGCTGCAAGGTATTGGTCGAAACGAACGGGTCTGTGAGCATAGCGGATATAGATATAGGAGCGGTTGTGATACTCGACGTTAAGACGCCGGGCAGCGGCATGAGCGATAAAATGGATCTGGAAAATCTCAAAAGGATAAAACAATCGGATGAAGTTAAGTTTGTAATAACAAGCAGACATGATTATGACTGGTCAAAGAAAATAATCGACAAATATAATCTCGCAAACAAATGTCATATCCTGATCTCTCCTGCATATGGTATTTTAAAGCCGGACAATCTTGCAGTCTGGATGATCGAGGATAAACTCCAGGCCAGGTTCAACCTCCAGTTGCACAAATATATTTTCGGGCCTGAAAGGAGAGGGGTTTAAATTCAACATAAAATGTGAAACAAATCCCCTCCTTGAGAAGGAGGGGAAGGGGTGGTTTTAATTATTTTTCAATAACCCCTCCAACCTCCCCTTGTAAAGGGGAGGATTTTAAAAGGACAAAACAAAAATGACGGATGACGGAAGCATAAAAGAGCGGTTGCTGAAGATGCCGGACAGGATATCAGGTCTTGCCGAGATAGCCTATAACCTGTGGTGGAGCTGGCATCCGGGAGCAAGGATGCTTTTCAAGATGCTCAACAGGATCGTATGGAAAGAGAGCGGACACAATCCCGTCCAGATGCTGAGAGATTTTCCGCCGGATATTTTAAAGACCTTTGCCGACAACCCCGAGTATCTTCGGCATTATGATGTTGTCCTTTCAAAATTTCGTAATGATATTAAGACAAAAGTCTGCTGGTTTGCTGCAAATTTTCCTGCACCCGGCTGCCTTCCCATAGCATATTTCTCCGCAGAGTATGGACTGCATCATTCCCTTCCATTTTATGCGGGCGGGTTAGGTTTTTTGGCCGGTGATTATATCAAGGAATGCAGCGACCTCGGCGTGCCTATGGTTGCAGTAGGGTTTATGTATCCGGAGGGTTATCTCAGGCAGATTATACGCATGGACGGCTGGCAGGAAGATGTTGATGAAACGCTTGACAGGGACGCCACACCCATAGAACGGGTTTTGGATGAGAAGGGTGACCAGCTTATCGTCAAAGTCCCTTTTGTAGACCCGCCGATCTATGTGGCTGTCTGGAAGGTGGATGTAGGACGCATCCCTTTATATCTTATGGACACGGACATTCAAATCAATGACCCCTGGAACAGAAGGGTAAGCGCCCATCTTTACATCGGTGATATTGAGCAGCGTCTGCGCCAGGAAATAATTCTTGGCATAGGGGGTATTGCGGTATTAAATGCCCTCGGCGTAAAACATTCGGTCATACATCTGAACGAAGGTCATTCCGCCTTTGCTATCCTGGAGCGGATACGGGAACGGATCGAGGAAGGAAAGACCTTTGAAGAAGCCCTTGAACTGGTGCGTTCTACGACGGTTTTTACCACTCATACCCCTATGCCCGCGGGCCATGACGTATTCCCCTTTCATCTCATGGACAAGTATTTCAGTCGTTGCTATCCCTTACTGGGACTTAGCCGGGAGGCTTTTTTTCAGTTGGGAATAGACCCGAAAGAGCCTGAAGCGGGCTTTAATGTTACGGCCTTCTCCATAAGGATGTCGAGATATGTCAATGCCGTAAGCACAAGGCACGGGGAAGTAACCCGGCGCATGTGGCAGTCCCTTTGGCCTGATAAAAAAGAAGAAGAGGCGCCGATTGATGAGATAACAAACGGAATACATCTCCTCACATGGATAGAGCCGAAAATGAAAATGCTCTTTCATAAGTATCTCGGTTCAACCTGGGTAGAAGACCATGACAACCCGGTAACATGGGGGTTAATTGATGACATACCGGACCAGGAACTATGGCAGGTCCACTACTGGCTTAAGATTAAATTAATAAATTTCATTCGCGAACAGGCCCGCCGCAGATGGACAGAGAACAGGGTAACCCCGGTGAATGTCATAACCGGCGGTATACTGCTGGACCCGACAACCCTGACCATCGGTTTTGCCCGCAGGTTTACCTCTTACAAAAGGGCCGACCTGATCTTTAACAATCTGGAGCGGCTTAAAAGAATCCTAAAAGACCGTTGGCGGCCCGTACAGATTATTTTTGCGGGCAAGGCCCATCCTGCCGACGATGAGGGCAAGAGAATACTTCAACGTATTTACAATTTCGCCCATGACCAGGAAATGGGGGGAAGGATCGCCTTTGTCGAAAACTACGATGAACAGCTTGGGCAATATATGGTCCACGGAGTCGACCTGTGGCTTAATAATCCGTTGCCGCCTATGGAGGCCTGCGGAACAAGCGGGATGAAGGCTTCGTTGAACGGCGTGCCTCATCTGAGCGTTCTCGACGGATGGTGGATAGAGGGTTACAACGGCAAAAACGGGTGGGCCTTTGAGGGCAAGGGAGATGAACAGGATGCGGCTGCAATTTATGACCTTCTTGAAAAAGAGATTGTTCCGTTGTTTTATAAACTTGATGAATCAGGAACGCCTGCCGCCTGGGTCAGGGTGATGAAAGAGGCAGTCAAAAGCACGGCAGCGCAATTCAGCGCAAGGAGAATGGTGAAAGAGTATGCGCTGAAGTTCTATCAACATGCCATGAAAGCGACGGGAAAGTAAAGGAAAGGGAGATATATGTTTGAAAAGTTACGGGCAATGCTTTCAAAAACGAGCGCGCAATATGCGGACATACGGTATGAAGTAAAAAAGGAGACGAAGATCGTTTTTAACGGCAGGGAACTCTTTAATATCGGCGCGAATTCAACGGATGGTTTTGTGGCGCGGGTCCTAAAGAACGGCGGACTGTCATCGGTTGCCTTTACGCGGGCCGCCGACGCTGATAAGGCGATGCGGATTGCCGAAGAGAACGCTTTGCTTATGTCCCGGTTTTCTAAAAAACCTGTGGAGTTTGCAAAGACTGAAGTTATTAAGGACACGTTTCTGCCGCAGCTTGATGAAGATCCGAGGGGGATTTCGCTTGACGAAAAACTCCGTTTGACGGAAAACTATAATGCGCTGGTATTAAGGCATGAGAAAGTCGTCACTACCAATATCTATTACAATGAAACCATTCGTGAAAAGTATTTTCTGAGTACCGAGGGAACGGAGATCAGGGAAGACCTTGTTACCACATCAATCGGCGGCCTGATTACCGCAAGGGACGGAACGCTTACACAAAATGTGAGGGTTGCAGCCGGAAGCAGCAAAGGGTTCGGATTGCTGAGGGACCGCGAAGATGAATTTGAGAAGAGGACCGGGATTGTCCTTGATCTCCTTAATGCCGGACCGGCGGCGGGTGGCGTGTATAATGTCGTCCTCAATCAGGACCTTGCCGGAGTTTTTACCCATGAGGCCTTCGGACATTTCTCCGAAGCCGATCTCATTGAGGATTCTACTATGAGGGAGAAGATGCAAATCGGGGCCAAACTCGGCAACGAAGCTCTTACTATAATCGACGACCCTACCATACCCGGTCAGCTTGGTTTTTACCGTTATGACGACGAGGGAGTCAGGGCGCGGCCTGTAACGCTTATGCGCAAGGGGGCGCTTACCGGTCGTCTGCATTCGAGGAGAACGGCGGCGGCTTTCGGCGAGGACATTACCGGCCATTGCGTTGCGGAAGATTACAAATATGCGCCGATTGTAAGGATGGGGAATATCTTTATAGAGAACGGGGAGAAGACACTGAAGGACCTCCTTGAGATGCTTGACGACGGGTTATATATTCTTGACGCCAAGGGCGGACAGACAAGCGGCGAGAACTTTACCTTCGGCGCCCAATACGGATACATTGTAAAGGGAGGCCGGATAAAAAACATGATCAGGGACATCAATATCTCCGGCAACCTCTACCACACGCTGCAGAATATTACGGCCGTCGGGAATGATCTCATCCTGTGTGAAACAGGCGGTTGCGGTAAAGGACAGATGAATATCCGATCCTGCCACGGAGGTCCTCATATCCTGGTAAACGGCGTGGTCATAGGAGGGATCTAATGGAACGCATACTCGAAGCGGCAAAAAAGATAAGCGACAAAGCGGAGGTATATTACGTTGAGTACGGGTCGGATACCGTGTCCTTTGAAAACGCCGGGTTCAAGGACGTCGAAAGCAGGATACAGTCCGGGCTCGGTCTGAGGATAATAAAAGATGACAAGCTGGGATTTGCCTATACAAAAAATCCTTCCCAAAGAGAGGAGCTTATACGGAATGCTCTTGATTCCCTTAAAGGCGGGGTGGACGGATCATTTGATTTTCCTTGCACAAAAGACCTGCCGGTGCCTGATACTTATGATCCGTCGGTTGAAACGATATCAAATACCGGGATGGTCGAAGAGTGCACAAGGGTCTGCGGTATTCTGTCGGAGAAGACAAAGGGACAGCTCAATGTTTCAGCTTATAAAGCGATAAGCTCTATAAGGATACTCAACAGCTCCGGAACGGATTTGTCCCGCAAAGCCTCTTCCTATGTTTTCAGTCCGGAAATAGTATATCCCTACTCCGCATCTTCATTTTCCCGTTCTCTTTTGGCAAAGTCTTTTGTAAAATCCGATGAAGCCTATCTGGGATTCCTTGCGGATACGTACAACCGGTCGATGAAAGAAGTGAATATTGAAGGAGGACGGATGAAGGTGCTCTTCCTGCCCGAAACCATGTATGTGCTTCTGTGGAGGCTGATGACCGCAACAAATGGGCAGAGCATTTACCAGAATATTTCTCCCCTGATGAATAAGATCGGCGAGAAGATTTTTGACGAGAGGTTGACCATCTTCAACGATCCTTTAAACGACGCCTTCCCCGGCGCAAGGGCCTTTGATGATGAAGGCGTACCGTGCAGACAATATCCCGTCATAGAAAAAGGCGTCTTAAAGAATTTTTATTATGACCTTTATTTTGCGAAGAAACTTAATGCCGTTCCGACAGGCAACGGGTTCAGGGGCGGTGAATCCTCAAAACCCGCACCCGCCCTCAGGCATGTAGCGCTATCTCCGGGGGATATGTCATTCTCCCGCTTGCTGAAGACCATGGACAGGGGGATCATAGTTGCCGGCGCTTTGGGCGCACACAGCGGCAATATACCCAACGGGGATTTTTCTATAGGTATAGCCCCTGCGCTATATGTTGAGAAAGGAGAGATAGCAGGCAATGTAAAAGACGCCATGGTTGCAGGCAATATATACGATACATTGAAAAATATCGCCGGAATAGAAGATATTGTTCATAACTGCTACGGCGGCAGACTACCTGCCGTTCTATTCGGGGACGTAAGCGTAACGGCAAAAAAATAGCATAAATAAAAAGGGGGAAGATCATGATCTCAAAGGTTCTTGTGCCGACGGACGGGTCAAAGGCCGCTATGAAGTCGGTTGAATATGCCGCAGGTTTTGCAAAACAGACGGGCGCATCTATAACCTTGCTCAGCGTTATAGACAAAAGTTCATTTGTGCCTCAGTCTATACCTTCACTGTCTACATCAAAAAAACTGATTGAACCGATTGAAGATTACCTGAGAATCGCTTCAGAAACGTTTATTGAAGAAGCTGGAAAGATATGCCTGAAGCATGAGGTCCCGTCAAAGAGCGTCATCAGGACGGGTCATCCTGTTGATGAAATTGTGAAAGAAGCGGAAAAATCAAAAGTCGATATTATTATCATCGGCTCTCAGGGCAAGAGCGCTCTGAAGGCGGCAATTTTGGGTAGCGTTGCTTTCGGAGTAATCAGCAAAGGGACAAAAATTCCCGTTCTTGTGGTAAGAAAGTAAGAGGATACGACCAAAAGCAACTGGGGATAGAGTATTTTCGCTCATTCTCGATCGTTCCTCCCTCCGAGGCTTTTGCCTCTTTATTTTTATAAATTGTATTTGACTATCGGCAAAAAAAACCGCTCAAATACTCTATCCCCAGTTGCTTTTGCCGATTTTATGAATAATCAGGGTTAGGTTATGTAATCTTATTGGTTGCCGTCGAATGAAGGTTTTGTAACGTATAGGTATGCTATAATATTAGAAAAATTTTTCTATAAAATCCGGAGGGAATGATGATCAAAATTTACTATGATAAAGATGCGGATATGAAGGCGCTCAAAGGCAAAAAGATCGCCGTCATGGGTTACGGCAGTCAGGGACACGCCCATGCTAATAACCTGAAAGAAAGCGGCATGGACGTTATCATCGGCGTTAAAAAAGGTGGCGCCGGCTGGATGAAGGCGGAGAATGCCGGGTTCAAGGTATATCTTCCTTCGGAAGCCGCCAAAAAAGCCGATGTCATCATGATGCTGGTGCCGGATGAATATATGGCCGATATCTACAATGCGGAAATAGCTCCGAATATAAAGAAGGGGACCTATCTCGGTTTTGCCCATGGGTTCAATATCCACTTCGGACAGATTGTGCCTCCTGCTGATGTGAACGTCTTCATGGTCGCCCCGAAAGGACCGGGACATTTGGTAAGGTCCGAGTATACCAAAGGAAGCGGAGTGCCGTGCCTTATAGCAATCCAGCAGGACCCTTCAAAGGATGCAAAGAAAATCGCCCTTGCCTATGCGTCGGCAATAGGCGGCGGCAGGGCGGGAGTAATAGAAACAAGCTTCAGGGAAGAAACGGAAACGGACCTGTTCGGCGAGCAAGTGGTGCTCTGCGGAGGACTTACATCTCTTATCATGGCGGGATATGAAACCCTTACCGAGGCAGGCTATTCCCCCGAGATGGCCTATTTTGAATGCCTGCATGAAGTGAAGCTTATCGTCGACCTTATCTACGAAGGCGGTATTTCGAACATGAGATATTCAATCAGCAATACCGCCCAGTATGGAGATTTAACAAGAGGCCCCAGGGTCATTACCGAAGAGACGAAAAAGGAAATGAAGAAGATCCTCGACGAGATCCAGTCCGGGCAGTTTGCAAAGGAATGGATACTTGAATGCAAGGCCAACAAACCGTCATTCAACGCCCTCACAAAGAGAGGCGAGGAGCATCCCATAGAAGAAGTCGGCGCAAAACTCAGGGCCATGATGCCGTGGCTAAAAAAAGGGAAGCTCGTAGATAAATCAAAGGCGTGATGAAATTTGCGCCCGAGGGCTTTCCTTTCATTTTAGGTTCGCTTGTTTTTACGGCTATGGCCTCGGTATTCACATTCTTAACCTATAAATCAGGCGGTCCCGCATTCCATATATCGTCCGGGGCCGTCTGCTTTTTCTCCCTGGTTTCATCATTCATGGGTTATTTTTTCAGAGATCCGGAGAGGACTATTCCCGAGGGGAAAGGTCTTTTTGTAGCGCCTGCCGACGGCAAGATAATACTTATTAAAGACGTCAATGAAAAAAAATATCTGAAATCCGACGCAAAAGAGATCAGCATTTTCATGTCGCCCTTCAATGTGCATGTCAACCGCGCTCCCTGCAACGGAAAAGTTTCAGCGGTAAAACACTCGCCGGGCAGATATATGGCGGCGTATAAAGATGATGCATCTTTAAAAAATGAAAACATCGCAATGCTCCTTGAAGGTAAAGAGGGCAAAATCCTTGTGCGTCAGGTAGCAGGTTTTATTGCAAGAAGGGCCGTCTGCAGGGTCAAGCCGGGTGATATGTTAAAACGCGGCGAACGCTACGGTATGATTAAATTCAGCTCACGGCTGGATGTATATTTGCCTAAAAATGCTGAAATAGCGGTCAGGCTTGGCGACGTCGTAAAGGCGGGTGAAACGGTTATAGCAAGGATAAAGGATTAAAAAGCCCCCTTAATCCCTCTTTTTTTGCCGATTGCGAATTTTGATAGACGTGCTTCGCGATGTTTTCGGATGCTTTCCGTCAGATCACCAACTGCTTAATTCTTGGCCTCAATTAGTTTGCCGTTAACAAATTTATGAATTACGCTGGAAACATATGTCTGATAGGGTAGTCCCTCGATTATCGCTTTTCTCTGCAATTCATTCAGGTCTCTTTGGGAAATCCTTATGTTTAATCTTTTATCTTTTTTTAATGTGTTCCGGGCATATTGCATCAACTCTTCTTTCCTTTTAGAAAGGTTTTTTACCGGGACCCATTCATTTTTTTCAAAACTGTCAAGGATTTCTTTTTCTTCTTCCGTCAATCTGACTTTCATGTTTTTCCTCCAAGATATTTCTCTGTAGCCTTTCTACTGGGAATAATTGTTTTCAGAAATATTTCATCTTCATTTTCAATATAAGGGACAATGTACGCATAATTATTAATACCAACTACCATTATCCGTTGACCGGGATATTTCTGTTGGTTCGGATTCCGATAGTCATCTAACATATCACCTTTTTCAAGATAGAAAATCACATCTTCAAAGCTTATTCCCCTCGATTTTTTGAGCGCATGACTTTTCTCGGTATTCCAGTTAATATGCTTCATTACCTATATATTATCACATTGTGTGCATTTTGGCTATTCAAAATGAATTATGTCTTTGTAAATATTCTCTTGCTGACGGGCGGCAATTGAGTGTGCAATCACCCAAAAGTACGAGCCTAAAGCACAGGCGTCTCCGTGGCAATTAGCAAGCCGTCAGAGGAGTATCCCGGTGAAAGTTGCCAGCCAATCCGGCGAAAGGGTGCCACATGCCGGCAGTAGAAGAGATGTCTGATATTTCGATACCACGAATATATGTTTGGTCCGCCCCGTAATACGCACGGTCTGTTTGTGGATAACAAGCAAACGAAATCAAGCAAGGATCAAAACTGAAGATTTACGATCGAAATTAACACATAACGAAGCTAACCGGCCGCCTGCTTTTTGGCGACCCGTGTTGAGCGCTTAGTTAAGCGCGCGTTGGGAACCAGCTTGATCTCCAAACGACAGCCGACAGCCCGTGCATATTTTTTGAGTGTAGTGAGAGACGGTGCATGCTTACCCGCAGCTTCCAAGCGTGACACCGCGCTTTTTGTCGTCCCCATCAACTCCGCAACGGCTTCTTGAGTGAGACCGAACTTGGAACGAGCGGCAAGCATCTCACGAGTAAGCCGGTACTCTTCTCCCAGATCCTCGTATGCTTTCCTGAACCCTTTCCGTTTCGAGGCTTTTGTGAGGAAAGCCTTATGGTTATGGGAAACGGGTTTGAATTTTAAATCAGCCATTTCATACCTCCTTCATTCTTTTCCGAGCAAGGCGCAATTCTTTCTCCGGAGTATTCTGCGTTTTCTTTATAAAAGCGTGAAGTACCACGATGCGTTGACCAACAACGAAACAGTATAAGGCACGTCCGATGCCTTCACGGCCATGTGGCCGCAGTTCAAAAAGACCATCGCCCATGGCCCGCGAATGTGGCATACGCAGATTGGGTCCGAACTCCATCAAGAGTTCCGCCAACCGCGCATAATCAGCCAATATACCATCGGGCCAGCTCTCGATCTCGTCTTTGACGCGCGCATGAAAATACTCGATGGTATATTTCATGTTCTTAATGTTAGCAATAATGCTAACCTCTGTCAAGTGATATTAAACCTGGCGCATCCGGCATCTTCATGGATCTATACAAGATATAATGGTTGAAGTATTCTATGTTCATGGACGAGAAAACTCTTTTTACGAGGATATTGGGAATCAAGCTGCCGTGGTTTGTGAATCAGGTGACTATGGACGAAGCGGCGCAGCGTATCGACATTTATGTGGATCATGAGCGGGACATTCGGGTCAGATGCCCTGAGTCTGGATGTATATTTACCGAAGAATACTGAAATAGCGGTCAAATTGGGGGATGTTGTAAAGGCAGGCGAAACAGTTATAGCAAGGATGAAAGATTAAAAATCCCCCTTAATCCATCTTTGCCGAAGGCGGACTTTATTCCCATGCGTTATAATCAACTATCACCATTCATGGTTCGATAATTTGAATTTCACTGTTCATATCTATTCGCTTAAAATCAGAAGCATTAAATGTCAGCAAATGAGTTGCCCCAGATTTAATGGCTGCTTTTAAAATAAGAGCATCGTAGATTATTCCTCCGGAAAAGCCGATATTTTGCAAATGGCGTATTACGGAAATATAATCAGAGGATGAAAGAGCAATTATTGATCCGGTTGCTATTACATTTTCGTTAATAAGTCTCCATGACATATCAGGAGTAATCCTGGGGCTGAGAGGCAAAGAAGTCAATACCGCATATAATTCCGCAAGAGTGTGAGAAGATATAATCATATCGAATTCGTGTGATCTGGAACGTTTAAGCCATTGGAATGCTCGTGTATGCATAGGGTGGGGTTTTACAAGCGCTGCAACAAGCGTGCTTGTATCAAATAATATTTTCATCTTCTTTTGCCGGGCAGGAATTTTGACAGACGTTCTTCGCGATGCTTTCGGATGCTTTCCGTCAGATCACCAACTGCAGTGCCTGCAAAAATGAGTATGCCATCTTCATACTGCAAAGGCGTTTTTTGTTCGGAATGCCTGATTACTATTTCGCTTTCCAGTTCCTCGATTTCGATTTCAGAGCCCGGCTTCAAACCGATGCGGTCACGTATTTGTTTCGGCAATACAAGCCTTCCAAATCTGTCTATGGTTGTTTTCATAAATCCTCCTTTTGGCATTATAACATGCCAATTGGCAATTAGCAATGCCAATTTGTCAATTGGCAATGCCAATTTGTCAATTGGCAAGCCTTCAGAGGTATATTCCTGTGAAACCAGACGGCCAATCCGGCGAGAGGCTGCCAAATGCCGGCAGTGGAAGAGATGGCTGATATTTCGATACTACGAATATATGTTTGATCCGCCCCGTAATACGCACAATCTGTTTGTGGATAACAAGCAAACGAAATCAAGCAAGGATCAAAACTAAAAATTTACGATTAACACATAACGAAATCCTTAGCTGTATAAGACCGCGTCAGATGTTGTAGGTCAATTAACGCAACTGATTAGATTTATTGAATTTAAATAGTCCCATATCAAGGGCAGACCCCTTTCTTCCTTTTCTCATATCAAGGGCAGACCCCTTTCTTCCTTTTCTTCACTTAATGCGGGGAATACGCCTTTGTGCTGATGCTAAAAGCAATCGAATTAGCGATCGATTTAAGTATGAGCTTCGCCTTGAGAAAGAACTCTTCATTGATTATCACGCAACTGCGACGCACCGGTACCGATGGATTAGCTGCAATGAACTCCTTTCCCACTCTTCCGCCCGTATGCAGCAGAGCATTACGTGCTTCCTTTACCTGCATGAGGTCACTGTAGCTGGTCACCTTAAATTGTCCTTCTAACACGTACCACGCTTGATAGGGGTCCTGCTCGAAGTGAAACTCCTGCTTGAGAAAGTTGATCAGACCATGAACTGATTCGGCCCCAGATTGCAGCCGCTCGATCTCTCGCTCAATCAGCCTGTTACGAAGGATGTCTAATGACGTTAATTCTGCGCTCATGGCTACGAGCTCGTCGTAGCTAAGAGAATTCTTCTTCCCTCTGGTCCCAGCTGCAATCTTATGAGGATGTTTAAACATTAGTTGTTGGACTGTGCTTCGCATAAATATCTCGAAAGCCGTCCAGTGGAGCAAAAAACCACTCCGGTTTAACATCTCTTTTGCTCTTACCCCCACCTCTCGGGGAGCTCCCATAGAATGCGCAAGGCTCAGGTATTGCCGCTGAATGGCCTCATATCGATTTGCGTCTGCAGGATCTATGGTCGGTAGGGTCTGCAGTTCAGCTGTCAATACGATGTGGACCGTTTTCATCCCTGGCTCGGGCAGCTTATCACTCGGATCAGACTGTTTTTCCGGTGGCCATATGACGATATCGTCACCATCTTTTGGATGTTTAAGTATCGTCCCCAACTTTCCCGCTTCCGCTGCTGCTTCCACGTCGGCCAGTGGCAAGCGGCACTGCTCAGCATACTCTGGTAAAGAAAGCCATCCAAATTTCACCTCGATTGATCTGATACGGCACTCTCCCATACTGAATGAGATCTCATCACGACCGGGGTCTGGGATTTCCACTCCTTTCAGGCTACTTTTCTTGTGTCTAAAAAGCAGTTGTTGCGCAAGACCGTATGACAGGGCGGTCAAATTAGTGAATTCTTCGATCCGTTCCGTGTTTTCTATGTAAGTGAGGTAAGGCTCAAAATTGCATTTCCTTAGAGCTCCATGACCTTTTCGGGTGCGGATTTTCAATGGTGACATCTTCCTCTTATTTCCCAAATGGATGAGGAATATTTTTCAGTGTCTTTAGATATTTCTTCAGCATCTTTAAACTTACCGGCTCGCCTTCGAATGCCATTGACTGACTCACCTGCTCCGGGATGCTTTCCAGATACAAGCGTTTCTTCTCCTCTGGAGTAAGATTCTCTCTCCATTGCTGAATCGTGTGTATCTGACGTACATGTTTTTTCATATTCTTTTCTTTCCTGACAACCTTTCTCCAAATCTATTCATTCCCGCATATTTTACCACAATGAAGATACATTAATTGTTTCTTATAATGCACAGTTAAAGTCAATTTCGTATAATATAAAAACTATGTTTTTAATATAAATGGAGGAATAATTATGGAAGAAGGACCAAGGGGTGCGATATTACAGAAGGATAAAAAAACATATGCCATAGTTCCGAGGATCCCTATGGGAGTATTGACTCCGGAGATACTCGAATCGATTGCCAAAGTTGCAAGAAAATATAACGTCCAGATAATCAAAATAACATCGGGCCAGCGTATTGCATTGGTCGGCCTGAATCCTGAAGATGTCGGGCCTGCGTGGAAAGACCTTGAAATGGAAGTCGGTCCTGCAGAGGGCTTATGCGTCCATTATGTGCAGGCGTGTCCGGGGACTGAGACCTGCAAATTCGGTCAGGGAGATTCCCTCAGTCTTGCTGCAAAGGCAGAAAAATTGTTTGTAGGCAAGGAAGATTTCATCCCTGCAAAAACGAAATTCGGTATTTCCGGATGTATGCTGAATTGTGGGGAGAGCTATGTGAGAGACCTGGGCGCTTTTTGTACTCCGAAAGGCTGGAATGTATTAGTCGGCGGAAATTCCGGCGGCAGGCCGAGGATTGGAGACGTAATCGCAAAGAACCTTACCGAAGATCAGGTAATAGAACTGTTCTCAAAGTGTCTTGATTTCTACGGCAGGAATGCCAACTCAAGAGAGAGAATGCCGAGGTTCATAGAGAGGATCGGCATCGAAGAGTTCAAGAGGGCAGTGCTTTAACCCGGATTATTCACAAATTACTCGGATTGAACCGAGGACAGAGTATTTGCGCTCATTCTCGGTCGTTCCTCCCTGCGAGGCTTTTGCCTCTTTATTTTCACATACCGTATTTGACTATCGGCAAAAAAAACCGCTCAAATACTCTATCCTCGGTTGCTGTTGTCAATTTCATGAATAATCCGGGTTAGGTGAAGATATGCCTTTCCTTAATAGAGAAGATATTTGCTTCTGAGGTTTTCAAATTCTCTGAGATGACTCTGCCAGTTTATGGATATGGCAACAGGATTCTCGCCGCTTTTGATTTCCTGCAGCACCTCGCGGGAGCCTATTGAATCGAGGGTTTTGTTGATCTGAAAATCTTCGGGATATAGCTTGTGCAGGGCGCTGATGATTTCAACTCCCAGAAGAGTCGGATCTAATTTGTCCCGGTCACTCAGTATGATCCTGACGCCATGACAGCGACGCTTTTTATAAATGTCGCTTTCCGGTGTGAACGATACCGGTTTAAAGCCTATGCCTTTGATATTACGGCTGTTCAGATATGACGTAAGTTCTTCGGCGTTGATCCAGGGAGCCCCGACGAGTTCAAAGGGCGTCGGCGTCCCGCGTCCTACGCTTATATTTGCGCCTTCGGACAATGCAACACCCGGATAGAGAAGGGCTTCCTTAATTGAACGCAGGTTAGGCGAGGGATTGACCCATTTCAAACCCGTTTCATCAAACCATTGATCTCTTTTGTATCCATCCATTTTGATTACATGTAGTTTCACGCCGATGTGCTTTTCAGCGTTGAACAGTTCAGCCAATTCTCCGACCGTCATGCCGTGCCTGACCGGAAGCGGAAAATAGCCGGTGAAGGACGCCATATCTTTTTCCAGCACAGGTCCCTGTACTGTTAAGGCATTCAGAGGGTTGGGACGGTCAAGGACATAAAAGGGGATACCCTTTCGCGCCGCCGCTTCCATGGCATAAGCCATAGTGGTTATGTAAGTATAAAAACGGACGCCTGCATCCTGTATATCAAATACAAGCGCGTCGATGCCGTCGAGCATATTTTTGGTCGGCCTTAGCTCTGCTCCATAAAGGCTGTGAACGGGAAGTCCGGTCAAAGGCTCTACGGTTGATTTCAATTTTATGTCCGCTTTTCCAAACAGTCCGTGCTCCGGGCTGAAGATCGCCTTCAGATTGATATTCGGCGCTTTGTGCAGCAGGTCGATGGTCCTTTGTCCGGAGTTGTCAATACCGGAGTGATTGGTAATTAGGCCGAGTTGAAGCCCTGAAAGCTGAGAAAACCCTTCGTTCTTTAAGACATCGATTCCGGTTTGCACCTTGCCGATATCGGTATTATCCGGTCTTTTATTATTGTCAGGTTTGTAGAACGGTGCTAAAGAAGGTCTGCGCGTCAGCGCCTGATTTACCGATAAAGTTCCGGCAGAACGTGAAACAAGATTTATAATCTGTTTGCGGACAGGCTCTGCATCGCCTTTTCCGTAAGGATGCACCCTGTTTGTCAGAAGGATGATGAAGGTATTTGAAACAGGATCGATCCAGATCAGCGTGCCGGTATATCCCTTGTGACCATATGAGCCGACCGGCAGCAATATTTCACGGTTGGCGGCTAAGGGCGCATCAATGCTCCAGCCGAGCCCGCGCAAGGGTTTTTGATCGGGGGGTGACTGAGGCAGTGTCATCATTTCAACTGTAGAGGAATTCAGGATGCGGACGCCGCTCAGGGTCCCGCCCTCAAGGAGCATTTTTGCAAATATCGAGAGGTCGCCGGCGGTAGAGAAAAGACCGGCATGACCGGCTACCCCTTCCATTCTGTAGGCTGCCGGGTCATGCACTTCTCCGCATAGCATCCTGCCTTTCTTCCCGTTAGTGTATTGGGTAGGAGCTATACAGCTTTGCAACGACTTCTTCGGCTTGAAAAAGGTATTCTTCATGCCGAGGGGCTGAAAGATATTTTCAGAGCAATAGGCGTCAAGGGGTCCACCCGAAATTTTACCGACAAGTTCGCCGAGTATCTCAAAATTAATATCGCTGTAAAGAAATTTGGAACCGGGTGGAGCAACCGGCTTCTCGTCGATAATCATTTTCAGGGCAGTCTCATGTCCGGACCAATCCGGTTCCAACGGCAGGTCCGCCCTGAGTCCTGAATAATGGGTCAGGAGATGCCGGACGGTTATATCTTCCTTGCCGTTTGATCCGAACTCCGGCCAGTATCGTGAGATGCGTTCATCAAGAGACAGTTTGCCGTCCTCCGCCAGTTTCATGACCGCGGTTGTCGTTGCAATGACCTTGGTGAGAGAAGCAAGATCAAAGATTGTGTCTACAGTCATAGGCTGTTTTTTAGGCTTAATCGCACGGTTGCCGTAGGCTTTTCTGAGAATGACCTTGTCGGAGCTGCCTATAATAAGCACCGCGCCCGGAATCCGTCCCGAGCGGATTTCCTGACGGATGATTTTTTCGGCAGGTTTCAAAATATCCTTTGAGACGGGCGCTGCAAATGCCGATGTCTGCATTATTATGAAAGAACAAATCAGAAGATAAGTAAACAGATTAAACGTTGTAAAACAGGTCCTCAATTTGAAAGGGAGATATGATACTAATACGTTCATAAGTAAAGCCATATTTAAACACCCTCCCCTTTATCCCCTCCCCTCAAGGGAGGGGCAATTCTTAAGTTCCCTCTCCCTTTTCTCCCCGGCGAATCCGCCTGAGTGCGGAGAGGGGAGAGGGCAAGGGTGAGGGTGTGTGGCTTTTCTAATGAACTCCTTAGTAAAAGGTTTATTATCATGTCTGCCTTTCATTTTAAGCATCATGTTCAGCCTTTTTTCAATCCGTCCGCAGTGTAAATATTCCGCGGGTTCCAGAGCATCCAGCCGTGGGAACCGAATTTCTCCGCAGCATCGATCTGCTCCTTGATTTCCTTTCCGGTAAACTGCCTTCTGTCGAAGGCATAATCTTTAAATGCCTGAAGCCACGGACGGAAACGCACCGGTTGCAGGCGGGTGCGTTCCTGGCCTCTTTTCAGTGTGAGGTAAATAATTTCATAGGAATGTGAAACCGGAACTCTGTAGCCTGGAATGCCGAACTTGAACCCTGAAGGATAAAGCATGGGAGAAAAATAATCGAGGATCGAAACGAGGTTTTCGAGTTTCTGTCCGATAAAAGTGTCATTGAGATTCCATGTGACGTAACCGAATAAGTCTGCGGAGAGGAAAACGTTGTAAGGCGTCAGTTTTTTCTTTGCTTCAGTCAGAAATCCCGAAATCGCATTCACCCTGTTTTCCTCCGTATTCTCAACGGAAAAGGACAGCCCCTTTGTATCAGGAAACCGCACATAGTCGAACTGTATCTCGTCAAAACCGTTTTGGGCCGCCTCTACGGCGATGCCGAGGTTATAGTCCCATACCTCTTTTTTGGAAGGGTCTACCCATGCAAGCCTTTCCCTGTCGCGCCATATTTGTCCGCCTCTCGTTTTGATCGCAAGATCAGGTCTTGCCTCTGCAAGGAGGTTGTCCTTAAATGTGACGATCCTTGCGATAGTATAAATGCCTTTGTCTCTGAAGGTTTTTAGAAGCCCCTTTATATCTTTGACGGTTATTATTTTTTGTGCGCCTATCTGTGAGGCGAGGGGGACGGAGATTTTATAAGGAATCATGCCCTTGTCTCCCTTGACGTCTATAACCAGCGCGTTAAGCTCCGTTGTATCGATCAGTCGGAGAGCAGCTTCCCTGAGCGTCTTTGAACCTGCGCCGTAAAACGAGAGATAGAGCGCCTTCGGTGTGAAAGGCACGAGTTTTATCGTGAGGGATGTTGAATAAAACGGTGAGATAAGGAGGGGAGACGCGGTTATAAGCTGCTCCGTCCTTGAATATCCGTATGCCCTTACGGACACTTTCTGAGCCGCCGTCTTTATCTTGAAAATACCTTTTTCATCGGTTTCGACAATATAGTCGTTAATGGTGACAATAGCGCCTTTGATCGGCTGCAGGGTTGAATTATCAATGACCTTTCCCGTTATATATCCGGAGGCTGAAGCTCGCGACATTACAAAGACAACAACGGCGATAATGAGAATAGAGGAAATAAGGGCGTAGCCGAGTTTTTTATTCATTATTGATCAACCTTTCAAAACGCATTCCCCTGTCGGCATTGGTCAGAAGATAACGGGGCAGTGCCATTATATTATCGGATGGATTTGTATGACGCCGCACAATAGTAAAGCCGGCGATATATCCCGCCTCTCCCGCCTTTTTCCCAAGCTCGTCATTGTAAAGACCGAAGGGCCATGCCAGCATGTCCACTCCGGCGCCCAGTTCCTTATCCAGCTTTTCTTTTGCCTTTTTCATCTGCATATCTACGAACTTTTCATATTCTGCAGGCTTTAATCTCTTCTTCTCTTTATTGAAATTGGGATGCCAGTAAGTGTGTGACTGCATATCGAAAAGCCCGGTTTTTTTCAAAGCCCTTACCTGGTCCCACGTCATCGCATAGGATGCGTTGGAGATCGCCGAGGGATACAGGAAGAGCGTGACCGGTATGCGGTATTTTCTCACCAGCGGCAGCATGTCCGTATATACCGTTTTATGGCCGTCATCAACAACAATAACAACCGAAAGGAGCGGCGGCGGGGGTACTTTTCGCAGATAAAAATTTACGAGCTGCCTGAGGGGTATTACCGTATAACCTTTATTCCTGAGATATTTCAGGTGGGATTCAAAGACGTCCGTCGTTATAGTCATGCCGTCTGCAACAACAGGGCCGAAGCGGTGATAGAGGATAATAGGCGCCTTAAAAGCGGCGGGGGTTTCTTTTTTAGCTTCCGCGTTTACTTCTGTCGGCGGCGACCATGCCGTAAGAAGAAATGAAAGTATGAAGATAAATCTAAAGTAACGGGCCAAGGTTTGTTTCCACGGATCAAGAAAATTTCATAGTTTATTTATATTATACCTGATAGCTTTTATTCTTTGGAGCTGATACTTCCGCTTTAGTCAAATAAAAATAGTCTAAACCTTACATAGACCCATAACTCTTTATTTATGCAATGTTTCGTTTGATTTAGGGTATAATTATTTACATGAGAAAAGGCATATATTTGCTTCCCAATACCCTTACCCTGTGCAGTATGCTTCTGGGGTTCTATTCGATTCTTTCTACGCTGAAAGGCAATTATGTATACGCCGCATGGGCGATACTCTTTGCTACGATATTCGACGGACTTGACGGATGGGTGGCGCGCCTTACCAACAGCACGACAAAGTTCGGCATAGAACTGGACTCTCTTTCCGATCTGGTGTCCTTCGGCGTAGCGCCTGCGGTCTTGATGTATAAATGGGCGCTTGTTCCGTTTGGAAGGATCGGGTGGGCTGCGGCCTTCTGGTTTATGGCCTGCGGCGCCTTGCGCCTTGCAAGGTATAATGTTCAAATGGGTTCGACCGAATCCAAATCCTTTACCGGAATGCCGATCCCGGGCGCTGCAACCATTATTGCATCATTGGTCCTCTTTTATCATGAAATGTCGGATATTCCGCCGGGAAAGAATATCTTGATCCTTGGGTTGACCGTCCTGCTCGCATTTCTTATGGTGAGCACGTTGAAGTACCATGGCGCCAAGGAAATAGATTTCAGGCAAAGGAAACCCTTCTGGATACTTGTCGCCTTTGTACTGGGATTAACGATAATCGTGATGCACCCGCCGATCTCGCTTTTTCTGTTTGCAATGATCTATCTCTTGGGCGGTATAATTGAAAATGTCTATCTTTTTTACAAAAGACGCAGAGTAAAACAGAAGGAAGGTAGCGCGCAATGAGAAATATAAGAATATTTGATACCACGCTCCGTGACGGAGAGCAGTCTCCGGGAGCTTCCATGAACGTTGGTGAGAAGGTGCTTCTTGCGAAGCAGCTCGCCAAGCTTGGGGTTGATATTATTGAAGCCGGGTTTGCCTACAGTTCACCGGGTGATTTTGAGGCTATCAAGACAATAGGCGGGGAGGTTGAAGGACCCATCATCTGCAGCCTTGCAAGGGCAAGGGAAGAGGATATCAGGTGCGCCTATGACGCGCTGAAAGACGCTCCAAAACGAAGGATACACACATTCCATTCGACTTCCGATATCCATCTGAAATATCAGTTCCGCGTAAGCAGGGAAGAGGCTCTGAAACGGTCCGTTGAGATGGTGGCGCTCGCAAGGAGTTTTACGGATGACGTGGAGTTTTCCCCTATGGATGCAACCAGGACCGACGTCAATTATCTCTGTGAGGTTGTCGAAGCGGTCATTGCGGCGGGCGCCTCGACAGTGAACATTCCCGATACGGTCGGATATAGCATTCCGGTTGAATTCGGCGCAATGATTAAAACCCTTTACGACAAAGTTAAGAATATAGATAAAGCCGTAATATCGGTGCACTGTCATAATGATCTGGGGCTTGCAACCGCGAATTCATTGGCAGCAGTGTTGAACGGAGCGGGCCAGATCGAATGTACGCTCAACGGCATCGGGGAGCGCGCCGGCAATTGTTCTATGGAAGAAGTTGTCATGGCAATAAGAACAAGAAGCGATCTTTTCCGGGCGGATACGAAGATCAATACCGAAGAGATCATGCGGAGCAGCAGGCTTGTAACCAAAATCACGGGAATTTCCGTGCAGCCGAACAAAGCGATTGTCGGAGCGAATGCCTTTGCCCATGAATCCGGTATCCATCAGGACGGACTTCTGAAGGAAAAGTCCACCTATGAAATTATCACGCCGGAGAGCATCGGTCTCTTTTCGGCAAAGCTTGTGCTCGGCAAACATTCGGGAAGACATGCCTTTAAGACAAGGCTTAAGGAACTTGGCTATGTTCTCAACGATGAAGAACTGAACAAAGTCTTTGAGCGCTTTAAAAGGCTTGCAGACCAAAAGAAGGATATTTACGATGAGGACCTCGAGGCCCTGATTTCGGAAGGGGCGGTAAAAGCGCCGGAGTTTTACAGCCTTGTTGATTTGTATATTGTAAGCGGGATCAATCAAAAACCGACTGCGGCGGTAAAGCTGAAGGTCGGCGAAGATATTATTCATAGAATGGAGCAGGGCGACGGTCCGGTCGACGCCATATATAAAGCTATTTCTGAAATTACAGCCACCAAGAGTAAACTGATGAAATTCGAGATAAAGAGTATTACGGGCGGCACGGACGCGCTCGGAGAAGTAGTCGTCTCTCTTGAAGAGGACGGTAAAACTGCAAGGGGCCACGGCGCAGATACCGATATCATTGTCGCCTCTGCAAAGGCCTATATTAATGCATTGAATAAACTGGAAGTTAGAAAAAGGCAGTAGAATATTCGGAGAGTTTTAGACGGGTCCTGCCGCGTATTAATACGCGGCAGGACCCGTTGAAGTTCTTAGTTTTTAACTACGTTGATAGCCCTCGGGCCTTTCGGACTCTTTTCAGTCTCAAAGCTTACCGAGTCGCCCTCGGCAAGGGATTTGAAACCGTTGCCCTCGATGGAAGAATAGTGCACAAAATAATCGCCGCCGTCTTCACTTGTGATAAAGCCAAAACCTTTTGATTCGTTGAACCACTTCACTTTTCCTTGCGCCATTTCGAATGTCTCCTTCTTTACGTATTAATATTTCGGAACTGCCTGAAATAAAAAAGCCGCAAAGCTAAAAGTCTTTGCGGCTTTTCGAGTGCTTACAAAAACTTCTAAAACCTTGCAACTATAATTGCATGTATCAAATATAAAAGTCAATATTTCGCGTAAAAAAACTTCTCGTAATCCTTCAGTTACAATAGCAGTGTTCAAAGAATCCCCTCCTTTGCAAGGAGGGGAAGGGGAGGTTTTATTACATCTCATCAAAACCCCTCCAACCTCCCCTTGCAAAGGGGAGGATTTTAAACACCCGTAACTGAAGAATTACAACTCCTCTAACATTCATTTAGCTTGCCGTGGTATAATTATTTAAAATTAAAAAACAGGGAGAAAAAATTGGGTAAGCATGCAGGAATGTTTAAGAGTGAAAAAAGAAAAAAGGAAGTGAAGCGGCTGAAAAAGCAGGAAGAGAAGAGACAGAGACGAACCCAGAAGGACATGAACCCCGGACAGGCGGAGGAAATAACAAATAGCGAAACCGAACCTGAAACCGCAGCCGAAACAACAACAGGTCCGGAGCAAAGCACGTCCTGACAGTCCGTCGTTATCCCGATTTTGCTAAATTCTTTTATTGTTCGTTGTTTTTGATCTTTTTCAAGTAGGGATTATATTTTTGAATCGGAGATGTCTTTTATTAATCCCTGGACCTTTTCCTTTATCTCTTCCCTGGCGCGTCTGAAGTCTTTCATGACCTCTTCCTCCGTCCCGACGGTCCCCACAGGGTCTTTAATCGGCCAGTGAATTCGTTTTATCTCAGGCGGCAACTTTGGACAATATTCTTCGGCGTGGCTGCAAAGGGTGACGAGAATATCCATTTTTAACAGCAGATAAGGATCTATCTCTTTTGATTCCTGCCGTGTTATATCGATGCCGAGCTCTTTCATGACTGCGGCAGCCCTTCGATGGACGCCGGCTGCAAAGATACCGGCGCTGTAAACTTCGATGATTCCTTTGCCGAATTCCTTTGCAAAACCCTCCGCCATCTGGCTTCTGCATGAATTGGCAGTGCAGAGAAACATAACTTTTTTCATCCGGTTAATCTCTTTGTCAATAGTATAATAATAAAAGATACGGCAAGCGCTCCCGAGAGTATCAAAAAAGAGATAAGCGCATTACTCAGGAGCGTCGGATCAAGGAGCAATACGACGCCTAAGCCAAGCATCATGATACCGGAAATAAGCTTCAGCATTCTACCCTGCCATTCGGTCAATTTCTTTTTACCGAGTGTTACCGTGAAAATAAGTACAATAATCGCAAGGGGAATGACATATATAACATTATACAGGACAAGGTATGCATAATATGCCGCCGTTGTCAGGTTATTGAGCGTGAGTATCCTGGTGAATACCATGGGAAACCCTGCCGTACAGAGCAGCTCGTAAGAATTTGCGGCTATTGCAAGGGCGGTTGTTCCAACGAGGATTGAAGTTAAAGACGTCGATGTAATGAGCTTTCTCATGCGGTCGAACAGTTTCGGTTTGGCGTTGTCCGGTATGGTTAACGAAACCCCTTTTTTGAACAGGAAGAAATCCTTGATATTGATTGCGGCGATCAATACGGCGATCAGACCGGCTATTTTTGTTATCATCTGGACCTGTCCCATAAACAAAAACAGGTTTAACCACGCAGCCATGAAGATAAAATAAATAAACCCTGAGAAGAAAACGAAGATGCTTCCCACGAGGAGCATCTTCCGGCGAGACCGGGCGTGTATAAGAAGACCCAAAAGCGAGAAGAGGACAAAAAAAGCGCAGGGGTTGAAACTGTCCAATCCGGCAATGACAAGCGTAATAAAGGGAAGGGAGAGTTCGGAAGCGTCGAGTTTGCCTATCCAGGGTATGAAAACGGTCTTTCCTTTTTCTTTGCACTCAAGGTCTTCAGTCTGCTTCCCTGCAACCAGCGGGGTTTTCATGTCTTCAATAGAGATTTTTCCTGAAGCAACAAGCCATGGATCGATGCATTCACTGTAGGAACATCTGCTTATAGACTTTTCCAGTTCTTCCCTGGAATTCTCCGAAAAACCGATGAAGGCGCGGTCGCCTATAAAAGTGGCCGGCACTCCGGAAGCCTTTAATTTGTAAGAGACCGCCATTTTATTCAAAAGGGCGGCATTATCTTTACTGTACCAGACCTCGAAGTCTTTTATTGTCAGGGAATATTTCTTTTTCATTTCATCGAGGAAGATCTTTTCCTCGGCACAATGAGGGCATCCCTGACCCCGGAATAAATAAACTACAACCCTTTTTTGTGATGGTTGAGAAGGAATGTAAGAGGTTTTATCAGGGAGCTTGCCGGCGGTTGCAAGTCCCTTTTGAGTTAGCGGGGCTTTCGGTGTTTTTAGCGCCTTAATAACCTTTTCCTGCGCCGCGCTTTTTGCCGGCTCACTAGCGGATAATTTTTTAGACGCTTCCACGCATTCCTGAGAGCTTTCAGCCTCGGGAGAACAAATTCCTTCCTCCTGCGTGGTTAAAAAGGAATAGGCGGAAGACTGTATAAAAAGAATAAGAGCCAGCGCCGGAATAAGTAAGCGGAATAGTTTACCTAAACGTTGTAATAAGTTCTTGTAACCGGTGAGTTTACGATAAAGAGGCTCTAACAGGAACATTGCTCCATTCCGGTTATCATAAACCCATGATCATCAGAAAAGTCTATGGTTGCATTCGGGAACAGACTGTCGGTTTCCTTTTGCAGGAATATTTTCAACCCATCCTTATCGAGTACCGCATCGCCGGCTTCAGCGCCTTTGACTATGTCCATAGTCAATGACGGCCTTCAACCTCCGGGCACGGCAAAAATCCTTATCCCGTGGTCCGTTAGCTTTTGCTCTTCAATAAACTCTTTGAACTTCAAGACTGCTGAATCCGTAAAACTTAACATTATTCTTCTCCTTTATATTTTATCTTCTCCCGGACAAATGATCCGGGTCTTTTTGTTTTCCAGAAACTCTTTCAGCCTCACTTTATCATGACTTACCGCCTCTTCCGAAATCTTCTCAAGGACGGTAAGGATCAGAAACCTTCTGAATAAGTCCGTATCATCAATACAGTAATGTATCCATTTGCCCTGCCTCCTGTCTTTGATCAACTTAGCCTCTTTCATCACTCCGAGGTGAAAAGACACCTTGGGCTGAATCAAATCGAGTGCAGCCACAATGTCGCAGACGCAAAGTTCTCCGTGTTCAAGAATTTTTAATATCCTGAGCCTTGTCTCATCGGAGAGCGTCTTGAAAATTTCGAGGAGGTCTTCCAATTTTTAAGGTTCTTCGGTCATCAAAAGAAATTTCGTTATATATAATAAAGCTAAAAACACTAAAAAGTTATATAATACTTATATAAAATATTATGTATATATAGTAAGGCGTCTGTCAAGATAAAATCCTGCTTTGAGAATAAGAACCAAAATACCCCTTAACATAAATAAAAACTTGAATAAAATTATCTATTTTATTATTATTAATAGAAAATATGGAGGATATATGGTCAGAGAGGATGTTGAAAAGGTTCTTGAAAAAGTGAGAGAAGGTCTTAAACGCGACGGCGGAGATATCGAACTTGTCGAGATAAAAGACAAGATTGTCTATGTTAGGTTAAAGGGGGCCTGCGGCAGTTGCCCGATGTCAACCCTGACTTTAAAAAACTGGGTTGAGGTATATTTAAAAAAGGAAATACCCGAAATCAGCTCTGTCCAGGCGGTGTAAGAACGTTTAAGAGGTTTGGAGAACTGAATTGTTTTTAAACCTCCTTTGCAAAAAAAGAAGGTCATTTTCAAGCGTCATACTGCTGGTCCTGATATTGGCTCCGGCGGTTGCGTTTGCCTTACAAAAAGCAAAAGTCAAAGATATTCATTACTGGTCATCTCCCGATTATACCCGTATAGCAATTGAATTGTCCGGACCTGTTGAATTTACGAAGAGCCGTTTGTCAAATCCCGATAGAATATTCTTCGACCTGAAGAATGCTTCAATAGCAAAGGAAATCGCTGCCAGCCTTCCGGTTGGAGACGGTATCCTGAAATCCGTTCGGGCGAGCCAGTTCACAGGTGAAACCGTAAGGGTTGTTTTTGACATCGAAGAAATATCGGACTTGAAATGTTTTTTGATTGAAAATCCCTCAAAGCTTGTTATCGATTTATATGGAAAGGGCGGACAGACCGGGAAGGCCAAACCTTTGACAGTCAAAAGAAGGATTGTGATCGATGCAGGGCACGGAGGACATGATCCGGGTGCGGTAGGTCCGCAGAAACTCTATGAAAAGGATGTTGTTCTTGATGTTGCTTTGAAAGTACGAAAATTTCTCATGAAGGACCCGCAGAACGAGGTTTTTCTCACAAGAGACACGGATGTTTTTATACCGCTTGAACAGAGGACTGCCTTTGCAAACAGAAAGAATGCGGACCTTTTTGTATCGATCCATGCCAATGCAAGCCCGAACAGGATGGCAAAAGGTATCGAAACATATCTTCTGAACTGGACGGATGACGAGGAGGCCAATAAGGTAGCGGCAAGAGAAAATAAGATATCGCTCCGGAAAATGAAGGCCCTGAATAAACAATTTGATATCCTGGATGTGATCAAGACCGATTTGATGAGAGAAAACAAGAGAGATGAATCCGTGAAGCTTGCCAATTATATACAGAAGTCTTTGATATCGAATATTGAAGACTGCAATAAGCATGTACAGGACCTGGGAGTCAAACAGGCCCTCTTTTATGTTCTTTTCGGAGCGAATATGCCCTCCGTCCTTGCAGAGATATCGTTTATCAGCAATCCCGATGAAGAGAAACTGCTGTCAAAGGAATCGTATAAAACGGATATAGCCAAATCAATTGTCGACGGCATTAATGCCTACTTTAAATCCGTCTCGCCGGTACAGAAAGTTGCAAAAGTAAATTATCGCAGACCTTATTAGAGGTAATAATTTGTCTCCGGAAATCAGGATCATTCTATATACTATCTTTGTCATCTGTCTGTTTTTTATTAAAGACCCTGCCGCTTATCTGTTCATTCTTTCGTCGATCCTTTTGGTGATAATAATTTTGAGGGTTTCCTTCAGGGTCCTCAAGAGCGGATGGGTCCCGATAAGCTTGCTGCTGCTCTTTACATTCATCAGCAATGCATTGTTTCAGCATGGGAAGATATGGTATCAGACAGGTCCGTTGATTATTACGGACGAAGGACTGAATATAGCTTTCATAAGGACAATGAGGGTTTTATTAATGATAGCAGGAGCAAAGATACTTACCGCAACTACAACCCCTGATTCCCTGGCAAATGCGCTTGGAACATTTCTAAGACCTTTAAGCAGGCTGAAAATGCCGGTAGACGATTTATTGCATATCATGGGGCTTACGCTGAAATCTCTTCCCCGCCTTAAAAAGGAAATAGTCGGAAATTACAGAGAAAAGATCTCACGAGAAAATATCAACGGATTCCGGGACCATGTAAGGGTAATTTCTACGCAGCTTGTGCCGATATTTATAATGTGTATGCAGGTCCCGGAAAGGTACTTTAAAGAGGAAATAGTAAATAAAACATTTTCAACAACAGGTACTAATGAATTCATAAGTAAATCCAAACCCCCTCACCCTAACCCTCTCCCGCCAGGGGAGAGGGAATCTAATGTTCCCCCTCCCTTGAGGGGAGGGGATTAAGGGGAGGGTGTGTTAAAAAATAATGAAAAAAATTGATATTTTAATAAAGAACGGCCTGATTTTTGACGGCACAGGTTCCGATCCATATGAAGCGGATATCGGTATTTCGGGCGACAGGATATCATTCCTTAACGGAACTTCAAAATGCAAATTGAAAAGTTCAAAATGCGGAATGCAGAATACGGAATGTGATGCAAAACCGCAATATGTTATTGACGCTCAGGGAATGGCGGTAGCTCCCGGTTTTATAGATACACACGGACATTCCGAATTTACGCTCCTTGCCGACCCGCGCGCGGAAGGCAAGATATGTCAGGGTATAACAACGGAGATAAACGGCAACTGCGGCCTTTCCGCGGCGCCTCTGCATGGAGAGGCATTCGAGCATAGAGAGGCGGACCTGAGAGAATACGATATACGGGAGAGATGGTCAACGCTAAGCGAATACCTTGGTGTTCTTGCAGGAAGGAAGCCGTCGCTGAATTTTGTCACACTTGCCGGGCATGGAAATATCAGGGCCTCGGTTCTGGGCTATAAAAACAGAATCCCCGATCAGAGTGAAATGCAAAAAATGCAGTCGCTCCTTAGAGAGACTGTTGAACAGGGCGCAATAGGTCTCTCGACGGGATTGATCTATCCTCCGGGAGTTTATTCCGCCACGGAGGAATTAATTGGTCTTCTTAATTTATCATCCTTTATCCCCCGGCCTTCAAAATTTATTTATGCTTCCCATATGCGGAGTGAAGGAGACAGTTTGACCGAATCTATTGAGGAGATCATCAGGATCGGCAAAGAATCAGGCATTCATGTCCATATCTCTCATATAAAAACAAGCGGGCAGAAGAACTGGCATAAAATAGACAAAGCCCTCTTGCTGATCGAGGATGCAAGACAAAACGATATCCCCGTTACATGCGATAGGTACCCTTACACCGCATCTTCGACCGACCTTGACACGGTTGTGCCGTCATGGGCATACGAGGGCGGTTCGGAAGCGGAACTCGGACGCTTAACCAATCCGGATATTAGGGATAAAATCAGGGCTGAAATACTTCACGAACATCCTGAACCGCAATACTGGGAAGAGATAAGGGTATCATCAGTATCATCCGGAAAAAACAAATGGATGGAGGGTAAAACCGTTGCATATATAGCGGGTGAGAAAAAGCTTCACCCTGTAGATATGCTTTTCAGCATTCTCATAGAGGAGGAGCTTAGAGTGGGAGCAATTTTCTCTTCCATGAGCGAAGACAACCTTAAAAGATTTCTGTCGCTTCCCTATAACATGGTCGGCACGGACAGTTCCGCCCGGTCTGCAGAAGGTACTACAAGCAGAGGTAAACCTCATCCAAGGGGCTTCGGGAGTTTCCCGAGATACCTCGGCAGGTATGTAAGAGATAACGGCTTAATGAGCATGAAGGAGGCTATTCACAAAGTGACGCTCCTTCCCGCCCGGACTTTCGGTATAGAGAACAGGGGAGTGCTTCAAAGTGGGGCTTTTGCAGACATTGTGATTTTCGACTACGGTAAAATCATCGACAGGGCAACTTACGATGAACCTTTTCTTAAACCTGAAGGGATAAACTATGTCATTATCAACGGAACGCCGGTCGTATGGGAAGGGCAACCGACAGGTATAAAAAACGGAAGGATTTTAAAGCACGGAAAGTAAGAGAAAAGGAAGTTGAGAAGTAAGCTTTTAGTTAAGGGTTGAGAAATCCTCCCCTTTGCAAGGGGAGGTTGGAGGGGTTTTTGAAAAATAATTAAAACCACCCCTTCCCCTCCTTGCAAAGGAGGGGATTAAATCCGTAACTGAAGGATTGCGTTGAGAACGTATTTTGCAATGTTAATGAAAAATCCCATAATCGGTATAACGACGGATATAGAAGGTGAATATTTCAGGATAAAACACCACTACATCGATGCAATCCTGAGATCCGGCGGCGTTCCGATGCTGTTGCCTCCTTCCGATAATCCGCATATATACGCGGAAAAAGTAGACGGACTCCTTATCCCGGGCGGCGATGATCTTGACCCGTCTTACTATAATGAGGAAAGACTGCCGGAGGTAAAACTCGTATCAAAGGGAAAAAGCGGCTTCGAGATTGCTCTACTGAGAGAGATGGTGAAGCTCCGAAAACCCGTCCTTGGAATATGTTACGGAATGCAGCTTATCAATGTTGCATTTGGAGGGACCCTCTATCAGGATATCGAATCGCAGTTGAAAGTAGCAATAAATCACAAAACGGATTATCATATAATTGTGATAACAGAAAACAGGTTTTTGAGAGAAGGCAGGTTTTCTGTAAACAGTACCCATCACCAGGCGATTAAAGAGCCCGGAAGTGGTCTTTCAATTATTGCCCGTTCGACCGATAACCTTATTGAAGCCTTCTGCCACGAAGATTACCCGTTTCTTATCGGCATTCAATGGCATCCCGAGCGCAGGTTGGAAGAAGAGCTTTCATTAGGCATCTTTGATTCCTTTGTAAAGGCGGCAGATGTCGGCGAATAGGTTTTATATAACAACTTCAATATTTCTCATTATCTTTCTGGGATATCTTTCCTATCAGATACTCCAGCCGTTTATCGTTCCTATTGCCTGGGCTGTCGTGTTCGCGGTAGTCTTCTATCCGGTATATCTTTATTTATTAAAATATATGAGATTTAAAGCCCTTGCGTCTTTCATTACCATGTTGTTCATAATCCTGATGATCCTCGGACCGTTCACCTATATATCTTTCGTCCTTGTTGATGAGATTGGAAATTTTGTTACGGATTTCAGCAAGGAAAAACTCGACTCCATCATTAATATCTTTAAACGTTCACATTTTTTTCAGGTAATAGAAAAGATCCAGTCATACGCAGGCGTTGAAGGTGTCGGGAGCAGCGATGCTATAACCGAGAGCATAAAGAAGATAGGGGCTACGGTCACGACAAGCCTCTCTACAGGTATTACGAATATGGCGGGGATGTTCATTAATTTTATTCTAATGCTCTTTGCGGTTTTTTTCTTTTTCAAGGACGGCCCTGATTTCCTTACAAAGGTAAGGGACTATTTGCCGTTTTCAGAGGCGGACAAGAACAGGCTGATATCAAAGATTAAGGACATGGTCATTTCTACGGTCTATGGCGGCGTTGTAATCGCTTTTGCACAGGGCGTACTGGGCGGAGTCGCCTTTTATTTCCTCGGGATCAAATCGCCCGTATTGTGGGGGTCCGCAATGACCGTTATGTCTTTCGTTCCCCTGATAGGGACTTTTGCCATATGGGGACCGGCAGCCGGTTATCTGATCATTCAGGGAAGTTTCTGGAAGGGTGTTATTCTGATTCTTTATGGCGTGCTTGTCATCAGTATGGTTGATAATGTATTGAGGCCGATCATTATAAGCGGCAGAACAAAGATGCCGACTCTCGCTGTTTTATTCAGCGTTTTAGGAGGCATAAAACTCTTCGGGTTTATAGGTTTTATTATGGGGCCGCTGGTGCTGGCCCTTTTTATTTCGGTTTTTGAAATCTTCAGACACATAGAAGGAGGAGAAAATGCTTAACAGTGAAGAACTTAAAGAGATTGCAAAACTGCGAGGCGACGATTCGCAGTTCGTAAGCCTTTTCCTGAACGTTAATCCTATGACCAATATGAAGGACAACTATGTCATACATGTGAAGAACATGCTGAAGAATACGGCAGATAATCTGGAGAAGTCCGTCCTGAAAAAAGTAGCCGAAGATTTTGAAAAGATCGAATCCTATATCCTCACTAACAGGCCTATTTTCAAAAAAGGGCTTGCCGTTATCAGTTCACAGGAGAGAAAGTACTGGAAGGAATTCCATCTCTCCGTTCCGGTAAAGAATGAAATCATCGTCGATAAGACTCCGTATATCAAACCCCTTCTGGATATTATAAACAATTACCAAAGGTATGCTATTTTACTTGTCGATAGGGAATCGGCCAGAATATTTGTTGTTCAGTTTGGAGAGATAGCGGAATACTCTGAAGTTCACACCGACGACGTCCCCGGCAAACACAAAAAGGGCGGCTGGTTTGCGCTTTCGGAAAAGAGTTATGAGCGGCACACCGATTACCATGTGGGTCTGCACCTCAAGGACGTCCTCAAACAACTTGACGCCTTTCTCTCGGGTGAATATGTAGGCCGCATTATTATCGGCGGTTCCGAAGAGACTGCAACAAAAGTGAAGAATATGCTTCCTCAGACAATAGCGGAAAAGATAATCGGGACCTTCCAGGCTGAAATGTTTGCAAACAGCAAAGAGATACTCGAAAAGGCGGAGCCGATACTCCGGGCTTTTGAGAGCAGAAAAGAAGAGAAAACCATTGATGATCTTCTAACAAAGGCCATGAAAAACGAAAATGCCGTCCTCGGCATAGAAAATGTCATGAACGCTTTGCAGGAAGGACGTATTATGAAGCTGATTATGTTGAAGGATTTCAAGCAGTCGGGACTTTCCTGCAGGCAGTGCGGACACTTGACCGTTCAGGACATATCTTCCTGTCCATATTGCAAAGGCGAAGTCGAGACGGCAAATTACATGGTTGACCTGATAGCCCAAAAGGCAATCGAACAGGGTTCTATCGTTGAAGTAGCTTATGATAACAAAAAATTGCTGGAAGCAGGCAGCATCGGGGCTTTTTTAAGATTTTAAATTTACCTAAACGTTGAATAAACGGCAGGGCAGACACGATGAAAAGTCTTATAATGCGACAAAGGACTATATTCCGAACACATAAATGCGGATATAACCTTCAGTGTCTTTCAGAAAAAGGCCGTAGCGTAGTATAAAAGTACATTAAGGTGTCGCTACAAGACCTTTTCATCGTATCTGCCCTGCCGTTTGTAATAAGTTTTTACAACTGGTGAGTTCGATGAATCCGGTAAAGCGGGCAAGCTTTTTTCTTTTTGTCTTATGTGTATTGTATTTTGTATCCTGTTCCTCTCAAAACCGCATTGAAGGTTATGTATCCTACCGGTTAAATGCAAACCCTACTACGCTTGACCCTGCGCTTATTGTTGATGTGACGGGCGGATCTATAGCGGCGAAGCTTTTTAACGGCCTTGTCAGTACCGGCAATGATCTCAGTATACAGCCTGATATCGCGGAAAAATGGTTTGTTTCAGGAGACGGCCTGTTATATACATTCCGGTTAAAACGCGGAGTGCTATTCTCCAATGGCAGGGAAGTAAAGGCCGGAGATTTCAGATATTCCTTTGAGAGGGTTTTACATCCGGCAGGCAAATCTCCGAATATCTGGGTGCTTGAGAAAATATTAGGCGCTGATGATTTCATGAAGGGCAGGGCGGACAATATAAAAGGCATTAACGTCATCAATGATTATACTTTGCAAATACGTCTGAAAAAACCGTTCTCTCCATTCCTTAGCCTCCTCACAATGACAGCCGCCTATGTTGTGCCGAAAGAAGAAGTAGAAAAATGGGGGCCTGATTTTTCAAGCCGGCCGGCAGGCACAGGTCCTTTTGTCCTTAGAGACTGGCTGCCGAACAGGGAGGTAATTCTCGAAAAAAGAAAGGACTATTTTGATGCGCCTGCAAAAGTCCGCGGCATAATCTATAGGATCATACCTGAAGACCTTACGGCAGTGACGGAGTACGAGACCGGCAATCTCGATATACTCACGATACCTGCCTCGGAATTTTCGAGGTATCGCAAAGATACCAATAAGAGTCATCTCATTTCATCAATCAAAGGGCTTAATACGTATTATCTGGGCCTCAACTGCTCAAAATATCCTTTTAACAACAGGGAATTGAGAAAGGCGATACAGTATGCCATAGACAGGGAAAAAATATTGAATACAATTTATGAAAAGCGTGGCAGGCCGGCATATGGTCCCCTACCCGACATTATCAGAAAATGGGACATGCCTTCTCATTATGCATATAATCCTGAAAAGGCAAAAGATATAATCCAAAGAGAGAAAGCTGCAGGCATTACGGTGAATTTCTATATTACCGCCGACCAGGAAGTTATAGACATAGCGGAAGTCTTACAGTCCTATATCGAGGCAGCCGGGATCCATGTTCGGATAAAACAGCTTGAATGGAGCGCCTATAAAGAGGCCGTAAATAAAGGTGGACCTGATATGTTTTATTTAAGCTGGTGGGCGGATTATCCCGACCCTGAGAATTTCCTGTTCCCGCTGTTCCATTCCTCCAATCACGGTCCTGCCGGAAACAGGACGAGATATATAAATCATACGGTAGATTCCCTGATAGAGAAAGGACAATCCACAAGCGATGAGAAGAAAAGAAACATGCTGTATCAACAGGCGGAGGGACTGATTGTTGAAGATTCACCATGGGTATTTCTCTGGCACAGAACGGATTTTACCATCAGACAACCTTGGGTAAAAAATTATAGAATTTATCCCATTTACAACATGGACAAAGGGACGGATATATCTTTTTAGATTACGTTGAGACTGGTTACCTAACCGCTGCATAAACGGAGGCCGGACACGATTAATCCCGAACGCTTTCGGGACTAATGCGACAAAGAACTATATTCCGAACACATACTCATTTCGTTTGAGTCAAAAGTAGGCGAGGGCACGACTTTTCATATTTATCTCCCTGCTACCGATAGTTATTAATCTCACTTAAAGCTTTGCTCCTCTGAAGGGAAGATTCCCTGTTCCACTTCCACTTTGTACAGGCTGATTGCCTTCAGCGCCTCGTCTTTCAGGTTAACATATCTTTTAGCGAACTTAGGCAGGAAGCGTTCAAACAGGCCGAGGATGTCGTGCAGCACGAGCACCTGTCCGTCACAGTGCGGACCTGCGCCGATGCCGATTGTCGGTATGGAAAGCTCTTCGGTTATCTTTTTTGCGATCCCCATTGGAATAGCCTCCAGCACGATAGAGAAGGCCCCTGCTTCTTCCGCAATATGGGCTTCTTCCCTCAATCTCTTAGCAGCCTCTTCCGTCTTTCCCTGGACCCTGTACCCGCCCATCCTGTGTATTGCCTGCGGCGTAAGACCTATATGCGCCATGACCGGAATATCGGACCTTGACATTGCCCTGATATGTTCGGCCACCTCGGCGCTGCCCTCTATCTTAACGGCTGCTGCGCCTGCCTCTTTCAAAAAGCGCCCTGCATTTTTTACCCCTTCCTGAACGCTTGCCTGATAGGACATGAAGGGCAGGTCTCCGACAATCATGGCATTCTTTGCCGCCCTTGAAACCATCTTTGTATGATAAATCATTTCGTCCATGGTTACGGGAAGCGTATTCTCGTTCCCCTGAACAACCATGCCGAGCGAATCTCCCACAAGGATAACATCAATGCCCGCCTCATCGACTATCTTTGCAAAAGGAAAATCATAGGCGGTAAGCATGGTAATTTTCCGCTTTTCAGCTTTCTTTTTCAAAAGATCAAGTATCGTATTTTTTGGCATAGTCGCCTCCTCTGCTTATCTTATAGAAAGAGCCTCTATAAGGTTTAAAATATGCCTCGACAATAAATTTGTCAAGAGCAAGACAATAACTGGCAATTTTTCCCTCATTTAGCGTAAAATAAAAAAGCAGATGCTTTGACCTGCCGCAGACATTGCCGATAAAATCAATACGAAAAAGGAAAGCAGGCGGATTTGTCTTCACATATTGCTGCGGATAATCGTAATAGAGAAAAGGAATTTAAGAGTTTATGAAATGTGAAAATTTAAGAAATATCGCGATCATCGCCCATGTCGACCATGGCAAAACCACATTACTTGACGGGATGATGAAACAGGGCGGTTTGTTCCGCTCCAATGAAAAAGTGCAAGAGCGTATGATGGACAACATCGACCTTGAGAGGGAACGCGGGATAACCATCATGGCAAAAAATACCGCGGTGAATTATAACGGAGTGAAGATAAATATTGTGGATACGCCCGGCCATGCCGATTTCGGCGGAGAGGTCGAGAGGACCCTTAAGATGGTGGACGGCGTATTATTACTTGTTGATGCTTCGGAAGGCCCGCTGCCGCAGACGAGGTTTGTCCTGAAAAAGGCCCTTGAACTTAAACTGCCGCCGATAGTTGTTATCAACAAGATCGACAGATCCGATGCAAGGATACAGGCCGTGTTAAATGAGGTCTATGACCTTTTTATCGATCTCGACGCTACGGAAGAACAGCTTGAATTCCCGATCCTTTACACAAACGCCAAGCAGGGGACGGCAAAACTCGGCATGGAAGAAGATTCAACAGACCTAAAACCGCTCTTCGATACGATCATGAATACCATTCCGCCTCCTTCAGGCAAGAGTGACGGGATATTGCAGATACTCGTCACAAATATCGACTATGACAACTATATCGGCAGGCTTGCCATCGGGCGAATCTTTTCCGGTACGGTTAAAGTGGGCGATTATGTGTCCATGGCAAAGGGAGACAATGAATTCACAAAGACAAAAGTCTCATCAATATACACATTCCAGGGGCTTGAGCGTATGCAGGCGGATGCGGCATCTGCCGGAGAGATCATTGCCCTTGCCGGTATTGAAGGCATCAATATAGGCGATACCATTACCGATGTTGAAAATCCGAAGCCTTTGCCGAGAATAACCGTAGACGAGCCTACTATATCGATGGTGCTGTCCGTCAATACTTCCCCGTTGGCCGGAAGGGAAGGAACATATGTGACCTCAAGAAATTTAAGGGAAAGGCTTGAAAAAGAGCTTCTCTACAATGTGTCCATAAAAGTGAGTTTTGACGAAATGGATTGCTTTAAAGTGATGGGCCGCGGCGAGCTTCAGTTGGCGATACTTATAGAGATGATGAGGCGTGAGGGCTATGAGCTGTCCGTTTCCATGCCGGAGACTATAACAAAAACAATAAAAGACGTTTTACATGAACCCATGGAAATGCTTGTCATAGACGTGCCGGAAGAATATGTAGGAGTTGTTGCCCAGCAGGTGGGGATGAGAAGGGGCAAGATGCAGAAGATGCAGAATAACGGCTACGGCAGGGTCAGGCTCGAGTTCAGAATACCGTCAAGGGGTCTGATCGGGTTCAGGTCTCAGTTCCTTACCGATACGAGGGGAACGGGTCTGCTCAACCACCTCTTCGACGGTTATGACGTCTGGCAGGGGCCGATCTCAAAAAGGCAGACCGGAGCGCTTGTCGCAGACAGAGCGGGCGTCACTACTATTTACGCACTGTTTCACCTGCAGCCGAGGGGAACGCTTTTTATAAAGGAAAACACCCCGGTATATGAAGGCATGGTCATCGGAGAGAACTCAAGAAGCAACGACCTTGATGTGAACGTGATAAAAGAGAAAAAGCTTACGAATATGCGCGCATCAAACGCGGATGAAGCCTTACAGTTAGTGCCGCCGAGGATGATGAGCCTTGAGCAGGCGATCGAGTTTATCAAAGAGGACGAACTTGTCGAGATAACGCCCCAGTCAGTCAGGTTAAGAAAGAAGACGCTGGAAGCGCAAAAGAGGAAATCGGGAAGGGGTTAACTCAAAAACTGCAAATGTCTAAAATAAATTTATTTAACTCGATGATTTTATTTAAAAAGATAGTTCATGGTAATTGCATAAAAATATTTTGGTAGTACATCTACAATAAGTACACTATTGTATCGAAAAATAAATATATTTTACACATCCGCAGTTTCTTTGACAGTTTAATTGCATTTTTTGGTTTAATTTACTTCACCACCCACTGAGTTCCGCAGATGTATTTAAAACCGCAATCCGGGCAGGAGGCTTTTTTGTCCGACGCCGCTCTGAACGTTTGAGCAGGGTCAACAATTTCTTCAAGCAGACGCCGTATGATATCTTTTAAAACTCCGTATCTCCGTTCTTCATCGCCGGTTTCAAAAAGCGGCGCTTCAATTTTAGGGCTTATCCCTGATTGTCCGAGAAGCAGAAACATGGCATTTAAATCCCTTATCTTTGCGCCGGTCTTCCCGGAATACAGCAAAAGATAGAAGGGAAGCTGAAGGCTGCCTATGGCCTCATCCCATGAATCCCTATCGTCGGGGTCGAGTTTGTTGAAGTTGATCTTCAGACGGTTGGAGGTTGCCCCGGTCTTATAATCGATTATGCATATCTTGTTCCCTCTCTTTTCTATACTGTCGATAAAGCCCTTAAGGTGGAAAGGGCCTTCCGAAATTGCCATTCTGCTTTCCGTCCCGAGGATAGCGACCTGCTCTTCCATAATCAACGGGATGTAGTATTTTCTGAGGATATCCTTCAGACGGTTCTTTATCTGAACTTTTAATAGATATGCTGCGCCGGAGGGGTCCTTGCCGTATTGTTCTTCAAACAGTTTGTCTGCGAGGAGCGACAGCTCTTCGACATTCAGGTCCGCTTCTTTTAACTGCCGGCCGTTTCTTTTTTTGAAATATTCCGCGAGCGCCTTATGAACAAATTTCCCGATATCGATCCTTTCAATATCTCCTGAAACCTCCTCCTTTTTGCCGAGGCCGAGGACATAGGTATAGTAAAACTGAAGCCGGCAGGCAAGGTATCTATCGAGCGCCGTTGCATGGTATTCAAAATGTTTCAGATAGTCCGTCACGCCGGCTGTTTTTACAATATCTGCCGGAACAGGGTTGTCAAGATTCACTTTGTACTGGACGGGTTGTATGTAGTTTTTCGTGTCGGTTGACCTATCCTGTTTCTGCTTCTCCCACAAGAGTTTTTCGACAAACCGGGACCTTTCTTTTTTATCGTTTTCAATGAAAAAGATATGCGCCTTTGCAGCGCCCTTCAATAGGATTTCAAAGTAATATGCGGCAAGCTTGTCCCTGTCAATATAAGTCGGGATCCCCAGTATCTGTCTTGCTCTGAACGGCAGTATCGAGTCGTCCTTTCTCGTAGCAGGGATTGCTTCTTCATTTGCATCGAGGATATAAACTTCATCGAACCTGATATTCCTTGTTTCAAGGAAGCCGAGAAGCTGAAGGCCCTTTAAAGGAGCGCCTTCAAAAGGGCTGTAGGCGGTCATGATGTATTTTCTGAAAAATGTAAAATAGCTGACCGTTTCATTGAAGGCAAAATCCCTAAGCAGCGATTTGGATATAACTTCAAGTTCGCGCAGGAATGATTCGGAAAAAGGGTAAAAGAGCGGGTGCAGTCTTGCAGTGCTGTTGTGAAAGATATAGGTGAGAAGGCCTGCGCACTTTTCCGCAAAATCCCTGATGTTTTCAAACGACAGGAATTTCTCAATGGTGTTGAGATGGACGGTCTTTAAATGTCCTTTTATGGCGCTTTTCGTAATCCCTTTCTCATCCTTTGGCGCCTTTTCCAACACATAATTTAGAAGGTTTGCGTCTTCCTCCAGTTCCTGCAGTGTTGCAAAGGTCCTGGTCCTTGATTCGGTCAGCTTTTCCTCTATTGCATGGAACGTGATCCTTGTGATTTCAGCGCTGCCGTTATAATAGATATTCTTTGTATAGGGGTGAAGGACGAATTTCAGATAGTCAGGGATGTAGATGCGGTCATCGTCCATGGAGGTTATGAGTTCCATCAGACTATTAAGGAACCCGAAGACCGGTGTGCGGTGCAAAGGATAGCCGAGCGAAATATTGTAGCCGGTTTCATCTAAAAAAGAGAGACCCTGCCTGAGCAAAGGGAAAAGGGTTTCAGCGACAGGCAGGACGATGGCGGTTTTTTCATTTATATGCTCAATCTCTTTGAGCCTTGTCTCTATTACTTTACCGAGCGCATATACCTGACCGTGGGTATCAGGGCTGCTGTAGAAATGGATTTCAGGGGGAGAGGGGAGACACACCCCTGCACCCCTCTCAAGAGGGGACTCGAACCCTCCCCTCCCTTGAGGGGAGGGGATTAAGGGGAGGGTGTTATATGGTTTATCTATTCCTAAATCCGATAGCTTTTCTTTTAACCCCGGTCCTTCCTGAAAAATAAAAAGGGTGTTTTCTTTCACAAGCAATTTCTTGAACAGGACTTTTTCATATTTCGTCAATGCATAGAACCCTGCAAATACAATTTGCTTATAGCTATCCAACTCTGCGTCTTCATTCTTTTCCGACACTACCCGGTATCTAAGCGACCTTGTCGATAATCCTTTTTCTTCAATCGCCGCGTAGAATTGCTCATAGAAGAAAGATAATGACTGAAGCCCTTTTAAGGCATGTTCGGGTATGGCTTCGGTTGTATACGGTTCTATCTGTTTTATCATGGCAGGTTTGACGCCCTCGATGAATAATTCCTCCAGGTCCCTGTAGATCTTAAGCCCTATGGGGAAGAAGCTGTCCGGTGTCTGAAAACTGTCGCCGCCGAGAGGATGCAAAGACTGTCTATGTATATCGTACAGGATGGCAATTGCATCAATGGTCTCTATTTTTCGACCCGCTCCCCCTAACCCCCTCCCGCCGGTGGAGGGGGAATAAAATGAAGCCTCTCCCACAGTGGAGGGGAGAGAATCCTCTGTTTGTTCCCTCCCCCTTGAGGGGGGAGGGGTAGGGTGGGGGTGTTCCGATATGTCAAGTCTATCGTAAATAGAATCTATAAATTCGTCTATCGAAAAAATGACGGGCGGAATGAAACTCCCCTTTATCTGTTGTGCGATTGCCTTCCGCAGGAAGTGTGAAGGACGTTTGCCGGGGAAGACGATGAGGTTTGAGGAGTAGTCTTTTCCGGTACGGTTAAGATGAGGAATAATCTCATCAATCAGGCTCTGCGACGGATTGATAATCAATGTGTTCAGAATATTCTCCTTATCTCCTTCAAATCCACATAAGCGATTACGCCTTCAATCTGTTTATCCGGATATATGTCCCTTAGCAGCTTCATGTAGGTCTTCATCTGTGTCTCGTATTTCTCCTCAGCCTCTTTATCCGATCCTGTTTTAAAATCCATGACCGTGATTTTATCGGCGTCGATGACTACTCTGTCCATCCGGTAGAGTCTGCCCTCTCCGTCGGAGAACTCCTGCTCACGCATGACTTTTCTGCCCGGCTGCCGTTTGAAATACTCCGCTATTTTATTATGTGTAAGAAATGCGAGGAGAGAGGTTTTAATATCATCGAAAAATCCGGTTTCAGCCGCAACTCTTTCGATCGTACTCCTGAGGGCGTCTTCAAACCCGTCAGTAATGTATTCTACAAAATACAGGACCCTGTGGATGAATTCTCCCCTCTGTTTTTCTTTAATATTCAGGATGTCGTCGGAGCGGGTCTGAAACTTCAGATTTTTGTGGTAATGCCTGATTTCAAAAGCTTGCCGGTGTTTATCATCTGCGCTCTTTTCTCTTTGAGGTTTGGCGGAAGGAGGGAAATTATCTAAGGGCAGTAGATCAAAAGGGAACGTTTCTTTCCTGCCTTTGACCCCGATTACATAAAGCTCCTGCTTTGCGCGGGTGAACCCGACATACAGGCTGTTCAGTTTGTTGACCAGCTCCTTCAGGGTCTCTTTATTATATATAGCTTCAAGCGATGGGTCGCATTTTGACGTATCTTTTGTTAACCTGACCGGACGGACGTCTTCCTCCGTTTCTTCCATCAGGTAATCAAAGCCCCTGTTACGGCCTTCATAAAGCAGGACGATCACAACAGGGAACCCCAGTCCCTTGGATTTATGGACAGTCATGACCTTAACGGCAGGGATGTCCCTTGGCACATCCATATTCCATTCCGCATCGCCGGTGTCGCTGCCTGCGGTAAATTCAAGGAAATCCTTCAGGCTGTTATAACCTTGTCCCTCGAATTCCTTGACCGCTTCGAGTATCTTTACAAAGGCCGCTTCTTCATTCTCCATAGTTTCAAAAACCCTGAAGACGCTGAATACCTCCGTAACGAGGTCATAGAGAGGCAGATAACCGGTTGACCTGAAGGACCCTTCAAAATATATTTTCCATATCTGTTCGTATTCCCTCTGGAAAGCCTTATAAAGGGGAGGGCCGTCCTTGTGCGCAAAGAGGAACGCCCTGAGTTGTTCCCTGTTGAGCATAAGCGAGTCTTTTTCAATAATACGGTTGAAGACGTCGCCGAGGATAAAGGACGCAAAGGAAAGGTCATCAGTCGGCGAGTCGAGGAAGTTCAACAATGAGACGATTTCGCCGACGGCCTTCCTCCGCCTTATATCGAGACTGCTGAAGGAAATAAAAGGTATCCCCTTATCGTTCAGCCACGAAGCAGCCCTGACCGCGTCTTCATTCTTCTGCGTAAGAACGGCAATGTCCCCGTAAATAAACCCCCGCCTTGTCAAATCCTGAATAATCTCCTGAATTTTTTCCCTTTCAGGAGGATTTTCATCATCCCGTTCGTATATGACTGCTTCCGCATATCCGGCGTCTTTGTTTCCCTCTTTAACCCTCTGCGTATAATCAGTCAATCCGCTTTGTTTTCCGGCCTCTTTATACGAGGCGTTTCCTGCGGCGGTCCTTTTAAAAACATTTTCATTAAAAGCGAGTATCTTCTGAAGACTCCGGTAATTTATATCGAGTTCCTTTACGAGGTGTTCCGAGGAAGGGAAGGGATTGCTCTCTTCAGAATCTTTCATGATGGTGTAATCCGCATCCCGGAAGCCGTATATAGCCTGTTTGGTGTCTCCTACAATAAAAAGGCTGCCTCCCTGCGAAAGTGAATTCTCAAGAAGCGGATAGAGGTTGAGCCATTGGATAGGAGAGGTGTCCTGAAATTCATCAATGAGATAATGGAAGACAGTTTCACCGAGCCTGAAGTAGACGTCCGGTACGATTTCACTGCTAAGGTATTCGGCAAGATACCGGTTGACGTCTTCAATGAATATCTTCCCCTGCCGCCTCTTCATCTCTTCGATCTTTGCACGGAATTCTTCATACACCTTCAGATAAGGTATATAAAAATTTCGGGCATAATGGGCAGTGTATTCCCTGAATAATTCAACAACCTCCGACCATTTATCCGTTATCCGATCATATGCAGCCTGCAGTTCCTGACGTTGCTTCCCCGGTTTGTTGACGGGTGGGTTTTTGAGTTGCTTGCCGATAATATCGGAAAACCCGTTTTTTCCGACAGCCTCAAGTACTGACACATATGAAGAGTTTTTGTTTTTATCAAGACCTGACTTCAGAACCATATCCTCTAATTCTCCGGTTGCAACCCTGATAATTACTTTTAATGCCTGCATGTCTGCCGAAAGGTCTACAACCCTTGCTTTCCTGCCGGTTGATGAAAGCTTCCCGTAAATCTTTTTTATCTCCCCGAGGAGGACACTGGAAGGGTCCCAGGGATATGAGGCCTCCTGCTTTTTCTGTTCGAGTATCCTGCCGATAATCTCCTCAAAGAGTGTTGCCTTATCCGTTCCTTCCCGGACGTCCCGCAAAAACAGGTCGAAGGAATACTCCATAAGGGGGTCGATGCTCATCAGGATCTCAAATTCGGGGTTATATCCGAAATCAATGGCAGACGTTTTGAACACAGTCGTCATAAAACTATCTATCGTCTTGACCTGAAAGTCCGAATAATTATCGAGTATCTCCTCTATCAACTGCGCGGCCTTATTTTTTATCCTCTCCCTGTCCAGAGATAATACACTGCACATTTCATCCATGGATTTCAGGTCATCAAAACAGATCGCTTTCAACCGCTGAAGGATCCTCTCCTTCATTTCCTTTGCAGCGTTGTTTGAAAAAGTGACGGCAAGGATATTTTTCAAGCTATTGCGGTGTATCTTCTCCGATAAGATGAACTGAACAAACCTCTCGGTCAGCGCATAGGTTTTCCCTGAACCCGCCGAGGCCTTCAGGATCATAAAATGCGGGAATCGGATAACCGAGTCTTTTTCCAAAACAGGACTTGACATATCCTTTTTATCTTACTCTTAAGAATAGCCGGCAGTCTATGCATTTCCCCTCTAACCCGGATTGTTCACAAATTATTCTGATTGAACCGAGGATAGAGTATTTTCGCCCCTATACGAGTCGCAGATCTTTTCATTGCATTAGCCCTGTCGTTTGTAATAAGTTTTTGCAACTGGTGAGTTACTAAGACGGCAATAAGTAAGGATACATATTCTAACACCCTCCCCTTTATCCCCTCCCCTCAAGGGAGGGGCGATTCTTAAGTCCCCTCTCCCTTGAGGGGAGAGGGCAAGGGTGAGGGTGTGATGTAGTTTTACTTATGCACTCATCAGTAACATATATGGTGCGTTTTCCGGAAAGTGATGCCGGAGTACTATTACCACCCCTGTTTTTTGTGATATACTTTTCTCATGAAAATCCTTTTTCTCCTCGGGTTTTAATAGCGTCGGAGGGAGTAATAATTTTATGACGGCTTTACCTCTAAAGATTCTCTGTGTTGACGATGATCCTGATCTGTTGCAGATAAATACTGCTATTCTGCGGAATGCCGGGTATGAAGTGACGGAGGCTGCAACAGGGGAGGAATGCCTCCGGATAACTAAAGAACAACACCCCGATTTAATCCTCCTTGATGTAATGCTGCCGGATATGAGCGGATTTGATATCTGCAGGCAGATCAAGGAAGCCCCGGAATTGTTAGGCACTTACGTAATGCTGATATCGGGGATGGAAATTTCTTCCGCCTCTCAGGTTAAAGGACTTGATGCAGGAGCGGACGGTTACATTGCACGCCCCCTTCCGGCGGAGGAATTCCTGTCCCGCATCTCGGCAATAATCCGCATCAAGAAAACCGAAGCGGCTCTCAGAAAAAGCATGGAACAGTATAAAACGCTTGTGGAAACGATGAATGAGGGATTAGGGGTCACGGATGAAAACTGCTTAAATATATTTGTGAATGAAAATCTCTGTGCCATGCTGGGACATGAAAAAGACGATATAATCGGGCGTCCGCTCACTCATTTTCTGGATGATGCCAACAAAAAAACATATGAAGAGCAGATATTAAAAAGAAAAGCAGGCGTCTCCACGCCTTATGAACTTGTTTTAACGAAGAAAGACGGTCAAAAAGTTCAAGCAATTGTGTCGCCAAAGCCGATATTTGACGACAATGGCGACTACAAGGGAAGTTTTGCCGTGTTAACGGATATCACCGGGCGCAAACGGGCCGAGGAAGAGATCAAGAGACTGAATGAAGAACTGGAACAAAAGGTCATTGAACGTACTATACGGTTGCAGGTCCTTTCAAAACGTTTATTGGAAGTGCAGGAAGCTGAACGCCGTTACATAGCGCGGGAGCTGCACGATGAGATTGGTCAGTCCCTGACCGGCGTCAAACTCGCTTTGGAGAGTCTGATGCATCTGCCGGAAGACAATATCAGGGCCGGCATTCAGGAGGTCCAAAAATCCGTCATTGATCTCCTGGCCAATGTCCGCAATATTTCGCTTGAGCTGCGGCCCTCGATGCTGGATGACCTTGGACTGCTGCCTGCCTTGTTGTGGCATTTTAAGCGTTATACTTCGCAGACGAATATACAGGTGGAATTCAAACAGAGCGGGCTGGATATGCGTTTCAGGCCTGAAGTCGAGACTGTAACATATCGCGTTATACAGGAGGCATTGACCAATGCGGCCCGCTACGCCGGGGTGAACGAGGTATGGGTTGTGACTGTGGCCGATGAGAACATGATTATGATTAATATTGAAGATAAAGGGAACGGTTTTGACCCTGAAACTGTCGGAATCAATCGTGAAACTGCCGGCATAGAGGGAATGCGCGAGCGGTTATCTTTATTGGGCGGTCACCTGACCATAGAGTCGTCTCCCGGCGCCGGCACACGGCTGACGGCAGAGATACCTTTGAAAAATGAATAACCATACGACTTCAATCACAATAGTTATTGCAGATGACCATGATGTTGTCCGGTTGGGAATAAGGGCACTGCTGGAGAAAGAGCCCGGTTTTCATATTGCAGGTGAAGCAAAAAACGGGATGGAAACGGTTGATCTCGTAAAACGACTTAAACCCGGGTTGGTGTTACTGGATCTTATGATGCCCGATATCAACGGTATTCAGGTTACCAGGAAGATAAAAAAATACTCGTCAAAAACGGGCGTTATAATTCTCTCGATGCATAGCGATGAGGCATATGTGCTGGAGGCATTAAAGAGCGGGGCGTCCGGCTATGTGCTGAAAGAATCAACAGGGTCCGAACTTGTGCATGCAATCCATGAGGTGATTGCAGGACGTCGTTTCCTCAGTCCGCCATTGTCCGAATGTGTGATTGAGGCTTATGTACGGACTGCGGGGAAAACCATGCTGGATATATACGGAACACTTACAAACCGTGAACGCGAGGTGCTGCAACTATCGGCTGAAGGCTTTAACTCTGTCGATATTGCGGAAAAACTATCGATAAGTATGCGCACTGCCGAGGTGCATCGTTTTAATCTGATGCGTAAACTCGGACTGCACAATCAGACCGAGCTTGTGCGTTATGCGATTCAGAGGGGAATCGTAACTTTGAAGGATTAGTATGGTATCCCTGACCCGGATTATTCACAAATATTTCTGATTGAACTGAGAACAGAGTATTTTCGCTTTCTCCTCGGCGAATCCGCCTGAGGCGGACATACTCGGTCGTTCCTCTGCTATCTCCCTCTTTTTAAACTACGTATTATATTTATTTTTGACTACGTATTTCTACGAATAGACATATTAAATAAAATGTGGATAATTAAAGTAATAACTACTTTTATATTATGAGTAATGGGGGTGAAATGACAAATACGGATGGATGCCTTCCGTTTGACGACCATAAAGGCGTCGTCGATACAAATCCTTTCAAAAGCATTGCGGGACGTCTTGCGAAAAGCAGTCTCTGCCAAAGTGCGGTCATGATCCCGCGAAATCCGGTCATTCTCTGTGCTGACGATGAACCTGCAAATCGCGAATTGCTCGAAAACATACTCGTTGCAAACGGATATGAGGTGATATGCGCCTCAAACGGAAAAGACGCCCTGCTAAAGATAAAAACCCGGAAAATAGACCTCGTGCTGTTAGACGTTATGATGCCGGAGTTGAACGGCTTTGAGGTATGCAGGGAGATTAAAGAAAGTAAAGAGTTCATGAATATACCTGTCATTATGATTACGGCATTGAGCGAAAAAGGAGACCGCATCAAGGGTATAGAGGCCGGGGCAGAGGAGTTTTTATTAAAACCTTTTGACAAGACAGAGGTGCTCGCCAGGATAAAGATGCTTCTGAAGGTGAAGAAACTCGAAGCCGCATTGGCGCAGTCTGAAAAGCATTACCGGCGCATCTTTGAAACCTCGAAAGACGGTCTTTTAATTCTTGATAAACCGGAGGGAAACATAATCGACATTAATCAGGCAATTGTAGATTTATTAGGCTATCCCCCGGAAGATTTATTAGGGAAAAAGGTCATGGATTTCGGTATTTTGAAAGATGCCGCGGATTTTGAAAAAGTCTATACCCAATTAAACAATATAGGATTTGCGCAATACACAGATGTTTTAATAGAAACCAATAGGGGAACGCACGTTAATGCAGAGGTATATTTCACTGATGAATCGAATCAGATCCAGTGCAACGTTCGTGACATTACGGAGCGAAAGCGTGAGGAAAAAATCCGGCTGATGGCAATGATTGTCGAGTCATCGAATGAAGCGATTATCGGCGAAGCACTGGACGGCGCCATTATCACCTGGAACAAGGGTGCAGAGAGGTGCTATGGTTATACCTCGGAAGAAATCAAAGGATGTTCCATATCCGTTCTCCTCCCTCCGGATTATTCGGATGATGTTCCGCAGATTCTCGATAAGATCAGTCGCGGAGAAAACATATCCAATTATGAAACTTTACGCATTAGAAAAGACGGTAGTCTTATTCACGTGTCCCTGACGGTATCTCCCGTTAAGGATGCGACAGGAAAGATTGTAGGCGCTTCGACCATCGCCCACGACATCACCGAGCGAAAAGAATCCGAGAAAGCGCTAAGTGCATTAGAAGTGGAACTTCGTGATAACTACTTTACCCAGTCTGCTATCAACATGATACTCAGCGAATCACTGGAAAATATTTCAATTGAAGAACTGCTACAAAAGGCATTGAACATGATACTGTCCATCCCGGGGCTTTCATTTGAACCGATCGGAAGCATATACCTTGTTGAAGATGAACCGGGGACCCTGGTGATGAAAGCTCAAAGCAATCTTTCAGGGCCGGTAAGAAAATTGTGCAGGCAAATTCCATTTGGCACATGCCTTTGCGGACTGGCGGCACAGACCCGGCAGATACAGTCTGCCGACCATATTGATGAACGCCATGAAACCTGCTACGAGGGGATGGCTCCTCACGGTCATTACGCCGTACCTATCCTGTTTGGCGGCAGAACATTAGGGGTGATAAATATCTATTTGAAAGAAGGGGTTAGCAGGAATCAAAAAGAAGAGGACTTCCTGCATTCTATTGCCAACACACTGGCCGGCATAATAGTGCGAAGACAAGTGGAAGATGAGAGAGCAAGGCTGCATGCCCAGCTTCTGCAGGCCCAAAAGATGGAAGCAGTCGGCCAGCTTGCCGGAGGTATTTCCCATGATTTTAATAATATTCTTACAGCAATGATGGGTTACGGTCATATTCTCAAAATGAAGATGAAGGAAGAAGACCCTCTAAGGACATATGCCGATCAAATCCTTTTATTATCGGATAAGGCGGCTAATTTGACGCAGAGCCTTCTTTCCTTCAGCAGGAAGCGTATAATGAACCCCGAACCGGTAAACCTCAATGAGGTTATCAAAAGAATTGATTATTTGCTGTCAAGGATTATCGGTGAGGATATCCGTTTACAAACCACGCTTTCAGAGGAAGCCCTGATTGTTATGGCGGACTCAGGGCATATAGAGCAGGTGTTGATGAACCTTGCAACGAATGCACGGGATGCAATGCCTAAAGGCGGGCTTTTGACTATCGGGACCGAAACAATTGCGATTGACCATGAATTCATAAAAGAGCATGGTTTTGGAAAGGAAGGAGAGTATGCCCTTATAGCGTTTATGGATACGGGTGCCGGTATGGACAAAGAGACAAGGGAGAAGATATTCGAGCCTTTCTTTACGACAAAGGAAGTCGGCAAGGGGACTGGGCTTGGACTTTCGATGGTATACGGGATCATAAAACAGCATGACGGATATATCAATGTTTACAGTGAACCGGGCAGGGGGACCACATTCAGGATATATCTGCCGTTGATAAAGGCAAAGGTAGACGAGATAAAACCTGAAGCTATACAACCTGTTGAAACAGGCACGGAGACGGTCCTGTTAGCGGAAGATGAAGACGCTATCAGGGAATTCATAAAGAAATTGCTTGAGGAATACGGATATAAGGTAATAACGGCAGTAGACGGTCAGACTGCAATAAACGAATTTAAGGCGCATAAGGACAAAATTCATCTTGTGCTCCTTGACGTAATAATGCCGAATAGGAACGGCAAAGAGGCGTACGATGAGATAAAGAAGATAAGACCTGATATCAAGGTTCTATTTATGAGCGGGTATCCGGCGGATATCATTCACAAACATGAGATTGTTGAAAAAGGATTTGCATATATCGAAAAACCTGCTTCACCGACAAAGCTTCTGAGAAAAATAAGAGAAGTGCTGGGGAAATGAATCTCAAAGATCATAAAAAATGATCCCGCTTCCTCCCCTCCCGTCAAGGGATGGGAGATAACAGATACTTCGTCCCGAAAGCCTTCGGGACTGCGGGGTAGTTCATCATTTATAAAGCAGTCGTTACTCGGAAATAATCAGCACCTCTACACGTCTGTTTTTGGCCCTTCCTTCATCGGTATTGTTTGTGTCAACCGGTTTCAGTTCACCGTAACCGGCTGAGGTTATTTTCGATTCTTTCGTGCCGCCTTCTTTTACGACATACTGCTGAACAGCTTTGGCCCGTCTCTCGGAAAGGCGCTGGTTGTAATCCTCGGAACCCTTGCTGTCGGTATGGCCTTCCAGTTTTACGTGTGCATCAGGATATTTTTTGATAAAGCTGATGGCCCTGTTCAGTTCCGCCTTATCTGTATCCTTGATAACCGCTTTGTCGAAATCGAAATGAAGCAGCAAGGTCATTCTATCGATTACTTTAGGCGCCGGTTTTGGCGGAGGCGGAGGCGCCGGGCAGAGGGCGTTTGTCTTGTTTATAGCTTCTTTTGCAATCTCGATGGCCTCTTTTGTCCTGCAGGACCAGTAGACGTCCCATGCCTTGTCTCTTAATCCTTTTGCTTCGGCAAATTCCTTCGGGCACTGTTTGTCCTTGCCCGCTTTCTGTGCATCCGCAATGGCTTTGTCCGCATTGATCAGCTCGACGGGATGAAATCCGACGCCTTTTTTCAGCGAGTATATATACCCTGAACATCCGATAAAAACCATTAAGGACAGGATTGACAGGATGAAAAAATACTTTTTGATGCTCTTCCGTTCATTCTAAGACCTCCTGAGTTGGAAAATCTTATACGAAGATGCAGCTTAGACTGTTGCGTAAGTTCATCACCTCCTTATACGCCCGTAGTTTTTTGAGGTATTTCAACGGTAAAAGTCGTTCCTTTGTTAACTTCACTCTGGACGGAAATCGTCCCGCCCAATTTTTGCATAATCCCATATGATATCGAAAGTCCGAGACCCGTTCCTTTCCCCTTTTCTTTTGTCGTAAAAAACGGTTCAAAAATATGCTTTACAACATTTTCAGGAATTCCGGGCCCGTTATCTCTGATTGATATTGTTAAAGTGTTCTCATCTTTGACGTCCGTAAAAATTTCAATGCGACCTCCCTTTTCAATTGCGTCGACGGCATTATTCATAATATTCAGCACTACCTGTTCAAGTTGTCCTTTATCACCGATAACGTTTGGAAGGTCCTCTCTCAGATGCAGTTCCAGGGAAATGTTTCTGAATAAAACCTCTTTTTCAACAAACCCTATAACCTCTCTAAGCGCATCATTTAGATTAATAATATCACGGGATACGTCCGTCTGCCTCGAAAATCCTAAAAGACGGTGAGTAATCGTCCTACAACGTGTTACACTCTCAAATATTGCGCCAAGCAAGGAGAGAAACTTTTCTTTATTCCCGCCTGAATCTTCGGACAACTCCAGGAAGTCTTTCATCAAGCCGGCCTTTTCATTAATGATTGCCAGTGGATTGTTGATTTCATGAGCAACCCCGGCGGCAAGCCGGCCAATGGCGTCCATTTTATGCGCCTGAAGGAGTAGCTGCTCGGATTTTCGCAGTGCTTCTTCCGTCTCTTTGCGTATCGTGATGTCACGATTACCTGCTCTCACGCCCAGGAACTTCCCCTGGGTATCGGTTACCGGCTGGCAGACATGTTCAATCCAGCGTAGCTTCCCGTCTTTCCTCGTGATACGAAAAACGATACTTCGCGGCTCAAGCACGTTAAGGGTTTCATGACGATGCTTAATCAAAATGCTTCTGTCTTCAGCTACGGTAATTTCGGATATAAGATCAGGGTTCCCGATAAAGCGCTCCGCTTTATAGCCGGTAATACGCTCACAAGAGGGGGAAACATAGCTCAGTTTTCCGTCAGGAGTCTCCCAATACTCCCAATCATGGGTAAAATCTGCAACCGTTCGATAACGCAACTCGGCTTCCTTAAGCTCTTCTTCAACCTTTTTCCGTTCTACTATTTCGTCCCACAGTTTTTCATTTATTGTCCTCAGTTCGGCGGTCCGCTTTTCTATGCGGTGCTCGAGTTTGTCATGGGATTTGAGTAACGCTATCTCGGCCTTCTCCCGCCTGCTAATTTCTTTGGATATGCTCTGAATCATTTTATTTGTTACCTTTTTCAATGATTCCAGGAGTTCCACTTTTGTCTTACCCGACACCCTTGCGTGCAAGTCACCCTTTGATACCTTATGCAGAACTTCAAAATGCTCGGCAAGGACTATAGCAAACTCATGGGATTGATCGACAATCGCGTTTAATTCTTTAGATGTTAAATTAATCATATGTTTCAATTTGCGGATCAATTCGATAGCGGATGATTCATCTATTCTTACAGTAGGATCCCCGGATGAAATTTTCTTCAGCGCTTCGAAGACTTCATACAGGCTGATAGCCAGTTCCATACTCATGCCTTCCAGTTCCTTGTCTCTCGCTCTGATAATCCTGTTAAATTCCCTGAATTGCCTGTTAACTACCTTCAAAGTATCTTTCATGGATGCAACATCGGTATTCTTTTTAAGAACATTGCATCCAAGACACATCTCTATTTTCTCCAGGAATTTCCCCTGGATCTCGTTCCTGCAATGAGTTCCCGAAAAGAGCCAGCACTTATGATCAGTCGAATTGTAAGCAGGACATTCCACTTCCTTGCAATTAAAGATCTCCCGGCATTTAACCTTTTCTCTTTTCTTAGTGTTCATTTTTATTACAACTCCTTGTTTTTTCACTTTCATCTATTCCAGAAGAACTATTCGCGCCGACCATACTAAGTAAGATTATTGTTTATATAGCAATTTTAAATCAATTCTTTAAAAATGTCGAAATAATTGAGAATTAAACTAACAGAATTGTATCGAAAAATAGATTTATTGCGGGAATTATTTGAATATACCATAAAATAAGTTTAATCTTTATAATATCCTAATAAAATTATTTAATTGTAATAATAATATTACTTTTAAGTAAAATAGAACGTTCCGAAACCGCAGTGTATTGGATATTGGCAAAAAATTAACATATAAACCGATTAATTCAGTATAGTATGAAATTTTTTATTAAAAAACTGTAATATAAAAAATCGAGCTAATAAAGGAGAGTTAATTATGTTGTTACGTATTTTCCCTTTTCTGGAATGGCTGAAAGGTTATAACCTTGGCAAATTGAGGGCCGATGCAATCGCAGGTCTAACGGTTGCGCTTGTTCTTATTCCTCAATCCATGGCTTATGCTCAATTGGCCGGTTTGCCGTCATATTATGGATTGTATGCAGCTTTTCTGCCTCCGTTGATCGGCGCCCTGTTCGGCTCCAGCAGACAGCTTGCAACAGGGCCTGTTGCCGTTGTCTCACTTATGACCGCGGCCTCTTTAGGCCCGCTTGCAACCGCCGGGAGTGAAGGCTATATCACATATGCTATCTTACTCGCTTTAATAGTCGGCATTTTCCAGCTGCTTTTGGGCGTGCTAAGGCTCGGATTAGTCGTCAATTTCCTGTCCCATCCGGTTGTGAACGGTTTTACCAACGCGGCTGCGATCATTATAGCCACATCGCAATTGTCAAAGATGTTCGGGGTTTCCATAGATGAAGCCGAGCATCATTACGAAACCATCATACGGGTTGTTCAGGCAGCCATGCACTATACGCACTGGCTGACTTTTATTATGGGCGTCGGGGCTTTTGCGGTAATGTTCGTGTTGAAAAAGGTCGCTCCCAAGATACCGAATGTCCTTGTAGCGGTTGCCATTAGTACGGTCATTTCATGGTCAATAGGATTTGAGCACAATGTCAAGGTTGATATGACAAAAATCGATTCTCCGGAAACAATCGAACAGATAACCGGTTTCAATAAAACACTGGATGAAATTACGACCTTGGCGAAAGAACGCACGGCCAATACCATACTGATGGAAGAAGCCAGGAAAAACCATGATAAAATCGGCTTCCTTAACGGTAAACGTAAAGAAGAAGATCTAACTATAGCTATGGAAGAGGCAAAAATAAAATCGGCTTCTTTCAGAAAAGAAATCAGGAATTTGTTTTTCAGCGGAGTGAAACAACCTGACGGTTCCGTGAGATTTTATCTGAAAGACGAACTGCCGCAAAACTCAAGCCCCGACGGAAGGACATGGCGTATGAAAGTGGGGACCAACCCGATAAAGGAAGATTCCGTTACCATGATAGGCGGCGGATATGTTATAGGGACCGTTCCATCAGGGTTGCCCGCTTTTACGATTCCTTCGATAAGCATCAGCGGGATATTACATCTTTTGCCTTATGCCGCGATTATTGCTATGCTGGGTTTTATGGAGGCCATCTCCATAGCCAAGGCCCTTGCAGGGAAAACCGGACAGAGACTGGACCCTAACCAGGAGTTGATCGGTCAGGGGCTGGCGAATCTGCTCGGCTCGATAGGCAAAAGCTATCCCGTTTCCGGCTCGTTTTCGCGTTCGGCTGTCAACTTTCAGGCTGGGGCTCTTACGGGTTTTTCAAGCGTTTTTACAAGCCTGGCGGCCTTAATCGTGCTTCTGTTTTTTACCCCTCTGCTCTATCATCTGCCGCAGTCGGTGTTGGCGGCCGTAATCATGATGGCGGTTATCGGTCTGATTAACGTTTCCGGATTTCTTCATGCCTGGAAGGCCCAAAAATATGACGGGATTATTTCCATCATAGCTTTTGTCGCTACATTGGCCTTTGCCCCTCATCTGGACAAAGGCATTATGATTGGCGTTGCGCTTTCAATTTCGGTATTCTTATATAAGAGCATGAAACCGAAAATATCCTTGCTGGCAAGACATGAAGACCGGTCTCTGCGCTGTATGGAAACCTATGGGCTGCAAGGCTGCGAGCATATCGCCATGGTGCAGTTTGAAGGGCCGCTGTTCTTTGCCAATTCAAGCTATCTGGAGGACAGTATAAGGGGGATCATCGAGACGAAAAAGAATTTAAAGCACATCATTCTTGTATCCAACGGGATCAATGAAATGGATGCGTCAGGGGAAGAAATGCTATCGCTGCTTGTAGACCGCGTGAGAAGTGCCGGACTGGATATATCCCTGAGCGGAGTTAATGAGGAGGTCCTGAAAGTTATGAAGCGGACTCATCTGCTCGAAAAAATAGGACAGGACCATATCTATCATACACCGGAACAGGCCATAAATAAGATTTATCCTGGCGCTCATAAAGGGGCGACCGAGAAAGCATGTTCGCTTTTGGCTGTTTGCAGTATTTAGATTTTATTCCATGGAGGGAGCTAAATGTCAATTATTACCGTATTTACAGGCAAATATTGCAATGAAGAATTAGCAATAAAGGAAATTCTTGAAAAAACGGGCTATAAATATCTGACCGACTCGGATATTGCCGCAAAAGCCGGAAGACTTTCGGATCTTCCCGAAAGCAAGATACTGAAGGCGTTTTCGGCAAAGGTCTCCGTTTTCAACCAGTTTACCCACGAAAAAGAGCGGTCCATTGCTTATCTGAAGCTTGCCGTTGCCGAAACCCTTACTGAAGACAATCTTCTGATCAACGGTTTCACGAGCCTTTTGATACCTGCGGGGATTGCACATGTTTTAAAAGTTTGTCTTATCTCCGATATGAAATACAGGCTTTCCATAGCAGGTTCATCCGGGATGTCCGAAACCGAAGCGCTTAAGATGCTCCATAAGAGCGATGAAGACAGGATGTCCTGGACAAAGAGCATTCTGGAAAAAGACGACCCATGGGATGTTTCGATCTATGATATGGTCCTGCCTACTGATAAAATGAATTCAAAAGAAATAGCGGATTTGGTAAAGAATACTTTGGAAAAAGATATTCTAAAAACTTCCGCAGCCGGTGAAAAAACAATCCACGATTTTATTTTGGCAGCCCGGGTTGAAACCGAACTGATTAAAGCGGGTCATTATATTATTGCGGAGGCTAACGATGGGGCGGTAACTTTAACAATAAACAAGAATGTGATTATGCTGAAGCGATTGGAAGAGGAACTGCAATCCCTGGCAATCAAGATCCCGGGCGTTCAGTCCGTGGCAACTAAAGTGGGCAAGAAATTTTATCAGCCGGATATCGTCAGGAGGTATGATCTGGAAATGCCTTCCAAACTCCTGCTTGTAGATGATGAACGGCAGTTTGCTCAGACATTGTCCGACAGGCTGCATTTAAGAGAAATAGGCTCAGTCATTGCATATGACGGCGAAAGCGCACTGGATATTATAAGAGAGGACGAACCTGACGTTATGATTTTAGACCTGAAAATGCCGGGAATCGACGGCATCGAAGTCTTGAAACGTGTAAAACAGACCAACCCGAACATCGAAGTCATTATCCTTACCGGACAAGGTTCCGATGCGGACAGGGAACAGTGCATGAACCTGGGTGCGTTTGCGTATCTTGAAAAACCCGTGGACGTCAACGTCCTGAGCGAGACCATTAAAAAGGCAAACGAGAAGATAAAACAAAGCCGGGAAAAGAAATAATCTTTAGTATTTCGGATAAGACCGCCTGTAGCGGATAGATAAAATGATAAAAAATATAACCCCGCAGTTCTGCGGGGTTATATTTTTATAATTCAGAGACTGCAAGTGATAAAATTCAATACAGGCCGAATTAACGGAACAGGTATTCTTTAATTACCAGCCTTTTGACTGAAGGATTTCCTTTACATGGGCTTCTTTTTTCTTCTCAACCAGAAGCACCCTCTTGTTTTTGGCCTCAGCTATCTTTTCCATAATCTTGTTCATATCGGCAGGTTTTTCCAGAAAATCTACGGCGCCGGCCTTTATTGCCTCAACGCCTTTTTCAAGGCTGCCGTGACCGGTCAACATTATGATCTGCACGTCCGGGTTCTCGCTCCGGATACGTTTCAGGGTTTCGATACCGCTGATCCCGGGCATTGCAAGATCGAGAACGATCGCATCGAATTCCTTCCCTTGCACTCTTTTAATAGCGTCTTCTCCGCTTGTTGCGGTGTCGACTTTCAGGCCGCGTCCCTCCATCCTCTGCGAAAGGACTTTAAGAAACTGTTCCTCGTCATCCACTAAAAGAACATCTGCTTTGATTTCTTCAGGCATTTTAATCCTCCTCTATAAGGTTTGATTGTTTATTTTTGTTTTGCTTTTTTCAGCAATAGTTTTACGCTGTCATAGTCCTTCCCATCTTCGCATTAAATGCCGCTTTAATCTTTTGCTCCAATATATCAATGTCAACCGGTTTGTTAAGAAAACCGAACCCTCCGAGTCTCTTTGCTTCTTCCTCGTCTTTATCGGTGCCGTGTCCTGTCAGAACGATAACCTGTATATCAGGATATCCCTTCCTCATCTCCTGAAGGACTTCCATGCCGTGCATTCCGGGCATTCTTAAGTCCAGAACCACTACATCAGGTTCATCTTCTTTCAGCCTTGTCAAAGCCTCTTCGCCGTCATAGGCGGTGACTACCTTGAGATTCCTCATCTTCAGGCGCTGTGCCAGTGTGTTGGTAAAGTCCATTTCATCATCTACTATCAGTACTTTTATATCTTTTTCCTTCATATAACGCTCATTAAATTTATTTAACATTAACAACAAATTGATATGTTGTCAAGCTTCTTTTAAATCAGAGTAATCCTTCAGTTACGGGTTTAATCCCCTCCTTTGCAAGGAGGGGAAGGGGTGGTTTTAATTATTTTTCAAAAACCCCTCCAACCTCCCCTTGCAAAGGGGAGGATTTCTCAACCCATAACTGAATGCTTAAATATCAGACACTTTTAATGGAAAGGTGAATGTTTTTACTCCCGTCTCCAGCGTAATTTTCCCCTTTAACTGCTTAAGAACCGTATTATATGTCTCATAAGGGAATTCCTCTTTTTCTCTTTCGACCTCGATGAGATTTCCCTCCGGGATAATTCTGATCATTATTGAGCCGTTTGCGGTCTCGGTTTTGATGATAATTCTGCTATTCTGATCAAGCGTTATGATATTTTCTTCGAGAAAACTGAAAACAAGGAACTGGATCATCGACGGATTGCCGTAGATTTGCGGCAGATCTTGCTGAAAGTCCTTTGCCAGTTCAATCCTTTTCTGATTTGCAAATCTGTTTACAAGAGCTATAAGTTCTTCCAGCGCTTCATTACAGTTAAAGTCGGACAATTGGGTATCCATTCTGTGTGAGAACCTGTTGAGGTATTTAAAAAGGCCGGTGGACTTCTCGATCTGTTCTTCTATGGAATGTGTGATTTCCAGATATTGGTTTGAAGCCGCTTCCCCGGATTTTCCCAGTTTTATCATATCCTCTATCAGGCCGGCAGACTCTTTGATAATGGCAAGATAGTTCTTTGATTCATGCGTAAACCCTGCCAGGATTTTCCCGATAAAGCGCATTTGCAGAAACCTCAGTTCCTGTTCAAAATTGTCCGTCATGTATTACCTCCATTCAGTCCCGGCTGCTGATTCGTTTTTTCATGGCCATGTCGATCTTGGACGTCAGCTCCGCTATATCGATGGGTTTCATGATATATTCAAAGGCCCCGCTCTTCATGCCTTCAGCCACGCTTTCAACGTCGCCATGTCCGGTCAGGATGAGCACTTCGATCGTCGGGTCAAATATTTTAATGTTTTTAAGGATTTCCAGGCCGTCCATGCCAGGTATCCGCAAATCGAGTATAACGATATCAGGCGGACTGCCGTGAAAAAGGGCCATCGCTTCCAGGCCGTTGGACGCCGTTTTTACATCATAATCTCTCATTTGTAATCTTTCCGCCAATGCTGATGCAAATTCCACTTCGTCATCAACCAGAAGAATTTTGGTCTGTGACATCATATCCTCCTTAACCCTCACCTATCTTTTTAGGTATCTCAAGTGTAAATGTTGTTCCCTTACCTGCTTCGCTATCGACATGTATTGATCCGCCCAATTTTTGCATTATACCATATGAGATTGAAAGTCCGAGACCCGTCCCTTTCCCTTTTTCTTTCGTCGAATAGAAAGGCTCAAAAATATGTTTGAGTTCATCCTTAGGTATACCGCTTCCGTTGTCCTTAATCGAAACGCGGACCGTGTTTATATCTTTACTCCCGGAAGAGACTTCAATGAGGCCGCCTTCCTCGACTGCATCAATGGCATTATTGATGATGTTCAGAATTACCTGCTGGAGTTGTCCTTTATCGCTTTCGATTTTAGGGATACTGTCCGTCAAATTCAGATTCAAAGTTATATTCCTGTAAAGGATCTCTTTTTCAATAAAACCTATAACTTCTTTTAAGGCGTCATTGAAGTCAAAGGCGTCATGGGAAATATCCATGCGCCGTGAAAACCCCAGAAGACGGTGGGTAATTGTGCGGCAGCGGTTGACACCGTCAAATATCCCGTTGATCTGGCTTATGAATTTATCCCTGTTTTTCTGAAGGTCCCCTGATGTTTCAAGGATATCTTTCATTAGTCCGGCTTTTTCATTAATGATGGCGAGAGGGTTATTTATTTCATGGGCCACGCCTGCCGCGAGACGGCCGATTGTCGACATCTTGCTTGCATGTTCGCAATTTGCCATGGCCTCTTCCCTTGCACGGTCTGCCTTCTTAATACGGTTGACAACAGTCTGTGCAAGAACGAAGGTGACGGCAATGCTGAAAATTATACTGAGGACGGTAATGATAAACAGTTCGTTCTTAAATATCTTCGGTATTTTTAAATACGGATTTGATTTTATAATGGTCACCAGAATCCATGGAGAATCATCAATAAAGGCATAGCCGAATATGGCGGGACTTCCATCAGGCTTAATAATATTCTGAATGGTAGTGGCTTGAGCATGGAGACTAAAAGGTAGTTTATATTTTTCGAGAACGTTCCCATGGGAACGTGAGGGTGTTTGCAGTGTGCCGTCGTATGTAATAATAAAGGCGTCATCGTTCTCCCTTAGATTCATCGAATAGGGATATTTTTTGAGTGTTTCCATATCGATCGTGGCTCTCAATATCCAGAAAGTACCTTTTCCCGGGTTTTCCTTTTTAACTGCTATCGCAAAATGGGGGAGTTTTCTGTATCCCATGAAAACATCACTTACATAAACTGAACGGACAATAACCTCATGAAACCAGTCCTGGTTTGTGTAGTCCTTTCCTTTGAGATTGTAGGGTCCCACATAGGACCTTTGAATACCGTCCGGTGTAATAATCCCCAGGTCAACCAACCCGCCGCATTCCTGTTTGAATTTGGAAAAGATTCCGGCAAGCGTCTCTTGATCGGACAATTGTTCGTAGGAATAGGCGGACGTAAGGAACCTTAAGCCCGAGAGCTTCTGGTCAACAAAAAACTCGATGGACTGTTTTGAGTTCTCGATTTCCCATTTCATCTGATTGCGGAAATCGTCTTTTAATATCTGCAGAAACCAGAAATAGCTTATGGTCACAACAATCAATAATGGAATCATGGACAGGACCGCATCAAGCAGAATAATCCTTAATTTAAGACTCTTATAGCGGTCTTCGCTCAAAATACCGAACAGGTCATGAGCATTAAACCATGTTCTTATAAAATCAAGAAGCCGTCTTTTCCGCGTCTTTTCCGGTTCCATATATAATAAAATATTACAATATTTTGACGAAAAAAGAACAACATTTCTGCTTTTGCTTTCGGGGGTACTCCTGAAAAAGCAGTTAAGAAAGCATTTCAATCTGCCGAGATATATTTATCTTCCGAATTATTTAAAGAATATCGTCCTGTTGAATCAATAAAAAAAGGCTTGCATCTCTGCAAACCCTTGATTTCATTGGTGGCGGGGAGAGGATTTGAACCTCTGGCCTTCGGGTTATGAGCCCGACGAGCTACCGGACTGCTCCACCCCGCGATAGTTATCTTTTTACAATAACTTATAAAGGATTTCTTTGTCAAACTTCTTTATAATCTCGCATTGCCATTAGTGCTGCGGTCTTATAATATGGTATAATATTAAGCAAAAACTCCCGGCGTTATGATTGAATTTATCAGGCAAATAAGGTGGCAGGATATGGTAGACGTCATTTTGATGTCGATCATTATCTATCGCCTTCTCCTGATCATCAAGGGTACAAAAGCGGCCCATATGCTGATAGGACTGGGCCTTCTGCTGATGGCGTCGCTGCTTTCCCGTTATTTTGAACTGTATACGGTAGACTGGATGATACAGAGCTTCTGGGCGCAGATCGTCATCGCTATCATAATTCTTTTCCAGCCTGAAATAAGGAGGGCGCTTGCGCAGATGGGAGAGGCCCAGATTTTCAGGAACCTTACCTCGGCTGAAGAATTGAAATCCCTTGATGAGGTCGTCAGGGCGACTGTCGCTCTTGCAAACAAGAAGATAGGCGCATTGATTGCGATTGAGAGGGACACGAGCCTGAAGGACTTTGTGGAGATGGGCACGCCCCTTGACGCGAAGGTGACCAAGGAGATACTTCTGAGTATTTTCCATCCGACTTCGCCCATACATGACGGCGCCGTCGTGATAAAAGGCAACAGGATTGTTGCGGCAGGATGCTTTCTGCCTATTACCATGGGGCCCGACATCAGCAAATCTCTTGGCACAAGACACCGCGCAGGTCTGGGCCTTTCCGAAGAGACGGATGCCGTAATAGTTGTCGTATCGGAAGAGACAGGTGTGGTCTCTATGGCTATCCACGGAAAACTCGACACTCATCTTGATATGGGAACGCTCAGGGATATTCTTACCGATTTATTCACGGCAAAGGGAAAGAAATGAAAAAGTTATTCTTTGAAAACCTCGGTCTTAAGATAGCCTCCGTCTTACTGGCAATTGTCATGTGGATTTTTGTTACCTCGCGCGGTCAATCGGAAATGTCTGTAGACGTTCCTCCGGAGTTTAAGAACATCCCCGAAGGGATTGAGCTGGTAAGCTATAATGTCAAGACGGTCAGCCTGAATATAAAAGGACAGGAAAGGTTTATAAAAAACATAAAGCCGTCCGATATCCGTATATCTCTCGATCTCGGCAAGGCAAAAAAGGGCGAGGGAATATATTATATCGACAGGGAAGACGTCAGGCTCCCGCGTTCGATCACAGTCACTAATATAACTCCGACAAGTATTAAGGCAATAATCGAAGAGACGATGTCGAAAACCGTTAAGGTGGTCCCTGTGCTTACCGGCGAGATCGCCAGGGGATATTATGTGAAATCCGTGGAAGCTGCGCCGCAATATATAGTAATTGAAGGCGTCCGGTCAGAGGTAATGAAGATCGGCACATTGAAAACGGAACCCTTTGATATTACCGGCTTCAATGAATCTATTGACCAGGAGCTGAAGCTCGATTTGACCGGTAAAAATATAAGGGCAAAGTTAAATGAAGTGAATGTCAAAATTATCATAGGAGCGAGAGGAAGATGAGACTTTTTGGGACCGACGGCATCAGAGGCACAGTGAACAAGCATCCCATGACGCCTGAAACTGTTTTGAAGGTAGGTATGGCAGTCGGTCATCTGCTGAAGGTGAAGCACGGCAGAAATATGATCCTGATCGGAAAAGACACCAGGCTGTCGGGCTACATGATAGAGAGCGCCCTTACGTCCGGAATATGTTCGATGGGCATGAACGTTACCCTTGTGGGACCCATACCTACCCCCGGGGTTGCCTTTCTGACGAGGACATTAAGATTAGATGCGGGAATAGCCATCTCGGCGTCGCATAATCCCTTTGAAGACAACGGCATCAAGATATTTTCTTCCAATGGATTTAAGCTGCCCGACGAACTGGAAAGAAAGATCGAAGAACAGGCGCTCAATGACGGACTAATGAAAAACAGACCGGGAGGTTCCGGAATAGGCAAGGCCTACCGGCTCGATGACGCCACCGGACGTTATATCGAATATATCAAATCTACAATCCCTAAAGGCGTGACCCTTGAAGGTATGAAGATCGTTGTCGACTCTGCTAACGGCGCCGCATATAAGACAACTCCGTGGCTGCTGCGGGAACTCGGCGCGGTTGTCGTGTCCATCAATGACAAACCGGACGGTAAGAATATCAATGAAAATGCCGGCGCTTTACATCTTGAAGGGCTCTGTAAGGCCGTCAGACTTCACAAGGCGGATGCGGGGATAGCGCATGACGGAGATGCGGACAGGACGGTCCTTTGCGATGAAAAGGGCAGGGTGGTTGACGGAGACCGGATTATGGGTATGTGGGCGGCGGAAATGGAGAGGCACGGCCTGCTGAAAAACAGCACCGTGGTGTCAACCGTTATGAGCAACCTCGGCCTCGAAAAATATCTCGAAAAGAACGGCATTAAACTCCTGCGGACAAAAGTCGGAGACCGTTATGTTGTTGAAAAGATGCTTGAAGGAGGATACAACCTCGGAGGCGAACAATCAGGGCATGTCATATTCCTTGATTATAATACTACCGGCGACGGCCCGTTGACGGCGCTTCAGGTACTTTACCTGATGAAAAAAAGAAACGCCTCCCTGTCAAAACTCTCATCGGAGATCAAACTCTATCCGCAGATTTTAACTAATGTAGTGATCGATCACAAGCAGGATATCAAGGCATTCCCGGAGATCGGGGACGCTATTCAAAACGCAGAGAAAAGGCTTGCCGGAAAGGGAAGGATACTTGTAAGGCCCTCGGGAACCGAGCCGAAGATCCGCGTGATGCTTGAGGGCGAGAATATGAAGCTTATCACGAAACTCGCCAATGATATTGCAAAAGTCATCAAAGAAAAGATGGGCTGATTCCGTTTTATCCGTATAAATAGAGTCTGTGTATTAACTATCAAATACCCTCACCCTTGCCCTCTCCCCTCAAGGGAGAGGGTAGTAAAATCGCCCCTCCCTTGAGGGGAGGGGTTTGGGGAGGGTGTTGAAATCCCGACTTTATACACAGACGCTAATTAATCCACAGAAACTGAGGCATTTCTATGCAGTTCTTTATAGCATTCCTTAGTGGAGCAGTCTTTTTTTACGCATTCCAGTATTTTCCCTTTTCCACTGTTGTAGTTTCTCTGTCCACATCAGGATACCTTACCATCAGAAAAAGATTTTTCCTTCTGATTGTCCTTATCTCAGGCGCTGCTTATGCATTTATGAGATACGACCCCCCGCAGGACATGCCGTATATAAAAGATACCGTAATGTTAAAAGGCGAATTTACATCCTGTCCGGCAAAGACTGAAGGCGGATCTCTGAAACAAAGATTTTTTGTGCGGAGTATTGAAGGCGTATTTTCCGAAGGGCATTATAATGTAACACCTTTGCATGTCCTTGAAGGCAAGGAAATAGTCCTCTTGTCTGACGATGAATTTGATATGGGCAGGGGATATGAACTTGACATAACATTGCTCAAAAGTGGGAAGAGACTGAATCCGGGAGAGTTTGCAATTGACGACGTCTATGCAAAGCTTAAAGAGGTCAGGCAAACCGGAGATAGAAAAAAGACGCTTCATGTGATAATTGAGGAATCCAGATACAGGATCAACAGGTACATTCAGGAGCATTTTCAAAAGGAGTCGGCAGCGTTTCTTGCTTCCGTTACGATTGGACAGGGGATGACGTCAAACGATAAATTAATGGACGCCTTCAACATAACGGGGCTTACCCATATACTCAGCATATCAGGCACACACTTCGGTCTTTTGTCGGTCCTTTTATTCGGCATGTTCAGATTGATAATTAAAGTGCTGCCCTATGGGATCCTTCAGCGGATGACGATTTATCTGAACCCTTCACAGGCTGCCGCTATATTATGCCTTCCCTTTATGGTTATATACCTTGCTCTGTCCGGAGCGAGCATCCCTGCCGTGCGTTCTTTTCTTATGATCGGACTTTTTCTCGCGGGACTTCTTATCGGGCGAAAGGGTTTTTGGCTCAATTCGCTGCTCTTTGCCGCTTTTGTGATAGCTGTATGGGAACCGGAAGCGATCTTTTCTTTGTCTTTTCAACTCTCGTTTCTTGCGGTATTCTGCATTGGTCTAACTATCGATAAAGAGAAAGAAGAGGACAATAAAAGCAAAAAATTATTGAGGTCCGTAAGAAACGCCCTTTTAATGACGCTTGCAGCAGCGGCAGGCACTGCGCCTTTGGTGGCGTATCATTTCCATTATGTATCTCTCATCTCTCCAATATCCAACCTTTTAGTAGCGCCCTTAATCGGGTTCATCCTCATACCGCTTTCGGTCATTGCGGCCTTTTCCTATCTTCTGACCGGTTATTTTATTTTTACACCCCTCATAGCAGTCATCAGCGAAGCGAGCATCTATCTGGTAAAAATGCTTGCCCTCATTCCCTTTGCCGATATGAAGATACCGTCTTTCCCGGCGATAATCCTCCTGCTTTTCTATGCAGGCTTTATTTTATATTTATTGTATGTGCATAAGTTCGATATTTTAACACCCTCCCCAACCCCTCCCCTCAAGGGAGGGGCGAATTTACTACCCTCTCCCTTGAGGGGAAAGGGTAAGGGTGAGGGTGTTAAACAGTTTATACACAGAATCCATTTATTGTTCCCGAAGAAAAGGTTTCTACTTATGATTCCTTTCATACCGTTGGTGATTTATATGTTCAGCGTCTTGTCTGAAAAAGATAAACTTACCGTCACATATCTCGATGTCGGCCAGGGAGACGCATCGGTTATCGAACTTCCCGACGGCAGGACAATGTTGATGGATACCGGTAAAACAGGGAGGGAACCCGCTTCCTTTCTGAAATACAGAGGCAGGCAACGCATCGATATTCTTGTCGTTTCACACGCTCATCCGGACCACACCGGAGGACTTGAGTATCTTGCGGACCGATTTCATGTCAGGGAAATCTGGGACAACGGAAGGCTGATTCTGCCGGACGGACTGTCTCACATTACACATCGTTCATTGAACAGGGGAGATGTAATAGAAGAATCAGGATACAGGATATCGGTCCTCCATCCTTATCCTGAATTCTATTCATCAGGCGGCAGGGAATATGATGCGGCTAATAACGATTCTCTGGTTTTCAGGATTGAAAGCGGCGGCAGGTCGTTTCTCTTCACGGGCGATGTAGAAAAAGAGGCCGAGGAGGACATTCTGCATCTCGGAAAATGGCTGAAAAGCGACGTGCTGAAAACGCCCCATCACGGCGGAAAGACCTCTGCGGATGAGGCATTTTTCAGAGCGGTTTCTCCCGATGTTGCCGTTATCAGCGTCGGCAGGGACAACTCCTTCGGCCACCCGCATCAGGAAACGCTGGACGCTCTGGAGGGAGCGTCAATCTACAGAACCGACATCGACGGGGCGATAAAAATCGAAGCGGCGGAGAAAGGCCTTGAGATAAAGACATATAGGGATTTCACGATAGAAAGGGCAAGGTCATTTTCTGATGAGATAAAGAATTTCAGAAAACTGTGCCAGACATGGTAAGACGAGTTAAATTGCTATTCAGTTGTATAAAATGAAAGGTAGATATGATAAAAAACATTTTCAAGGAGAATAAATGAAAGAACTTATTCCCGTCGAAATAATCGAGAAAAAAATCTATCTGATTCGAGGCCACAAGGTCATGCTTGATAGGGACTTGGCTGAACTGTACGGGGTAGAAACTCGTGTGTTAAATCAGGCTGTGCGCAGGAATCTGGATCGGTTTCCGGAAGATTTCATGTTTGCTCTGACCCGCGAAGAGATCATGAACTCATCACAAATTGTGATAAGTTCCCGCATAAAGCATGCCCCTAATGTATTTGTTTTCGCGGAACAGGGAGTGGCTATGCTTTCGGGTGTGCTGAACAGCGAGAGAGCAATTCAGGTGAACATAGCTATAATGAGAACTTTTGTGAAGCTGCGGGAAATGCTGTCCTCAAACAAGGAACTTGCTCACAAGTTGACGCTACTTGACGGCCTATGTTGCTCTTAATTCACAAAATTATAAGCTGTTCGCTAACATTGCCAGGGATCAACTATACTATGCGGCATGGAAGAGCATTCGATCAACACGACAGATACCGAACATCCGAGATGTTAAGAATCTCGGGTGAGGTGATAAACAATATCCCCAAAGTGCGTATGATATCTATTACGGGAGACACAAATGAGTGAAAGCCTGACTAAAGAATTTGAATCCGGGCTGAGAGATTTTGATATGCTCGAATCCCCGGGATTGATTTTGGTTGATGCTGAGCCCGCAGATTCTTACCAGCGCATAGCACTTGAAAATGCCAAAAAATATAAGGCGGATGCTGTATATTTCAGGCTCTTCGAGAATGGCCGACCACCACTGCCACAGATTTACATTTATGATTTCACTAAAGTGGAAAAAGATGACGACGAGGTCGCAGAGTTGCACAAAAGACTATGGAACTCGGGCCAGGTGCCTCTATTTTTTGTTTTCGATAAAACCGAGGTTAAAATCTTCAATAGTCTCAAACAGCCCCAGATAAAGGCTGGAAGAATAGTCTATTCGCCATTGGACACAATAAAATTAGCAGGTCAGATTCAAGAACAATTAAAAAAAGATTTCTCGTCAAGGAATTTCGATAATGGTGCTTTTTGGGAAATATCAAAGTATAAGGATAAGTTTAAGTTAAATGAGAGTGCATATGAAAAACTGTTAGCTCGCCTGAAACAGAACAAACGAGAACTGATAGCTCAAAAAGTCCTCCCCGAAGAAGAGCTCATCCATAAATTGCTTGTGCTTGCGATACTCATCAAATATTTGGAAGAACGTGAGGATGAAAAGGGAAATAAAGTTTTCCCGCAAAATTTTTTTAGTCAATTCGCAAAGGGCGCAAGAACTTTTGCAGATATTTGGAAAGTAAAAGGCGCGTGCTTAAGGCTGTTCGATTATCTGGCTGGACATTTTAACGGAGAGATTTTCAGAGTATATGATGACGAGGAAAGGCAGACATTACTTGCTGCTGATTTAAGTTCTTTCGCCGTCTTTATAGAAGGAAAAACCGAAGACTCCGGCCAAATTGCACTCTGGGAGCTATATTCCTTTAACGACTTGCCTATAGAACTAATCAGCAATATTTATGAGGAATTCTTGGGATCCGAAAAAGGAGTGGTATACACTCCTCCCTATCTTGTGAATTTTGTGCTGGACGAAGCAATGCCCATGAATGAACCCAAAAATAACTATAAAGTCTTAGATCCTGCATGTGGGTCAGGGGTATTCTTGGTTGCCGCGTACCGCAGAATAATTCACTGGTGGAGAATTCAAAACGAATGGAAAAGACCTTCACTCAGAATATTGAAAAAGCTGTTAAGGGAGAGTATATACGGCGTTGATAAAAGTGGTGAGGCGGTACGGTTAGCAATATTTAGCTTGAGTTTGGCTTTATGCGATGAACTTTCTCCCAAGGTTATTTGGGAAGAACTCAAATTTGATGATTTGCAAAAAGAAGGCAATCTTTTTGATAAAGACTTTTTCGAATTGCTCCATCAAAAAGAACTGAAAGCCGAATTTGATTTGGTAATTGGCAACCCCCCGTTTATTGAGAGCTTCAATACACCTTATGCTGAGCAGATTGAAATGGAAAGACGGAAAGTGAGAGCGGCAGTTCCTGGCAATCAACTCGCTCTCTTATTTCTTGATCAGGCTATTACAATGTGTAAGAAAGGCGGTTTGCTCTCTTTGATATTGCCCGCTGGCCCTTTTCTTTATAACAAGAATTCATTCGAGTTTAGGTCACACTTTTTAAAAGAATACCACGTGAAGCAGGTTCTTGACTTCACTGCCCTAAGCAGTGTGCTTTTCGGGAAAGCGAATGTCGCCGTTGCCGTAGTATTTGCTAAGAAAGAACTCCCTAAGAGCAAACATTTGTCGCATATCACAGTGCGCCGAACAAAACCTGCAAAAGAAAAAATGTATTTTGAACTAGATCACTACGACTTTCACCAAATCCCCTATAGAGCTGCATTGTACGAAAAAATTGTTTGGAAAGAGAATTTATTAGGCGGCGGGAGATTGCACCAGCTTATATCAAGATTCGCCCCTGCAAGGAGTCTGGGAGAGTATTTGAGAGACAGGGAGAAAGAGGCTAACTGGGTGATCCGCGAAGGATTCACCATTGGTGACGAAGATAGAATCAATAAACTGAAACAATATGAAAGACAAAAAGATAGCTTGTCACGAGAAGAAGAAAACGAGTTTAAAGCTTTGAAGGCTAAATACAAAAAAGCGGATTACTTGACTGGGAAAAAAACGCTGCCTTCTGAAGCTTTTACGGAAAAAGGGATAGATGAAAAACAAATTCATATCCAGGAAGAACAGTATTTCCAGTGGCCACGAGAAAAAAAAATATATGAACCTCATCATCTCCTAATCAAAGAAGGTGTGAGTGCGGGGTCTATTCCCGTAGCTTATAGAAGCGATTATCTTTCTTTTAAGCATGACGTCATTGGAATTCACGCACCAGCAAATCAACGTGAGGAACTAGGAGAGATTGAAAGGAGAATTAAGAACAATAAATTTTATCTTTTTTGTGCTGCTGCCCTTAGCGGGCGTTATATGATAAGCAGGGCAACTTCTATTTTAAAAGACGACATTTTAAATCTGCCTTATCCCGAGGACGAGACAGAGCTTGACCTTTCGGCTACAGAGCAAATTTTGGTTGATGATGTGATTGATTATTTATTGGAATTCAGGCGAAAGGGCGAAAACTCTCTTGCTGCTGCGCCAGTTATGTCTGAGCAATTAAGACAGTTCGGGGCAACATATTGCAAAGTTCTCAATTCAGTTTATAAAAAGTTTGTGCCTTTCACACCGGCAAAGTCTTCTTCATATGTTTGTTTTCCATTTTATTACGGTGAAAAGCCAGACATAGACGTTAACGACATCGTCACGCTTGAGAAGTCTCTTAATAAACTTATAAAGAGACAACATCACCCGTCTTTAAGGATCACAAGAGTCCTCCGAATTTATGACCATAATATTGTTTATCTAATTAAACCTGTTCAAACTCGTTACTGGCTTCGGTCAGTAGCTATCAGGGATGCCGATGAGACTTTCGACGATCTGGTTAAGCAAGGATATTAAGAGTGCTGGCGGACATTAAGAAACTAAGGAGCACGGGCCAATTAGCCGGGCCTCAACCAGATACGGCTGTACTAACAATCATAAATTTTGTAGATAAACACTTAATCGAATTCTCGCAACGGTACGCCAGTTCGGAAATAAAAAACGAGAAGGGCCTAACACAGAAGCTTTGTAATATTCTCAATAAGTATGCACGTCGCGATGGTTATTCTTTCTATTTTGATAAAGAGTATATGGAAGAGCCCGAAACGGGCACAAGCCCTCAGGTTGATATAGGTGTCATTACCAGCGAAGAGGAAGGCGTTGCAATCGGTTCCAGGGTATATGGCAGTGACGAATCCCTCTTTTCTCTGGAAGCAAAAAGGCTGGGAATTAAAGAACATTCAAGAGAAAAAGAGTATCTCGTTGGAAGAATGGAAAAAGGAACGTACAAAGACTGTGGAGGCGTTGAGCGTTTCAAAAAAGGGATTCATGGTAAGACTCTTAAATATGGCGGACTCCTGGGTTACGTTCAAGAACACGACTTCGAGTATTGGCATGGAGTTATCAATTCCTAGATTGATGACCTTGTCGCAACGAAGATACAAAGTTCAATTAGCTGGACCAATGATGATAAACTGACCCAAGAACATGCCAACAAGATGACTGCACGGTATCGATCTATTAATGTGAGACAGAAGGACAATATCAATCTTTTTCATTTGTGGGTAAATCTGGTAAAGAACTGAATCTTAGAGGGAGAATAAGAGCTAAACAAATTAGTAGCACCTATCGTGCAGAGATGGTACATTGCAAAGAAAACGGACCCGAAGAAGCCGATGATAAGTCTTTCGTGATGATAAGTCTTTCGGGGTCAGACTTGATTATTGACTTTTGAACGTCGCAGGAGCGCATGCTGAAGGTTTGCCTATCCTCAGGCTGGTCTGCGAAAATAAGGACAGAGCCAATTTATTTAGAGCGAATCACAGAAAAGGTAAAGTATGAAATGTCAGGGGAATAAGAGGGGAAAAGGTATTGGACGCTCGTAATATGATGAATTATAAAGAAATGATAGCGTGAGTGATCAAATAGTCATTTATCAATCCCCTGACGGTACAACCGGCATCGAAGTCCATCTGGAAGCGGAGACTGTCTGGCTTACCCAGGACCAGATGGCAGAACTCTTTGGCAGAGAACGCTCGGTCATAACCAAGCATCTTCGCAATGTTTTTAGAGAGGCGGAACTGGACAAGACGGCAGTACGTGCAAAATTTGCACATACTGCCCCGGACGGGAAAAAGTATCAGACGCAGTTCTATAACCTTGATGCTATTCTTTCAGTAGGCTACCGGGTCAACTCGAAACGAGGCACCCAATTCCGCCAATGGGCTACCAACGTGCTACGTGATCATCTGGTGCAAGGGTTCACGGTTAATCAGACCAGATTGGCAGAGAGGGGTATCTCTGAGATGCAACAGGCGGTTGAGCTGCTTTCCAGGACACTTGACCATCAGGCCCTTATTACCGGCATAGGCAAGGACGTTCTTTCTGTTATCGTAGGCTATGCAAGGACATGGCGGCTGCTCCTCCAATATGACGAAGATACACTTCTCATTCCCGCAGGCTGTCAACCCGCTCGCGGCGTGCTTGAATATGACTTTGCAAGGCAGGCGATTTTCGAACTCAAGCAAGAACTGAAAGGGCGTGGAGACGCTACAGATTTATTCGGATCTGAACGCGGTGATGCCCTGGCTGCCATACTCGGCAACATTGAACAGACTATGTTCGGTGAAACGCTCTACCGTACAAGAGAAGAAAAGGCAGCGCATCTTCTCTACTTTGTCATCAAAGACCATCCTTTCCTCGACGGCAACAAGCGGATCGGGAGCTTCCTGTTTCTTCTTTACAATAGGCAGGAAGAGATACCGGAAATCATTAGCGAGAACACATTGACGGCATTGGCACTCCTAATTGCTGAAAGCGAACCGGCTAATAAAGACCTGATGATACGCCTGGTCGTTAATCTTTTGATAGGGGACGAGAAATAGACTGGGTTTCTCTCTTCACCGTGAAAAGAAAAATGAAGTGGATTTTGTGATTACCTATGTCAAAAGAGATGGTGCAAATCTTTATTATTCACAATTGATTTTCAAAAAAAATACGCATAATTCTCAGGTTCAATAATTGTGAGGAATACTGTGAGTACTTGTTGTGGCGTCTCTTATTTCTGAAATCTTTACTTGTGGCTAAAGTCCGCGTTTATCGGTCACTTTGGATGACGTTTATTTCAACTGACATTGTCTGACAGGTAAAATAGCGGCAATTATAAAAACTTTTTCAGTATATCCGCCCTTACTGCTTTATGCTTTTTTATCCCCTTACCTTTATTCCGTATTTATCTCTTAAGTTGTCCCCGAGTATATTGAAACAGAGCGACGTCAGGGCGATCATAAAGCCGGGGGCAAATACCGTCCAGGGAGCTGAAGTTATCACCGCCATAAAAATGAAGATTTATTGTATTTGGGGTCCGTCCTGTGATAATTTCTCCAATGTTTCTTAACGGAGTATTTCACCACTATTCCATCCTTATCGATGCAGCTTCCGCACTTCCTCTCCTGCATCATATCTCCGATTCAGGAACCACAATCTCTTTTCCGCATCCCGGGCACTGATACACCCCCTTCTTCTCATCTATTGCGGCGAATCTCAAGCCTATGTCACGGTTCGGTTTTGATCGCTTCACAACGATCAGGAATCCTTCGAAAGTTACATCTTCCTCGATGTCGCATGGCGGGCATGAGAGCAACTCTCTGTCTTCGCAAAACAGACCCAGCCGTTTTTGCTGATCTTTGATCTTTTGTATTTGCCCGGCGAGAGCGCACATCCCGGCTGGAATTTGCGCTTTCTTCATGGACTTATTCGCTTCGCAAGTTTGTTCAGGTCTACATCGAAGCTGAGAAGTTGGTCATCGGCGATTACGGCCTTGACGCACAAGATACAGTCAACAATGTCAAGACTTTGCTCCGAGAACAGAGCCAAAGCCTGGATAAGCGCCTGCCGGTCATCATTTGCAATCCCCTTATAGTGCAAAATATCGATGAGGCTACCCGCGGCCCGGTCCCTCGGAACTTTATATATTTTCGTCAGGACATAGACGCATTCGGCAATGACACTTTCAAGGATGATGGCCTTGACACTGCCATCTATTACTTTGTCGAAGAATTCCTTCGCCTTTGCATGTAAGGTGGGATCATCTGCGACGAGATACCGGATAATGATGTTTGTGTCAAGAAGACTTCTTGCCGGTCTTTTCACGGACAGCCACCTCCCACGCCCTGTCTTTCATCTGCTTCATGGACACGCCCGGCTTAACGTTGCCGGCGTATGCACTGAGTGAAGCGGCAGCATCCCGCACTGGTTTCACCATGACAATATCATCCTCCACCTCGAAATAGACGGCATTGGCCTTGAGCTTTTCCCGAATCTCCTTGGGAATTGTTACCTGCCCCTTCCTTGTTATTTTAATCGCTGCGGTCGTCATCTCATTGCACCTTACCTTTCTAATTAGCATTACTTTATATTATTGTATTACTTATTGACATTGTTGTCAACTGCAACGTTATTCCTCCGCCCTTGCCGCTTTAGACTTTTTTATCCTCTTACTTTTAGTCCGTATTTGTCTCTTAAGTTGTCCCCGAGTATATTGAAACAGAGAGACGTCAGGGCGATCATGAAACCCGGAGCAAAAACCGTCCAGGGAGCGGAAGTTATATAAGCCCTGTTCGCGTTTATCATGGACCCCCATGTTGCCGTCGGAGGCTGAGCGCCAAGGCCCAAAAAGCTTAAAGAAGCTTCAGTGATGATATATCCTCCTATCTTCATCCCCGTCATAACGAGCAGGAGAGGAACGCATTGAGGCATAAGATGCGTAAAGAGAATCCTCTGATTACTGCACCCTAATGTCCTGGCAGCTTCAATATAAGTTGCCTCCCGTAAGGTCAGGACGTAGCCTCTGATAATCCTTGCAAAGGAGGCCCAGCCGACTGCAACGATTGCAATCATAACCGTATAAATGCCCGGCGGAAGCAGTATGGAAATACCTATGGCAAGGAGGAGTGAAGGAAAAGAAAGTATGAGGTCTACAAAGGCCATGATAACCGTATCCGTCCTGCCGCCGAAATAGCCTGAGACAAGGCCGATAAAAAGTCCGATGCCCATTGAGATAAGCACCGCCGTTACGGCGATACTTATTGATATCCTCCCTCCATAAAGGACCCTTGAGAGTATGTCCCTGCCTTTGTTGTCCGTACCAAGCGGATGCTCAAAATCCGGCGGTATTTTCAGACTGTCAAGGTCTATCCTGTCGGGACCATATCGGCTGACGGTAGGCGCAAAGGCGGACAGAAGGGTTATCAAAAGCAAAACAAGAATCGAAATCTTACCCGCCGTCTTCATGCTAATTCAATCTAATCCTTGGATCAAGATAGTGATACATAATATCAACAATCAGATTGATCGCCACAAATATTATCGTTCCGGTAATCACGCACCCCATTATCACCGGATAGTCCCTCTTGATGATCCCTTCCATCGTAAACCGCCCTATCCCGTCCCAGCCGAATATCGTCTCTGTAAGTACTGCCCCGTTCAGATAACTACCGAAATCAAGACCGATGACCGTAATAATCGGTATGAGGGCATTTTTAAATACATGGATACCATTGATCTTTGACTCCGGCAAACCCTTTGCCTTTGCCGTCGTAACAAAAGGCATATCAAAGATTTCCAGCAAAGCGGTCCTTGTCACCCTTGAAATTGCGGCAATGGCAGGGAGTGAAAGGGTTATCGAGGGCAATATTAGGAACCGTATATCCCCGGTGCCGGACGGCGGAAAAAGTTTGAGCTGAAGGCTTAGGAAGAGCATAATCAGAAGCCCGCTCCAGAAGACAGGCACACTGAGTCCTGTCACGGAAATTGCCGAAATTAATCCGTCCATCCATGTATCCTTTTTATAGGCTGACAGAAACCCGAATGATAGTCCTAATGGAATTGCTATCAGCATTGCGCAAACGGCAAGCTTTAAGGTATTAGGAAATTTCAGGAGCAGGTCATCGAAGACCTTTCTGTTGGTATAGTAAGACCGCCCAAATTCCCCTTGCAGCAGGAGCTTGATATATCCGTAATACTGACTGATAAGATTCCTGTCAGTTCCGAGTTCCTTTCTGATTTTTTCTATAACCTCCGGCTGCGCCCGCTCCCCGACCATGCTCAAAACCGGATCGCCCGGCAATGCCTTTGTGAGAGTAAAAGTAAGGATGGTAATGCCGAAAAGGAGGGGAATAAGGAGAAGAAGCTTTTTTATAAAATAAGTCTTAATAACAACCTCTTTTATGGTATATTTTCATCAAATCCGAAATTCAATAATATTTTAGCAAACCTTGTGATATATTTTTTTCTTAGTAGTATTATAGATACGCCCCGGAAAAAAAAGACAATTTGGTATGGTTACTGTTAATATGTATAGTAATGTTTTTACGGTCAACAAAATGGAATACGATAGAAAAATATCTAATTGCAATAATATCTTTCTTCCTCATTTCACCTGCTTATGCAGAAGATTATATCTATACCAATAAGGACCTTGAGAAATATAAAAGCTCTTCAAAAAAGATAGAGGCGACTGAGAAGGTAAAGAACAAAAGCAAAAGCAAAAAGAAAAGCGATAAACCTCCCAGGAAAGCGGAACCGGCAGTTAAGAAAAAAGAAGAAAAAAAGCCCGTGCAGTATGAAGTGCCTTATGTCTCTCAAGAAGGGTCATCGAAGAGGATCATTATCTCCGTCACCTTCAACGATTCCGTTAAGGCCCTCATGCTCTTAGACACTGGAGCACCCGGAATGTATATCTCCCATGGGCTTGCCGAGAAACTTGGCATTTTCGATAAAGGAGAAGGCCTGCTTCAAATTGAAGCCGGAGGCATCGGAGGGAAAATCCCGGCTGTCTTAACTGTAGTAGATACGGTACAAGTCGGAGGAGTAAAGGAAATTTTTGTCCCGACAACCATAGGTAATTCTTTGTCCGGCATCTATGAAGGACTTATAGGCATGAATTTTATGTCCGGATATAGCATCCGTATAGATACCAACAAACATGTTGTAGTTTTTGAGGAAATCCCTGCAGCTCCGGACATGCCTGGAGGCCATGATGAGGAGTGGTGGAGAACAAATTATCGCCAGTTTTCCTCGGCAAAAAAAGAATGGGAAGAATTCAAAGCACATGTATACAATATGAAAGATGAAAACAATAAACTGAAAAAGGTAAAAGAGTTTGCAGATAAACAGGTTAAAGAAGCGGAGAAGCTCACAAGAAAACTCGACAGCTTTGCTATAGACCATGCCGTCCCCATGAGCTGGAGAGAATATTAAACTATTACCTTATATTATGCCTATATCTTATTTGATACATTTCAACAGATAAAGCAAGCCCCGGTTATTCGTAACGTTGAAGCTGTAGAAAAAGCCACTTGACAAAATATTATGGATTGGGCAGGAAAAAACGAATGCGTAGAATGCACTGTATTAAGCGATCTCGGTTCGTCGAATGGGCAAGAGACCCCGAAAATT